>ENA-OQCE01000524-OQCE01000524.1-human-gut-metagenome-genome-assembly--contig:-NODE-524-length-18507-cov-1.973939_pt1 | contig 18507 bp, 24 predicted proteins | sample MGYA00242495_ERZ504572 | MGnify/ENA primary metagenome ERZ504572 (study PRJEB26092, sample SAMD00036228) | human gut metagenome | host: Homo sapiens | study: EMG produced TPA metagenomics assembly of...
CACATATATAGCTACCAGCACAACGGTAGGAAACCAATACACACTGCGCCAGAGGATGTTACGTGTTCTCTTTACGATGTACACTAAGTAGATGTACATGTCCGGTAAAAGCAGGCATAAGATAAGTATGAGAGTTATTCGGTGCATATATCTTTCAATTCTTCTATGTTCTTTTTAATACTGTCGAGATGTTTGTAAACGACTTTTTTATATATGAAATAAATAAGAAGCGCATCTAGGATGATGTAACAACCGAGCAAGACGGCTTGTACCATGAGAGGCAGTGTATAGTAATCCATTATCCAGAAGAACAGTATGGTGAAGATAACGGTCCAGACAGCTACTGCCCATATTTCGTAACGGGTCCAGTTGCGGAATCTTGTCATGCGTCGGCTCACTTCGGCTACGGACATTTCGTCTATGTGGGTGTTTTTGTTCCAAAGGTAGGTTTTCCAGTCCCACCACATACTGCCGAGAATAGTTACGGTAATGAAAATTAGAAATAGGATTATCTTGTTCTGCAAATGCTCGTTGAAACCGAAGGCAGGCAGTAAGAACCACACCAGCAGGATGACAGCCAATCCTACCGCACCTGTTCCAAGCGAGAAGCGTTGCAGGATAACGAGTCGTCCCAAACTGTGCCGGTATTTGTTTTATAACTTGCAATCAGTTCTTTTATCTGTTTCTCATCGGCAATAGGTTCCTTTTGCAACTGTGCATCCAAGGCATTCCATGATTTTTTCAGTTCGTCCAGTTCCATATATTAATCCTCCTTATTCATCTTTTTCAGTTTGTCTTTAATGCGGTTGAGTTTGGTGGCCACGTTGGTTACGGTCAGTCCGGTAATCTCGGAAATATCTTCATAGCTTTTTTCTTCCAGATAAAGCAGGATGATAGACTTCTCCAACTGTCCCAGCCGGTTTATCATCCGGTAGAGTTGTTGTAACATGGTTTGCGTTTCATCGTCCTCTTCGCTGCGGTCGGCTTCCTGGGTGAGGGTGACAATCTCCGGGATGTTCTTTTCTTTCCGTATGAAGCTGATACAGGTATTCAAGGCGATACGGTAAATCCACGTCGATATTTTACATTCCCTTCTGAATTTAGGAAACGCTTTCCATATATTGAGCACTACCTCCTGATACAGGTCATTAAGAGTCGCGTTCGGAGTAGTGTACAGGTAACACACCTTATAGATGACGCGCTCATATTCCCGTATGACGGACAGAAACTCTTGTTCTACATTTTCCATTGTATATGCTTGCTCGAATCGCTTTTATTCTGTTTGTCGTAAGAGAAACCGGAAAATCACACTTGCAACATTTAACTCTTTAAGTTTGCTGCCAGAAACTTTCGCATTTCCTCAATCGGTTTACCGCGCCGACGAGCATAATCTTCCAACTGGTCTTCACCAATCTTGCCTACGGCGAAATAGCGTGACCGGGGATGCGAAAACATAAGACCGCAGACAGAGGCATGCGGATACATGGCTCCGTTTTCGGTGAGCGTAATGCCTATCTGTTTCATATCCAGCAATTCGTCCAATATAAAGTTTACGGATTGGTCGGGTAGGGAAGGATAGCCTACTGCCGGACGGATGCCCTGATATTTCTCAACCAGTAAATCCGGGATGGAAAGCGATTCATCGGGGGCATATCCCCAGACTGTCTTGCGCACATATTCGTGCATCTTTTCTGTTGCGGCTTCGGCAAGCCGGTCTGCCAGGGTCTGTACGAGAAGATGCTTATAAGGATCGTCTTTATAACATTCTTTGCTCTCCGCACTGACGGAAGATGCAAAAAGCCCTATCGTATCCGGCACTCCGGATGAAAGAGGCCGTATGAAGTCGCTCAGGCAGAAAAACGGACTTCCGTCCGGATGAGGTGTCTGCTGGCGGAGCAGAGGGAACACCGTATCTTCGATGATGAGATTGTCTCCCTCCGCATTGGCACTGCATAGCCTGTAAATACATTGTACCGAAATTTCCTCATCCAACCGGTTGAGTACTCTGCCGGCTTCCTTAAACAATTGCATAGCCTCGGCGGCTTTGGCGCGTTCTTCTTGCGGAAAAGCCGCAAGCCACATGGCGCGGCAGGAATCGCAACCGTGAATGTTGCGATTGCCGCAAACTTGGGTTGAAAGCCCCAGGCATGGAAAAAATAAATCCAGTTGATATAGGGCTTACCTCATGGATTTTATAATTGATGGTTGGCAATTGATAATCTCTATATAAGGTTATGCTCTGAATAATATAATATATGTTATGCTCCTGCCGACGGATAATCGAACCGCAACTCTTCACCGCGGTAAGAATCGTCCACCGTATTGCCGTTGTAAATAAGATGTCCGTTGGCAAACGTTTTTTCTACTTTCCAGTTGAACGTATGCCCTTCCAAAGGACTCCAGCCGCATTTGCTCAGAATCTTGTCGGCACTGACTTCCCAGGGGGAGTTGGGGCGTACCAGCACTAAATCCGCCTGATAGCCTTCACGGATATATCCACGGTGGCAAATACCGTATATCCGGCAGGTGCATGACACATTTTTTGAACAACTGTTTCCAGTGAGAACACTCCTTTGTCCACGAGTTCTAACATGCTGACAAGGGAGAATTGTATCATAGGCATACCGGACATCGCTTTCAAAGCCCCGCCCTCTTTCTCATTCAACAAGTGAGGAGCGTGTCGGTGGCGATAACGTCAATCAGTCCTGAGTTGACAGCGGCCCGCAGCGCTTCCCGGTCTGTTTTTCGTTTAACGGCAGGATTACACTTTATGCGTGTGCCCAGACTGTTGTAGTGCGTCAGCGTAAAAAGTAAATGCGCTACACATGCTTCGGCGGTGATGTTCTTGCTTGCCAAAGGTTCGTCACTGAACAGTTGCAGTTCTTTGGCTGTGGAAACATGCAGGATGTGCAGGCGCGCTCCGGCAATCTTTGCCAGACGGACAGCCAGTTCGGAAGAGGCATAACATGCCGGAACGGAACGGATACTGGGGTGGGCACTGACGGGAATGTCATCCGCTCCTTTATATTTTTGCTTGTATTTCTCGATATTGTTTTTTATTGTTTCCTGATCTTCGCAATGGGCGGCAATCAGCATATCCGTACCGTTGAATATATTCAGCAGGCTGTTCATTTTATCCACCAGCATATTACCGGTACTGGAGCCCATGAACAGCTTGATGCCGCAAACGCGGTGTTTGTCCAGCTTGTCAAATTCCGTATAGTTGTTGTTGGTTGCTCCGAAGTAGCAGGAATGGTTGACGATACACTTCTCATTCAGCAAGTCGAGTTTGGCATTCAAGGCATCCAACGTTACGGTCAGCGGATTGGTATTGGGCATGTCCATAATGGAAGTCACCCCGCCGGCAGCCGCTGCACGGCTTTCCGTCAGAATATCTGCCTTATGGGTAAGACCCGGATCACGAAAATGCACATGGTCGTCGATAATGCCGGGTAGCAGGTAGCATCCTGTTGCATCAATCACTTCTTCACAAGGGGCGGAAAGAGGCTTCCAGTTGGTAAGCACTTCGGCGATGCGCCCGTTTTCTATCACTACCGAGCCTTGTACGCTTTGTCCTTCGTTGACAATTGTAGCGTTGTGTATCAGTGTTCTTTTCATATCTTTAGTTTTTTAAGTCTGGATATTTGTGGAACAGGCTGTTCCATTTCAGCCGGATAACTCCGAACACGGCTTCTCCGAAAATGCTGCTGTTCATCTTAGATGTTCCCAATTCGCGTTGATAAAGATAACCGGCACTTCCTTTACATTCGCTCCGCATTTGTAAGCGGTAAATTTCATTTCTATCTGGAAAGCATACCCTTTGAAGCGGATGCCGTCCAAATTGATGGTTTGCAATACCTTGCGGCGGTAGCATACAAAGCCGGCGGTAGTGTCATGTATGGGCAATCCCGTGATAAACCGTACATATTTGGAAGCGAAATAAGACATCAGCACACGTCCCATAGGCCAGTTTACCACATTCACGCCGCTGACGTAGCGCGAGCCGATGGCCACATCCGCTCCCTCTTCGGCACAAGCCCGGTAGAGGCGGGGCAGGTCTTTGGGGTTATGGCTGAAATCGGCATCCATTTCGAATATATATTGGTAGTCGCGTTGCAAAGCCCATTTGAATCCGGCTATGTAGGCCGTACCCAGTCCTAGTTTTCCCTTACGCTCCACCATAAACAGGCGGTTGGGAAACTCGCGTTGCAAGTCTTTTACGATGGCGGCTGTGCGTCGGGCGAACCGTCTTCGATGACAAGTATGTGGAATCCGTGTTCTAGGGCAAAAACGGCACGGATGATATTCTCGATGTTTTCCCGTTCGTTGTAGGTGGGGATGATGACAATGCTGTCTGATGTCTGCATATTCATTAAAAATAGATGGAGCTTGTTATTGGGAACAAAAGTAGTGCTTTTCTATTACTTACAGATAAAACTAAGGATTATTTATGTATTTTTGCAACGTAAATTCGTTATGGAACATTTATGAGTTTACACAGATTATCGGATTCTCTTAATCTGTGTGACTTTGTGTAATCTACGGTGAACTAAAAAAGACAGCAATGATTATTACCGAACTTCAACAATTATACGCCACCCACCCCAATGTAGAAGGCATGTGCAAGTTGCTAAAGGATGATTCCGTCCGTCATCTCTATTGCAGTGGCCTGTGTGCCTCTGCCGCCTCACTGTTTTCATCCGTGCTGGTGCAACGGGCGGAATGTCCGTTTGTCTTTATCCTCGGTGATTTGGAAGAGGCGGGATATTTCTACCACGACCTGACACAGATTTTGGGAACCGGACAGGTGTTGTTTTTTCCTTCTTCTTTTCGCCGTGCCATAAAGTACGGTCAGAAAGATGCGGCTAACGAGATTCTCCGTACGGAAGTGCTGAGCCGTTTACAAAAGGGAGAAGAGGGACTTTGTGTAGTTACTTATCCGGATGCGTTGGCGGAAAAAGTCGTATCCCGTAAGGAGTTGGGAGATAAAACCTTGAAGCTTCATGCCGGCGAAAAGGTGGATATGGACTTTGTTACGGAAGTGCTGCGTAGCTATGGGTTCGAGTATGTGGATTATGTGTACGAACCGGGGCAGTATGCTGTGCGCGGCAGTATTATCGATGTTTTTTCCTTTTCGTCCGAGTTTCCTTTCCGTATCGACTTTTTTGGAGATGAGGTGGAGAGTATCCGTACTTTTGAAGTGGAGAGCCAGCTTTCCAAAGAGAAGAAAGAGGAGATTGTCATTGTTCCCGATTTGAGCCGTAGCTGGAGCAAGGGGGAATGGTGGAATGGTTTCTTTCTTGGATTTTCTGCGGCGGATACTTTGCTGGCGATGCGCGATTTCCTTTGGTTGCGGGAACGTATTCAGGCTGTCCACGATGAATCGCTTACCGCACAGGCTATTGCAGCCTGCGAAGCCGAAGAAAACGGTGCGATCTCTCTGGAAGGTAAGTTGATTGATGGAGGAGAGTTTACTTTGCGTGCCCTCGATTTCCGTCGCATGGAATTCGGTACGAAGCCCACCGGAACGCCGGATGCAACAGTTACGTTCAGCACCGTTGCACAGCCTATCTTCCATAAGAATTTCGACTTGGTGGCAGAAAGTTTCCGCGACTATCTTTCTCGTAACTATACCCTCTATATATGCAGCGACAGTCTGAAGCAGACCGACCGTATCCGCGCTATTTTTGAAGACCGGGGAGATAATATCTCCTTCACACCCGTTGAACGTACCTGCACGAGGGTTTTGCCGACGATACGTTGCGTCTCTGTATCTTTACCGACCACCAGCTTTTCGACCGTTTCCATAAATACAACCTGAAAAGCGATAAAGCCCGCAGTGGCAAGGTGGCTCTGAGCCTGAAGGAGCTGAACCAGTTTACCCCCGGAGATTACGTGGTGCACACTGACCACGGCGTTGGGCGTTTTACGGGATTGATACGTATTCCCAACGGAGACACTACGCAAGAAGTGATGCGTCTGGTCTATCAGAATGACGACGTGGTCTTTGTCTCCATCCACTCTTTGCACAAGGTTTCCAAATACAAAGGCAAAGAAGGCGAAGCTCCCCGTCTCAACAAGCTGGGAACCGGTGCGTGGGAGAAACTGAAGGATCGCACCAAGACCAAGATTAAAGATATAGCCCGCGACCTGATAAAGCTCTACTCGCAACGGCGCGAAGAGAAAGGCTTTCAATACAGTCCCGACAGTTTTCTGCAACGGGAGCTGGAAGCATCTTTCATTTACGAGGATACCCCCGACCAGAGCAAGGCGACTGCCGACGTAAAGGCGGATATGGAAAGTGCCCGCCCCATGGACCGGCTGGTATGCGGTGATGTAGGATTCGGCAAGACCGAGGTTGCCATACGTGCCGCTTTCAAGGCGGTGGCGGACAACAAGCAGGTTGCCGTCCTTGTTCCCACCACCGTCCTTGCCTACCAGCATTTCCAGACTTTCAAGGAGCGTTTGAAAGGCTTGCCTTGCCGTGTGGAATATTTGAGTCGTGCCCGGACGGCGGCACAGACCAAAGCCGTTGTCAAAGGTCTTGCGGGGGGGGGAGGTGAATATCCTTATCGGTACGCACCGCATCTTGGGTAAGGATGTTAAGTTCAAAGACCTCGGCCTGCTGATTATCGACGAGGAACAGAAGTTTGGCGTTTCCGTCAAGGAGAAACTCCGCCAGTTGAAAGTAAACGTGGATACCCTGACCCTGACCGCCACTCCCATCCCCCGAACCTTGCAGTTCTCCTTGATGGGCGCGCGCGATTTGAGCGTTATCCAAACGCCGCCGCCCAACCGTTATCCTATTCAGACGGAAGTGCATACTTTTGGCGATGAGATTATTACCGATGCCATAAACTTCGAAATGAGCCGTAACGGGCAGGTGTTCTTTGTAAACAACCGCATCTCCAATCTTTCGGAACTGAAAGCGATGATAGAGCGCAACATTCCCGATTGCCGTGTCTGTATCGGTCACGGCAGATGGAGCCTGCCGAACTGGAGAAGATTATTCTCGATTTTGTCAACTATGATTATGACGTCTTGCTTGCCACCACCATTATCGAGAGCGGTATTGACATACCGAACGCCAATACCATCATCATCAACCAGGCACAGAATTTCGGCTTGAGCGACCTGCACCAGATGCGCGGCCGTGTGGGGCGCAGCAACAAAAAGGCTTTCTGCTACTTGCTTGCTCCTCCCTTGTCCTCGCTTACGCCGGAAGCCAAACGCCGCTTGCAGGCCATCGAGAACTTCTCCGACTTAGGTAGCGGTATCCATATTGCCATGCAGGACCTCGACATCCGCGGTGCGGGTAATATGCTCGGCGCGGAGCAAAGCGGTTTTATTGCCGACCTGGGTTACGAAACTTATCAGAAGATATTGTCCGAAGCCGTACGTGAGCTTAAGACCGATGAGTTTGCCGACCTTTACGCCGACGAACTGAAAGGCGACGGTACTATCAGCGGCGAACAGTTTGTTGACGAATGCCAGGTGGAAAGTGATCTCGAACTGTTGTTGCCCGCTGCCTACGTCACCGGTAGCAGCGAACGTATGCTGCTCTACCGCGAATTGGACGGCTTGACGCTGGATAAAGATGTAGATGCTTTCCGTGTCCGCTCGAAGACCGTTTCGGACCTATACCGCCCGAAACAGAGGAATTGCTCCGTATTGTTCCCCTGCGCCGCCTTGCGGCACGTCTGGGAACGGAAAAGGTGTTCCTCAAAGGCAGTCGCATGACGCTATTCTTTGTCTCCAATTTGGATAGTCCTTACTATCAGAGCCTGGCTTTCGGTAAAATCATTGCTACATGATGAAATATACCCGCCGTTGCGACCTGCGCGAGCAGAACGGCAAGCGGAGCATGGTGGTGAAGGACATCACTACCGTAGAAGAGGCTGTGGCGGTATTACAGGAAATAGTGGCGATGCAGGTGGAAGAATGATCATTTAACCTAAAGATGTTCATCTTGTATGTAGATACAAATTATTTCCCATATAGCTTGTCAATTAAATCTTTCCGTCCTATCCGTCGCAGTTCATTGATGATATTTCTCCGTTCTTCGGGTTTATACCAGAAGAAGAACTGGCGTTGCGCCAATTTCTCGCGCTGGGTCTTGGCACTGAATACGGGTTCCAGTGTATAGGGGTGGAAACCAGTGTACCATGCTTCGGTAGCAACGGTCATGGGGGTAGGAGTAAAGTCTTGTACCTGTTCCAGATGAAAGTCCAGACGCTTGATGATGACGGCAAGTTCCGCCATGTCTTCTTCCTTGCAGCCGGGGTGGCTGGAGATAAAGTAGGGGATGAGCTGTTGTCGTAGACCTTCTTCGCGGTTGATACGGTTCGAATATTCTTTTTGAACTCTCCGAACTGGCTGAACGGCGGTTTGCGCATGATGCTGAGCACCCGTTCCGAAGTATGCTCCGGCGCAACTTTAAGGCGGCCGCTGACATGGCGGACTATGAGTTCGCGGGTGTATTCCTGCGTGCTTTTGTTGGTTTTGGGGTCTTTGCTTTGGTGCAGCAGTAGGTCATAGCGTACACCGCTGCCGATAAATGATTTTTTGATGCCGGGCAGACTGTCTACCGCATGATAAATATCGAGTAGCGAACTGTGGTCTGTATTCAGGTTAGGACATACTTTGGATGGATGCACGACGGGCGTTTGCACTTCTTACATATGGCTTCATCACGTCCCCGCATCTTGTACATATTGGCAGAAGGACCGCCCAAGTCGCTAAGATACCCTTTGAAGTCCGGTAGTTCCATTACTGCCTTTACTTCTTTCAATATGCTTTCCTTGCTGCGGCTAACGATAAACTTGCCCTGATGTGCCGAAATGGTACAGAAAGCACAACCGCCGAAACATCCACGATGGATGTTGACGGAGAACTTAATCATATCGTATGCGGGTATGCGCTTGCCCTTATATTTGGGGTGCGGGAGACGCGTGTAGGGAAGGTCGAAAGAACGATCGAGTTCCGCTTCCGTCAAGGGCGCGTAAGGTGGGTTGACAACGACAGTTTGCTTGCCTACGGCCTGCAAGATACGCGACGCAGCATATTTATTACTCTCTTCTTCGATATGGCGGAAGTTGGAAGCCTGTTTCTTCTTGTCTTTTAGACATTCTTCGTGCGTAAATAGGGTGATATCCCTTCTTGCGGCAGCACTTCTTTTGTAAGATAAGCCAGTTGGGGGATGTCAAGAACCGGTTGTTGCTGTTTCAGTTTTCGTACAAGTTCCACAATCGGTTTCTCGCCCATGCCATATATCAGTGCATCGGCACCGCTGTCCACGAGGATGCTTGGGCGCACACGGTCTTGCCAGTAGTCGTAATGTGTCAACCGGCGCATGCTTGCTTCGATGCCGCCCAGTATGACAGGTACATCGGGATATAGCTTTTTCAGTATTTGGGTATAGACAATCGAAGGATATTCGGGACGCATATCCGGACGTGCGTCGGGAGTATAGGCATCATCGCTGCGCAGACGTTTATTAGCAGTGTATTTGTTGACCATACTGTCCATACAACCTGCACTGACACCGAAGAAGAGGCGGGGACGTCCCAGTTTCTTAAAATCCCGTAAGTCATCTCGCCAGTTGGGTTGGGGTACAATCGCCACACGCAAACCTTCCGCTTCGAGGATGCGTCCAATGACGGCTGCCCCGAATGACGGATGATCCACATATGCATCACCGCTGAACAAAATAACGTCCAGCTCATCCCACCCGCGAAGTTCCACTTCTTTCCTGGTTGTAGGCAACCAATCAGTCAGTCTGTACTCTTTCATGGGTGCAAAGATACGGAAAGTTTTAATTACTTACAGAATTGTACCAGCATTTCCTCTCCGTCGTAAATCTCCCGGAAGCCGATTCCCTGTTCGGCAAGATACTCTTTGAGGTCATTAAAGGCGGTTGCATCGTCCATAATGATTTCCAGTTTCTCGCCTTTTCCGGCTTCGCACATGGCCTTTATGGCCGGAATAAGAGGACTGTACAGGCTCTGTCCACGTGTGTCGATGGTTCTCATTTATTTTCTTCCTCTTCTATGGTTGTTTGTTGGGAAAGCCATTGCAGGTAGAGCTTGATAAGCTGCTGTAATCCGAAGGCTTTCATATTGTTGTGGTAGATAACATCGATGCAGAGGTCGAGCAGGTCTTTGCTGTCCTCTTCTTGGGCGGCAATGAGAGAACGGATATTCAGTTTGAGTTTGTCGAGCACGGTTTCGTCCACGATGCCGTTGCTGTCGATGAGATGACGGAAGAGGCCGTATTTTTCGATAGTGGCAAGGTTCTCTTCCGAGATTTCCAAGTTGCGGGTTCCGCTGGGATTGGCTTGTATAGTGTACATGGCGTTAATGTTTTAATGGTTAATATTCGGTGATTCATATTTTCTGTAAAAGCAAAGATAAGTTTTTCACCACAGATTATACCTATTTCACCGGATTATTTATCAAGATTGCCGTTATTCTCTGTGCACACCTGCATTATCGGCGGAAAAGAAATGCAGAATAGATGCCATAACCGCTGTTCTGCCGGCTTCTTCCCGGATACTTTCAAAGGGAAATGACATGATGAATGTGCGGTAGTCGTTACCTTTATAAGCTATGGCAGCAGGAAGATTTCCCTCGGTATAGGTCATTACGGGAAAGGCGGTTGCCATAGGGCGGATACAATCGGGGGCTGTCACGGGATAAGCCGTTCATTGGGCAGGCGGGGAATGCTGAGGATGCGCCCCAGACCTTGTATGCCGATATGTTCGCCGGATACCTGTAAGCTGCTGTCAAAACGGTATTTCAGGATGTTTTGGGTGAATTCCCGATTGCCTTGCGAGTCGTTCATGTCGCTGCCTATGTATGCACCGCTGACCAGTAGGTTGCCGCCCGACCGGCAGTAGGCTGTCAAGGCACGCTGCATGGACGAAGAGAAAGTTTTGTAATAGGTTGCCCGTGACAGATTGTCGTCCGTCTTTTCCAGTCCCAGAATATAGTCTGCTATTGGATATTCCTCCAATGCTACACTACCGTTTTCTACGGCTTCATCGCTGCATGAAGTAAAGCTGTAGCCGCCGATGGCCTGTATGGCTTTACCGTGTATAAAGGGATAGTCGAATGTGTTTCCGGCTATTTTTATCCCTTCGTATTCATTGCTGCTTTCTCCCAAACGTTTTCCGGCTTCTTTGCGGTCGAAATTCAGCTGGCTGCCGCAGAGTGATATATCATATAGATAAGGTACTCCGGGGTCTTTCGTCAAGTCAAAGCCGGCTTCGTTGGGTGTGTTTATCACAGCAGGGCTACTGATACGGTCGAAACCGTTGATGATGAGAACGCGTGCTTTTTCGTGCTTGGACTTGTATGCGGCAAGGATTTCGGACGGGAAGCTTTCACCACCCCGGTTCACTGCCGTTACTTTGAAAGAATAGACGATGCCCGGTTCTATCTTCAGAGTGTGGAAAGGATTGCTTACGCGTACGCCATTATCAAATCCGCCTCGTCCGATGCGTGTATAGACAATGTATTCGCGGGGTGTGGCAGTCGGTTCCAACGGGTCATCCACTCCTTGCCAGGAAAGTTCCAGGGTATTTTTCTTCTTACCGAAGCGGACGGAGAATTTGTTGACAGGTAAGGGCTGTACGACGTATTCTTTATTATGTTGGGTACAGATATATTGCAGGATGGATTTGTATAGGGCACGACTTGTCGTGAACTTGAATTTGGGGTCGTGTCCCAAGCGCATGTCGGCAAAATTCTGGTGCGATAGAAGTTCTATGATTGTGGAAGGAACAGCAGGCAGGCGGGTCTCGCTGTAGTTACGGTTCCACATGCTGCGGCGCGTCCAGTCTGCATTGAAAGTGGAACGGATGTCCTGTTGCAGACGGGTGAGGAACAGGTCGGTAAGGTCGCGCGAGGCGTAGCGGTCTGTTCCTGCCGCTAACTTGCCATCGTTGAAATGGGTAGTGTAGATGCCGAGTGTACCTACAATCTGGTCGTCTGTCCTGAAACCCGCATCGCTGTGCAGTGCTATACTCATCTCAAGAGGAACTCCCAATCCCGGTTCTTTGGGGTTGAATACTGAACCGCCCGATAGGTAGTTGATTGTACGCGAACGTACATTGATATCATCCGAAAGGTCGTTCTGTCCTTTGTATCCGGCATATACGGGGTAGGGCATACCGGCCCATTGGGCGGAATAACGCGCGCCTTCCAGATAACGGGGCAGACCGCTGACTTGGCCGCCGCGCACAATGTTGCCCATACCACCGCCGAAGCGCACGGCATCGGCGCATACCACTCCTTTTTCCCGGCTTTCATTGCTTAATACTACCATGCCGTAGTCGTTGCTTCCTTTGTCGAAAGTAAAAGTGCCGAGATATACCATGTGCCGCCGCCTATACGTTGGTTTACTTTAAACTCAGTGACACCGCCGTTATGGAATACAAGGTATTTGGCATCGCTCACGCTGTTGGGCAGGCTTTGATAGGAAACGTATACAGCATATTCTCCGGTTTCCGGGATGTCGGGAACCCACTCGGCAAAGGCTTTGTTTTTCTTCTTTTCAGTTTGTGCAAAGCGGGCTGTACCGTCATGAAAAGGATTTTCTCCTTCCGTGTAGATACGCTTCTGTTGTGCAAATCCAGGCAGAGCGTTTTTTTTCCCACTGTGCTTTTCTGCTCTTTACTTCAAGATAGAGGGAGTTTGTGGTGTTTCGGTTGTCGTCGTTGTCTACGATGATTTCCTGTTTTTGCGTGTCCCGTTCGCGAGGGGTGAATACGTTGGCTCCCGCATTTTCCAGCATCGGGATGAGGTAAGGCAGGATGAACGATTGTGTGAATTGGTCTTCGGAGGTACAGAACAGGCGCGGACGCTGCCAACCCCATTTGTCTTTGTTATTGATGTAGTATTTTCCGTGACTTTGCCACAGAGCGATATGGCGCCCTTCCAGTCCGCGGGTTATTTCAAAAGGACGGGATGTACGGGTCACCCAGGGAGCGTCTTTATAGTGTATATCGGTAAACAGGCGGTTCTTGTCTTTTTTTCCGTTTCTGTATGTGTTGGGAATAAGTTCGTTGATGGAATGTCCGTCTGTAAAGACAGTAATGTCGAAGTAAGTTACGGGATCCGGAAGAATTTCTTTGATGTCCCGGTAAATTCTGTTCACCGTTTCCGGCCGGAAGGGCTGGTAGGAGAATGTATTATCGGCATAGATGCGGATTGTTTTTCGGTGGAAATCGATACGTACACTGTCGAGCCGCATGTACCGATATTGACATTGCCAGGGATATACGTTTGGAAAAAGGCTTGTAGCCGTTCCCGAACGGCCTGTTCTACGTCTTGTGAAAAGACGGAACCAACTCCTGCGAGCAGGAACAATATGGATAAATATAGTTTTTTCATGTCCGATGGTTAAGTACCGTACAAAAATACATAAAAAAAGAGTGAGAAGTTCATCACTTCCCACTCTCTTGTTTCTATTTAGCAAACATTTACAGCGGAATGTATTCTACGAATGCTTCCATGGCTTCGTAGGATGCCAGACCCAGGCTGTCGTACAGTGCGGCTGTACCGCGGTTGCGGTCTTCGCTTCGTTGCCAGAACAGACGTTCGTCGTTGCCCAGGAACGGTGCGCTCTCCATCTGGCTTTGGTGCTTCAGGATAGAGTTACGTTTTGCACGTAATTCTTCGGGCTGATGGGCACTGCCATTTCAATGTTCTCGATTTCCCATTCGGCCCATGCACCGCGATACATCCAGATGCGGCAATCTTTCAGCCATTTGGCTCCTTCTTCCTTTTCAAGGTCGATAGCTGCGAATACGGCATCCGTACAAACACGGTGTGTGCCGTGTGGGTCGGCAAGGTCACCGGCAACGAAGATTTGGTGGGGTTTCACTTCACGCAACAGATTGCGTACGATTTCCACATCTGCTTCGCTGATGGGGTTCTTTTGAATCTTACCCGTTTCATAGAACGGCAGGTCGAGGAAATGGCAGTGATCCAACGGGATATTATTATAAGTACATGCCGTACGCGCTTCACCGCGGCGAATCAGTCCTTTGATAGTCAGGATGTCGCGGGTGTCCATATCACCGTCTTTCTTATCTTTCAGATAGTTGCGGATTTCGGTGTACTTTTCGTTGATAACTTGGTCCTCACTGTTGTTAAAGAGTTGGTTGAAACCGTTGATGAAGTGTAGGAAACGGATTACCTCTTCATCGCCTACGGCAATGTTGCCAGAAGTCTCATAGGCCACATGTACGTCATGTTTTTGTTCTACCAGTCGGCGGATAGTACCTCCCATGGATATGACATCATCGTCCGGATGCGGGGAGAATACAATGACACGTTTTGGATACGGTTTCGCACGTTCGGGGCGATAAGTGTCGTCCGCATTCGGCTTGCCGCCCGGCCAACCGGTGATGGTGTGTTGCAGGTCGTTGAAAATCTTGATATTTACATTATAGGCAGAACCGTAGAGGGCAAGCAATTCACTCAAACCGTTTTCGTTATAATCTTTGTTGGTCAGTTTCAGAATCGGCTTTCCGGTCAGTTGGCACAGCCAGACGATGGCGCTGCGTATCAGTTTGTCGTTCCATTCGCAGGAAGTCACCAGCCAGGGACGTTGGATACGTGTCAGGTTGGCGGCTGCCGAAAGGTCGATGGCGATATGGGCATTGTTATGGGTTTGAAGATAAGAGGCAGGGATTGTATCCGTTACGTTACCTTCCACACATTCTTTTACCATTTTGGCTTTTTCTTCACCCCATGCCAGCAGATATACTTTCTTGGCGGAGAGAATCGTGGCTACACCCATTGTTATGGAACTTACCGGTGTGCTTTCAATGCTTCCGAACATTTTGGATGCTTCGTTGCGTGAGTCACTGTCCAGCAAAATCAATCGGGTGGTGGAGTTCAGGCGTGAACCCGGTTCGTTGAAACCGATATTACCGACACGTCCGATACCTAACACAGCTATATCAATGCCGCCGAAACTTTCGATACGTTGCTCGTACAAACGGCAATATTCGAAAATAGTATCCTTGGCGATAGTACCGCTGGGGCTGAATACGTTCTGCATGTCAATGTCTACGTGGTCGAGCAGCATTTCCTTTAAAGAATTGAGGTTGCTGTTCACAGCGTCCGAAGCCAACGGATAATATTCGTAAAGGTTGAATACCACTACATTACGGAAACTCAGTCCTTCTTCTTTATGCATGCGCACAAGAGCCGAATAGACATTGCGCGGTGAGTTGCCGCCGGCCAGTGCCAATACACAGAAGCGTCCGGCTTTTTGCTTGTCACGAATCATCTGTGCGATGTCCAATGCAATCTGGTTGGCTCCTTCTTCGGGAGACTCGTAAATATCTGTCGGAATTTTCTCGAGACGTGTCAGTACCGACCGCTCGAAGGCGTTCTCCGGTCTGTAGTACCTGGGGGATACTCTATTCAGAGTAATTTGAGAACTAAGATTGGTTTTCATACAATATTTGGTTATTAATAAATGATTAAAGCTGTTCGCTTGTTCAAAACTTAACAAAAATACGAAAAACAAAGTTCATCCGCATGATGTTGGGATAAATTTTATGATAAAGTATCGGTTTCAGGCACTAATTTACCCATTGCCCATACCGCTCTAATCTTCAAATCTTCGTCCATTACGATAATATCGGCATCTTTCCCTTTTTGGAGCGAGCCTTTACGATCGTATACACCATGATGCGTGCCGGTGTTTCGGATACCATTCGTGCGGCGTCTGCCAGAGGTATATCGGCTTTCTGCACCATTGTACGTATCAGCCGGTCCATAGTAGCCACACTGCCGGCAAGGGCGGAGTGGTCTGCAAGCTTCATACTCCGTCTTCAATGATGACACGCGGGTCGAAGGCTTCTTTGCTGTCGCTGGCCGCACATGCCAGGCATCGGTGATGGCGCACATCCGTTCTACACCTTTTATCTTGTAGACCAGGCGCAGGATTGTGGGCGGTACATGGATACCGTCGGCTACACTTCCACAGTCATGTCGTCCATGAGGTAAATGCTCTCCACAGTGCCTTCGTATTTGTATTCACGGCGTTTGTGGAATCCGGGCATTGCATTATAGAAATGTGTAGCATGTGTGTATCCGGCTTCATAGGCTGTACGTATGTCCTCAAATTCGGCTTGTGTATGGGCTACCGAAGCCAAAATACCTTTTCCGGTGATATATTTTCCGAACTGCATGGCTCCGGGTAATTCGGGAGCAGCATCCCAACGCTTGATGCAGTGCCAGTTTTCTACGATAGGAATGTATTCGTTAGGGTCGGGATTCTTGATGTTCTCGGGCATCTGTCCGCCTGCCATCGCCATGTTCAGATAATGGCCTTCGAGGTGCAGACCCAGTATAGGACTGTCTTTTTCCGTCATCATCTTCGTACAAGTCTCTGCTGCCTGTTCAATCATCGGTACGGTAGAAGAAGACAGAGTAGGGAATATGCTGGTAGTTCCGTATTTCATGTGGGCTTTGACCGCATCGCGGAAAGCGTCTTCGGTACATTCCATGAAATCGCGTCCGCCACCGCCATGTGCATGGATTTCTACACCGCCGGGCAGTACATACATTCCTTTTACATCAATCAGTTGTGCACCGATAACGGCGAGGTCGCAATTGGTTACTTCTAAAATTTTTCCGTCTCTGATGAGTACGGAACCGTCCTTGAGCCAACCTTGAGGGGTCAGAATACGTGCGTTGATAAGTTGAGTCAACATAGGATTTAGGGGTTAGTGTTAATAAATTAATTGTTTCAGTCGTCAGACATTATTTCAAAGGACAAAAATAACTACTTTTTAGGTAAGATGCACTCCATACATTTAGGTATTTCTATTAAATACTCTAAAATTTAATACGTAATGTTTAAAGAAATACCTGTTTAATATCTTTTAATCAGGATGATGGTAAGCGGGAACTTTATTTTCGTTATTTTGTTTTACTTATGATAAACTTAATAAAACGATGGATTATGAAACATGGAAAGTAGAAGCGGCTATTATTGCCGTTGGTATGGTACTGCTGGGAGTGATAATTAAATGGGGTATAAATGATTTTATAGATAAAGAACGTATTGTCAGTGTAAAAGGGCTGGCAGAGATGGAAGTTCCTGCTGATAAGGTGATATGGCCCTTGATGTATAAAGATATAGGGAATGATCCGTCGCTGCTTTATGCCAATATGGAACAGAAAAACAAGGCAATTGTGAAGTTTTTGGAAAGCAACGGCATTGCTAAGGAAGAAATCAGTATTGCCCCGCCAGAAGTGATAGATATGCAGGCCGAACGTTATGGAAATCGTGATATTGCTTATCGGTATAATGCTACATCAGTCATTACGGTTACTTCAAAAAATGTAGATAAGGTACGGAAACTGATGTCGGAACAGGCTGAACTGTTGAAACAGGGTATTGCCATCAGTGGAGGTGATTATCGCTATAATGTGGTGTATGAATTTACAGGCTTGAATAATGTGAAACCGCAAATGATAGAAGAAGCTACGAAAAATGCCCGTGCTGCTGCCGAAAAGTTTGCAAAAGACTCAGACAGTAGTCTGGGTAAGATACGGAAGCTTCGCAGGGGCAATTCTCCATATCGGACAGAGATGCCAATACGCCTTATATTAAAAGTATACGGGTAGTGACTACCGTGAATTACTATCTGAGACGATAGTGAATGAATCCGCATCTTTCCATGCCGGAAATTTGTTTCTGAATTCTTGCAGTGCGGAAAGTTCAAGAGTAGCCGTAGCTGTTCCTTCTTCATGGTCGGGCACTTGAATCAGCATTTCACCTTTGTATGAGTAGATTGCGCTGCCGCCGTTATAGGAGAAGCCATTACCGTCTTTACCGATACGGTTTACACCGCAAACGTAACTGATATTTTCCAATGCCCGTGCCTGTAAAAGTATGTCCCAGACTTTACGTCGGGGTATAGGCCAGTTGGCAACGTAAATCAGGAGGTCGTATTCATTGCCTGTATTTCGGCTCCATACCGGAAAGCGCAGGTCGTAGCAGACGAGTAGCAGTATATTCCAATCTCGATACGGAATTATGATACGATGCTGCCTGCCGTGAAATTATCTGTCTCGTTGCCCATGCGGAACAGATGTCGTTTATCGTAAAAATAGGCTTCCCCTTCGGGAGTGAGGAAAAAGGCGCGATTGTAATAGGTAGAGTTTTTGTAGGATAATGGATTGCTTTCAGATGAAACAAAATTCTCTTCACAAGCTATGTAGCTTCCGGCAATAGCTATCTGATATTCTGAAGCCCATTGGCGTAGTGTTGTAATTGTATTACCTGTTACCGGCTCTGCCAATGTGTCGGTGTTCATGCTGAAACCGGTAGAAAAGGTTTCCGGTAAAACAATAATCTCCGTCGCTCCGCGAAGTGTTTCCAGTTTTTCGCGAAGACGGCGGAGATTGTCTTGTTTATTCTCCCAAGCAATATCCATTTGTAGGTATACTGACATCGCAGTCCGGTTCATTTTAA
>ENA-OQCE01000526-OQCE01000526.1-human-gut-metagenome-genome-assembly--contig:-NODE-526-length-18484-cov-3.925260_pt1 | contig 18484 bp, 18 predicted proteins | sample MGYA00242495_ERZ504572 | MGnify/ENA primary metagenome ERZ504572 (study PRJEB26092, sample SAMD00036228) | human gut metagenome | host: Homo sapiens | study: EMG produced TPA metagenomics assembly of...
ATTGAACCCGTGACCCCTTCCTTACCAAGGAAGTGCTCTACCTCTGAGCCACATCAGCAATTATCAACTTGTTAAGTTACTATATACATCAGCATTTGTCAACCCACTTTGAATTAAAATATAATTTTATGTGAGTCAGAAATACAATTTATTATGAATTATAGTATGCCATAACCTTTGCTACATAGTTCTGAGTTTCTTTAAATGGCGGAATGCCGCCATATTTGGCTACGTTGCCGGAGCCTGCATTGTAGGCAGCTAAGGCCAGTGATTTGTCACCATTATACTGGGTGAGCTTTTCACTTATGTACCTGGCGCCACCCATGATATTCTGGTATGGGTCGTAGGCGTTTGTGACACCAAGTGAGGCAGCGGTCTGTGGCATGAGCTGCATGATACCCATGGCACCTGAACGGCTGGTGCACTCTGTGGAGAAGTCAGACTCGCACTTGGCGATAGCTTAAGGAATTTGGCATCCACACCGTATTTTGAGGCAGCCTCATTAAAAATTGCATCAAGATCGGCAGAGCATGACAAACCGGAAGCTTCGAGTTTTACGGAGCTGCTGCTAATTCCTGAGGCTCCGGAAGTTGCTGCATTATATGTATTTGTATCTGAGCTGATGCCGGCTGGAGAACCGGAATAAGCAGCTGTATTATTAACTGCGGCAGAAGGAGAAACTGTATTACGGCAAAGCTCGATATTTATACCATTTTGATCAAAGAACCTCTGTACAAGCGACATATCAACTGAGCCACCGTTACTTTGGGCAATCAGTCTGTCAATGGCAACAGCAGCTTCAGCCATTTTTGCATCGTCAAGCACCTGATCAAAATCAGCACCGGTGCTATTGACAGCGGAGCTGCTATTGGAAGGAATGTTATCACCGGTTACAGCAACCTGACCGGTAGTTATATTATTTTTTGGTGTATTATCAATATACTGAAGTACTTTAATGTTCATTTTCCTGTTTCCCTTTATATCTTAATTTAAATAGTTATATCAGTTTTGAATAGTTATATCAACTATACTTAAAAAAGTAAAGACATTTACCTAATGAGAAATTATACCATAAAAATTCTTGAAAATATACCCATTTTGTTGTAGCATATGTTTTAGTACACTTTACTATGTAAAAGTTAGGAGATAAACATGAAAAAGACACCATTTGTGACAAAACAACAGGTAGAGGAGATTGTTAAAAAATTCCCTACACCATTTCATTTATACGACGAGGCAGGCATCCGCGCCAACGCACAGGCTGTAAAGGATGCATTTGCATGGAATCCGGGCTTTAGAGAGTATTTTGCTGTAAAAGCTACCCCAAACCCATACCTGCTCAAGATTTTAAAGGATTATGACATGGGCTGTGATTGTTCATCATACACAGAGCTTATGCTTGCAAAGTCATGCGGCTTCGATGGAGAGCATATCATGTTTTCATCAAATGATACACCGGCAGAGGAATTTGCATATGCAGACAAGCTTGGTGCTATCATCAATCTCGATGATTTCACACATATTGATTTTTTGGAGGAAACAATCGGATATATTCCGGAGACAATAAGCTGCAGATATAATCCGGGCGGAGTGTTCACACTGTCAAACGGTATCATGGACAATCCGGGAGACTCCAAGTATGGCATGACAAAGGAACAGCTTTTTGAGGCATTCAAAATTCTTAAGTCAAAAGGCGCTAAATACTTTGGCGTGCATGCATTCCTGGCAAGCAATACAGTAACCAACGAGTATTATCCACAGCTTGCAAAGGAGCTTTTTGAGCTGGTTGTTGAGCTTAAAAATGAGACCGGCTGCGATATTAGATTTGTAAATCTTTCAGGTGGAGTTGGTGTGGCTTATAAGCCGGATCAGACACCTAACGATATATCGGTTATCGGCGCGGTGTACATAAGGTGTACGATGAGGTTTTGGTACCGGCAGGAATGGGCGATGTGGCTATTTACACAGAGATGGGACGTTTTATGATGGCTCCGTATGGCTGTCTTGTGACAAAGGCTATCCATGAGAAGCATATCTACAAGGAGTATATAGGAGTAGATGCGTGTGCGGCAAACCTTATGAGACCGGCTATTTACGGCTCATACCATCATATCACAGTGCTCGGCAAGGAGGATGCACCTTGTGACCATACATATGATGTGGTAGGCTCACTCTGTGAGAACTGTGACAAGTTTGCAATTGACAGACAGCTTCCGAAGATTGATATGGGAGACTATCTGGTAATCCATGATACAGGAGCACACGGCTTTTCAATGGGCTACAATTACAACGGACGACTTCGCTCAGCAGAGATATTGCTCGAAAGCAATGGAGAGGCAAAACTCATCAGAAGAGCAGAAACTCCGGCAGACTACTTTGCAACCTTTGACTGCTTTGATGATATTAAAATAACAGAGTAATCTGCTAGCGCACCTTGCAGAGCACGTGTCCGAATTTTATCCATTTGCTCATATCATCAACATTATCGCTGTCGACATAAAAGGTCTCACCGTAATTGTTGATTGGTGTGAGCTCACATGGGTTTGTCTGGTGGAGTTTTCTGATGTATGCACGCTTGTTCTGTGCGTTGATAAAGATACCGGTATCGCCGTCGCGGATTGGGTTTCGACTGATTAGAAGTATATCGCCTTTATTATATACAGGATGTAGATGATTGCTTGTGATGCGGATTCCGATGTGAAGGGCATCACCGAAGGCTTTTCTGTAATTTGAAACATCAAGCTTTTCGACATTGTAGGAGTCCAAAATCATGCCGTCGGTCATATTGCCTGTCGGGATGAGGACGGAAATCAGATCCTCCGTATGACTGCTTTCATCCTTGTAGGCAGATAGCGCAAGCTCAGTGTCTATAATCGAGTCTATAAGTATGCGCTGGTTTTTGGAAAGCTTTTTGATGCGCTTTACAAGGTTTATTACATCATCATTGAAGCCTGTTAGTTCGCAGGAAAATCGTCCTGTCAGCTTGTATATCAGGTAAGCGGTGTAGATGTCTATACGAGAGGATTCTCCGTTTGCTATTCGCTTGTAGGTGGAGAGTGACATATCAAGTGCTTTTGCAAACTGTGCCTGGGACATACCAAGCTTTGTACGTTCGCGCTCAATATTTGTCGATATGTTGTTTGCTATTTCAAGTCGGTTCATTTATGAGCTAATCTCCCTTCTTTTTAAAAAAATAAACTCCAAATTTGGTCAAGTATTGACATGCGCAATACACTATAATGGTTATTGTTGAAACATAAATAAATATATAAGAAACGTCAATTACTGTCAAATTAAAATGTTTGTTATATAAAAAGGGAGGTGTCCTGAAACTTAATTAGTGTAAGCTGAATGCAGCTTACACTTTTTTTATTTAAACAAATGCAGCTTTATTTATAATAAATATCAAAAAAATTTTTTGAAATAAATGTGTCTGAGGCATTGATTAGAGCACCGCTAATTGGTACAATGTTTTATTAGGTGATGAATCAGTATTACGAGGTCTAGATATAAATGAATGATATAGCAATTGATAAAGAACACTTACATTATTTGGAACAGCTGTCGGAGATGTATCCGACAATAGGCAAGGCATCATCTGAGATTATCAATCTGCAGGCTATTTTAAACCTGCCAAAGGGCACAGAGCACTTTGTATCTGATGTGCATGGTGAGTATGAAGCCTTTTCCCATGTGCTGAAAAATGGTTCTGGGGCTGTAAGAAAGAAGATAGATGATGTATTTGGTCTGGCGATGAACAAGGCTGACAAGGCTGCGCTTGCCACACTCATCTACTATCCAAGGGAAAAGATGGAGCTTGTTAAGCAGGACGAGCCGGATATGGACTCGTGGTATAAGACGACTCTTTATAAGCTGATAGAGGTGTGCAAGACCGTTTCATCAAAGTATACGCGCTCCAAGGTGAGAAAAGCTTTGCCGGAGGAGTATGCATATGTTATAGAGGAGCTTATCACAGAAAAGCCGGAGGTGTTAAACAAGGAGGCTTACTACGAGTCAATCATCAATACAACAGTGGAGCTGGGTACTGCGGAGGAGTTTATAGTGGTGCTTTCCGAGCTTATTCAGAGACTTGCTGTTGACCATCTGCATGTGCTTGGTGATATATACGACAGGGGAGCGGGGCCACATCTGATAATGGACAGACTGTGCAGATATCACTCGCTGGATATACAGTGGGGCAATCACGATATTATCTGGATGGGGGCAGCCGCAGGAAATCCTGCATGTATTGCAACTGTTGTCAGAAACAGTATCAGATATGGTAATCTGGACGTGGTCGAGGAGGGCTATGGCATAAATATGCTTCCGCTTGCTACGTTTGCACTGAAGGCTTACAAGGATGACCCATGCACCAGATTTGTGTTTAAGGTGGCTCCAAGTGGTGCAGATAATATGGAGAGTGATCTGATAAAGAAGATGCACAAGGCCATTGCCATAATACGTTTCAAGCTGGAGGGACAGCTCATTAAGAAGTGGCCTGAGTATGGCATGAAGGAACGATTGCTTTTGGAACATATTGATTATGAACAGGGCACTATAGAGCTTGAGGGCAGAACTTATAAGCTTCTTGATACAAGCTTTCCAACAATTGACCCGGCTGATCCTTACAGGCTGACAGAGGGGGAAGAGGAAGTCATACAGAGGCTCAGGAGCTCGTTTATTCATTGCGAGAAGCTTAAAAACCACGTTGGGCTGTTGCTTAAAAAAGGCAGCATGTACAAGGTATATAATGGCAATCTGCTTTTCCACGGCTGCATCCCGATGGAGGAGGACGGAAGCTTCGCAAAAGTAAATATCTACGGTAAAGAGTATAGTGGCAAGGCTTTATTTGATATACTGGAGACTTACGTCAGAAAGGCTTTTTTCTCGGATGATAAGCTGGAAAGACAAAAGGGCAGCGATATCATGTGGTACATATGGACAGCACCATATTCTCCGCTTTATGGCAGAAATAAGATGGCTACGTTTGAGAGATATTTTATAGATGACGATGACATGAAAATAGAAAAGAAAAACTTTTATTATGACTATATAACAAGCCTGAGTGTGCGCAGCGTATACTCGAGGAGTTTGGTTTGCATGATAAAAGAGACCATATCATAAACGGACATGTTCCTGTTCACAGATTAAGAGGTGAAAGCCTGTGAAGTGCGACGGCAGAGTGATAGTCATAGATGGTGGTTTTTCAAAGGCGTACCGCAGGCGGACAGGCATCGCGGGATATACCTTGATTTACAATTCATATGGGCTGACATTGACAGCACATGAGCCGTTTGAATCACCGGAGACGGCAGTAAGGGATGAGAGGGATATCGTATCAAGGCGTGAGGCTGTAGAGGTACTTGATAAGAGAATACTTGTCGGAGATACGGATGCCGGAATAAAAATGAAGGAAAAGATAGCTGATCTAAAGCATCTCATTGCGGCATATCGTTCGGGTGAGATTGCAGAGCGCGATGATTAGAAAGAGGGAATATGATGTATGTAGTTGATGGGTTTGAGTTTCAGACAAAGGAAGAGGCAAGGCAGTAGAAGAGAGGGAAAAAGTACTGGATGAAAGGCAGGATGCAACAGAGTGGACAAAATAAAGATACTGGTGGTAGATGACGAGAGCAGGATGAGAAAGCTCGTGCATGATTTCCTTGCAAGGGAAGGGTATGAGGTACTTGAGGCCGGAGACGGCGAGGAGGCACTTGATATATTTTATCAGCAGAAGGACATAGCACTGCTGGTGCTCGATATAATGATGCCAAGGATAAATGGTTTTGAGGTATGCCGTGAAATCAGACAGACTTCAAAGGTGCCGATTATTATGCTTACAGCTAAGGGCGATGAGCGTGATGAATTAAACGGCTTTGACATTGGTGCTGATGAGTACATTTCAAAGCCATTTTCTCCTAAGATACTGGTGGCCAGGGTAAATGCTCTCCTTCGCAGGGCGAATAAACTGGGCAAGGAGGCAGTAATAAGCGAGGCCGGTGGTATTGTCATGGACAAGACGGCACACACTGTAGCTATTGATGGCAAGGATATTGAACTTTCGGTAAAGGAATTTGAGCTTTTGGATTACTTTATGAGCAATCAGGGAATTGCGCTTACCAGGGAGCGCATACTTGACAGTGTGTGGAGCTATGATTATTTTGGCGATGCGAGGACTATTGATACACATGTGAAGAAATTAAGAAGCAAGATGGGCGCTAAAGGCGACTATATAAAGACTGTCTGGGGTGTGGGATATAAGTTCGAGATACAGTAAGTGTTAAGCTTAGGACTAATGGATTCGGGATAAGAGGTGTCATCATGAAAAAGAAAAAAACGTTATCCACACAGCTTACGCTTGTGATTTCATTCATTGTACTTCTGATAGTGGGAGTGTTCTGGATGGCTAATAACACACTGCTGGAAAAGTATTATGTATTTAACAAGGAAAAAGAGATGCTTGCTGTATACAAAATGGTGGACTTGGCTGCAAAAAATGACAAACTTTCAGATGATACGTTTGCTGTAGCATTTGAAAAGAAATGTGTTGGCGCCAATATAGATGCGGTTGTGTTCAACAAATACGGTAAAGTCATAATTGAGGGAACCACTGACAATCAGGAAATATTTCAGCTGCTTTTGGAGGCGAGCATGTCTCGTATTCGGCAGACTACAACAACCTGAATATGACAAGGCAGAAGGATAAAAGGCTGGGGACAGAGTATATTATCATAAATAACAGACTGATTGACGGTAACTTTGTATACATGAAGACACCGCTTGAGAGCATTAAGGAGAGCGTGTCCATATCGAACCGCTTTTTTGCAATAGGCACAGTGGCTGCTATTGTTGTGGGAGTGTTTATGGCATATATTGTTGCTCGCAACATGACTAGGCCGATAAGAAATATGACTGAGCTGTCGACAAGGATGGCGAAGCTTGATTTTGATGCGAAGTACATTGATACGGAAAACAGTGCAAAGGAGCTTTATGTGCTTGGTGAGCATATGAATGAGCTGTCGCAGACACTTGAGCAGACCATCACAAGACTAAAGGTGGCAAACAATGAATTACAGCGTGATATAAAGAAAAAAGAAGAGATTGATGAGATGAGAAAGGAGTTTTTGTCAAATGTGTCACATGAGTTAAAAACTCCGCTTGCTTTGATCTCGGGCTATGCTGAGGGACTCAAAGAGGTCGTAAATGACGATGATGAGAGCCGTAACTTCTACTGTGATGTCATCATGGACGAGACTGACAAGATGAACCGCATGGTTATGAAGCTTTTATCTCTCAATCATCTGGAGGATGGCAGTGATGTGCTTGAGATGACGAGGTTTGATTTGACATCGCTTGTCAGAGGGGTTATAGACTCATCTAAGCTTCTGGCACAGAAAAATGAGGCTGCAATTGAGTTTGACCGCACCGATTCCGTATATGTGAGCGGTGATATATACAAGATTGAAGAGGTTGTGACAAACTATATCAGCAATGCGATAAATCACTGCACAAGAGGTGGTACTATCACTGTATCATACAGCATGTACAGCGACCGTGTGAGGGTCAGCGTGTTTAACACGGGAGAGCCGATACCTGATAAGGATATAGAAAATATATGGAATAAGTTCTATAAGGTGGACAAGGCCAGAACAAGGGAATATGGCGGAAGCGGCATAGGACTGTCTATAGTAAAGGCCATTATGGAACTGCATCACAGAGGGTATGGTGTCATAAATCACAAGGATGGTGTAGAATTCTGGTTTGAACTTGAGTTATTTATTGCAAACAATCAATAAATGTGTTACTATATGTATTATTAGGATAAAAGTCATAGAATAAGAATGGGTTTATTGCAATGATGGGAAGAAATATAAAAAATGGCAGCTGTGGCATTTACAGCAATTATAACGTTGACAGGCTGCGGAACAAAATTATATGATATGACTGATGCGGAACAAGGCCTTATCGCTAATTATTCAGCATATGTTGTTGCGAAACACAATATATACCAGCAGGATGGCATGACTAACGCTACGGAGAAACGTGGGGATATGGAGGATGCTGACGACACTGAGAAAGTGGACGAGGCGTCACCTGATAATTCACTTTTGCAGGATAATAAGACATCTGAAGCTGGAAATGATAAGAGCAGCAATTCGCAGAAAGAGCCTTCTGCCACGCAGGAAAAGAAGGTGTCACTTGCCGAGGCAACAGGCTACGGCAGCCTTGAAATTACATATGATGGAGTAAACGAGTCAGATGTGTACAATGAGGACTCATACTATTCTATAACGGCAGGAAGCGGTAATACTTTTGCGGTTATGAAATTCACTCTTAAAAATCCAACAGACGAGGATATAAATGTTGATATGTTTGGCAATGCCAAGACATATAAGGCTACTTTCCCCGATGGAAAGGAATACACGGCTGAGGGCACATTCCTTACATATTCCCTTAATACTTTTCAGGGAACCGTAAAGGCGCACGATGCGGTTGATGTGGTGCTGCTTTTCAAGATACCTCAGGGTACAGCATGTGACAATATTAAGATGTCGGTTATAAAAGATAACGAAAAAAGTTTGATTGAATTATAAAACATATGATATACTTAGATTACTAAGAGGTGGAGGTTGTATTATGGATACGAACATATTATTGGAGTCAGGAACAAACGAGCTTGAAGTGCTTGAATTCACGTTGGGAGACAATCACTACGGAATCAATGTCGCAAAGATCAGAGAGATTTTGCAATATATGCCGGTCACTCCTGTTCCGAATACTCATCCGAGTGTTGAGGGAATATTTATGCCACGTGACACAATGATTACGGTTATCAATTTAAAGAATTGTCTTAATCTGCCACAGACGGATGAAAAGGCTTATTTATCATTACGAATTTTAACAAACTCAATGTGGCATTTCATGTAGATCAGGTTATCGGTATACACCGCGTATCGTGGGAGAATATCATAAAGCCTGACGAGACACTGACGGGCGAGCATGGCAGCACTGCTACAGGTGTTATCAAAATGGATGACAGGCTTATAGTTATCCTTGATTTTGAGGCTATAGTTGCTTCTATTAGTCCACAGACAGGACTTAGGGTTAATGATATCGATGAGATGGAGGCAAGAGATAGGAGTGATGCTACAATTCTTATCGCAGAGGATTCGGCTTTATTGTCAAAGCTCATCACCGAGTGCCTTAAGAAGTCGGGATATACCAATCTCATAGTGGAAGAGAATGGTCAGGAGGCCTGGGATGTGATAGAGGCTATGCAGGCAAAGGGCGATATTACAAAGCATCTTGACTGCATTATAACTGATATTGAGATGCCACTCATGGATGGACACAGACTCACAAAGCTTGTAAAATCAGATGCAGAGCTTAGAGATATACCGGTTATCATATTCTCTTCACTGGTAAATGAAGAGATGAGGAAAAAGGGTGAACAGCTTGGAGCAGACGCACAGCTTACAAAGCCTGAAATCGGAAAGCTTGTAGAGGCGATTGACAAGCTGATTGATAAAGCATAATATATTTAGATACAAGGGGGGTGTGGCTTGTTTAGCTGCACCCTTTAATGGATTATAGATGGAGAATACTAATGAGCGATAAATCGACAGAAAACTATCTGGACAATTTGCTGGATTCAATGAACAAGCTGCAGGATACAGATACGAAGATGTCTGGGCTGATCAGGATGAATTCCTCAAAAAGTTTGAGGACGAGCTTGAAAATGAGACATATGATGAGTATCTGTCGAACTTTGAAAAGGAACTTGAGAGGGAAAATGAGCAGGCCAAGGGTCAGGCTCTTAATGTACAGACTCCGGCTCCTGATGACAAGGATGCTTCACTTGATGATATGCTCACTGAGTTTGACCGCAGGATGAAGGAACAGGAGACTCAGGGAGATAAACAGGAAAACAAAGCAGACGATAATCTAAGCGATGCGGTATTTAATTTTACACCGGCAGATTCTGGGATAGAGATGATGGATGCAAACATGCCGGAAATGGCTGAGAATCCCAAACAGGAGGAGACTCCGGAGAGTATAATAACAAATGAACCTCAGATGGTTGAAGAAATAGGAGAGCCGGATTTGGCAGGAAATGCATCAAAGGATATACTTGACATACTGGGTAGTGATGGTCTGGATAATATCGGTGATCTGCTTGAAGGAAAAACCGGTGAGACAGGGGCTGATATAGATGATTATGCAAGCAGCCAGATGAAAGTGCACGAGACGGCTGATGCAGCAGTTGATGCACAAGATACTGAAAAAAAGAGCCTTTTAAAAAGAATAATATCATTTTTTACAAAAGAGCCGCAGTCAGATGATGTCACAGATATACAGAGCACAGCAGAAGGTGCAGAAACTGACGCAAAGACACTCTCAGATGAGAATAAGCAGATACTTGAAGCGCTGGATGCTGACGGAGAGCTAAACGAAGCCACAGATAAGCCAAAGAAGGGCAAAAAGCCTAAAAAAGAAAAGAAGCCAAAAAAACCTAAAAAAGAAAAAAAGCCAAAGGTCCAAAGGAAAAGAAGGAACGCATTGGATGGGAGAAGGGACCTAAGCTTCCTAAGGGACCTGTTATAGTAATCTGGGTATTTGTTATGTCGATAGTTGTGTTTGTTCTCATATGCACCTTTTTGCTCGGAAACAACTCCAAAGTGACTGATGCTCAGAATACGTACAATCAGGGCAATAGCTGATCTGGGACAGAATAAAGCTGATTCAATAGAACTGTATACAAAGGCCTACAGCAGGCTGAGCGGCTTGAAGCTTTCGGGTGACGATAAGCAGTTGTACAATAAGCTGTCGGTGCTTGCATCAGTGTCAGGTAAGTATGATGCCTATAAGAGCTTTAGCGATTCAGGCTATGTAACCATGGCAGCGGATTCCTTAGTATGTGCGGCAGGACGATGTGCTGTAAATGCAGACAATGCAAAGGAATACGGATGTGAGCTGCAGCTTGAGCAGCTTAAAAACATTATTTCTGATACCCTGAGCAGTCAGTATGGCTTATCATATGATGATGCCATTGCTCTATATAATATAGATGATAGAGATGACTATACACTGGCACTGACACAGAAATTAAATGAATTAGGCATTAAAGAGGAGACAAAATGATATGATAGCAATCATCGATTATGGAGCAGGCAACCTGCGAAGTGTGGAAAAGGCTCTTACAGCTATAGGCGAGGAGAGTATTGTGACCAGAGACAGGCATGAGATTTTAAATGCCGATAAGGTAATACTTCCCGGAGTAGGAGCTTTTGGAGATGCAATGGATTCGCTAAAAAAATACGAGCTGGACAAGGTGATTCACGAGGTATGTGACATGGACAAGCCATTTCTTGGCATATGCCTGGGTCTTCAGCTATTATTTGAGGGAAGCGATGAGAGTCAGGGCGTTGAGGGGCTTCATGTGCTTGACGGACAGATACTTCGCATACCTGATAAGGAAGGACTTAAAATACCTCACATAGGCTGGAATTCACTTGATTTACAGAACAATGGAAGGCTGTTTAAAGGTCTTTCAGAGCATCCGTATGTATATTTTGTGCATTCGTACTATCTGAAAGCCACTGATGAAGCAATTGTCACAGCAACGACAGAGTACAGTACACATATTCATGCGTCTGTAGAGAAAAATAATGTGTTCGCCTGCCAGTTCCATCCGGAAAAGAGCAGCACAGTCGGACTTTCGATACTTAAAAATTTTGCAGGGATAGGGGAGGCATAATATGTTTACGAAGAGAATAATCCCATGTCTGGATGTGAATAATGGACGTGTTGTGAAGGGCATAAACTTTGTCAATTTAAGAGATGCAGGTGACCCGGTTGAGATTGCGGCTGCTTATGATAAGGCAGGTGCAGATGAGGTGGTTTTTCTGGATATTACGGCGTCAAGCGACAACAGAAATACTGTTGTGGATATGGTCAGAAAGGTCGCTGAAAAGGTGTTTATACCGTTCACGGTGGGCGGTGGCATCAGAACAGTCGATGATTTTAAGGCACTGCTTAGAGAGGGTGCGGACAAGATTTCAATAAATTCAAGTGCTATAAATACCCCTCGGCTCATAAGTGATGCGGCTGACAAGTTTGGCAGTCAGTGTGTGGTTGTGGCAATCGATGCAAGACGTCGTGCTGATGGAAGCGGCTGGAATGTATACAAGAACGGAGGACGCATAGATACAGGTCTTGATGCCATTGAGTGGGCTGTTAAGGCAAATGAGCTTGGAGCGGGAGAAATCCTTCTTACAAGCATGGATTGTGACGGCACAAAGGATGGCTACGATATCGAGCTTACAAGGCTTATTGCCGATAACGTTTCTGTTCCGGTTATCGCATCGGGAGGTGCAGGCACAAAGGAGCATTTTTACGAGGCTCTGACAGATGGAAAGGCGGACGCAGCGCTTGCAGCTTCACTTTTCCACTACAAGGAGCTTGAAATTATGGATTTAAAGAATTATCTGGCAGATAAAGGTGTGTCGGTCAGAAGATAGGCGGTAGATTGAGATTATGAGTATGCTTGACGGCGAGTGGGCAAAGGCTGTGGGAGCCGAGTTTAAAAAACCGTATTACAGGGATTTGTACAATTTTGTGAGAGATGAATATGCCACACATGTGGTATATCCGCCGGCAGATGATATATTTAATGCCATGCATTTTACACCACTTAACAAGGTAAAGGTACTCATCCTCGGGCAGGATCCGTACCATAATGTCAATCAGGCACATGGATTGTCATTTTCTGTGCTTCCGTCTCAGAAGGATATTCCACCATCACTGCAGAATATCTACAAGGAGCTTAACGATGATCTGGGGTGTGATATCCCCAATAACGGATACCTGAAGAAATGGGCTGACCAGGGTGTTTTACTTTTGAATACGGTACTCACCGTCAGGCTCATCAGGCCAACTCACATCAGGGACACGGCTGGGAAAAGTTCACGGATGCAATCATAGAGGCTGTAAATGAGCAGGACAGACCTATAGTGTATATGCTCTGGGGCCGCCCGGCACAGTCGAAGATTCCTATGCTTACAAATCCAAAGCATCTGATATTGACAGCACCGCATCCAAGTCCGCTGTCGGCTTACAGAGGTTTTTTTGGATGCAAGCATTTTAGTAAAGCAAATGAGTTTCTTAAGGAGCATGGAGTGGAGCCTGTTGACTGGCAGATAGAGGATATATAAAGGACGACAATACCGGCTCATATGTTAGTAATACCGGGCTTGGTAATACCGGCAGATATTATCTTGACATAAATTGGAAAAGCGTCTATATTAAAGATATATAGAAGGTAACGGATTACATGATTATCAAAGGAGTGATATTATGAGAGGAATAGGAATGTGGGATTCGTCATCCATATCCACATTGTTTTCAGGCTTTAGCAGCAGTAGAAGCAGCAATGCAGCGTCGTCTTTTATTGCCAATATGGATATGACTACATATAGTGGCATTAGAAGTGGCAGCTATTTCAAACTTCTCAAGTCATATTATGGAAATAACCTTAATTCAAAGGCCCAGTCTCTTGTCTCATCATCTGTTTCTACATCTAAGGATTCAGCGAAGACACTTGCGTCCATCGAGTCAGAGTCAGAGGACATGGTAAAGTCGGCGCAGGCTCTTTACAAAAACAGCCGCAAGGACGATACAGATGCTACGTACAAGAAGGTGTCAGCTTTTGTGTCTGATTACAACAGCCTCATTAATGCTGCGGATGATTCCGAGACAAAGCAGATTTCGAGAAATCTTGAGTCTATGAAGTCACTTACAGATATCAATTCAAAGTCGCTTGCGAAGGTGGGAATCACAGTGGATTCCAAGTCCGGCAAGCTGTCTGTTGACGAGGATACATTTAAAAAGGCTGATTCGACTAAGGTTGATGCACTTTTTAAGGGGAATGGCTCTTATGCTTACGCAGTGGCAAGCAAGGCTTCAATGCTTGAGTATGCCGCAAAGAATGAGGCAGAAAAGACTAACACGTATGGCGCCAATGGAAGGTATACACAGGCCTATAACAGTGGATATAATTATAATATGTTTTTATAGTCAAAGACAGGCAGGGAATCACCCACCTCACTTTACGGCTTAATAAAAGAAGCATCCCGGTTTGGGATGCTTCTTTTTAATTAATTAGCGTTTAGTTGTCGTTTTCATCGTCCTCGCTCATTGAGTAGACCTGACGCTTACGTGCCATCTCATCGCTCTCAAGATATTCGTCGTAGGTTGTGATCTTGTCGATCATTGAACCGTTTGGCAGGAATTCTATGATTCGGTTGGCGGTTGTCTGGACTACCTGGTGGTCACGGCAGGCAAAGAGGATTACTCCAGGGAATTTTATCATTCCGTTGTTTAATGCTGTGATTGACTCCATGTCGAGGTGGTCTGTAGGCTCATCGAACATGAGTACATTGCTTCCCATGATCATCATGCGGGATAGCAGTACACGAACCTTTTCTCCTCCGGAGAGTACACGCATTTTCTTTACTCCATCCTCACCGGCAAAGAGCATACGGCCAAGGAAACCTCGCACATATGTGGCGTCCTTGATTTCTGAGTACTGTGTGAGCCAGTCAACGATGAGCTCATCAGTATCAAAGATTGCGGTATTGTCCTTTGGGAAGTATGACTGGCTGGTTGTGACACCCCATTTATATGAGCCCTCGTCAGGTTCAAGCTCTCCGGCAAGGATTTTAAACATAGTTGTTTTTGCAAGCTCATTTCCTCCGACAAATGCAATTTTGTCATCGTGGTTAACAGTGAATGAGATATTGTCAAGTACCTTTACGCCGTCGATGGTTTTTGAGATGCCCTCGACAAAGAGCACATCGTTTCCAATTTCACGCTCAGGACGGAAATCAATGTATGGGTATTTACGGCTTGATGGACGTATTTCATCAAGCTGGATCTTTTCGAGGGCACGCTTTCTTGATGTAGCCTGTTTTGATTTAGAGGCATTGGCAGAGAAACGCTGGATAAATTCCTGCAGCTCCTTGATCTTTTCCTCTTTCTTTTTGTTTGCTTCCTTCATCTGACGGACAATAAGCTGGCTTGATTCATACCAGAAATCATAGTTTCCTGCGTAGAGCTGGATCTTACCGTAATCCATGTCGGCGATGTTCGTGCAGACCTTGTTGAGGAAGTATCTGTCATGGGATACAACGATGACCGTATTCTCGAAATTGATGAGGAATTCCTCAAGCCATGAGATGGCATCGAGGTCTAAGTGGTTGGTAGGCTCATCGAGAAGCAGTATGTCAGGATTTCCAAACAGTGCCTGAGCGAGAAGCACCTTGACTTTTACTGCACCCGGCAGATCTGCCATCAGAGTGTAGTGATCCTCAGTAGGTACACCGAGACCGTTTAAGAGAGTAGCTGCATCCGACTCAGCATTCCAGCCGTCCATATCGCAAACTCAGCCTCAAGCACGCTGGCACGGATTCCGTCCTCGTCTGAGAAATCCTCCTTCATATAGATGGCTTCCTTCTCCTTCATGATATCATAGAGACGCTTATTACCCATGATAACCGTATCAAGTACTGTAAACTCATCGTACTTGAAGTGATCCTGCTGTAAGAATGACAGTCTCTGTCCCGGAGTGATTGCGATATCACCGCTTGTAGGCTCAAGCTGTCCTGAGAGAATCTTTAAAAATGTAGACTTGCCGGCACCGTTTGCACCAATAAGTCCGTAGCAGTTTCCCTCTGTGAATTTTATGTTGACATCCTCAAATAAAGCTTTTTTACCAATTCTTAATGTAATATTGTTTGCACTAATCATTTTGTCTTTATTCAATCCTTTCCTATTTAATAACCTGTTCGTTTCTGTAACACATCGTTTCTATTTTAACGTAAAACCAGTATTTTGCAAGTGTTTTACAGGCGATTTATAGCCATTGTGCCCTTTTGTACATAAAATTTACCTTGTTAATAAATATTTTAGGATTTTTGTACAATGTATTGCTAAAAAAACTTGATTTTTTACAGCGCACAAACTAAACTATTATATAGAGACATTCTGATTCATGTCTATAATTGAACATTTATTTTACAGGAGGAAATATCATGTCTAGAGCAAAACAGTCGATGGATGGAAATACCGCTGCCGCTCATGTAGCATATGCCTACACAGAGGTTGCCGGAATCTATCCTATCACACCTTCTAGCCCAATGGCTGATACAGTTGATCAGTGGTCAGCAGCAGGACAGAAGAACATTTTCGGAAGCACTGTAAAGGTAGTTGAGATGGAGTCTGAGGCAGGTGCCGCTGGTACAGTTCACGGATCTCTTGCAGCTGGTGCACTTACTACAACATTTACAGCTTCACAGGGACTTTTACTTATGATCCTAATATGTACAAAATCGCAGGTGAGAATCTTCCTTGCGTATTTGACGTATCAGCTCGTACAGTATCTTCACATGCACTGAATATCTTCGGTGATCACAGTGATGTATATGCTTGTCGTCAGACTGGTTTCGCAATGCTTTGTGAGACAAATCCACAGGAGGTTATGGATCTTTCACCGGTTGCACACTGTGCAGCACTTGAGGGAAAGGTTCCATTCATTAACTTCTTCGATGGATTCCGTACTTCTCATGAGATCCAGAAGATCGAGAAGTGGGATTATGAAGATCTCAAAGAGATGTGTCCAATGGATGCAGTTGCTGAATTCAGAGCACACGCTCTTAACCCAGAGCATCCAGCAGCTCGTGGATCACACGAGAACGGAGATATCTTCTTCCAGCATAGAGAGGCATGTAACAAGTTCTATGATGAGCTTCCAGCAGTTGTTGAGAAGTACATGGACAAGGTTAATGCTAAGCTTGGTACAGATTACAAATTATTCAACTACTACGGAGCACCTGACGCTGATCGTGTAATCATCGCTATGGGTTCTATCAATGATGTAGCTGAGGAAGTAATCGATTACTTAACAGCAAAGGGAGAGAAAGTCGGACTTATTAAGGTACGTCTTTACCGTCCATGGTCTTCAGAGGCTCTTCTTAATGCTATTCCAAAGACAGCAAAGAAGATCGCTGTATTAGACCGTACAAAAGAGCCAGGATCACTTGGTGAGCCATTATACTTAGACGTTGCTACAACACTTCGTGAAGCAGGAATGAACGATGTTGTATTAGTAGGCGGACGTTACGGATTAGGATCTAAGGATACACCACCTTCTTCAGTATTTGCTGTATATACAGAGCTTGAGAAGGATGCTCCTAAGCACAGATTTACAATTGGAATCGTGGATGATGTTACAAATCTTTCACTTCCAGAGGTTAAGCCAGCTCCTATCACATCTGCACCTGGTACAAAAGAGTGCAAGTTCTGGGGTCTCGGCGGAGATGGTACTGTAGGTGCTAACAAGAACTCTACAAAGATCATCGGTGACCACACAGACAAATACATCCAGGCATACTTCCAGTATGACTCAAAGAAGACTGGTGGTGTTACAATTTCTCACTTGAGATTTGGTGACAACCCAATCAGAAGCCCATACTACATCAACCAGGCTGACTTCGTAGCATGCCACAACCCTGCATACGTTATCCAGGGCATGAAGATGGTTCAGGATGTTAAGCCGGGCGGAGTATTCATGATCAACTGCCAGTGGTCAGATGAAGAGCTTGCTCATCACCTCAACGCTGACGCTAAGAAATATATCGCTGACAACAACATTCAGCTTTACACAATCAACGCTATCGACAAGGCTATCGAGATCGGAATGGGTAAGAGAACTAACACAATTCTCCAGTCTGCATTCTTCAAGCTTGCAGATGTAATGCCTATCGACAAGGCTGTTGAGTACATGAAAGCTGCTGCTAAGAAGTCATACTCAAAGAAGGGTGACGCAGTCGTAGAGATGAACTACAAGGCTATCGATGCCGGTGTTGACGCTGTACATAAGGTAGAGGTTCCAGAGTCTTGGAAGAATCCAGAGGCAGATGCTCCTAAGGCAGAGCGCACAGGACGTCCAGAGGTTGTTAAGCTTGTTAACGAGCTTCTTGATCCAATCGCTAAGATGGATGGAGACAGCCTTCCAGTTTCAGCATTCGCTGACAAGGCAGACGGACAGTATGTAACAGGTGCTTCTGCATACGAGAAGAGAGGAACAGCCGTTACAGTTCCACAGTGGGATCCAGAGAAGTGTATCCAGTGTAACAACTGTGCATTTGTATGTTCTCACGCTACAATTCGTCCATTCTTACTTACAGATGACGAAGTAAAGGCAGCTCCTGACAACATGAAGGTTGCTGATATGAAGCCAAAAGCAGGCGCTTACAAGTATACAATGAGCGTATCTCCACTTGACTGTATGGGATGTGGTGAGTGTATCACAGTTTGTCCTACAGCAGCTATCTCAATGCACCACAGGAGTCTCAGGCAGCAGAGCAGCCAGTATTTGATTACTTAGTAGCTAACGTTTCTAAGAAGACAGATGCAGGAATGGTTG
>ENA-OQCE01000527-OQCE01000527.1-human-gut-metagenome-genome-assembly--contig:-NODE-527-length-18471-cov-3.293447_pt1 | contig 18471 bp, 15 predicted proteins | sample MGYA00242495_ERZ504572 | MGnify/ENA primary metagenome ERZ504572 (study PRJEB26092, sample SAMD00036228) | human gut metagenome | host: Homo sapiens | study: EMG produced TPA metagenomics assembly of...
ACACATATGATTTTGTACCAAGTAAATCCGGAGATTATTCTGTTTCTTTTAACGGAAAAGGCGGAGTTTTAGTATATGATGACGCATGGAATGAGATAAAAAAAATATTATCCTGAAGAAGCAGACGGAAGCCGTGTTGTTCTTTCGCTGGAACAGGGAAAAACGTATCACTTTGCTGTTGCAGCATTAGAGAAAGATATGCAATGGGAAATCGAATCAGCTAAAACAAAAAACGGATTCGTATACACAAATTTAGCTGATAATACAGTAGAGATTTTGAAATATACAGGAACGGAAAGTAATGTAACAATACCGGATAAGATTGACAATAAAGTCGTAAAAACTCTTGGAGCTGAATCATTTACAGAGAATGAGACGGTAGTAGGAGTTACGATTCCGGCACAAGTTACGAATCTGCAGTACGGAGCGTTTGCATCATGTACGAATTTGAAGAAAGTAACTTTCGCACAAGGCAGTCAACTGAAAAAAATCAAAGAAGAAACATTTGAACACTGTCAAAAGTTAGAAGAAATACATATTCCCGACAGTGTTACACAAATAGAGAAGGGAGCGTTTTATTATTGTCGGTCTTTGAGCAAGTTAACGCTAGGGAAGAAGCTTGAGGTAATTGATAACAACGCCTTTGAAGGCTGCAGCAGTCTGAAACAGATTGAAATTCCTGATTCTGTGGAAAGTATCGGAGAGGGAGCATTTACATATTGCACTTCTCTTGAACATGTGACGATTGGAAATAAACTGGCATATGTAGCGAAAAGTGCATTTTCATGGTGTAACCTGACGGAAATTACATGGGGAGACGGAATTGCAAAAATCGGAGACAGTGCGTTTGCTTGTAACCAAAAACTTACGACGGTTTCGATTCCTGATACAGTAACGGAACTTGAATACAAAGCGTTTGCCGGATGTGTAGAGTTAAGTGATATTGAAATTCCTGATTCGGTAGAAGCAATCGGAGGCTATGCATTTGAGAAGTGGGATATATATAATGAAGGTGGGGACACTGCATGGTATGACGCACAGGCTGACGGTGATGTGTATGCCGGAAAAGTTTACTACAAATATAAAGGAACAATCGCAGAAGGCGGTACTGTCAATCTGAAAGCCGGTACGAAAGGAATCGCAGGATATGCGTTCCTTGATCAGATAAATCTGACAGGAATTGAAATTCCTGATAGTGTAACGAATATCGGCGATTATGCATTTGTCGGATGTGAAAAATTAAACAAAGTGACTGTCCCTGCTTCTGTAACAAAAATCGGAGAGAAAGCTCTTGGATATTTGACGTCGGGAAAGGGAGGACAGGTTTATAAGTTAGAAGGCTTTACGATCCGGGGAGTAGCCGGTTCAGCTGCGGAGAAGTATGCGAAAGAAAACGAATTTAATTTTGAGGCGTATACTCCTGAGTATATTAGAGGAGATGTGGATGCCGACAGAAAAGTTAGTATCGGAGACGTCCGTATGACATTGCGGAGCATCTGTAAGAAGGCGGAATTGAACGGAACACAGAAGCTTGCGGCAGATGTGGAAAAAGACGGAACAGTAGATATAAAAGACTTGCGGAAGATTTTAAGATATGTCTGCGGTAAAATTGAATATTTGTAAAGCATATTATTAAGTGTATTGTTAAACGCATTTTGTGAGTGAATCTCAAAAGTGTAAGAATGGGAAGAACCCTGCTTTGCCGAAAGGCGGAGCGGGGTTCTTCTTATACTGCGATCATCCGTGAATGTGAGCGCTGACGATATCTCCGCGATAACTATTCTGTGGATGCCAGTGATATCTGCGGCGATAACTATTCTGTGGATGCCAGTGATATCTGCGGTGATAACTATTCTGTGACTGTCGGCGATATATGTTGTGGTAATTATTCTGTAAATGTCTGTGATATATGTTGCGGTAATTATTCTGTAAATGCAAGTAATATGTGATGCAGTGATCTGTGCAGATACGGCAGATATTCTTCCATACTGACAGGCTGGCTGTTATGGATACAGTTATAACTTGTAGAGCCGATCAGTTCTATCATCGTGAATAGAAGCAGTTCCGGAGCAGGGCAGTTTACATTGTATTTTTTCAAAGCGGTCATGTAGTGATCGTAGAATTGGCTGGAGAAAGAAGGATCTCCGTTTGTAAAGACACTTTTAAATATCCCCCATGATAAGTTTTTGGCAATAAACTCCATGAAGAAGTGGTTTTTTTGAAATCGTTCGATAATGTAGTCCGTAGTAAAGAGCAGTTCATCCTCAAAACTGCTCACATTTGCTTTTTCAAGAGCGCGGTGTGCATCGTCAAAAAGTTGATTTGCCTTATATACGATGAGTTTGTCACGCAGATCGTATTTATCCTTGAAATACAGGTAAAAAGTTCCTTTTGCAAGGCCGGCCTGTTGGACAATATCAGAAATTGTTGTTTTGGCAAATCCTTTTCCTGTGAAAAGATGAAAGGCAGTTTCGAGAAGTGTGCTCTCTTTCTGCTTTTTATTATCATCAACTTTGCTCATAATAGATCCCCTCTTATTTTTGATGCTTAATCTTTTGTTATTTTTCCTATATTATGAATTGTTTTATTGAGAAAGTCAATAAAATGACTAAAATTCATTTTTATCGCTGAAAAATATTGACTATTAGTCATTTTTGGAATATATTGTGTATTATACAAAAAATAAGGAGATGATTTCAGTGGTCAAAGCAGGCAAGTGGATTGCAAAGCATCGGGTGTTGATCTTGATTGTCAGCGCGCTGCTTATGATTCCGTCTTTTTTCGGAATCGTGAATACGAGGGTCAACTATGATCTGCTCAGCTATCTGCCTGAACATCTTGAAACCGTGAAGGGGCAGGATATTTTGGTAGATGAATATGGCATGGGAGCGTTTTCCATGGTCGTAGTAGAAGATATGGAACTAAAGGATGTACAGAAGCTGGAAGAAAAGTTCAGCGAAGTACCGCATGTAAAAGATGTGTTATGGTACGATGATGCCGCAGATATCAGTCTTCCCGTCGAGATGCTGCCGAAGGATATAAGGGAAGCCTTTTTCAAAGGAGAAGCAACGATGATGTTGGCTCTTTTTGATAATACGACATCTTCGGACGAGGCAATGGATGCGGTGACACAGATGAGGCAGATTGCAGATAAGCAATGCTTTATAAGCGGAATGACAGGTGTTGTTACAGATATTAAAAATCTTTGCCTGCATGAGCTCCCGATTTATGTGGTGATCGCAGTACTCTGCTGTCTTTTGATATTGGAACTGACGTCCACGTCGTTTCTTGTACCGATCTTGTTTTTGATAAGTATCGGAGCGGCGATTGTATATAATCTCGGAAGCAATATCTTTTTGGGAGAAACGTCCTATATTACGAAAGCGCTGACTGCGATTTTACAGTTAGGCGTAACGATGGATTATTCCATTTTCCTTTTGAATAGTTATGAGGAAAATAAGAAACGGTTTCCGGGAGAAAAAGAACGGGCGATGGGGCATGCGATCGCGAATACGTTTAAGTCGGTTGTCGGAAGTTCGGTGACAACGATCGCAGGCTTCGCGGCGTTGTGCGCCATGACGTTTACACTTGGAAGAGATCTCGGAATCGTAATGGCAAAAGGTGTTGTTATGGGAGTGCTCTGTTGTGTGACGCTGCTTCCTTCACTTGTTCTTGTATTTGACAAATGGATAGAAAAAACAACGCATAGACACTGTTTTCTAATATGAATAAACCGTCAGAGTTTATTACGAAACATTATGCTGTCTGGATCGTTTTGTTCCTTGTCCTTTTGTTCCCTGCAATTTACGGAAACAACCATACGAAGATCTATTATAATATCGCTCAGTCTCTTCCGGGATCGCTTGACAGTAATGTGGCGAATGAAAAACTGGAAAAGGATTTTGAAATGGGAAACATGCATATGATCCTCATGGATAAAAATATGGATGGTGTGCAGAAACAGAAAATGCTCGATCAGGTTGATGAAGTTGACGGTGTAAAATGGACGATCAGCATGAACTCTTTGATAGGTCCGTCCGTGCCGGATTCGATGATCCCGGACGATATTAAGAGTATGTTGAAAAGCGATCACTATGAGCTGGCATTTATTTGTTCGGAATATGCATCTGCAACAGATCAGGTAAATACACAGATCGCACAGATCGACGATATTGTGAAATCATATGACGATGACGCTATGGTGATCGGGGAAGCGCCTTTGATGAAAGACCTTCAGGATGTAACGGATGTAGACCTTACAATGGTCAATGTTCTTTCGATGGCGGCGATCTTTCTGATCATTATGATCGTATTTAAGTCAATTTCCCTTCCGGTTATTCTTGTATCGGTTATCGAGTTTGCAATAGCGGTCAACATGGCGTTTCCATATTATATGGGAACGGAACTTCCGTTTGTGGCAAGTATTGTGATCGGAACGATTCAGCTTGGAGCGACTGTTGACTATGCGATCTTGATGACGAGCCGTTATCAGAAAGAACGCGGACGCGGAAGGTCGAAAAAAGAAGCGATCGCGATCGCTCATAAAACAAGCATGCCGTCAATTATCAGCAGCGGTTTAAGTTTCTTTGCGGCGACGTTCGGAGTGGCGTGCTACTCTAAAGTAGACATGATCGGTTCTATATGTACATTGTTGGCAAGGGGAGCGATCATCAGTATGATCGTAGTTATACTTGTACTTCCGGCGATGTTTATGATATTTGATAAAATTATCTGTAAGACATCGATTGGATTTCTCGGAGAAAAGGCGAAGAAAACGGCGCAATAAAAAGTAATGGAAACAAAAAGTAAAACTATGAATGTCGGGAAAGGATGTTGGCAGTTATGAATAAAAACAGAAGAATGAAACATGTAGTAGCGGCTTCACTGGCTTTCGGAGCGGCGGCGCTTACCGGATTCGGACAGATCGCTCCGGCAGCAGTATATGCGGCAGAGCAGACGGAAACTGTGAAAACAGAAAGTACAAAAAGCGGAGAACAGGCAGACGAAGGCCTGTTTAAAGAAGAAACGGTTTATGTCAATGCAGATGCAAACGGAGCGGTAAAACTTATAACAGTTTCGGATTGGCTGAAAAATGCGGGAACGACAGAAAGTTTAAAAGATGTCAGCGAACTTGACGGTATTAAAAATATTAAAGGAGAAGAAACCTTTTCGGAGTCGGGCGATAATCTGACGTGGGATACAAACGGCGCAGATATTTATTATCAGGGAACGACTGAAAAAGAACTTCCGGTTTCCGTGAAACTGACCTATTATCTGGATGGAAAGAAAATCAGTCCTTCAGAGCTGAAAGGAAAAAGCGGACATCTGAAGATCAAAATTGATTATACAAATAACACAAAGAAATCGGTGAATGTAAGCGGAAAATCCGAAGAACTAAGCAGTCCGTTTGTAATGATGACAGGAATGATACTTCCGAATGAGACGTTTAGCAATGTGGCGATCGACAACGGAAAAGTAGTGTCAGACGGGAATAGAAATATCGTACTTGGATTTGCTGTTCCGGGTATGAAAGAAAGTCTGGGAATGAATGATTTCTCGCAGTCGTCTTCGCAGGTATCGCTTCCTGAAAGTCTTGAGATAAGCGCGGACGTAACGGATTTTACGATGTCCTCTACTTATACGGTCGCATTGTCCGATATTTTGGAAGATTTGAATGTGAAAGAAATCGTTGATTACAGTTCTTTGCAAAGCGCTCTTGATGAGCTGGAAAATGCGGCGTTGGAACTGGTAAGCGGAACAGATACGTTGTCTTCCGGGGCGGCGCAGCTTTCCTCCGGCGCGGCAGAATTAGAAGACGGCATTAAGAAATATACAGATGGAACGGATACGTTGGCAAATGGAGTTGTATCTTATGTAAATGGGGAACAACAGTTAGCAGACGGCGCAAAAAGCCTTACGGAATTGAGCGCAGGCTTATCCCAGGTTCAGTCAGCAGTGAGTCAGCTTAGCGCAGCCACAGACGGAAGTTTGACAAGCGTGAATGAGAAAGATATTAAGGCAGGAGCGCAGAAATTGGCAGACGGAACGCAGCAGCTTGTACAGGTTCTCGGAACAGAGGCTGTTCAGGCTGTGATGCAGCAGGCGACAAGTATGATCGAGATGGGAAAGGCGCTCATTGAGGAAACGAAAGGGCTGGAAACAAGTCTGCAAAACGGAATCGTAACCCCGGTTCAGGATCTTGCGGCGCAGGCACAGGCAATTTCAGGAGAGCTTCAGAAAATTTCAGATTTGCAGACGAATCTTACAAATGCATGTACTGCCGTAAATACTGCGGTAAACGAAAATAATGCTGTTATTGATGCCGATAATGGACAGATTGCGGCGAATAACGAAAAGATTACGTCAGCTAAGACGAAAGCCATCTCAAGTTCACAGACGATCCAACAGGCGGTAGATTCCCTGACGGCGAAGAGAAATGAAATCGCACAAAATGATCCTCAGTCAGCGGCTCTTGCAGATCTTGATAATGCGATACAGGCGCTGAATGAAGCGAAAAACGCCGCAGCTGAAGTGACCGATATGCCGGAACTTTCTTCTATAGAAGGAAAACTAAATCCGGTACAGGCGGATCTGTCAGGCGTGGATGTGCAGGCTGTTCAAAATGCAGTAGGAAAAATGAAAGTAGATCTGTTTACATTAAAACTTGCGGCTGCAGGAATGAATGCAAAACTTCCCGAAGTAGAAGAAAAATTAGACGCAATCCAGAAAGCGGGAGAAAACCTGCCTTTGGATCAACTGGGAGCGCTGACAGGTAAGATCGACGATCTAAATACGGGAATGCAGGGGCTTAACAGTGGAATCGGATCTTTGCATACGAATCTATCATCTTTAGATCAATCTCTTGCAGTATCAGTACCGAAAGCGGCTTCCGGAATCGCACAGCTAAACGGAGGATTTACACAATTAGGCAGCTTTAACAGTCAGCTTACGGCAGGAGCGGAGCAGTTAAAAGAAAACAGCAGCGTACTGAAAAACGGAGTGTCGGCTTTGAACAGCGGAGCGAAAACTTTGTCAGAAGGAGCTGTGACGCTGGCGGACGGAATGAAGACGTTTGATGCAGAAGGAACGAGTAAACTGAAAACAACGGTTGAAGGTGCGGTCGGAGAATTGATGAACCGGTTAGAAGCGCTGACATCTAAAGAGTGCAGCTATGATACGTTCAGCGGAAAAGACAGCGCGATGGACGGTAATGTAAAATTTGTAATCGAAACAGAAGCGATTGAATAAAAGCAGAAAAAATGCCTCCCCTGTCTGAGCCGCAGGAGAGGCATTTTTATAAGGACAATTAAATAAACTTCTGTTCAGGAGCATCCACTTGGGAGTGGATGCTTCCATTTTCCATCCAATAATTGACCTGCAGCATATAAGCAAGCATCTGAGGTCCTGCCATAAGCTGCCCATACCATGGTTTTCCGTAGTCGGAAGGCGTATCAAGGAAACGCAATACTTTCTTTTTATCAAGAAATGTTCGTATAGGAGCATTGGGGGAAGCGAGGACTTCTTTTAGTTGATCTGCGAGCAATGCTTCATAATGAGGATCATAAGTTTTTGGATAAGGACTTTTGCGTCTCCACAAGATCTCTTTCGGCAAGATGCCCTCTCCGGCATGGCGGAGCAGACCTTTTACAATTCCGTCCGGACATTTGATGTCCCACGGGATATTGAAAACGTATTCTACGATCCGATAATCGGCAAACGGTACGCGGGCTTCAAGTCCGCTGTACATACCGGCGCGGTCCATCCGGTCAAGAAGAGTTGCCATAAACCAGCGGATATTCAGGTAGGCGATCTCACGCCGACGTTTTTCTTCGGGAGAATCATCAGGTAGAACCGGCGTTTCACGAATCGTCTGTTCATAGGCGTTAAGGGCATATTCTTCCATGTTCAGTTCGTGAATAAAATCGTCGTCTAACAATGCTTGCCGCGGTGCATAGAAGGCGACCATGGAAACATATTCGTTTCAAATGAGCTTTTTTTATGAAACCAAGGGTAGCCTCCGAAAATTTCATCAGCACATTCGCCTGTAAGGACAACGCTGTTGAACTGTTTGACAAGTGAACAGAAATACAACATAGAGGACTCGACGTCGGCCATGCAGGGGAGATCCCGCGCGTCTACGGCTTTGTACAGATAATCCAGTTGATCCTGACTGCTGCATTCGAGAAAGTGATGGTTTGTTTCATATAATTCTGCCATCTGTTCGGCAAACGGACGATCCTGACTTGGCTGGAATGTATTGGATTTAAAATACGTTTTGTTTTCCGTGAAATCAAAAGAAAAAGTATTTAGTTTTTCCCCTGATTTTGCCAGATGTCCGGCGCAGACGGCAGTGACGAGGCTGCTGTCTATTCCGCCGGAAAGAAACGTGCAGATGGGAACGTCTGAAAGCATCTGCTTTTTGATGGAATCTGTGAGAAGCCATCTCGTTTTTTCGATTGTATCAGAAGGCGAATCAGTGTGGAGGCAGCTGCTAAGTTTCCAGTAAAACTGTCTTTTGAAAGAAGTGTGACTAATGGAAATGTGTTCGCCGGGGAGCACTTCAAGAATATTTTTAAATACACCTTTTCCGTATGTTTTTGCAGGACCTAAGGCGAATATTTCATTGAGGCTGTTCCGGTCAAGTTCGGGAACGATATCGGGATAGGCAAATAATCCCTTGATTTCGGAAGAAAAAATAGTAGTCTCGTCTTTTTTTGTATAAAAGAGAGGTTTGACACCGAGCCTGTCGCGGAACAGATGAAGCGTTTGACAAGATTCATCCCACAGCGCGATTGCAAAGATTCCGTTTAACTTTTTAATAAAAGATGGTCCGCAGCGCATAAATCCGGCAAGGATTACTTCTGTATCGCCGGACGTCAGAAACTGTTCACCTTCAGAAATCAATTCTGCTTTCAGTTCCGGGGCATTATATATTTCACCGTTATATGCAATGACACAACTGTGATCGCCTCTGACGCGTCTCATCGGCTGATGTCCGGTGACTAAGTCGATGATGTTCAGACGAACATGGGCAAGCCCGCATTGAGGGAGAGAAACGTACCTTCATCATCCGGCCCACGGTGCTTTTGAACTTGATTCATCATTTCTAAAATGTGGTTTCTGTAGTTCTTTTCTTTTGTATAATCCGCAGATGGGTTAAAAAATCCGGCGATTCCGCACATAGAAAATTCTCCTTCTTCTATTTTTTGACAATATCGCGTATGACAGGCTGAAGCTGCCGGTTCTCAAGAGCGGCTTCCAAAGCGGGATAAGCAGATCGGTATGGGCAGTCATTGAATTCGGCTTTTTTTCGGGATCATCCTGCCCGAACGGAACAAAGTAGATATTTTTCGTATTTAAAAGAAGTCCGATATTTTTCATATTCATACCGAGGGCGTCGTTTGTCGATAAAGATAAAAGAAGCGGTTTGTTGTTGCGTAAATGGCTTTTGCCGCCATTAAAGCAGGTGTGTCGGTGATTCCGTTTGCCAGTTTGGCAAGCGTATTTCCGGTGCACGGAAGGATCACAAGTGCGTCGAAAAGGTTTTTCGGACCGATCGGCTCTGCTTCGGAAATAGTCATCATCGGTTTATTTCCCGTAATTTCTTCTGCACGCCTATAAAATGATTCGGCAGAACCGAAACGGGAGTCTGTGGATGCGGCTGCGGTTGAAAAGACTGTCTGGACAGAGCCACAGCAGTTTGAAAGTTTTTGCAGTTCCAGAAATGCTTTTTTGTAAGTGCAGAACGAGCCGGTAAAAGCGACTCCGATCTGCGTTTCTTTTAAGGACAAAGGGGATTCCTCCTTTCATTTTGCGCATGAATTATGAGAGATACAGTTTTGATTCGATAAATTGTTTTAAGTGACGGGCAGAAGATGCGGGAGCATATTTGCGGGAAGTCCTAAGCAGTGCAGAGCAGATATGCCGAGACGCTGAGCCGCGTCATAATCGACCCCTCCGGGGGAAGAGGCAATATCAATAATAAGAGCAGAAAGATCTACGTTTTTTAAAGTCTCTTCATTTATAAATTGCGCCGGAACAGTATTAAAAATGAAGCGAAAATCTCCGGCGTGATCGGAAAGTGATTTTAAGGGGAAACTTTTGTCGGCAATAACTGACGCGCGGGCGGATTCTTCGGCGTTATCTGTAAAAACGGAAACGTTTGCGGATAATCCCTTTAAACGGTAAACAATAGAGTGACCGCATTTTCCGAATCCAAGTACTGCGCATCTGCTTTTGTGCAGATTGAAAGGACTGTGGAGGATCGCTTCGCAGATTGCGCCTTCTGCAGTCGAGATACTGTTGTAAACAGGAAGCGATATATCGTCTGCATAATCAAAAACAGCGACGTTATTTTCGGCGGCTTCTTTTTTAAAAGAAGGAGGGATGCCCCCGGCAAACAAAGACTGACCGGGCCGCAGAAGATGAAGCAGCGTCTGAATAGAGAAACGATAGATGCTATTTTCAACCGAAACATCCGCGCCGTTTTAGTAAACGGAAAGCAGATGACGGACCCGGAATGGATACAGGCTTCTTCGAGAGAAGGCGCTTCGCGTACTATGGAAACATGTTCGGAGACGGAGCTGCAGTTGTTCGGCTGAGAGGCCAAAGCGTAATGACAAAGAGAACGGCCCGATTCTGCTAACATTTCTGCAAGAAAAACCTGACGCGCATCACCGCCTAAAACAGAGAAATCATATGAAAATGAAGACATAAAAACACCGCTTAAGAAACATTTTTAATTACTATATGCGAGTGAGAAAAAGATGTGAGTATAAATAACCTTGCTTGTCGTATATTTTTTCGGAATATTCCCGGGATGTCGGCAGTGCTGTGTATATCAGCATCCTTTTTATAGCGGGGCAAAAAATGATAAAAGAGAGTGATATTAACTATATCACAAAACGAATAGAAAACAAATCACTTTTGTTATTGACATGAAATCAAATAAAGTAGAAGGGAAGGCAATAAGATGAGCAGAAAAAGGAATAAGGTAATGAAAAACAGCTCCGGTTGTCATGATATTAATAAAGTTATAAGATTTTTTCTTATTCCTTTTAAAAAATATGCGTTATCATGTTAATATTAGGAGAGAGTAGGAGAGGTGATTGATAATGTACAATATATTAGTATGTGACGATGACAAAGAAATAGTGGAAGCAATCGAAATTTATCTGACGCAGGAAGGATACCGTATACTGAAGGCGTATGACGGTACGGAAGCTCTTGAAATGCTTGAAAGAGAAGAGGTTCATCTGCTTCTTCTTGATGTGATGATGCCGAAACTTGACGGGATTCGGGCAACTTTGAAAATACGAGAGAAAAACAGTATTCCCATCATTATCCTTTCCGCAAAATCGGAAGATGCGGATAAGATACTCGGACTTAATGTAGGAGCGGACGATTATGTTACAAAGCCGTTTAGTCCTTTGGAACTTGTTGCGCGAGTGAAATCTCAGCTTCGCAGGTATACGCAGCTTGGCGGCACGGCTCAGAATGAAAATGATAAAATATATTCTGTCGGCGGCCTTAGGATTAATGACGATCTGAAAGAAGTGACAGTAGATGGGGAGTTAGTAAGATTGACTCCGATCGAATATAATATCCTCCTTCTTCTTATGAAGAATCAGGGGCGCGTTTTTTCGATCAATCAGATATATGAAATGATCTGGAATGAGGAAGCTATCGGGGCTGACAATACGGTTGCCGTTCATATACGGCATATAAGGGAGAAGATTGAGATTAATCCAAAAGAGCCGCGGTATTTGAAAGTTGTCTGGGGAGTCGGATATAAGATTGAGAAGGTGCAGTAGATAAGAAAAACAGGTAAAGAGAGGAATGTGAATGAAAGGATGGTACAGAAGGACTGCGATGAAAGCGGTCGTCCTGATCGTAGGCGTGTTAACCGGAGCGATGTTTTTCACATCTCTTATAGTAACAACGCGGCTGACCGGAACGCTGAATCCGGCAGAGACGGTAAAGTTAATAGGAGAGCCATATGAAGAATCTTCGGATTTTAGCAATACAGTAGAAAGCTATATGCTTCAGGTGCTTGAACAGTTTCAGTTAAAAACGCTGTTTGAGTCAGACGGAGCATACAATCCGGATAAAGTGATCGACGTAATGTCTTATTTTGGAGCGTCGGGAGCAGACGCTGAAAATCATTCCGGGCTGGTATACAGACTGTCGGATCTGATAGAGTGGAGCAAGGCATACAGTGTAGAGTCAGGCGGTGTATATGATAAAAACGCAGTAATCGTCTGCAAACAGCCAAGCGGAAAATACTATTATTACTATACGGAAGAGTTTCTGAATCAGCTTGAAACAGGAGAACTTCAACTCGTATTAGAAGATGATAGAATGGATGTTGAGTCATTTTTAAATGACTTAAGCAACGGAACGCTTACCTCATCCGGAGTGAGTGATAAAATAAGCATATATGATGCAGAAGGCAGTAAATTGTATACAGACTGTTGGAATTACGGGGATTCAGTCCGTGAGAATTATGCGCCCTTAGGAGCGGCTAATCTTCTCCAAGTTGTAAATGACGCCCGGAGTTAAACGGAAAGCTTATGGTTATTTATGATCATCTGGCATCTGTTCTTACGAGTATAAATGATAAATACAGCCGATATAAGAGCGGGTGGGAACACCTGGAAGAGGGAAACACAAACTTTACTTATTTATATATAGATCAGGATACAAAAAAAGTTACGACAAATAAAAGCGAATATGCAAATCTTATGGCAAAAGGCGAGTCGGGAATAAAAACGAACATTGAAGAATGCATAGCGGACATGAAATCAGGAAAAAATGTGAAATACATTTTTGTTTATCCGAAATTAAAAGATTTTGAAACAAATATGGATATATTACCGACAAATGAATGGGATATGGTGCGCTCTTATGATACCGACAAGACGTATGACAGTATTTTTGCGGTGGCAGTTGATACTTCTTATCCGGTCAAAGATATGTTCTATGAAAGAGACCGGATTTATGAAAAAAATATCCCGCTGCTAAGAGGCGGGTTCGTGATCTTGTGTCTTAGCGGAATTTTGTTCCTTATCAGTTTTGTCATGTCAGGGTTGATGGCAGGAAGAAAAGATGGAGATAACGAAGTTCATTTAACAGGCTTTGACAGATGGAAAACAGAGATCGCGGCAGTTGCCGTGATCGGAGTATGGGCAGTAGGAACGGCAGTTATCGTAGGCATGGGAATGATCGACAGCGATAATGTCTACAATATGGTAGAAACTCTTGACTATTATGGAGCGCGCTATATGAGCGATATGCCGGAAGTTTATTCTATGCTGTTTGTTCAGAAAGTAAGTTTTTTAGAGATAGCGGGTGCATTTTTATATGGAGCGTTTACGTTTATCTGCTTTTTCGCGGGTTATATGAGTCTTATCCGCAGAATCAAAGCGAAGAGTTTGTGGAATGGAAGTCTGCTTTGTATGATTCTTTCTTTTTGCAAAAGAATAGTCGATTCGAGTAATGACGTTTGGCGGACCGTTCTTTGGATCAGTGCATTTTTAGTCATCCACTGGATTACGTTTTTTGTCAGAAATGTACCGATGGCGCTGGCAGCTCTGGCAGCAGACGGAGTGACGTTTTGGATTGTCGTGGGAAGTATGCTTGCAAAAGTCAGGATCAAGAAAGGGATCGAACAGATCGCATCAGCAATCTTGAGTATCGGATCGAACTAAAAGGACTGCGGGGAACGGAACGTAATATCGCCGAGAATGTCAATGATATCGGAAGCGGTCTGAACCGCGCGATCGATGAGGCGATGCGAAACGAACGTTTGAAAACGGATTTGATCACAAATGTATCGCATGACATCAAGACTCCGCTTACATCAATTATAAATTATGTGGATATTTTGAAGCGGTCTGATATTGCCGATGAAAAGATACTAGGGTATCTTGATATTCTTGAAGTAAAAGCGCAGAGACTTAAGACGCTGACAGAAGACGTTGTGGAAGCGTCGAAAGTAAGCAGCGGAAATATTACGTTAGAATATATGGATATTGATTTCCGTGAGATGGTACAGCAGACGGAAGGGGAAATGGCAGAAAAATTTGCCGCGCGAAACCTGTCGGTTGTATTGAACCTTCCGGAAGAAGCGGCGGTGATACATGTAGACGGACGCCGTATGTGGAGGGTGCTTGAAAATATCTTCGGCAATGCGGCAAAATATGCAATGCCGGGGACGAGAGTTTATGCAGATCTTTCGGTATCGGAGTCGGAAGTTAAGTTTTCTTTGAAAAATGTATCCGAGCAGCAGTTGAATATTTCGGCAGATGAGTTGACAGAGCGATTTATCAGAGGAGATATTTCCCGGAGTACGGAAGGAAGCGGACTCGGTCTTTCAATCGCCAAAAGTCTGACTGAAATGCAAGGAGGAGTTTTCGAGTTGTATCTTGACGGAGATCTGTTCAAAGTAGACATCAGATTTCCAAGGATAAAGCCGATGTAAAATATATATTGATTGGATTCGCCCCTTCCCTTTTTAAGGTAGGTTTTTCACCTTAGGGAAGGGGATTGTGTATCCTTTTTCTTACGAAGAAATAGCAGATTACCTGCAGTATGATCGTGATAAGCCATGATGCGGGATAAGAGATAAACAAAACATCCAATGATCTGTGGCGAGGGAAGATCATGAAGATCCAGACAATCCTCGTTCCGACTGTTCCGATGATAGAAAGAAGCATCGGAATTGCAGAATATCCCATTCCACGCAGCGCGCCGGGAAAGAGGTCCATCAGTCCGCACATAAAATAAGTTACGGTAGTATACAAAAGTATTTCCATTCCGCATTGAATGACTTTCGGATCTGAAGTATAGATTTTTAACAGTTCCGGTCCGAAGAGATATGAACCTCCGCCTAAGATTAATGAAACGACAACGGACAGCAGAATACAGTTCCGAAGAACTTTGTCCATTCGTTTCCATTTTCCCGCGCCGTAGTTCTGGCTTGTAAAACTCATACATGCCTGTGTGATCGAGTTGGCTGCGGCGTACAGAAATCCGAAGATATTATTTGCAGCTGTATAGCCCGCCATTGCGATAGAACCAAAAGAGTTTACCGAAGATTGAAGAAGTACGTTTGAGAAGTTGATAACCGTACTTTGTATGCCTGCGGGAATACCTACCTGAAAAATTTGTTTTAAATAGATCCACTTGATTGTCATTGCGGAAAATCGAAGTTGATAGCTTCCGTCCGAGCGATATAGACAGCGAAGGACAAGGAGACAGGAGATCATCTGTGCGATCACTGTGGCGATTGCAACTCCCGCGACTCCGAGGTGTAATACGATCACGAGGAAGAGGTTTAAAGCTGCGTTTACGATTCCCGCGATGATAAGGAAAAATAAAGGCCGTTTTGTATCTCCGACGGCACGCAGGATTGCCGCTCCGTAATTATAGAGCATAAAGAAGGGCATTCCGGCGAAATAAATCCGCATATAAAGGGCGGACTGGCCGATGACGTCTGAAGGAGTGTCCATAAGCAGCAGGGCTGCTTTTGAAAAGAAAAGTCCGACAAAGACCATGACGATTCCGCTGATCAAAGCGAAAGTAACTGCGGTATGTACTGTTTCAGACATCTGCTTTTCCTGTTTTGTCGCATAGAAACGGGCAGCCAGTACGTTCGCTCCGAGGGAAACTCCGATAAAAAGATTCGTAAATACATTGATTAGCGCTGTCGTAGAGCCGACTGCCGCCAGAGCGCGGCTTCCTGAAAATCTTCCGACAACGACGATATCTACTGCATTGAAAAGAAGCTGGAGAATACTGGAGAGCATGAGCGGAATGGAAAATGAAATCAGTTTGTCTAAAACAGTTCCATTGCACATGTCTATTTCATATTTGTTCTTTTTCGATTTTGAAGCTGTCATTTTAAATCCCCTCTTTATAAAGTATAAGCTTTGTTAAAAAACTATTACGGTTTCATTACAGATTATATTATGAATAGAAAACGGGAAATTTTCAAGATGAAGTTTTTAATAACTTTTCGAGAAATTTTCATGAGTAAAACAATGGAATTAGCCACGATAAGCACGCAGCGCGGTTTTACGAATGGCGCGGGCTGAAGTGTTATTTTGTAAATGCATTTGTAAAAGAGAGGTATTTATCCAACCTTTACATTATTTGGTATGTATGCTATCCTTTTTAAAGACAAAACCAACTGAAGATTCAGAGGAGATATTTCTTCGGATCACAGGGGGATAAAGGAGAGAAAACTATGTCAGAGAAACAGAAATATTATATTACGACGCGATTGCCTATACTTCCGGCAAGCCGCATATCGGAAACACATATGAGATCGTTTTGGCAGATGCGATTGCCCGTTATAAGAGAAGTCAGGGGTATGATGTATTTTTTCAGACAGGAACAGATGAGCATGGTCAGAAGATCGAACTGAAAGCAGAAGAAGCGGGCGTTACACCGAAAGAATTTGTAGACGGTGTTTCCGCTGAGATCAAGAAGATATGGGATCTGATGGATACGTCCTATGACAAATTCATTCGTACGACAGACGAAGACCATGAGAAGCAGGTACAGAAGATTTTCAAAAAGCTGTATGATCAGGGCGATATTTATAAAGGTCATTACGAAGGAATGTACTGTACGCCGTGCGAGTCTTTCTTTACAGAGTCACAGCTCGTAGACGGAAAATGTCCTGACTGCGGAAGAGAAGTGCAACCGGCGAAAGAAGAAGCGTATTTCTTCAAAATGAGTAAGTATGCAGACCGACTGATCGAGCATATTAATACACATCCTGAATTTATTCAGCCTGTTTCCAGAAAAAATGAGATGATGAACAACTTCCTTCTTCCGGGACTTCAGGATCTGTGCGTATCCAGAACTTCGTTTAAGTGGGGAATTCCGGTTGATTTTGACGATAAGCATGTCGTTTATGTATGGCTTGACGCGCTGACAAACTATATCACGGGAATCGGTTATGATGCAGACGGAGACAGCACGGAACAGTATGCAAAATTGTGGCCGGCTGACCTGCATTTGATCGGAAAAGACATTATCCGTTTCCATACGATCTACTGGCCGATCTTTTTAATGGCGCTTGGGCTTCCGCTTCCGAAGCAAGTATTCGGTCATCCGTGGCTTCTTCAGGGAGACGGGAAGATGAGCAAATCAAAAGGAAATGTTCTTTATGCAGACGAGCTTGTTGATTTCTTCGGGGTAGATGCAGTACGTTATTTCGTTCTTCATGAGATGCCGTTTGAAAATGACGGAGTGATCACATGGGAGCTTATGGTAGAACGTTTAAATTCCGATCTTGCCAATACATTAGGAAACCTTGTAAACCGTACAGTTTCTATGACAAATAAATACTTTGGCGGCGTTGTTTCCGATAAAGGAGCGGCGGAGGATGTCGATGCAGATCTGAAAGCGGTGATCGACAATACACCGAAAGCGGTTGATGCGAAAATGGACGGGCTGCGTGTGGCGGATGCGATCACAGAGATCTTTAATCTGTTCAAACGCTGCAACAAATATATCGATGAAACGATGCCGTGGGCGTTGGCAAAAGATGAAGAAAAGAAAGATCGTCTGGAAACAGTTCTTTGGAATCTGATCCAGGGAATCTCAGCAGGAGCGCGCCTTCTTGAATCCTTCATGCCGTCTACAAGCAAAAAGATTCTGAATCAGCTCGGAGACGGGCATGTGACGGAGAAACCGGAGATTCTTTTCCAAAGACTGGATCTGGAAGAAGTAATGAAAAAAGTAGAAGAACTTCATCCTCATATAGAAGAAGCAGAGGAAGAGGAAGATGTGATCGATATCGAGGCAAAGCCGGAGATACGTTTGAACAGTTTGGAGCGATGCAGTTCCAAGTAGGAGAGATCATCGCTTGTGAGGCAGTGAAAAAATCAAAAAAACTCCTTTGTTCTCAGGTAAAGGTAGGAAGTCAGGTGAAACAGATCGTTTCAGGTATTAAAGCACATTATACACCGGAAGAGATGGTAGGGAAAAAAGTGATGGTACTTGTGAACCTGAAGCCTGCAAAGCTGGCGGGAGTACTCAGTGAAGGCATGCTTCTTTGTGCAGAAGATGCAGAAGGCAATCTGGCGCTTATGACTCCTGAGAAAGCAATGCCTGCGGGAGCGGAGATCTGCTAATAAGAATAGAGAAGAATAGATAAGATTAGATAAGATCAGAGAAACATAGAGAAAAAATATCTGTTGGCTGAACACAGACAGTTCATCCGCAGATATTTTTTTATCTATAGAAAATTTTGAGCTCTTATGGGATAACATCTTTCGGGAAGATATTGAAGTGGGATTGTCACTTTGTTCTTACAGAGAAAAGTTAAAAAATTGTTGTTTTTAATGCAACAAAATGCTTATCAAGGTACTCTTATATATGAAAGCATATTTAAGTCAGTGCGAAAGAGATGAAAGGAGGGAGCTTAATGTCCGCAGGAATAGTGGATATACAGCG
>ENA-OQCE01000533-OQCE01000533.1-human-gut-metagenome-genome-assembly--contig:-NODE-533-length-18345-cov-2.205182_pt1 | contig 18345 bp, 20 predicted proteins | sample MGYA00242495_ERZ504572 | MGnify/ENA primary metagenome ERZ504572 (study PRJEB26092, sample SAMD00036228) | human gut metagenome | host: Homo sapiens | study: EMG produced TPA metagenomics assembly of...
CCAATGCTTGCTAATATCAAATTCATATCCATTGTCTTATTCCTTTCTTTTAGATGTTCAAACCAGAGAAACACATGAATGCCATTGCCATCAGACCTACAGTGATAAACGTGATGCCCAGTCCTTTCAGTGGAGCCGGAACGTCAGAATAGGCCATTTTTTCACGGATGGCAGCCAAGCCTACGATAGCCAGCAACCAACCGATACCGGAGCCCAACGCATAAGAGACAGCATCAGCAATGCCACCGATGAATTTCGGGTCGCTCTCACCCAGCGTGATGCGCTGCTGCATGAAAAGAGAAGCACCCATGATGGCACAGTTTACAGCAATCAACGGCAGGAAGATACCGAGTGAAGCATACAGCGAAGGCTGAAACGCTCTACAATCATTTCCACCAACTGAACGATAGCTGCGATTACAGCAATGAAAAGAATAAAGCTCAAGAAGCTAAGGTCAACGCCTTCAATGATTGCGTTGGCAGCCAGCACCTTTGTCTGCAATAAATAGTTGACCGGAAGCGTAACCACCAACACGAAAGTTACGGCGATACCCAGTCCTACGGCAGTCTTCACATTCTTCGATACGGCAAGGTAAGAACACATACCGAGGAAGAACGCGAATATCATGTTGTCCACAAAGATAGAGCGGACGAATAAACTTATTAAATGTTCCATATCTCTTCGATAAATTAAGAATTAAAGAATTAAAGAATTAAAGCAATGAGAACTTGTACTGCAGCAGAGCAGCCCATTTTTCATTCTTTCATTTTTCATTCTTCATTTATTTATTACTGCTTTTCCTGCAATTCTTTGTGACGTGCACGCTGATACCAGATGATGCAAGCGCAAAGAATCAATGCCATTGGCGGCATCAGCATCAAGCCGTTGTTCACATAGCCCAACTTCTGCAGAGGTTCATAGTTCAAGATGTTGAAACCGAGCAACGTTCCCGAACCCAGAAGCTCGCGGAAGAAAGCTACGATTACCAGAATCTTGGCATATCCCAAACCATTACCCACACCGTCAAGGAAAGACTCCCAGGGACCGTTCTGCATGGCAAATGCTTCCAAGCGCCCCATCAGGATACAGTTGGTAATAATCAGACCTACATATACAGAAAGCTGCACACTTACATCGTAAGCAAAAGCTTTCAGAATCTCACTTACAATAGTTACCAACGCGGCAACAACCACCAGCTGAACGATGATACGGATACGGTTGGGTATCGTCTTACGCAGCAGTGAAATCACTACATTGGAGAATGCCGTAATCACCGTCACTGAAAGACCCATCACAATGGCGGGCTCCAGCTTGGCAGTAACAGCCAAAGCAGAACAGATACCCAATACCTGCACGGTAACAGGATTGTTCAGTCCCAGCGGAGTAGAGAATATTTCTTTATTCTTCTTTGAAAACAATTGTCCCATATTCTTATTCCTCCTCATTATTATTAGTTAAAAAGTTCTTGTAGCTGCTCAGACAAGCCTTCAACATAGCATCCACACCAACAGAAGTGATGGTACCACCGGAAATGCCGTCCACCTGATAGTCAGGTTTCTCTACCTTGCCGTTCTTCACAACACCGAGGGCCACCTCGCCGTTCTCCAATGTTTTCTTTCCAGTGAATTCACCCTGAAACTGGGGAGTTGCAATTTCGGCACCCAGACCCGGAGTCTCACTGGCATGGGAGAAGTAAACACCGTAAACGGTATCCTTGTCGCTATTCAGTGCAACATATCCCCAGATAGCACCCCAAAGACCGGCGCCGTAAACGGGAAATACATATTTCTTCTCACCGTCAACCTCTGCCACGAATACATGCAGACGGTTATTTTCTTTGGCTTCTTTCTCGTAAGCGGTAGCAAATGCACCGGTATTCTCAGTCAGCTTACCGTCAACGTTCATCAGCATATCGCCCTTTACATATTTATTATATTCAGCTTCGGCATCCTTTACGTCCTTGATGTTGAGTGCAGCAAGAATCTGCTTCTTCGTGTCAAGTTCCACGTTCTTGTTCTGCGTCTCGCGCAAGGAAGAACTTACGAATGCCAGCAGGAATGCAACGATAACAACCATTACCGAAGCATAAATGATAGTATAACTATTACTATTGGTATTCATTTCTTTTCCGGTATTTATTAATTGTTAGACTTGATTGCACGTTTCTCGCGACGGCTGATGTTGCCCTGTACCACACAATAGTCAATCAGCGGAGCGAAGATATTCATCAGCAGAATGGCAAGCATCATACCTTCGGGATAACCAGGGTTGAGCACACGGATAATGATAGCCATGACACCAATCAGGAATCCGAAGATATACTTACCGGTCTCTGTACGTGCCGATGTAACGGGGTCGGTAGCCATGAACACGGCACCGAAGCAGAAACCACCCAGCACGAGGTGTTCGTACCAAGGCATCTGTGCCATCGGGGTGTCGGGACCGATTGTATTGAATACCCATGCCATGAAGCGCCGCCTACGAATACGGAAAACATCGTCTTCCAGCTTGCAATGCCCGTCCACAACAGCAAAATGGCACCCAGAGCGATGGCAATTACGCTTGTCTCACCGATAGAACCCGGAATAAGGCCGGTCACCATGTCCCAAGAGAATTCCGGAACGGCGCCCGAGGTAGCGGCTGCACCCAGCGGAGTAGCTACCGTCAGTCCGTCTACCGACTGCCCCAGACCAAAGATGCTGTCGCCCGATACCCAAACGGCATCACCCGACATCTTCGTAGGATAAGCAAAGAACAAGAATGCACGGGTAATCAAAGCTACGTTGAACACGTTCATACCCGTACCACCGAATACTTCCTTAGCAAAAATTACAGAGAATGCAGTAGCCACCGCTAGAATCCACAACGGGCAGTCTACCGGAACAATCATCGGAATCAAGATACCGGAAACCAGGAAGCCTTCCTGAATCTCCTCCTTCTTCCACTGAGCCACTACGAACTCAATGCCGAGACCTACTACATAAGATACAATGATTTTAGCAATACAGCCAAGAAACCGTAGATGAACATTTCCCAGAAGCCGCCGGTGGCACCGGTAGCATGGAAATGCTGGTAACCTACGTTATACATACCGAACAGCAGTGCCGGTACTAACGCAATAACCACCATCGACATGATGCGTTTGCTGTCAATGGAGTCGTGAATATGCGTTCCCGATTTCGAAGTGGCATTAGGCACGAACAAGAATGTTTCGAAGCCGTCGAACACCGAACGAAATGCGTGGAATTTGCCGCCTTCTTCAAAGTTCGGCTTTATCTTGTCGAGATAATTTCTTAACGCTTTCATTAATATATTTACGATTTTACGATTTACAATTTACGATTTGCCATACGCCCCGATTATGCCATTTCGGCACGAAGCATATCGAGTCCTGCACGTACGATGCGCTGCACTTCCACTTTGGAAGAACATACGAATCGCAGAGAGCGAAATCTTCAGGAGCTACTTCGTAGATACCAGAGCCTCCATACGGTCAATATCACCTGCAATGATTGCTTTCACCAGATATTCGGGGAAGATGTCCATTGGAAATACGCGGTCGTATTCGTTGGACATAATCATGTGACGTTCGCCACCCTTGATACGGGCATCTATCACATATTCCTTCTTGCCCATCAGCCAGCTGAAGTAAGAGCGGTTGACGCTGAACTGATTAAAGCGCGGCATAATCCAACCCAACATTTCATGGATTTCATCTCCTTCGGGAATAACGGTCAGCTGGCTGTCGAAAGAGCCGAGGAAGCCGTTCGGAGAAATTTTCTTACCGGTCAGCACGTTACCGCTGATGTAGCGGAGGTCCTTGTCGGTAGTCACGTTACCTTTGAAAACGTTCGTCAGCAGAGCGCCGACTTTCAGCTTGCAATAAGCGGGTTTCAACACTTCGGAACCCGTTACAGCTACCGTACGGGTCAAGTCTACATGACCGGTATTCATCAGACGTCCGATGAAAAGTACGGCTTCGGCACTGATAGTCCAGACCGTTTCACCTTCACTACCGGAGAGATGTGGTTAATCTGTACACTCACGTTGCCTGCCGGATGCGGTCCGTCGAAAGCTGTTACGGTAACGTTCTTTGCCTGCACAAGGGCAGCAGCCTTTTGTTTTACACTAATACCCAGATACGTCTTTGCCATCTTTGACAAAGCGTCGAGTCCCGTCTGGAAGTTTGCTTCTTCTCCTTTCAGAGCGAATTCGAAATCGGGAGCCAGAGGATTACTGTCGAAAGCCGAAATGAAAATAGCTTTCGGAGTCACCGTCGGGTCAGCGATAACGTCGTACGGACGTTGGCGGATGAAAGCGAACATACCTGCCTGCAAAAGAGCTTCTTTTACCTGCTGGCCGCTCATCTTGGACGGGTCCATCTTGCCAAATTCCTCATAGTCTTGTTCAGTGGCAGCCTCTACAACGATGTTCAGCACCTTACGGCGCGCACCACGCTCCACGCTTGTCACTACGCCACTGACGGGCGAAACAAATTTCAATTCAGGATGATTCTTGTCGATAAACAAGGGTCCCCCGGCCATCACATATTCCTGCTCTTTGACCACCACTTTCGGAGTGATGCCTGTATAGTCATCGGGAATCAGAGAATAAAATCCTGGTTCCTTAACAGACACAAGTTCCTGGGCAGCAGCGCCTTTCAGGTTGATGTCAAGGCCTCTACGTAACTTAATTACATTTGCCATGCGTTTATTTAAAATAATGGTTTCATTAATTTGCCGCAAAAGTAGCAAAAAAGAACGTGAATAAAGAGCAAAAAAGAAAGGAATTACGGAGAAATTTCCGTAATCCCTTTCGTTAACGAACACGAGAACAAGGATTAGGGGTTAAGGATTAGGGATTAATACCCTGCGGAATCATAGTGCAGCCCACTAATCCTTAATCCTTAATCCCTAACCCCTAATCCTTATCATCACTTTTCTTCAGCGAACATCGGGTCCCATGCCGGCAGGCGGACAGGCTTTTGTTTAAACAATTCCATCACTTTGGCAGGAACATACTTTGTCTCCACTACCAGACGGAACATGTATTCATTGAACCACTCGTCGGTCATGATGAGATGTCCCTGGTAACCGGAAGCAGCTCCCCAGCTATTCTCTACCATCCACTTTACGGGCTTTCCGTCTTTGTTCAAGTCAACAGCCATCAAGGTCATGGCGTGGGAAGAGCCACTGGAGAAAGTCTGGATACGTTGCTTCTTGTCCATCCCGAAGGTGGTGCCCATCAGTGATTCGTAGTCATAGTTTTTCACATCGAGCAGACCGCGTTCGGAGTTCAGGAACTTGCCCACATCGCAAGAGAAGTACATCATGGTGCTGTCCTTCAAGGAGGCAATGGCCATCTCTTTGATGTCCTCTACGGGCAGGTTGACATAAGTCCAGTTCTTGCCGTCGTAACGGTGGCGGTCATAGTCTATTTCATAGCACTTGTAATACTCGCGACTGGGGTCGTTCATCAGCATTACGTAGTTGGTCAGCAGTTGTTTGTCTCCATATTTCTCAAGGAAAGACATGGGAGTGTGATGCTCTGTCTCCACAGGATTGCCCTTGGCATCGTGGCGGACATAGTCGAACTCCGTGGGAGGTACACCAAGGTTCAGCACCAACATGCGGTAGATGGTTCCGAGCATTGTGGTTTTCTCCTTCTCCAGAGCTGCGGGCTTGGCACCGGCGGCAGCCATATCACGTAGTTGCAGACCATACTCTTTCAGCTTCAGAGAGATGAGGTTGGCCATGCGGGAGGTATTTTCACTGCTGTTTGTTTCAGGCATGGCATCTTTAGGAACAAGGCCGTATTTGGAAACAATGTCGGCCACACCGGTAAAGGTACCCCCATCGCTCAGCGGATGCTGGAAGAGCCATTCTACGGTTTTATCAGTCAGGGGACTCTTGGAGGTGTCGATGATGCCTTGCAAGAAGAGGTTTGCCTTCTCCAACTGGTCCCAGAAGAAAGGATAGACTTCGGAGAACTCAAAAGACTGGAAACCGTATTCGGCAAGGGTCTTGGCCCGCATCACGTTGAGCCCGGTGAACAACCAGCAACGGCCGGACGACTTCTGGTCGGTGATGCCTCTGGACTCTACCTTGACGGAGAAGTGGGTATCCATGCCCTGCATATTCTCCTGGTTGAGTGCCAGTTTACGGATGTCATTATTGCCTATGGCATTGCGGAGAGCCTTGTCGGCAGCCGTGCTTGATAACTTTGCTTGATTTGCCCAAGCATTTCGGGCTGATGCCGCCTTTTCCTTCTTGTGCCTGCACAGAAAGCAGTGCGGCACTCAGAACAATTACAGATAAAAATCGTTTCTTCATTCAGATTATGTGTTTTTAGTTATTGATGTCTTGCTTCGTGAAGCAGACAAAAGTAATGTCTTTTTTGATAATTTTAGTGACATCTTTAGATTTATTATCTATTACAGTGAAAACTATTCGGAATAAAATAGTTTCCTTTGCACCCACATTTCGTACGACATGAAAAGATATATACTAAGCATTATCGCACTGGTGCTGTTCGCCACCACCCTTTATGCCCAGGAACAGACTGCGGCCGCCACAAACGACAGCGTTCCCGCACTGACAAAAAAAGAACTACGCAAGCAAAAGGTAGCGCGCCGGAATCTGCATTACAATATTCTGGGTGGACCCAGCTACACTCCCGACTTCGGTGCCGTGCTGGGAGGAAGCGCCCTGATGACCTTCCGCATAAACCCCAGCGACACCACGCAGTTGCGCTCCGTAGTGCCCATGGCCATCGCTTCATGTTCAACGGTGGCATCAATCTTTTCTCCAAGCCTCAACTCTTCTTCAAGGGTGACCGTTTCCGTATCTTCGGAAAGTTTAGCTATAAAAATACGGAAGAAAACTTTTACGGCATCGGCTATAATACCAATAAAGATTACGTACGAAGCGACAGTACCAGCAAATACCGATACAGCGGCGTGCAAATCAACCCCTGGTTCCTCTTCCGGCTGGGCAACAGCAATATCTTTGCCGGACCTCAAATAGACATCAATTATGACCACCTGACGGAGCCCGGCAAGTTCTTGGTGAACGAACCTTCGTACAAAGAGGCAGGCGGTACGGCCAACGGCTACAACAACTTCAACTCCGGCCTCGGCTTCCTGCTGACATACGACAGCCGTGACGTTCCCGCCAACGCCTACCGCGGCATGTATCTGGATTTCCGCGGCATGATGTACACCAAATTCATCGGAAGCGACCAGACCTTCTACCGCCTGGAGATAGACTACCGCCAATACAAGTCACTGGGCAAGCGCAGGGTGCTTGCGTGGACGGCACAGACCAAGAACGTGTTCGGCGACGTCCCACTGACGCAATACGCCCTCACCGGAACGCCTTTCGACCTGCGCGGCTACTACATGGGGCAGTATCGCGACAAGTCCTCGCACGTGGTCATGGCAGAATACCGGCAGATGCTCAATACCGACCGCAGCACCTGGCTGAAGCGGATGCTCAACCACATAGGTTTTGTACCTGGACCGGGTGCGGCTTCATGGGCCCCACTCCTGGCAAGATAGAGGGCGTACTGCCCAACTATGGTGTAGGTCTACGCATTGAGGTACAGCCACGCATGAACGTCCGCCTGGATTTAGGCAAAAATACGGTGAACAACCAGATGCTGTTTTACTTCAATATGACAGAAGCGTTTTGAGTAACGCCCTGCCTCCTGCCCATCCCTTTCCTATGGAGAATGATGATTGAAAGCCTTTAATCTCCTCTCACTCAAAAGGTTATTCAAGCTCACCTCTATAGGAAGCTCACTTCCTTATAACATCGGAACACCTTGAGAAACAAACATTTTATTTTTCTTTTATTTTTCTTGCATCGGTAAAAGATTATCCATACTTTTGGCAATCACATTTCTTTTTCCTCAAAAAGATAGCAAACAAAACAGAAGCATGAAAGTTCTTGAGATACTCTTCTGGATAAGTTTATTCATAGTGTTCTATACCTATATAGGCTATGGTATATTATTATATATTCTGGTCAAGATAAAAGAGTGCTTCCACACACCTACCCTCTGGCCTATGCCACCGACAACGCATTGCCCCCATTGACTCTGTTTATCGCCGCCTATAATGAAGAAGATGTAGTGGACGAAAAAATGCGCAACTGTCTGGAGCTGGACTATCCTGCCGACAAGCTACGCATTCTTTGGGTGACCGACGGCAGCAACGACCGTACCAACGAACGCCTCTCCCGCTGGCCGCAAGCCACCGTCCTCCACCAACCCCAACGCCAAGGCAAGACAGCCGCCCTGAACCGCGGTATACATTTCGTAGGAACGCCCCTTGTCGTATTCACCGATGCCAATACGCACCTCAACCGAAAAGCTACGGGAGATAGTGCACGCCTTCACCGACCTAAAGTGGGATGCGTGGCAGGCGAAAAACGTATTGCTGTGCAAAGTAAGGACAATGCTGCCTCTGGGGGAGAAGGGTTGTACTGGAAATACGAATCCACCCTCAAAGCGCTCGACGCACGCCTCTATTCAGCAGTAGGAGCAGCGGGTGAGTTGTTTGCCGTGCGCCGCAATCTGTTCGAAGAAATGCAAACAGACACGTTGCTCGACGACTTCACACTCTCCCTGCACATCGTCATGCAGGGACACACCATTGCCTATTGTGCCAATGCCTATGCCGTAGAAAGCGGCTCGGCAGATATGCGCGAGGAAGAAAAGCGCAAGGTGCGCATCGCTGCCGGTGGCTTGCAGTCTATCTGGCGGCTACGTCCGCTGCTCAACCCGTTCCGTTACGGCACATTCTGTTTCCAATATATTTCCCACCGGGTGCTGCGCTGGTCGCTCACTCCTATCCTATTGTTTCTATTGCTTCCCCTCAACACAATTCTCATCTTTACGACAAGCACGCCATTACTGTATGCCATCATATGGCTGTTACAAGCTTTTTTCTACCTCATGGGAAGTTGGGGGTACTACCTTTCAACGAAGCATATAAAGAACAAGATACTTTTCATCCCCTACTATTTCCTTTTTATGAACGTCAACGTCATACGAGGATTCAACTACCTGCGCAAACGTAAAGACAATGCAAGCGGCGCATGGGAGAAGGCCAGAAGGGCATGAAACTAATACTATAAGAATGAAAAACATTTTAAAACAAGCTGAAAACGCCGAAAGACTGTTAAAGCAGACATCCGACACCATGATTCTTCTGGACAAAGACGGTATTTGTGTGGACATTGCAGTTTACAACATCAATCTCTGGTTCTTGAAGGAAGACCGGTTACTGGGCAAGAATCTGTTCCAACTAATTCCCTTATCCACTTATAACCAAATCTATCCGGACTTTAAAAGAGTACTGACGCACAAAATACGCTCTACCCATAACTACGAAATGGCCTTGAACGGCACCACTTATTTCTTCAAGTGTATCATGTCCCCCTTTGACGGAATGGTGCTCTGCCAATACCGCGACATCACGGAACGTAGCCAGCGCAAGCTGGAACTCGAAAGAAAAAACCAAGAGTTGAATGAAATCCAAAAAGCTGCGCTTATCGGAAACTGGCAATACGATTCAGACACCCAAAGCTTCAAATATGCCGGACACACCGATATCCTATGCACAGAGGAGACACAAGAAATCAATCTGAACGACTATCTGAAACTGATACTTCCCGAAGACCGGAAATCTTTCACCAACTGGCTGAAAGAAAACCTAAAAGGGAAAATGGAAAACAGTGTGGACTACCGCATCTTGCTTCAGGAAAAGATTTTCTATATACGGCTCAAGGCCTTTGCACGCGAATATCATAAAGACAAAAATACCATTCTGGAAGGATATATACAGAATATCACCGACATTCAGCAACGGCGCAACGATATCAACTTGCTGACACATGCCATCAACAACTCCACCGAAGATATTTACTCGGCACACGAAGACGGTACACTGATATTCGGCAACCGCTGCTTCAAGGAGCGACATGGCATCGGCAATACCCAAGACATCACGAAACTGAAAATATACGACTTGCCTTCGTATGGAAGAGACAAAAAATCGTGGAAAGAATTTGCAGAATGTGTCAAACGCGGAGAAACCTCCCAAGGCTATATTGTTCACAATCCGTTGCCACTGCGTCCGGAAGTACTCGCCATAGAAGGAAACGCCTATTGGGTAACGAGTGACAAAGGCGAAGGGACGGTCTGGACTTTCGGAAGGGATGTATCCACACGCATCCGGCATGAGCAACAAATCAAACAGTTCAACCTGATTCTGGACAAAATCATCGAAAACCTCCCGGCAGGCATTGTCGTGAAGGATATCAACAACAACTTCAAGTACCTCTACCGCAACCGCGAATCGTACAACCGCGAAATCCCCATACAAGAGGCATTGGGGAAAGACGACTTCGACTTTTATCCCCTGGAGACTGCCCAGGAAAAAAGAGCACAAGACATTGAAATAGCCAGGACCGGCAAAGAGATGCACTGGATTGCGGAAGAACGCGACGGAAACGGAACCCCCATCTATCTGGACAAGCGAAAGATGAAGATTGAAAGCAACGACTTCTCCCCCATCCTGCTGAACATCGAATGGGACATCACGGAAATGGAACAGATGAAACGGGAATTGCTCGTAGCCAAGGAGAAAGCCGAGACTTCCGACCGGCTCAAATCCGCCTTTCTCGCCAACATGAGCCACGAGATACGCACACCGCTCAATGCCATTGTAGGCTTCTCACGCATTATTGCCGAAAGTACCGACGAGGAAGAACGGCTAAGCTATTACGAAATAGTGGAATCGAACAACGAACGCCTGCTCCAGCTCATTAACGAAATCCTCGACTTATCAAAAATAGAATCAGGCATCGTGGAGTTCACCATCACGCCCGTACGCCTCCATCCGCTCTGCAAGGAGATACACGACGCACATATTTTCCGCTGTCCCCAAAGGAGTGGAGCTGATATACGAACCCTCTGACGAGAATATCGTGATTGACGGAGACAAGAACCGGATTTTCCAGGTCATTTCCAATCTGATAGGCAATGCTTCAAGTTCACCCCCGCCGTACATCAGTTACGGGTATCACCGGGAAGGCAAGTATGTAGCATTCCACGTCACCGATACGGGTATGGGCATTGCACCGGACAAAGTGGACCGGATATTCGAACGTTTTGTCAAGGTGAACAACTTTGCCCAAGGCACCGGATTGGGACTTTCCATCTGCAAGACTATCATCGAACGCCTGGGCGGCAACATATCCGTCACTTCGGAAGTGGGTAAAGGCACCACATTTATTTTTGTCCTCCCACTGGAATCCTCCAGCAAAACAGAGATGGAAAAGAAGGAAGAGAACAACCGGGAAACGACAGCAAAGGCACATTCCACTGAGCAGAGGAGCAGAAATACAGCCCCCGGAACTTCCCCGAAGAATGAAGAAGCCGGAACACTCCCTACCCCTCCTTCCAAAACCATCCTGATTGCCGAAGATACAGAAAGCAATTTCATCCTAATTAACGCCATTTTAGGCCGGCTCTATCGGTTGAAACATGCCAAAGACGGCATGGAAGCCGTAACTATGTTCGAGGAAGTCCATCCCGACCTCATCCTGATGGACATGAAAATGCCCAACCTTGACGGAATCGACGCCACACGCATCATCCGTGAACTGGCGCCGGACATCCCCATCATCGCCCTTACAGCCTATGCCTACGAACACGACAAGCAGGCTGCCCTGGAAGCAGGTTGCAACGACTTCCTTACCAAACCCTTCACCCAAGAAGTACTGAAGGAAACCATCAAGAAATGGTTGGACAATAAAGGATGACTGAAAGGACTGTAGGGTGATAAACTATCGCATTATCACCCTACTACGTTATCAACTTTCAGTGAAATTCCACTTTTTCAAGTTCTCATTTATGCAAAGATATCACTCCGCTGGATATAGGCTATCACATCGCCTTTATTGACCACATCCCCTTGCTTGGCGCAGACTTCCACCACACGTCCGGTAAATCCGGTCCATATCTTCTCGTATTCACCCCACGGCGTAGAGATGTAGCAGAACACCTCATCATGCTGGTACTTGCGTCCAATGAAAGGAGCAGAAGAAGGACCTTCGACGGAAACCTCCCAAAGCACTTGCCCTTTGGAAGGCGCGATTATCGGGTCTGCCTTTGCACGCTTCAGCTTCTTGATTTCCTCTTCCGAGTATCCGTTTTTGGCCATCGCCGCATCCTTGGCACGCTGCAGGTCATCCTCAAAACGTTTCTTGCAACGCCGGATTTATAGTCGCGATACTGCCGGTCGTGCATGGCAAGCTCGAAGAGTTCCTCGTCATCATCGCCATATTCCCAACCGTTTTCGTCCATCTCTTTCCGGTATGTATCCAGAGCATCCGGGTAGTTCAGCTGCGGGTCCGTATCCACGAACTCAAAACCCTTGGACTTGGCCAGTTCCACTATCTCGGGCGCCAAAGTACCGGGCAGGCGTCCGCTCTTGCCCAAAATCATGTCCCACGTATGGTTGTCTATCATCGTCCAGCGCTCCTCTCCCTTTACTTGCTGCATGAGGTTCATCAGAGCCACATTCTTCACATACTGGCTGAAAGGAGTCACCAAAGGAGGATAGCCCAGTTTGGGCCATACATATTCCACTTCGTCGAACAGCATGACGAGTAAGTCGTCCAGACTGAGTTCCGGCTCATTCTTGCCGCGCAGTATCATGTTGATGCCGGAATGCACTCCCTTCAAGTCGGCCATCATGGAGCCCATCATGCCACCCGGCAAACCGCACTTCAGCAAGAGTGAGGACATATGTTTATTGGTGGGATCCATGAAATAGCCCAAGAAATCGTCAATGAACTCCTGCGTCATGGCACGGGCTTTCATGTAGCTTTCATGTTTATGTCGGGCACCTGGAAACCCAGATCTTTCAGCATGGCCTGCACGGAGATGATGTCCGGATGAACCTTGCCCCACGACATGGTTCCATCGCCACATCGATGATGTCGGCACCGTTCTCGCAGACTTCGAGAATGGAAGCCATAGAAAGTCCGGGACCGCTATGCCCGTGGTATTGTATCAGCACATCGGGATGCTTCTCCTTAATGGTTCTGACAAGCTGTCCCAGCATACCCGGACGTCCGATGCCAGCCATATCCTTCAAGCAGATTTCGGGTGCCCCGGCTTCAATCAACCGGTCGGCAATACCGGCATAGTATTCCACCGTATGGACAGGAGAATACGTGATGCAGAGCGTAGCCTGCGGTATCATGCCCGCTTCCAGGCATATTTGATGGAAGGAATTATGTTCCGCGTCTCGTTCAGTCCGCAGAAGATACGGGTAATGTCCACACCCTGGGCATGCTTCACCTTGTACATCAGCCGGCGCACATCTGCCGGAACGGGATACATGCGCAGTGCATTCAGCCCGCGATCAAGCATATGCGTCTGTATACCTGCTTCCCTGAAAGGCGCGGTAAAGGCGCGTACAGCCTTATTGGGATTTTCGCCGTACAGAAGGTTTACCTGCTCAAAAGCTCCTCCGTTCGTTTCGACGCGTGCAAAACAGCCCATTTCTACTATCAACGGAGCAATGCGTACCAACTGGTCTACCCGGGTTGATACTTACCGGACGACTGCCACATGTCCCGGTAAACAAGACTGAATTTAATTTCCTTTTTCATCATAGTCAGTAATAAGAGATTTTTTTCTTCGGTTAACTTAACATATACAAATATAAAGGATTATTCTGACATATAGTCAAGAATAATCCTTAAAAATTCATCGCAATCAATATGTTATATATCATATTGCTACTACCAAACTATTATCAGATGAAATCTTTCAGTTCATCCTGCAACTTCTGACGTGTAAAGAAGATGCGGCTTTTCACTGTTCCGAGTGGAAGACCGAGACGTTCGGCAATCTCACGGTACTTGAAACCGGACACGTGCATGGAGAAAGGGACTTTATAGTCGCGTGGAAGGGCATTGACGATGCGGTGCATTTCTTTCAGGTCGTAGGCACCTTCGGTACTGGCAAAACCAGAGTCCTGGGGCATACTGAGGTGATACTGATTGTCCGTCTGGTCTACAAAAGTCTGTTCGCGAACTATTTTCCGGTAATTATTGATAAAGATGTTGCGCATAATGGTATACATCCAACCTTTGAAATTGGTGTCGGGTTCAAATTTGTCTTCGTTATCCAAAGCCTTGAGAGACGTCTCTTGCAACAAATCATTCGCTTCTTCCCGGTCGGCTGTCAACTTGTATGCAAAGCGAAGCAGTTCTTCTTGCACTGCAAGTAAATCTTTTCTAAAACTGTAAGTATTCATACTTTGCTCAATTTTTAAATAGTTAATAATGGTTTAGGTTTTACGGTTGCAAGTATAAGGAAGATTTGAAGCTCCGGGGGACGGAATACGGTTTTTATTAGGGGTAAAAACTATCATTTGACAGTTTCCACCCCCTCTATGATAGTTTACGGGTGATATCATGTACTGAAAATCATCATTTTTCCGAAGATTTCGTAAATGTTACGTGATTTTTTTATAGCTTTGCCTACATATAGGGAAACACTTTTATTATATAAAAACACTTTATTTTATGAAATCATTTCAATTAAAGTCACTTCTTCTGCTGGCTGCCGTCATCATCTCCCTGCCCTCCTTTGGACAAGGACTGAAAGCGTTCAAGCTGAAGAACGGTCTTTCCGTATATATATGGGAAGACGAATCCAAATCGGACGTATTCGGACTGGTAGGCGTACGTGCCGGTTCCATCAACGACCCCGAAGAGTACACGGGACTTGCACACTACCTGGAGCACGTCATGTTTAAAGGAACAGACAAGATAGGCGCGCTGAACTGGACGGAAGAAGAACCGATCTACAAGGAAATCATCGCCAAGTACGACCAGATGGCCGAAGAAGCCGACCCGGTAAAAAAAGAAGCCATCAGCAAGGAAATCAATGAGCTGACCGTCAAGGCCGGAAAGCTGGGGCTTCCCAATGAATACTCCAACCTGATGGAAAGCATGGGCGCCAAAGGGGTAAATGCAGGAACCTACTATGACTGGACCTTCTATCACAGCTCCTTCCCTGCCTATCAGATAAACAAATGGCTGGAGATTTCCTCACAACGTTTCCTGCATCCCGTATTCCGTTCCTTCCAGTCGGAGCTGGAAAACGTGTACGAAGAATATAACCGTTCACAAGATGACCAGGGACGTGCACAGAACCAGTTCGTGATGGAGAAAGCTTTTGAGGGACATCCTTACTCCCGTTCCATCATCGGCTTGCCCGAACATCTGAAGAATCCCCGCCTGAGCAAGCTGATTGAATTCTACGAACAATGGTATGTACCCGAAAACATGGTACTGGTACTCGTAGGAAACATCAAAGCCCAACAAATCAGCGGACGCATCAATGCCGCCTTCGGGCGTCTGGCTGCAAAGCCCGCACCCGAGCGCAAGGTCTACCAGAACCTCGAAATAAAGGGCCGCAAACAATATTCGGCCAAAGTGGGATTCTACCGCAAGTGGCAATGGTATTCAACGGAGTGCCTGCCGGACATCCCGACGAAGATGCTCTGGACATCGCCCTGGCACTGCTGAACAACAACAGCCAGACCGGAACCATGGACAAGCTGGTACTGGACGGTGAGCTGACCAGCGCCGGAGCTACACCCGTACTTTCCGTGAACAAGGGCGCGCCATCGTAGCGGCCATTCCCCTCTACGACGAAAACCAGCGCCGTTTCGAGTCTACCAAAAGCGCCGAAAAGAAAGCCTTGAAAGCCATCCAGCAAATCGCCAACGGAGAATTCGAGGACTGGAAAATTGATGCCATCAAAGCCGAGAAATGCCGCCAGTTCGACCTGGAAATGGAGTCGAACGAGGACAAGGCCATGATACTGATGAACGCCTTCTACAACGAGCAGGATTTAGGCGACATACTCAACTACAAGGACAAGATTATGGCCATCACTACTGACGACATCAAGCGGGTAGCCAAGAAATACCTGTCGGACAACTACCTGGCCCTATATATCGAAAAAGGGAAACCTGACAAAAACGCCAAGATTGAGAAGCCGGGGTACAAACCCGTAGAACCTCCGGTAGGCAAGGAATCGCTTTATGCAACGCAATTCAAGAACCTGCCCATCGGACAGATGGAAGAGAAATTCGCAGACTACGGCGAAGTGCAAATCAAGCAGCTGAACGACCGTTCCAAGATGTACTACACGCCCAACAAGGAGAACAACGTATTCCAGCTGATTGTACAATACGGAGCCGGTGAACGCGAATTCCCGAAACTGGGCTATGCCGCCCAACTGATGAACAACGCAGGTATCATGGGAGCCTACGAACCGCAAGAGCTGAAAGAAGAACTCAGCAAGCTGAACGCAACCTGCCACGTGACAGCCGATGAAGACAACCTCTACATCATCATGGAGGCTACGAAGCCACCCTGCCGCAAGCCTGCCAGCTACTTTCACGCCAGATTCTGATGCCGAAATTGGACGAAAAGCAACTGGCACGTCTGAAAGGTTCGGCAATGGGTATGCGCCAGCAGCGTAAAGACAACGTCAGCATCCTGAACGAAGCGCTGCGCCAGTACATGCTCTACGGAGAGAAATCAGACTACATCAAGGAGCTGACCGACAAGGAGATTTACGAATTGCAGATTTCAGAACTGACGGGCGACATCAACCGTGCCTCCAACTACGAGGCAAAGGTATTCTTTACCGGAACACTCCCCTTCGACCAAGTATACGACATCCTGAGCAAGAACCTCCCGTTGGTAGCCAACGAACGCCCGTCCAACTCCCCGCAGGCAAAGGAGATGATGCCGGTAACCGAAAACACCGTCTACTTCCTGCCTAACAACGATGCAGAACAAGCCCAAATCCACCTCTACATCCCGATGCAGAAGGCTGACAAGAAGGACGACGTGCTGCGTAGCGCATTCAACCAGTACTTCGGTCTCGACTTCACCGGCATCGTTCTGAACGAAATACGCGAAAAACGCTCCATGGCCTATACAGCCTACGCATTCGTCGGCACGCAAGGCATAGCTGGAAAAGCAAGCTACCTGCGCGGCTACATCGGTACCCAGAACGACAAGGCAAACGATGCATTGGACGTACTGATGAGTCTCGTCAATGACATGCCGAAGAATCCGGAACGTATCGGCAACATCAAGAGCTACCTCCGCCAAGCCATGCTGACCAGCCACCCCAGCTTCCGCAACAAAGCTATGGAACTGGTAGACTTGGGCTACAGAGGCTACACGGACGACCCAGCCAAAGAAAACCTGCCGAAAGTAGATGCACTGACCTTTGACGACATCGTGAAGTTCTACGAAGAGAACATCAAAGGTAAACCTTACTGCATCTCCATCATGGGCAACCCGAAGGACATCGACCTGAAGCGGCTGGAGAAATTCGGCAAGGTAGTGAAACTGAACGAACGCAAGCTCTTCAACACGAAGGATGCATTGTTCTAACCTAGTCTTATCTCTTTAGCAATCCTATCCTCGCTCCCTTTAATAAGGGGAACGAGACATATGAAAAATTCCCCGACATTTCGGTTTGAAAATGCCGGGGAATCTTATTTTAAAACATCTGGGAAGTGCTTCTCCGGAATGTCCGAGTTTCACCGGAAAATCCCTGAGGTTTTCAGACTGCAAACAACGGACTACATTTCCTGCTCCTCTTCATTACCCGAAAGGATAGGAAGGCAAATCCTATACTTTACTGCCAGTATACGGGTAACGAACACCGTCACACCACCCACAATCTGGCACACGAAAGACTCCATCCCCAAAAGGTGGCACATCCAGTAGAAGGTTCCTCCCACCACACAAGCCATCGCATAAATCTCCTTCCGGAATATCAGCGGAATTTCGTTGATGAATACGTCACGTATCACACCTCCCGCAGCCCCGGTAATGCTGCCCATGATGATGGCCACCCAGAAGGGATAGCCCAGCGCGATGCTCTTGCCCACACCAACGACCGTGAACAGTGCCAGGCCGATACTGTCGAATATGAAGAATGTATTGTGCAGATGGATGAGATGCTTACCGAAGAGGATGACCCACAACAAGGCCAGTCCGGTACAAATCAAATAAATAGGGTCCGTCATCCAACCCGGGGTGACGTCCAGCAGCAGGTCGCGTATCGTACCGCCTCCGATGGCCGTCACAAAACCCACCACATACGCTCCAAACCAGTCGAACCGCTTGGCCGAGGCCAGACGTATGCCACTAATGGCAAAAGGCAAATGTGCCAATGAAATCGAGATATCTGAACAAATGTTGGCATTATCACTTTGAG
>ENA-OQCE01000535-OQCE01000535.1-human-gut-metagenome-genome-assembly--contig:-NODE-535-length-18294-cov-4.348049_pt1 | contig 18294 bp, 15 predicted proteins | sample MGYA00242495_ERZ504572 | MGnify/ENA primary metagenome ERZ504572 (study PRJEB26092, sample SAMD00036228) | human gut metagenome | host: Homo sapiens | study: EMG produced TPA metagenomics assembly of...
ACCCGGAAAAGCAGAAAACAGCAAGTGCCGCTAAAAATACCAGAGTCCAAAGCGGATTGCCGCGTTTTTTCTGTTTCTTTTTCTGTTTTCCCATGCGTCTCCTTTATCACTTTTTTTACTGTCTGCGCTGTTTTCCGGAAGCGCTCTGAATTTGTCTCAATTATAAGCGTGCCCCTTTCTTTTGTCAACTTATGCCCCCGGAAAAGGATTGCACCCGCCCCCATCTTATGATAGACTAAAAGTCGACTGACAAGTCACTTGTGAATACAGTAACACACCACATACATGAGGAGGAATTCCATATGCGAACAATCAAAAAAGTCGCCTCGCACATCTTCATTGATGGCTTCGGCGGCATGACGCAGGGTCTTTTTGCAACCCTGATTATCGGTACGATGATTCAGCAGATCGGTCTTCTGATCGGCGGTTCGACCGGAAATGTGATCTATCTGCTTGGAAAAGCTGCCGCAGCCCTGACAAGTGCCGGTATCGGTGTCGGCGTGGCAGTGAAATATGGGGAAAGCCCGCTTGTCACGGTTTCTGCAGCCGTCGCCGCCATGGTCGGCGGTTATGCCGGCAAGATCACCGGCGGCACATTCTTTGTGGACGGAAATGCCGTTCTGGCAGGACCTGGCGAACCGCTCGGCGCTTTCATCGCAGCTTTCGCAGGCATCACCTGCGGCCATCTGGTTTCCGGCAAGACCAAGGTTGATATCATCGTGACACCGGTCATCACCATCGGAGCCGGTTCCGTTGTCGGACTGCTCGTCGGACCGCCGATCTCCCAGATGATGACAGGCCTTGGAAGCATCATCAACTGGGCAACGGAACAGCGGCCGTTCATCATGGGCATCGTTGTTTCGGTCGTCATGGGTATGGTTCTGACACTGCCGATCAGCTCCGCTGCACTCGGCATCATTCTGAATCTTTCCGGTCTTGCCGCCGGTGCCGCAACGATCGGCTGCTGCTGCAACATGGTCGGATTCGCGGTTGCAAGTTATCGGGAAAACAAATTCGGCGGCCTTGTCGCACAGGGTCTTGGAACCTCGATGCTTCAGGTGCCGAACATCATGCGTCATCCGCTGATCTGGCTGCCCGTCATCTTCTCGAGTGCGATTTTAGGACCCGTCTCCACAATCCTCGCCAATATGCAGAATAATGCAACGGGAAGCGGCATGGGTTCCGCAGGTCTTGTCGGACAGATCACAACGTATCAGACGATGATCGCTTACGATGATCCGAAGCTCGTCATCATCAAAATCATTCTGCTCCACTTCGTGCTTCCGGCTGTGATCACCTTGTTCTTCTCAGAGGTATTCCGCAAGGCAAACCTGATCAAATCCGGCGATATGGCTTTGAATCTGTAATCTGTATTTTTAAAAGGGAATGGAACTGCGCATCCGGCAGCTCCATTCCCTTTTTTATCCACATTTCTCTTCTGATTTTTTCTGTTTTTACACCGTTTCTTCTGCGTTTTCCGCATTTTCCACTGCCGCGGCCGATTCAGCTTCCGCTGCCGCTTCTTCTGTCCCCGTTTCTTCCCCCGGCCGCACACGGTGTGCCTCTACCATTGGCTCAATGGTCTGTGCCATCAGCAGATGGATCATGTCAAGGCTCCGCTCGCGGAACCGCGACGGCAGAAGCGGTGCGATCGCCACATCCGTCACGAGGGATTCAAGGCCCTCGATAATCAGATCCTTGCCCGGCGTCTCATCCCACTCCAGTCTGATCCGCTCGAAATCACGCTGGAAAATGATTTTGACCCTCCGTCTTGCGGCCTCTTCCAGAAATGCAAACTCAAGCTTCAGCACCAGTTCGCCGTCTTCATTCTCCGCAAACTGTCCCGTCGTTCCGAGCAGATACGATTCCTCGTTTTCCACCCATTCTACAACTTTGGACCCCGTAAGACCGATCGCAATGCGCTGTGTTTTTTCTCCCTCGGTCAGCTCGACAAAGAAACGGCCTTTTTCATAGAAGAAACCGATGCGGCGGATGCCGTCGGAAAAGTTGTTGTGGAAGACCTGCAGCGTCAGCGGAAACATGCCGACATGCGTGTCCTCCATTTTATATTCTTTTCCGTGCAGAAGCTGCGCCATGTCGATCTGACGCGGTGTTCCGCTGTTCCGCGGCCCCGGTGTTCTCCGCTTCCAGCCGCCGCGCAGGATTCTTCCGGTGTCTCTTTCGCGCCCTCCAGATCACGGCAGGTCTGCACCAGCTTCTGATATGCCATCGGGCTTTCCGCCTCGCCGGATTTCAGCTCTGCACCAAATTCCGCACCGAAATACTTCCGCACAATGTCAAGCATCTCACACGTCTGGAACAGCTCATTGCTGCCAGCATTCGTCACAATCACCACGCCGGTATCCGGATAACCGAGCACGTTCTGCCCCAGCATGCCATTGAACGCAAAGCTGCCCGGCCGCTCCTCCATCCAGACCTGGTAACCATAGCCATATTTTCCCATCTTTTCCGGCGGTGTCGCATGAACGGAGGTGGACGCTGCGACCCATTCCGCCGGGACGATCTGTTTTCCTTCGAATTTTCCGCCGTTCACGTACATCACCCCGAGCTTGGCCGCGTCCTCCGGGCACAGGAAGAGGCCCCAGCCGCCTTTCGTAATCCCTGCCGGGCAGCTCTCCCAGAAAACTTTCCGGATGCCGAGAGGCTCAAACAGACGCGGCCGCAGGTAATCTACCATTTTCATGCCGGTGCGCTCCTGTATGATTGCAGACAGCAGATACGTGTTCATACTGTTGTACTCAAACGCTTCGCCCGGTGTTCCCTTGACCGGCGCATTTAAGAAGCTGTCCACCCAGTCGTTGCCGGAAACAACGCCCATCTCGTTGAACTGTACGCCGCTCTTCATCGTCAGAAGATGCTTCACGGTCAGATTCGGGCGCAGGATCTTCTGCAGCAGACCGTTTCGTTTTTCAAAAATATCATAGACGTTCTCGTCCAGGGAAAGTTTTCCTTCACTGATCAGAAAACCAGCCGCCATGCCAGTGATGCTCTTACACATAGAATACGTCGCATGCCAGATGCCGCTGCGGTATGGGGCGAAATTGCATTCGCAGATGACATGTCCATTCCGCAGGACCAGCAGATGATGCATGTCCGTATGGCGCGCAGCGGCGAGCTCACGAAGCATCTGCGTCAGCTTTTCCGAGGAGATTCCCTCACTCTCCGGCGTCACACGCGGAAAATATGTCTCCGGAGATGCAAAATCCCCGAACGCTTCCTTCTGCGGCGCAAAGTCCGTCTTTCCCATATGTCCTGTCGTCCCACTCATAAATCCCCAGATCATTTCCATTGCGGTTAACTGTTCTTTCGCTACCATGTACGATGCCTCCTGTCTCATGCGGTTGGATTTCCCTGTTTTTCCAGTTTTCCTCATTATATCCAGATTCCTTGAAAATCGCAATGCTTCTTCTGATAAAAAAAGAACCGACATAGAAATCTGTATTTCAATTTCTGCCGGTTCTTTTCCGTGTGTGATTTTTTTATTTTACTTTAGCTTACTCATTCCAGAGTTTCATACGCTCCTGATAATTCTGTGTGATAACTTTTTCTACATCTTCCAGTCCTGCGTCATTCATTTCGGAAATCATCTTGTCGTACTCTTCCATTGCCGCATCGTGCTGTCTGCATTCACAATCTTCGGATATTCCTGATCGTAGATATCCTGGATTTTCTGCCATTTCAAGCCATCCGGAGTGCTTCCTGCCGGGGTAAGGCCTGCAAATTCTGCGGTATCCCATCTGTCGTTCTCACCAAAGTGATTCATAGCCACCTGCCGGGTCTCTTTTACTTTATACTGTGATACATCGTATGGAGTTCCGTCTGTACCATTTCCGTTCTTTACAAACCAGGTCCATTTGCGGACGCCGGTATCCAATTTTGTTTTGTCAAAATCCGTCTGGAATCCTTCAATCAGATCATCGTTCGGAACGTGTTTTCCATCTTCCATATTCCAGTTGGTTCCCTCAATACCCCACATCAGAAGATACTGTCCTTCTTCGCTTGCAAGGTAGTTGATCATCTTCATGGCTGCTTCCGGATTTTTACAATTCTTGGTGATCGCGATTGCATCCCAGCCAAGTGTACTTCTTCCGGAGTAAGTAGTTTCATCTGTACTGATTCCGTTTCCAAGGATTTTATAGGAATAGAATTTTGCATCTTCTCCTACAGAAGAAGCAAGTGCTGTATTTGCTGCATCGGTATCCCAGTAGGAAGCAAAGGTACTGAATACGTTGCCTGCAGACAGTTTCTGCGTCCACTGATTTTTCTTGTTGACAACCCACTCTTTGTCCAGAAGGCCTCGGTATACAGTTCATTGGCAAAGGACATCATCTCTTTGAAGTTTGGTGCTTTGGCAACATGTTCCAGATTGTCCCCATCCTGATAATATGTTTTCAGACCATACATTCCTTTTAATGTTCCATCGTAGTTTTTGGATTCTGCATCAAAGGTAATGGCAATACTCTCTTTTCCGTCAATGGTCGGATGAAGTTCTTTGAATTTCTTACAAATGTCAATATACTCTTCCTGTGTAAATGCTCATCGCTGTCTGCGCGGTCTTTTCCAACGATTTCGCACAGATAATCATAGCGCATCAGAACACCGGCTACCGGATCCGGATCTTCTCCGTACCAGTTATTCAGATAGTAATTTTTTCCATCGGTATAACGACTCTTGTTTAAGGTTTCCCCGTACATCTCTTTTACATCCGGGCCGTACTCATCGATCAGATCATTCAACGGAAGCAGTGCGCCTGCCTCAATGTAACGGTTTACAATATCATTTCCACGATCCATCAGGACGATATCCGGGTAATTCTGACCGGTCAGCATCAGGTTCAATTTTTCCAGCGGATCTCCGGTTGGATTTTCTACCTGAATTTTGACACCTGTTTTTTCCTCAATTGCTTTTGCAACTGGATCATCAAAGGTATTGCTTCCGGAGTTTTTGTCAAAGATAGAAATCGTAACTCCGTCTGTTGATACCTCGCCCGATGCAGATGATGCACTGCCGGATGCAGTACTTGATGATGTACTGCCATTTGATCCGCATCCTGCAAGCATTCCCGCTGCCATCAGGACACTCATCGCCATTGCGATACTTTTTTTGAACTTCATTTTCTTTTCCTCCTTCTATCATCAGCTCTTTACAGATCCGAGCATGATCCTTTAACAAAATATTTCTGAATAAACGGATAAACCATGATAATCGGAATGGTCGCAATCATCGTAGCAGCCATTCGAATGCTGTCCGGTGTAATGGTCTGTGACGCCTGATTTGCCGCCTGGTTCGCTGATGAAGTCTGATACTGATTCAGAATTTCAACCAAAATGGACTGCATTGTTTTTAAAGACTGTGCATTCGTAAACAAATATGCATCGAACCAAGAATTCCAATGTGTAATTGCAACAAACAGTGCAATGGTCATAATAATCGGCTTGGACAATGGAATTACCATTTTAAAGAAAACTGTCAGATCATTTGCTCCGTCAATTTTCGCCGATTCAAAAATCTCTGCCGGCATTCCCTCTATATAATTCTTTACCAGAATCATATTATAAACACTTACCAGGTTCGGGAAAATAAATACAATGAAATTATTCAGCATTCCAAGGCTCTTTAATACCATATAATACGGAACCATTCCGCCGCCAAAATACATGGTGAAGATAAAGAACAGGTTCAGCTGTTTCCGGAACAGCAGCTCTTTTCTGGAAAGCACATAGGCAAGTGCTGTCGTGACAAGGACCGCCAGCGGTGTACCAATTGCAGTACGAAGTACAGTGATCAGAATGCCATGCAAAAATGTGGCACGTCCCAGAATATCTTTATAACTTGCCAGACTCAGTTTTCTCGGCAGAAAGTAGAGCCGCCGCGCAGTGCATCGGTTGCATCGTTAATGGATACCACAAAAATGTTCCAGAACGGATACACACAGATCACAGTAACTAACACCAGAAAAACCACTTTGAAAATATCAAGAAACCAGTCACTGGCACAACGTTTTCTTTTGATTTTAATTGCTTTTTCTCTCATTTTCCTTCCTCCTAAAACAGTGCCGTATTATCATCACTGAATTTCTTCGAAAGTGCATTTGCACTGATGACCAGAATGAAGGAGACTGCGGATTTAAAGAATCCTACTGCAGTACCGTAAGAATACATTCCGTTTTTCAAACCATAGCGGTATGCATACGTATCAAGTACATCAGAATAATTTAAAATAGCATCATTAGACATCAACAGCTGCTGCTCATATCCTGTATTCAGAACACCTCCGATTGCCAGAATCAGAAGAATCATAATGGTCGGCTTTAATGCCGGAAGTGTGATATGCAGAATCTTCTGCATTCTCGTCGCACCATCCACATCCGCTGCTTCATACATATCCTGGCTGATGCCGGAGATTGCCGCCATATAGATAATCGCATTGTATCCAAGTACCTTCCACGCATTTGCGATCGCGATGATCCACCAGAAATATGGTCCTTTCTGGAAAAACAGAATCGACTCATCGGTTAATCCGAAGAATTTTAACAGATTGTTGATGACGCCGTCTGAAGAAAGGAATGTAAGGAAAATGTTTGCCGCAATAACCCAGGAAATAAAATAGGGAATATAAGATGCGGTCTGTACAAATTTCTTTGCCTTCTGGTTTCGAACTTCATTCAGGCAAAGCGCCAGAATGATTGGCAGCGGGAATGAGAATAACAGTGTCAGTAAGCTGGTTGCCAGTGTGTTTCTCATGATTTTTGTGAAATCTGTGGAAAAGAAATACTTGAACCAGTCAAGACCGACAAACTGCGAATTCGCCATATCCGCAAAATAGCCGCTACCCTGCGGCGTGTAGTTGATGAAGGACATATACAGTCCTGTCATTGGTGCATAGCAGATCAGAATGACCCATACCAACGATGGAATCAGCAGTAAAAACAGATATTTCTGTTTCCAGAACCGTTCCGCGAGGCTTTTTTTTGTGCTTTGCATGCACGTTTTCTTTTTTCATGCCTTCTCCTTCTTTCTTCTTTTTGTTCATCTTGTACACTCTTGCTGTCTATGTTTCCATTCTAATGGATAGTCTGTCCTGCAACAATCTCACTTTTTTTATGATTTCTATCTCGATTTAACGGAGTTTTATAATTCTCTTTTTTATTCTGTTGTTTTCTTACGATTTCTGTCAATATCTAACGAAACAGAAACCGGCTGACGGGCAAAATCACCTTTATCAGCCGGTTTCTGTTTCCTTTTCTATGCAAACAATACGAAGTTATTTCTGCTTTGTTGATTTTTTATTCGTTTACTGGAATTCTGACAGAAACTGTCGTTCCATATCCTTCCTGGCTTTCTATTCGGACACCATAATTCTCTCCATAAGCCAGACGAACCCTGTTTGCAACATTTCTCAGTCCATATCCTTCCTCTGAGCGCCGCAGAGAACTTCGCAGTTTAATCAGTTTTTCCGCCTCGATTCCACATCCATCATCTGTCACCTGGAATACCACATCCCTTTCTTCTTTTTGAATTCTGACCGCAATGTGGAGAACTTCTTCCTCTTTTCTCGCATGGTGAATGGCATTTTCAACCAGCGGCTGCAGAAGAAGTTTAATGGTTCGATATGTCAGTACTTCTCTTGCAATCTCATACTCCACCTGTACGCTGTCCCGAAAACGCATCTGCTGGATTTTCAGATAGCTCTGCAGCAGTTCCACTTCTTCCTGGATGGAAAGCACCTGTTTTCCCTTATTCAGGGAAATCCGGTAGAAGCTGGACAAATTTTTGACCGCCTGCATCGTCTGTTTTCCACCTTCCCGCATCGCCAGTGCTGAAATAACCGCAAGTGCATTGTAAAGAAAGTGCGGATTGATCTGTTCCTGCAGCAAATTCAGTTCGCTCGTCTGAATCCGGATTTTCTTTTCGTAATTTTCCCGAATTAGCTCCTGAATCTGATCACTGAGCTGATTAAACGCCAGCCCGATCTGTCCGATCTCGTCTTCTCCCATATTTTCCAGACGGTAATCAAATTCTCCCTGTCCCATCCGTTTTGCTGCATACACCACTTTCTGCACCCGCGCGGAAATCCATCTTGTGTAACAGATAATGCAGAGAAATACCATAGCCGCGCTGCAGAGGATCAGGAACATCATCCTTCTTGAAACAGCTTTTGCGTCTTTTAAAACCGTCTCCTTATCCGAAATCACAAGAATTTTTGTTCCGAAAACTCCGCTCTGGATATTTCCGATTTTTGAAATGCCGTCACGCTCAAACTCAATCTGCGCTTTCTGCTCCAGATCCTCTTCCGGCATTCTGGTCCGGATCGGAAGGCCTGCCATTTCCGGTTCGGAAGCAGCCAGAATATATCCTTTTTGCTCCACCAGATAAATTTCATCGGTGGAATTTATTGTTTCGAGGAGGGGCTGTATCTGCTGATTTTCAATCTGTAACGACAGTACGCCCTTCATCCCGCCCTGTGGATAAAAATTCATCAGACGATTCATATGAAATGCTTTTCCGTCTCCAGATGTCCCACAGAATACCGTTTCCCCTATCGCATCAAATGTCAGCACACATTCCCTCCGATCTAGATCCTGCATGGAATAAAAATAATAATTATCCTGCGGAAGCGTTTCATTGTTGCTGTAAAAACAGATTTTGTAAATTCCTGCATTCATCAGACAGATTTCGCTGAGCTTCTTATCAATATAGTAAAACATATCTTCATAAGAATCGTTGCTGTAATCCTGAAACAAATATCCGCTCAGCATCTGATCCACATACAGCACATCCAGAATTGTTTCGTAAGGCTCGACCATCGTAGAAAAATTTTTTTCAATTCGTTCTGCTTCCTGTTCTGCACTCTGATATGCTTCAGTAAGAAGCACATTCCTTGTTTTTCCATAACTGTACCAGGTAACACACAGCATTGGAATCAGTGCCAGTACCAGATAGCCGATCACCAGTTTAAACTGAAAACTCCGATTTTTATACCATTTTACGATATTCATTTGGTGTCACTCCAAATCTTTTCTGAAAAACAACGCCAAAGTAAGAAACATTTTCATATCCAACCGCCAGACTCACTTCCCGTACTTTATTTTTCTTATTCTTTAACAGTTCCGCCGCCCTCTGCAGACGCATTTCCGTATTGTATTCCAAAATCGTTTTTCCTGTTGCCTCTTTAAACAGGCTCCTCAGATAATTCGGAGACAAACCGACCTCCGTAGCCAGCTTCTCGATATCTGCGCTTTCCGAGCAGTGCTCCTGAAGATATGTTTTTACCTGATAAACGGCATAGTAATTTGGATTTTGATTCTGTTCTTCAAAAAATGCCAACATCCGTTCCAGATACTGCTTCATCTTTTCCCGCATCTGATAACTGTTGTTTGCTTCAAAAATTTCATTTTCTCTCAAAATTTTTTCTGCTTCCATCCAGTTTTCCAGCAGTTCATCGCTCAAAACAAGACGGTTCCATAGATACATATAGAGATTGTAAACTTCTCCCGCAAATGTTTTCGGCGCAAGCCCTTTAGCTGTTGAAAATAATCTTTCATGGTCTGCAGCGTTTCCTGCTTTTTCCCGTTGCTGACCAGACGACAGATTTCTTCTCTCCGCTCCTTCTGTTCCCGGAAATGATATGCTTTTTCCTCTTCCGTTTCTTTTTCATCTGCACAGAAAAGTTCCGGTGGATCCATATGAAATGCCAGAACACAACAGTTCCGAAGTTTTTCCGCCTTTTCGTACAGGCAGTCAGCTGTCCATGCTCCACTGCACCATCCAACGGCTCTCGGTGTGTCTTCTTTCAAATCATTCCAGATCTGAAATGCCGTATCTTTCACCGACAGATACCCCGCCAGCAGCAGCATACTGATCCGTTCCGTTTTGCTGATGTAACGGATGCCCTTGTATTTTTCCTGAATTTGGCTACAGATGTTTTCTTCCGTTTTTCCATAAACCGCTATGATTCCAAACCTGCACTCTTCCAGTTCTTCTCCAAATACACCACGGAAATTTTTCCGTAAAAGCTCTGTTTCCTGTTTTTCCCGCAAAGCCATTTCCAGCAACTGCTTCGCCGCCGTTTTCCGCGACCAGTCTGCTATCTCTCTTTTCTCCAGTTCACTTCTCACTTTTTTCAGACATGCTTCTACTTCTTCAATCGTAAATGGCTTTAAAAGGTAATCCACGGCATTCACCTGAAAAGCGGAATGGATATAGGAAAAATCATCATATCCTGTCAGAAAAACAATTTTGCATGGATATCCCCGGCGTACGATCGTCTCTGCCAGTTCAATTCCACTCATTCCTGGCATCTGAATATCCGTAATCACAATATCTGCCATATTTTCTTCCAGGCACTCCAGTGCCCTTCTGCCATTGCGCGCGGTAAATACCCTGGAAATCCCGTTCTTTTTCCAGTCAATATAATCCCGCAATGTCTCCAGTTCAATTTCTTCATCTTCTACAAGAAGAACGCGATACATTTTTTCCCTCCTGTTTCCAGTTGCTCCTGCAGTTTTCTTCTTCTGCTGCTTTTCATTTCTGTCTTTTTACTGCAGAAGTTCAATCATATACGCCTCATACGGCTGTAACTTCCACACTTCTTTTGTGAGGCTTTCTGTATCATTATGAATCAGAACCGTTCCTTTTGTCAAATCATATCGGGCTTTCATCTCTGCCGCGGTATCCCGGAAATTGCAGAGCACAATCAGCTTTTTCTCTCCCAGATTTCTCTCATAAGCAAAAATATCCGGATTTTCTTCCTCAATCAGACGGAAATCCCCATAAACAAGAGTGTCATTTTTCCTACGCAGCGCAATTAGTTTTTGATAGAAATAGAAGAGGGAATCCGGATTTTTTCTGCTGTTTTCCACATTGATCTCCGCGTAATTCTGATTTTCCGCCATCCACGGTGTTCCCGCTGTAAATCCGGCGTGTTTTTCCGCATTCCACTGCATTGGCGTCCGCGCATGGTCCCGGCTGTTCCGTGCAAGATAGGTACGAATTTTTTCTTCCTCCCAGCCTTCTTTTTTACGGTCTTCGGCAAAATTTACAGACTCGATATCCTGATAGTCCTCGATCCGAAGCCCTGACACATTTGTCATACCGATTTCTTCCCCCTGGTAAATATAAGGAGTTCCTTTCATCCCATGGAGAAGGACAGCCAACATTTTTGCTGATTTTTCCCGATACGGTTCCCTGTCATTTCCAAAGCGCGATACGACACGCGGAAAATCATGGTTTCCCCAGAACAGGCTGTTCCATCCTTTTTCTTCCAGTCCCGTCTGCCATTTTTCAAAGAGCTGCTTCAGTTGCGGCAGCGTATACGGTTTCGGATCCCAGTTTCCACTTCGGATGCCGTCGATTCCCATCAGTCAAATTGAAAAATCATACTGAGCTCCTGGCTTTCCGGATCAGAATACTGCTGTGCCATTTCTACCGTAGCACCTCCGGTTTCCCCCACTGTCAGGATCTGTTCTGATTTTCCATACGTATTCTGATTCATTTCCATTAAGTATGTATGAATCTGCTCCGAATGAGTATCATTTCCTCCATGTCCATCTTTTACAATATTGTCAATTGCATCCAGCCGGAAACCACGGATCCCTTTATCCATCCAGAACTGGATCATCCGGTACAGCTCTTTCCGAAGCGACGGATTTTTCCAGTTCAGATCCGGCTGCATTACACTGAAACTGTGATAATAATATTCCTGAACCTCCGGCACCCATTCCCAGGTGCTTCCTCCAAAGAATGCTCCGCCGCCTTCTGGCGGCTGCTCCTTCGTTCCTTCCTTCCAGATGTAAAAATCATGGTATTTACTGTTTCGATCCTTTCTGGCTTCCAGGAACCATGGGTGCAGATGGGAACTATGATTTAAAACAAGATCCATCATGACCACAATTTCCCGCTTTTCACAGGCTGCGATCAGTTCTTCCAGCTCTTCCATTGTGCCCGCTTCTTCCATTACTTTATAATAGTCACTGACATCATATCCATTGTCGTAATTAGGAGAATCGTTAAAAGGCGAAAGCCAGATGGCTCCAACACCAAGCTCCTGCAGATAGTCCAGCTTCTGCAGAATCCCTCCAAAATCGCCGATGCCGTCTCCGTTGCTGTCACAGAAGCTTCTGGTGTAAATCTGATATACGGTTAAGCTATGCCACCACTCTCTTTTCATTTTCTGTCCTCTCTTTCTTTTTTCCTATAAGAGCAGTATAATGATATTATCTTATATTTTCTAACTTAATTTTCGTATTTAATGAAAGGATTTTGACTTTTATGAAAAAAGAACGTTCAAAAGAGCTCTTTTCTCCTGAATCTTGTTCCCCTGTTCTTTCTGGCGGAATCCGGGATTTTACCGTGCATGGAACCGAACCTGTTCCGCTCCATATCTATCATCAGGATTATGCGCATGGCGGGCTCTCTGTTCCTTTTCACTGGCATAAAGAATTAGAATGGATCTGGGTTGAAAAAGGTACTCTCACTCTGACACTGAAAACTGAAACCCGGACAATTTCCGAAGGTACTTTTCTTTTCATCAACAGTCACGAACTGCATCAGCTCTGCAGCATTGGAACTACCCCTTCGGTTCACCATGCCCTTGTATTTCTTCCAGAAATTCTCTCATGTGCTATCTGGATTCCTGTGAAGCAGACTGGATTCGTCCGCTGCTCTCTCATCAACTGCTTCTTCCGGCTTTTCCATTGGAAGAGCTTTCTGCTGCTGAAGCCTCCTCTCAGACACAGAAAACATTTGTACTGACATTATCTGAGCTTTTCCAGGAAATCCTGTATGCATACGATACCAAACCCATCGGCTGGTTTCTTCTGATCAAAAGTGACATGTATCGGATTCTTGCACTTCTGGCGCAATACCAGCTTTTTCTTCATCCGGAACCCCTCTGCACTCGTAAAAAAGAAAGATCTGATCAGTGTAAAAAACTCTTACGTTATATTCAGGATAACTATGATTCCAAAATCCGTCTTTCAGATCTTGCTGCTATACTCAATATGAATCCACAATATTTTTGTCGTTTCTTCAAAACGCACTTTCACACAACGCCTATTTCCTATATCAACCAGTACCGCGTAACCCAAGCCGCAGATCTTCTTACCGGCAGCTCGCTTTCTATCTTGGAAATTGCTCTGGATACCGGATTTGAAAGCCCCAGCTATTTTGCCAGCATTTTCCGCCGGACTTTTGGTATGTCACCGGAAGAATATCGAAAAGCCATGCCCTGACCCGGCAAATTTTTCTGTTCCCTTTTTATATCTACGCAAAGATAAATCACTTTCTTATACAGCGAAACATCAAATTTTTTCCTTCTGAATGCACGACAACACAAATCTCAAAAATTTTTGATTTTTTTTCAAAAAACACTTGCCAAACTCGTTTTCTTATGATAATATACTACTTGTCGCTGAGCAAAAATCACGGCAGACAAATCAAAAACTTCGGCTCCGTGGTCAAGCGGTTAAGACATCGCCCTTTCACGGCGGTAACACGGGTTCGATTCCCGTCGGAGTCATATGGCGTCGTAGCCAAGTGGTAAGGCAATGGTCTGCAACACCAGTATCCACCGGTTCAAATCCGGTCGACGCCTCTATTTTCCCGGAAACAGATAGTTTCCGGGATTTTTCTTTTTCAAAATTATTTCAAAAAAGCTGCCGGTTCTGTTTGCTTCGGCAGCTTTTTTGAAAATATCATTCTTTTTTAATTTTCTTTTTCTTTCACATAGTCTTCGTACACATACGCCGTTTTTCCCTCATACGAAATCTTGTACCATCCGTTCTCTTTTCCGAGCATTTCCACTTCTTCCCCTGTCGTCAGAGCTCCGATAACCTGGCTTGTGCTGACGTTGGTTCTGTACGTACATTGACCGGTGAGATACAGGTGACGGTTTTCTTACCCTTCTGCTTTTTCACGCCATCCGAATTATTTTCTGCTTCCAGCGCTCTTTTCTGCTCCTGGCAGGCCGTCTGAAATGTTTCTGTCAGCAGCTCATTGTCCGGGAACTGCAGAGACTCCAGTATTTCCGGCACGATTTGCTGTGTATCGTTGCTGCCGCTTCCTTTTTTCCATATGATCTGATACCCTTCATTCTCCGTTTTCACCCCGCAGAAAAATGCAATCGGAATCTGCAGGGAATTTTTTACCTGGAAACGATAAAAGGAACTCTCGTTATCTTTTCCTTCGTTAGCTGTTTTCACCATAAAATCGCTGATGCTGTTTTCCCCTGTTATTTCATTCGGGTAGAGCAAATTTTCAGCGCTCTCTTCGTCCTCCGGAAAATCCATAAGCGCTACTTTTGCCATTCCTTCCCGATACGATATCTCAAGACTTTCCCCATCTTCCGATATGAAACTACATTGGATTTTCTCATCTCTCATTACATTCCAGCCTTCTGGAAGTGTGATTATAATATTCTGGTATGTAGAAAGAAACTCTTTTTCACCATCTTCTGACTTATCCTGGACATTGGATGCTCTTTCGGAGACAGCCGATGAATTCTCCTTTTCCACCTGCTGGTTGCCACATCCCATTACCACAATAGTTGTCATCAGAAGAACAGCTAAACAGTTTTTTCTGTTTCTCATGTACAATTTCCTTTCTTGACAGTTCCGTCTTTATTTTCTGTCAGAAAATTTCTTTTGCTTATTGTATCACAACTATTTTTGCACTGTAAAGAGTGCGTTCCTTCCCTCCTGCTTTGATTTTCTTTATGCAAAAAAATCTCCAACCAGATTGAGGTTCCCTCCCCCTCAAATCCAGTTGAAGATTTTTCTTATCTTTTTTATTTTACTTCTGTAAATTCGACCGGATACTCTCATACTCTCCCAGCACCTGATGCAGGGTCAGCCCCGCACGGTTCCAGGTACGGCCAAGGCGGACTTCCTGGTCCAGGCTGCAGCGGTACAGCTTATCCTCTGCCAGTCCGCACACTTTCGTGTGAACCGGAAGCATATTTCCTTCTGCGTCGGTTTTTACGATCGTGAGCAGTGCACGGCTCTGATCTTTTGCCACAAACTCCCATGCCATGAAATCCTGTTTTTTCAGTCCGGTCAGACGGTAATACAGGCCTTCGTGTGTGAGCTCGTAATATTCATGCATCGCAGCAACCTGCTCTTTTACCATCTCTTTTTCTTCCTCTGAAATCTTATTCAGATCCATCTCATATCCAAAGCTTCCTGCCAGTGCCACATCGCCTCTTGTCCGGAACGGTGTCACACGGCCGGTCTGATGGTTCGGGCATACAGAAACGTGGGAACCAACGGTGCTGATCGGATAGAAGAACGAGCTTCCGTACTGGATGGAAAGACGGTTGATCGCATCGGTATTATCACTGCACCAGATCTGCGGGGAGTAATACATCATACCGGCATCATATCGTCCGCCTCCTCCGCTGCAGCCCTCGAGCAGCAGATCCGGGCATGCGGCAAGGAAACGCTCGAGCAGATCATAAACGCCGAGTACGTAGCGGTGATACAGCTCCCCGTTTCTGTTCTGAGCTGCCACATGGCTGTAAACATCGCAGACGCTGCGGTTCATATCCCATTTGACATAATCAATCTTTGCATCATGAACGATGGTTGTCAGACGCTCCAGCAGATACTCGCGCACATCCTCACGCGTCATATCAAGTACAAGCTGATTTCTGCTGTGGTTCGGCACACGGCCAGGAATTGCAAATGCCCAATCCGGATGTGCACGGTAAAGATCACTGTCCTCGGAAATCATCTCCGGCTCAAACCAGAGACCGAATTTCATGCCCATCTTGTGAATTTTTTCTGCAAGCTGCGCCATGGAGCCGTTCATCTTTTTCTCGTTAACGAACCAGTCACCGAGACCACTGTTATCATCCTCTCGTTTTCCAAACCAGCCATCGTCAAGCACCAGCATCTCAATGCCAAGCTTTTGCGCCTGTTCTGCAATTTTCAGGATTTTTTCTTCGTTGAAATTAAAATAGGTTGCTTCCCAGTTGTTGATCAAAATCGGTCGTTTGGCATGCTTGTATGCGCCACGGCAGATATGCTCGCGGATGATCTCATGATACTGCTGTGACAGTTTGGTAAGGCCGGTTCCGGAATAGCTTAAGATTGCCTGCGGGGTATCGAACGCCTCTCCTTTTTCCAGATGGAAGCAGAAATTGGTCGGATGAATACCCATCTGAAAACGAGTCTGGTTTTTCTGATCCTTCTGTGCTGCCGCAACGAAGTTTCCGCTGTAAACGAGGCATGCGCCGATGCAGGAACCGTGTGTCTCACCCGCACCCTCCTCGCAGAGGATCACAGCCGGATTGTAATGATGGCTCGATGTACCACGGGTGCTTCCGATCTCGACTTTTGCATGCTGCACCGGAATCCGCTCCGCCGTACGCTCCATCGCATGACGACCTGAGAAATAGATCATCTCATAATTTTCATACATCAGATCCATGCTGAATGACAGCATTTTTTCCAGCTCAATCGCCGTTTCTCCGTGATTTTCGAGTCTTGCCGCTCTCGTAATCACATTTTCCTTTTCAAATACACCGTAAAACAGCTTCAGAACAATATCGGAAGCCTTCTCCGTCATTGTAATAACAAGAGTCTCACCTTTTTCTTCCTCTGTATCGTACAGCGCCGGCATTCCCGGAATAGCATAGGAATGATCCAGAATTTCGAACGAATCGAAACGAAAATCTGCTGCAAAGCTGCCGTCCGCGTGGCGGATCTCAATCATATCATCACGGAAATCACCGACACCACTTCCCGGAATTTCCTGCGGAAGTGTATCAAGAGAATATTTCCGGTTAGGGCCTGCTTCCTCCGGATTTCCTGCAAATCCCATATCCGTACAGAAAATCAGACCGGAAAGATTTTCCTCACCGATTTTTTCTCCATAGTAGAGATGCAGAAGCACATTTTTGTCATCTGCGAACATCTGGTAACTGCTGTCTTTTGTCTGGAGGGTAAATAACCGTCCATTTTCACTTACTTTGATTGCCATGGTTTTTTCTCCTTTATCTTATCGCATTTTTTCGGGCTGCTCACACCAAAATCACTTTCTTACATACCCGAACAGCAAGTGTTCCGGTGCTGTGTGAACCGCAACGGCTGCTACTCCGGGCCTTTGATTTCCTACAGCGGCTTGCAGTATCCTGCAAAACACGATATAATTTTACTGATATTTCGGAATCTCATCCTTTGTGACATTCCAGCTTTTCTGATGATTCATTTTGTGAGGTATACTTATGGAAACTTCCTGGACACTTCCCGTCCCAAAGCATAAATTTTCGGATCTTTATCTCTGCTTCTGCGGCTACGAAGCCTGCCAGCCGTTCCACAGCTACGGCCCGGCTGTCCGCCCCAATTACGTGATCCACTATATTATTTCCGGGAAAGGCATTTTTACCATCGGAAACCGCACTTACCGCTTAACCGCCGGACAGGGCTTTTTCCTGATGCCAAATGTCCGCACCTACTATGAAGCCGATGCGGATGATCCCTGGACCTATCTCTGGATCGGTTTTGACGGCGAAAAAGCTGCCTCTTATGTACAGGAATCGGTCTTTCCGAGGAGCACCCTGTCTACCAGTGCAACTTTTCCGGTGAACTGCAGTCCCTCCTGTTTCAGATGCAGAAGCACAATACCTATGACACCTCTGACCAGTATCTTCTGGAAGGCTGTCTATACCAGTTTTTCTCAATTCTTTCCCGCGAAATCACGCTTGCCGACCCTTTTGCACGGGAGAGTGGCAATCTTTACGTGGAAAAAGCCGTTGAGTTTATCCGAAATAATTATTCCAATGAAATCCTTGTCTCGGATATTGCCAGATATGTCTGCATCAACCGAAGTTACCTTTATACCCTGTTTCAAAAATATCTCCATACCTCACCGCAGGACTATCTTTCTTCCTGCCGGATCACGCGTGCGCTCGAGCTTTTATCGTATACGGATCTCTCCATCGAAACGGTCGCTTTTTCCTGTGGTTACCGGAATGCCGAAGTTTTTACCAAAGCCTTCCGCCAGAAGCAGGGCATGACGCCAAGCGCCTATCGGAAAAAGTTCCGCCTGGACACGACTCCGGACTCTGCACATGTTCCGTGATCTGTCTGATTTTATTATAACGAAATCTTTTTTCCATGAACAGGAAGAAATGTTATGGAAAACCGTCAAAATGTTAGATGGCATTTCTTAATGGCTACAGACAGCAAAAAAAGCGATACAGCTATGATTTCTCATTTCTGTATCGCTTCTTCATCTTAGCTCCCCGAGTTGGGCTCGAACCAACAACCCTTCG
>ENA-OQCE01000536-OQCE01000536.1-human-gut-metagenome-genome-assembly--contig:-NODE-536-length-18278-cov-3.855049_pt1 | contig 18278 bp, 25 predicted proteins | sample MGYA00242495_ERZ504572 | MGnify/ENA primary metagenome ERZ504572 (study PRJEB26092, sample SAMD00036228) | human gut metagenome | host: Homo sapiens | study: EMG produced TPA metagenomics assembly of...
CCAAAACAAAAACATGAAATATGTTGGACTTGGAATGATTGGCGTAGCAATTATTATTGATACATTTTCTGCTTTAAGAAGAAAAAAGTTTGATGAGTACCAAATAATTACATTGGAAAAAATCATGTTATTTAACGGCTCTTTTCTAAATATAATTTTCCCTCTCTCCCTCTTTATACTGATTTTTGTACCCGCATATTTTGTGGAAACGATTTTTTTCTTCATTCTATTTCAATGGCTATGTATGATCATTACAGAAATAACTTATTTGATCAAGAACTATAAATAATAAGGAGAGGTGCTATTATGTGGTTTGTTTGGTTTATGTGGGGAATAGTTGGCGTTGCTATTATCGCAACAATTATTTTGCTGACAGGAAAGGGAAGTATGCTTGTTACCGGTTTTAACACAAAAAATGCAGAGGAATTAACAAAATATGATGTAAAAAAAGTAAGTAGGCAAGCAGGAATTTTTATGACTTTAATTGACTTTGGATTAATCGGACTTGTTTCATATATTCAGTTTAGAGCAGTTCCGGCTATTCAAGATAATACAATCTCAAATTATGGAACTGAAATAACTGTTGTTTCTCTCGGGATTTGCATTTACATACTTTTTGTTGCAATTATAGCGACTACTCGCGGTTTTAAGAACTGTAAGAAATAGCAAAATCAAAATGATATGTTTCACAACAAAACGAAAATGCTCATGTACGGTAAAGGAACACGCATGAATTTGCTTTTTCGATTTCAATGTTCACAAAAACCTTACTTTCTATGTACTATAAACATAAAAATTAGGAGGAGTTACGATATGAAACAGCCACCAAGACAAAGAACAATAAAAGACGAGCGAGATGAAAAAATAGGAAAAGACGCAAAAGTTTATGCCTTTGAATGGATAATAGCTATTACCCAAGTATTAACGATAATGTGCATAATAAAGGGAAATCCGGCATGGAAAGGAACAATATCGATATTATTTTTTGGCGTTGCATTTTTACTGTTTTATGAATTTAAGCAGTATGAGGCAAAACCCTTCAAGCAAGTTGGAATTGTTTTCCTGATTATAGGGATTGCATTGTTGATATGGTTTGGAATTACAGGATAGATAACCCAAAGTGCTACCGCCCTCTTTTATTTTACAACTGAATAACAGCCGCCCTGCAGCGGCACACGAAGAGGATGTGACAAAACTCGATTGAGTTTTGTCACATCCCCTTTTAATAAATCAATCTTCTTGTGTGTCCTTTTGAAATTCTAAAATATCGCCGGGTTGACAGTCTAATGCGTCACAGATGGCATTTAAGGTTGAAAAGCGAATAGCACTTACCTTTCCGGTCTTAATTTTGGATAAGTTGACATTTGCAATACCAACCTTTTCAGATAGTTCGTTTAGGTTTATTTTTCTATCAGCCATCATTCTATCAAGCCGTAAAACTATTGACATATCATATCTCCTTTATAGTGTTTCATCTACCTCTTGCTGCAACTCACATTCATAACCCTTGATATAAGCTCAACAGAAGAAAAAGTCAATACTGGAGTCTAGTTTTAACAGAGCTTCCTTCGCATCGGCAGCTTCTTTGACAATAAAACCATTTCTACATAATAGAATACGAAGAATTTCACGAATTTCCGAATCATCATCTACAATTAAAATAGTTTCTGGCCCTTTTTCTTTTTCTGTTACCAAATATGACCACCTCATTTCAATATAAAACTTGTAATTCCTTTACGCTAAAATACTATATTTTCATCTGCATCTTATCCTTTTTTACAAACTACGCAGAGCCATCCTTTTTTTATTTTTGTGTATTTTTATGTCTGTAAAACCTGCATCCTCCAAAGATTTTTTTTATTTGTTCAGAATTGTATATTTTCATTCCCTGTATAATCTTAGTCCACTTTTCTTCTTTAGAATTTTCGCCATTTGATTCGTTGCAAATCATAAAAGTTCCGCTGACTTTCAAAACTCGATATACTTGCTTAAATGCCTCATTAATATCAGGCCAAAAATATATTGTTTCAAACGCAGTAATTATATCAAAAGTTTCTTTTCGGAAAGGCAGTTTCATTACATTACCCTGCAAGATTTCACAATGCTTATTTTCTATTTCTGCCTTATTGATTTTTGAGGATTTTATTACACTAACTTCTGAATAATCAATGCCGATCACCTTGCCGTATGGGGTTTTTACTAATAGCTTTTTTACATTTGCCCCACCGCCACATCCAATATCCAGACATCTGTAATCATTTCTAATCTCTATATGTGTAAATCCCCATTCAGCCATAGATGAATGTCCGGCATTCATCATATTAACCATAATTTTTCCGCCAATCCCTTCAGGTTTACAAGTATTTTGAAAAAAAGACATGCACAATGCTCCTTTCTAAGTTAGTTTTAACTAACTCGATTATATCACACTTTCGGCAAACTGTCCAATCTGTCCGGAGAAGCACCGCAGAAAGCCTCCGAACAAATTGCTGATTCTGTATGAATTCCATAGATTTTCATTTTCTATATCATCATGAACATGATAAAAAAAGGGGCTGTGAAATAACAGTCTCTACGGAAAAAGAGGACTTTTCGTTCAAAATGAACGAAAGGTCCTCTTTTATATTAAAATTAACTTGCGATGAAAATTTCAACTGTAAATTATAATAACCCAAAAACAAGGATATTTACCACTGTTTCTTTCAGATTGTTTGGATCTGCTGGATCCTGTTTTAACATTTGACAGATTGATGGGAGTAATCGATTTAAATAAGTATCTGACAGATATTCCGGAGTACACAACTGGACGACTCAGATATAATCCGTTCAACATGTTAAAAACGGTACTTTTCGGATTTATGACCAGCGGCTACTGCTCCCTGAGAGAACCGGAAGACAACTGCAAAGTCAATATCAGATTCATGTATCTCATGGATCACCATACTCCATCATACCGAACCTTTGGATATTTCATCAACGAAGTACTTCAGGATAAGATTGAAAACATTTTTAACGACATCAATCAAGCAATCTTCAACGAGGAGCATGTGGATTTGCAACATATCTACATCGATGGTTCCAAGTTTGAAGCAAACGCCAACAAATATATATCGCAGTTGTTGGCGTGAACCATTATCGTTCAGATATGGACTGTTTCATTCCTTTGATGAAGCACTTCAAACAAACGTATGGTATCCCAACTGCATTGTACGGAAATTCCCTTAACGGTACTTCTGGCGGTACACACACAGGGATAATTCCACCATGCAGACTGCATTTTAAATCATAGATACGCTTTTTAAGCTGGGTACTCGGTGTCCCGTCCTCATTCTGCAAGAATACATCACGCACCGCTGTAAATTTTAATTCTCCAAATGTTTTTTCTTTGTCAATGACAAACCCGTTTGATAATCTCATAATTTTTTCACTCCTTTACTTTTCTTTAACTGCTACAATATCGTCAACAACTAACACATAATCGGTATGTCCCATATCCCCGATTGCGTAACCTCTGCCGTATAACTTCGGATTGACAAGTTTTACTTTCTGCTTACTTGAACTTCTTTTCGCCAGCCTGTACGGGAATTTCTACTACAACATTTCCCCTCTCTGCACATCAGAATAAAGGTTATAGCTTCGTCTGGCTACACATTGTTCCAACAGACAGGCTTGTTTGTAATTCAGTTCCTTGTGAGCTTCGCCATACTGTTTGACATACTCTAAGGATAACGCTACATCTGAAATCTGGTCGGCACTCATGCGTGAGCTTGCGTCAGCTCTGGTCTCGTAGACCATTCTTAAAATCTGTATTGATGTCAATACAATCGGATAACTTCTTCTTTGCTCTTTTTTCAGCCTTGTTTCATTAAAGTCTGCAACAAATCTTTTATTTCTGGTTGCTCTCTTAGCACAACCTTTTCTGATGTTTCCATCTTTAACTCCTCCTATCGCTCTTTTGGTCGTATCTGCGGTTTCATAGTTGGTAGCTCCCGACAGTAGTCTGGATAGTTCAGACGGATTGCCTCAAAAAAATACGGAGCATATCCACATTCAAATATCTCATAAGGTGTAGACAATTTTTTCCTTTCCAAATAGAAAAAGAGACTGTTATTTCACAGCCCCTGTAATAAATCTTTTACCCCAACTCTTGACAAAGAGCCGAAAAATAAGCGTACCACTATTTCTAATGATACGCTTATCTTATTTCATTTTTTAATTAAGTTCTATGAGAACTCCTATTTATTTGCGATAGCTGCCTGTGCTGCTGCCAGTCTTGCGATCGGCACACGGAACGGTGAGCAGGATACATAGTCAAGACCAAGTTTGTTGCAGAATTCTACAGAACTCGGATCTCCGCCGTGCTCTCCACAGATTCCTACGTGAAGATTCGGATTAACCGGTTTTCCTAATGTGATCGCCATATCCATCAGCTTACCAACGCCTGTCTGATCCAGTTTTGCAAACGGATCGTTCTCGAAGATCTTAGCATCGTAATAAGCATCAAGGAACTTACCTGCGTCATCACGAGAGAATCCAAATGCCATCTGTGTCAAGTCGTTTGTACCGAAGCAGAAGAAGTCAGCTTCTTTTGCGATCTCGTCTGCTGTAAGAGCAGCTCTCGGGATCTCGATCATTGTACCTACTTCATATTTCAGGCTGCTGTTTGCTGCTGCGATTTCAGCGTCTGCTGTCTCAACAACGAACTTCTTAACATATTTTAACTCTTTTACATCGCCTACGAGCGGAATCATGATCTCCGGTTTTACTGTCCAGTCCGGATGAGCGTTCTGTACATTGATCGCTGCGCGGATAACAGCTCTTGTCTGCATCTTAGCGATTTCCGGATATGTCACTGCCAGACGGCATCCACGATGTCCCATCATCGGGTTAAACTCGTGCAGGCTGTCGATAATTGCTTTGATCTGATCAACTGTCTTGCCCTGTGCGTCAGCCAGTTTCTTGATGTCCTCTTCCTCTGTCGGAACGAACTCATGAAGCGGCGGATCAAGGAAACGGATTGTAACCGGATTTCCTTCAAGAGCCTCATAGAGAGCCTCGAAGTCACCCTGCTGCTCCGGAAGGATTTTTTCAAGAGCCGCTTCTCTTTCCTCTACTGTTTCAGAGCAGATCATCTCACGGAAAGCGTCGATTCTGTTGCCTTCAAAGAACATATGCTCTGTACGGCAAAGTCCGATACCTTCTGCTCCAAGTTCGCGGGCTTTCTTAGCGTCAGCCGGTGTATCTGCGTTTGTACGAACTTTCATTGTTCTGTATTTATCAGCCCATCCCATGATTCTTCCGAACTCACCTGCGATCGTAGCATCTACTGTCGGGATGATTCCGTCATAAATAGCTCCTGTAGATCCGTCAAGAGAAATGCTGTCTCCCTCGTGGAACTCTTTTCCTGCTAATGTGAATTTCTTGTTTGCTTCATCCATTGTGATGTCTCCGCATCCAGATACACAGCATGTACCCATACCACGTGCAACAACGGCTGCGTGAGATGTCATACCACCGCGAACTGTCAGGATACCCTGTGCGGATTTCATACCTGTGATGTCTTCCGGTGATGTCTCAAGACGAACAAGGATTACTTTTTCTCCTCTTGCAGCCCATTCAACAGCGTCGTCAGCTGTGAACACGATCTTACCGCAAGCAGCTCCCGGAGATGCTCCAAGTGCTTTTGCCATCGGTGTTGCGGCTTTCAGTGCGGCAGCATCGAACTGCGGATGGAGAAGTGTATCAAGGTTTCTCGGATCGATCATAGCTACAGCTTCTTCTTCTGTTCTCATTCCCTCGTCAACAAGGTCACAAGCGATCTTAAGAGCTGCCTGAGCTGTCTCTTACCGTTACGAGTCTGAAGCATGAACAGTTTACCATGCTCTACAGTAAACTCCATGTCCTGCATATCTCTGTAGTGTGTTTCAAGTGTTTTGCACACATCTTTGAACTGTGCGAACGCTTCCGGGAATTTCTGTTCCATCTCGGAAATGTGCATCGGTGTACGAACACCTGCAACTACGTCTTCGCCCTGTGCATTTGTAAGGAACTCTCCGAAAAGTCCGTTCTCTCCTGTAGCAGGGTCACGTGTAAATGCAACACCTGTACCACAGTCATCTCCCATATTTCCGAATGCCATCATCTGTACGTTGACAGCAGTTCCCCATGAATACGGGATATCATTGTCACGGCGGTATACGTTTGCTCTCGGGTTATCCCATGAACGGAATACAGCTTTAACAGCTCCCATTAACTGCTCTTTTGCGTCTGACGGGAAATCTGCTCCGATCTTCTCTTTGTACTCAGCTTTAAACTGTCCGGCAAGAGTCTTAAGATCTTCTGCTGTAAGATCAACGTCCTGAGTAACGCCTTTTTCTTCTTTCATTTTGTCGATAAGCTCTTCAAAGTATTTCTTACCAACTTCCATAACTACATCAGAATACATCTGGATGAATCTTCTGTAGCAGTCCCATGCCCAACGAGCATTTCCGGAAGCTCTGCAAGAGTCTCTACAACTTCTTCGTTAAGACCGAGGTTAAGAATTGTATCCATCATACCCGGCATGGAAGCTCTTGCTCCGGAACGAACGGAAACAAGAAGAGGATTCTCTTTATCTCCGAATTTCTTTCCTGTGATCTCTTCCAATTTAACAATAGCGTCCATGATCTGACTCATAATTTCGTCGTTGATCTTTCTGCCATCTTCATAATACTGTGTACAAGCCTCTGTTGTTACAGTAAATCCCTGCGGTACAGGGAGTCCGAGACTTGTCATCTCTGCAAGGTTCGCGCCTTTTCCACCAAGAAGGTTTCTCATTGTTGCGTTACCTTCTGTGAACATATAAACCCATTTTGCCATGTCACAATGACCTCCTAAAAAATTTTGCAAATATTTCTGCTATAATTCGCATATAATATTCTAATGGTTTTATTCACTTGCGTCAAGCGTTTTGTCGGCTTTTGTCTGTCTTTTTGTCCATCTTTTCGTCTATTTTCCACACATATTTCCCACGATCTCCGATTCCGTAAAAATCAGCAAACGTAATCTTAAAAATCTTATTTTTCATAGAACTGATATCTATCTTACTTTTGATCATATATTGCCATATTCCCGAATGCGCAATATCTCCCTGAAGCAAAATTCCTTCCGGTACTCCGTCTTTCATGATCAGACGGCGATATACGTTTCTGTCTTCCTCGACAAAGATCTCATCCCCTTCTTCCTGTCTGATCCTTCCGAGGCAAAGAGTAACCAGTCCGAAAAAGTTGATCGTATTTTTCGCGGCAAATGTATCCGTATACTCTGTACCGACTCCGCACATATTTCTTGCCGCCGTCTGTCCCTGCTTCATCGCGTTCGGCCAGATGCCCGACAATCCCGTAACATCTCCCGCCGCATATACGTTCGGTACATTTGTCTCCATCTTAGAATTTACTTTGATTCCTCGTTCGACCTCGATCTCACTTTTTTCTAAAAACCCGACTGCCGGACGTACGCCAGCCGCCACGATGATGAGATCGCATAAAAGCTGTTTTCCCGTATCAAGAGTAACCGCACGAATCATACCGTCAGCTTCGCATACCGCGCCTTCGGCTTTGCATCCGAGATAAAATTGTACCCCTGCCTGTTCAAACAGTTCCTGATATGTCTTCGCCGCATGTGCGTCAAGCTGTACGGGAAGAATCTGTTCCGCCATCTCCACGACAGTCACCTTTTTCCCTCGCTCGATCAATCCGTACGCTGCATCCAGTCCGACAAGTCCTGATCCGATAATCAGAATTTTTTCCGCATCTTCCGCCATTTTATCGATCTCCTGCGCGTCTTTCAAATGCCGGAGTCCAAATACATTTTTCGCTTTCCGAAGATCTCCTACAGGAGGAATAAAACTGTCTGCCCCTGTGGAAATGAGCAGTTTGTCATAACAGATCGATTCTCCTCCCTTTGTATCAACCATCTGATTTGCCGTATCGATAACTTCAATATGTCCGTATACTTCCGCGATCTGATTTTTCTCAAAAAAAGTCTTCTTCCACAAACGACAACTCTTCCGCCGTCCTTTCGTGGGAAAGATATTTGTGCAGCATACAGCGGGAATGAACTTGCTCATCTGCCGAAATCATCGTAATCTGTGCATCTTTTTTCAGCTTTCTGATCTCTTTTGCGGCCATGATCCCCGCCGCTCCTGTTCCGATAATCACGTAGTTCATCCATCACACCTCCTCTACATGGATCGCGCCTTTCGGACACGATTTCACACAGTTTGGTTCCTGACCGTCAGACATACAAAAATCACACTTGATCACTTTTTTCTTTGTCATCCGATCCGGTTCAAGAACACCAAACGGACAATTCATCACACACATAAAGCAAGATCCGCATTTTGTCTCGTCATATGTCACGATCCCTGTTTCCGGGTCTTTCTGAAGCGCCCCGCTCATACATGACATTACGCATTCCGGCTCGTCACAATGCCTGCAGAACAAAGGTCTGTATGTGCCGTCGTCTCCTTTTAAAATATAATTTCTCGATTCGTTTTCCGGATCGGTCAGATCCAAATCATAAATTGTTCCCGGCGTTTTCCTGTGCGCCTGCATACATGCTGCCGAACAATTCTTACAGCCGTCGCATTTTTCATATTCTACAATAATCCTTCTCATGGAGCCGCCCTCCTATATATGAAGCGCGTCGCGCTTTTCCAGAATAATCTTTTCCAAAATATCGGCAGATTCTTTTGCGTCCGGATTAATGATAACTTGCCCGCCTGTCAATTCTTTCATATCTTCTGTCAATATTTTTACAGCCGCGCCGCTTCCCGTTACAAACGGCGGAAGTCCTAAATGAAGCGGAAGTCCTAACGCCAGACCGAAGCAGCCGTCCGCAAGAGCCTGCTCCTCAAGCCACTGCGCCGCCGAAAGCACGAGCGGAAGCTGAGGCAGATCGACGCCGATCGTCTCCGCAAGTTCCGTCGCCACGATCTCCAAACGTCCGATCGCAAGGCACGGTCCGAAATTAAGCACCGGAGGAATCCCCAGTTTTTCACATACTGCGCGAAGTTTCGGTCCTGCAAACTGTGCGGCTTCCGGCGTCATCAAACCGCAATTTTCAATTCCTCCCGAAGAACATCCTGCCGTCAAAACGATAATATCCCGGGCAATCAGCTCTTTCGTAAGTTCTACCGTAAGGACATCATGTCCTCCCGCCGTCAAGTTTGAACAGCCCACAACTCCCGCAACTCCTTTAATATCGCCTGATACGATCAGATCTACAAGCGGCTTCCAATTTCCGCCGAGAAATTCTTTCAAGGAACCTTCACTGACTCCTGTAAGTGTACGTTCATTGCCATGCTCTTCCATCAGATTCAGTTCTACCCGTTCTTCCGACGCACAATCCGCGCCTCTTCTCTCTTTATAAGAAAGAAGAACTTTATCTATAATTTCCTCCGTTACCTGCTCTCTGTTTTCAAAGTCAAATTCTTCCAGCTCTGCATTTGCTTTTTTCGCCACACTGTCAATACAAAGCTGTTTGATCTTCAATTCGTCACAGATCGGTTCGATTCCCGGCAAAGTACAGTTAAATTCCGAAATCACTGCATCGATTGCGCCTGTGGCGAGAATCGCTTCGCTCGTGTAGTTATTTCCGGCATGTCCGTCAAACACATCTTCATAATGCGCGCCTCGAAGCTGGAGATCTTGTCCGACACAAGTACATCCGACAAGCTTAAACCCTTTTGCTCCCGCCTGTTTTGCCTTTTCCGTAATATCCGCATCTGTAAGCCTTTCCTGAAGATATGTAAACATCGAATGCTGATGTCCTGTAATCATAATATTGATATAATCCGGATCGATCACCCTCAGACCGACCGGAGCCAGACGAAGCTTCGGTTCTCCGAGCACGATATCATTCAGAAGATTCGTCAATGTCAGCCCGTAAATACCTGTAGAAATTCCAAGTTTCAAACAATCTTTTAACATATCGACCGGATCTGAATTTAAGTTTGTTGAACATTTGACAACTCCATGACAGACTTCCGATTTTGCTCCGCCCGGAAGGATGCCGAGTTTTTCCCAGTTTTCATAACGAGGCGCATATGCCATTTTCTTTACAAGTTTCATTTTCTCATATTCGGGAAGATACAGATCCGCAAGAACCGCATCGGCAACTTTCTCTGCCCGGACGTACATATCCTCTTCTTCAATCTCAAAAAGAGCCGCCAGTTTATTTAATGCTCCTTCTCCTTTTATCCCACTCTTTTTCTGCGCTGCATTTTTCACATTTCTTGCCGTATTCTCTACGACATGGATATAGCACCCCGAGCCGGACGCTACCGCACGAAGAAAGTTTCTCGCAACGATCGTATCTGCATTTGCACCGCAGATTCCTCTCGGGGCATCCGGTGTGATTCTGCACGGTCCGTTTGAACAAAGCCGACAACATACTCCTTGAAGTCCAAAAGCACATTTTGTGCTCTGACCTTCCACTCTATGGTGAGACGTTTCCAGCGGAAGGTTTTTAATAAACCCCTCCAACGGCTTATCCGCACTTTCACAAGTCGTACATCCATAACATTGATTCATCTGTTCTTCCTCCTTAACACTTCATATAAATAGTTTTCTGCTGCGCACGTGAGTCTGTTTTAATAGATATTTTTAGTCCACTTTTTGTCGGAAAGAAAAGTGGGCATACACCCACTTTGTCATCTGTGTATCATTTTCTACACAGATGCTACTTTTTTAAAATATCAGCCATTGTCTTTTTTTTTCAAAAGCTTTTCTACCGAATGCTGAATTCCAAGAAGTTCTCTGTGAACCGCACATCCCTCTTTGCTTTCATTTCTGATACAAGAGTGATGAACACATTCCATAACCGCAAAGTCCGGTTCGATTGCCGTTACTACGTCATACAATGTAAATTCGCCGATATCTTTTGCAAGCTGATACCCGCCCTTTGGGCCTCTGCGTATTTCGATCAATCCGGATTTGTTCATCTTTTGAAGAATCTTATAACCAAACGCCGATGGTATCTGTTCTAATTCACAAAGTTCTTTTATCGTTTTCTTACCGCCATCTTGTAAAGCTCTTATAACACGAATGGCATAATCACTCTCTTTCGTAAAGAGCACATCATCACCTGCTTTGTTAGAATTATATCAATGTAGAGTATTTTTGTCAACAATCCATTCTACACTTTCACCTGTTTTATTTCTTATTTTATATATTTTTTGTAACTTTTCACATCATCAGAATGTTTTTTACTGATGTTAATATAATTTCTTATATATTCTAAAAATATATTCCCGTGTATTTGTTCGATTATTCCATACGCAGGAATGCTCTATATCCTTTCACAGCCTCATACACATCGGCTTTGCTTGATACTTCATAAGGAGCATGCATGTTCAGTACAGCCACTCCGCTGTCGATCACTTCCATTCCATAATTGGCCATAATATAAGCGATCGTTCCGCCTCCGCCAAGGTCGACTCTTCCAAGCTCCGCAAACTGGTATGCCACCTGCGCCTCGTCCATCGTTCTGCGAAGAGCCGCAATATATTCGCCGTTTGCATCGTTAGAACCTGATTTTCCTCTGCTGCCTGTAAATTTATTAAACGTAATTCCATTTGCAAAAAATGCGGAACTGCGTTTTTCAAAAGCTTCTGCAAACATCGGATCAAACGCAGCGCTTACATCTGACGAAAGCATTTTTGAATTACTCAAAGCCCGGCGGACTTTTAATTCGGATTCACCTTCTGTCACGGCAATCAGCTCGGCAACTGTATTTTCAAAAAACCGGGAATGCATTCCCGTAGCTCCCACACTTCCGATCTCTTCTTTATCTACAAGCAGACAGCATCCTGTTTTTTTTCGCTTCCGTCACATCCAGCATCGCAAATAAAGACGTAAACGCGCACACACGGTCGTCCTGTCCGTAAGAAAGATTCATACTTCTGTCAAGTCCGCAGTCACGGGCTTTTCCTGCCGGAACGATCTCCAGCTCCGCCGAATAAAAATCTTCTTCATCGATACCGTACATCTCTTTTAAAATATTGAGCACATTTTGTTTTACAGCGTCTTTTTCTTCTTTCTTGAGATCGTCCGCTTTCTCTATCGGACGGTTTCCGATCAAAAGATCTAATTTCTCGCCTTCGATCACCTGCGACGCTTTCTTTTCCAACTGTTCCTGGGCGAGATGAACAAGCAGATCTGTGATGACAAATACAGGATCATTTTCATCTTCTCCGATGGATACCTTCACAGTTTCTCCGTTCTTTTTGACGATGACGCCGTGCAGTGCGAGCGGCTGTGCCACCCATTGATATTTTTTTATACCGCCATAATAATGAGTATCAAGATAAGCAAGTTCTTCATTTTCATAGAGAGGATTTTGTTTCACGTCAATACGCGGCGAATCAATATGTGCTCCAAGAATATTCATTCCCTCAGAAATCGGTCTCTCACCGATTCTAAATAAAGCAAGCATCTTATTCATATTGACTGCGTATACTTTATCTCCCGCTTTCAGCGTTTCTCCTGATCTTAATATTTCTTCAAGATCCCGGTAACCTGCATCTCTTGCCATATTTACGCTAAGTTCTACGCACTCCCGCTCTGTCTTTCCGGCATCCAGGCAACGCTTGTACTTGTCATTGATTTCCTTTAGTTCCGAAATCTGTTCATCGCTGTATAAATTCCAGATATTTTTTCTTTCCATAAGGCAGTCCCCTTCTTTATTATTTTATGATCTTTTTTATTTTCACTTTATTATATACGATTTCTCTGTATTTTAAAAGTAAACAAACTTTTTAATTTTCAACCGGAAAACGCAGCCACATAAAGCGCCGAAAGACACTTTCCGGAACGCGGCGAGCGCCATAAAAAAACGCAGTTCCGAAAAAACGGAACTGCGTTTTTATTAAGCCGGAAATCAGACTTGAACTGACGACCCCTTCATTACGAGTGAAGTGCTCTACCTGCTGAGCTATTCCGGCATTAAGATTCGTACTAATACGAACCTTAATTATTATATCTTACTTTAATGTAAATTTCAACTACTTTTTTAGTTTTTTCCAAAACGTTTTCCCCGTGGATTTTCCCGCCGCTAATTTTCCCCGAGGTATTTCCATTTCCTTTTGTAGTTTCTTCATCCGTTTTCATATGAACTGTCAGCTGATTATACGGAATCTCTATACCTTCTTCATCAAAAGTCAGCTTGATCTCCTCAAGTATACGCCATCTTGTCGTCCAATACTCATCCGTCTTGACCCACGCCCGAAGTCCGATCACGACAGCGCTGTCTCCAAGCGAATCTACAAATACTCTTTTCTCCTCATCCTGAATGACAGACGGATCGTCACGCAGTTTTTCTTCTACGATCTGTTTCGCTTTGCGAAGATCCGCTTCGTAAGAAATGCCGACTTTCAAATCCAGTTTCCGCTCCGGTCTTGCGGTTACATTTGTAAGACTGTTATTTGTCAGTATACTGTTCGGAACAACTACCGTCTGGTTGTCGATCGTCGCCAGCTTTGTATAAAAGATCTGTATCTCTTTTACAGTTCCTTCGATATTTTCCTGTGTCACGATAATATAATCGCCTACGGTAAAAGGTTTTAAAACAAGTATTAAAATACCTCCCGCAAAATTAGACAGACTTCCCTGAACCGCCAGACCGATCGCAACACCTGCCGAAGCGATCAATGCCGCTACAGACGATGACTCTACCCCGAAGTTTGTTGCGATCATGAAGATCAATATAACGTACAAACTAAATTTGATCATAGAATCGACAAACTGTTTCACACCTGCATCAACATTGCTTCTCTCAAACGATTTTCTGATCACCTTTCTAATCCACTTGATCACTTTACTCCCGATAAAGAAAAAGATAAGCGCCAGAACAACTTTCACTCCGAAGCTGATCAGATTCGGTATATTGTCATGAAAAAACTCGATAAACCGGTTCACTTCTTCCGTTGCCTCAGCCGTCACTTCTCCGGCTGTTTCAAGAACATTATTCGCATCTGACTGCGACACATTTTTGCTGCCTGCCGCAGCCATAAGAAAGTGTCTGCCGAAAAACATTTGCGCTTTGCCAAGCACACTGATAAGATACCCCTGCATTCTATATTTTTCCTTTCATCTTTTATTTTTTACAATTCGATAAGATCTGCTTTTCTCTGTTTTTCCTGTTCCGTGTTTTTCTAAAAGAAATTTTATTTTAATGCAAGAAACGCGCACAAATTTCCCCGCTTATCACCTGTCTCCCGATGTGAATATAAGATCTTGCTATTGCAATGCGTACAGACATTCGTGACCGCAATATGTTCCTTGCAGATTCCCGATTCCCGAAAAACCGATTCGTTTGCTTTCCATAGATCAAGCTGATATTTTCCATTGTTTTTTCTGTAAAACAGATTATCCCAATCTTTTTCATCGAAAGCTTCTTTGAATTTTTCAATCACATCGCCGCTTACTTCATAGCAATCCTGACAGATCGAAGGTCCGACTGCCGCCAATATATCCGCCGGATCACACCCGAAATGTTCTTTCATAACACGAACCGTCTCTTTTCCTATCTTTCCGACAGTTCCCCTCCATCCCGAATGACTAAGACCGATGACTTTTTTTATCGGATCTACAAAATAAAGCGGAACACAATCTGCATAAGAAGTGACAAGACAAATCCCCGGCACGTTTGTCACAAGACCATCTACGTCTGTATAGTCCCGTTCGCGAACAATCCCTTTTCCTTTATCTTCTTCCGTGACAACACGCACATTTGCCGTATGTGTTTGGCGTGACAAGACCATATCGTGACAGTTTGTTCCGATTGCAGATGCGATCCTCTGAAAATTTTCCATGACGGCATCTTTGTCATCCCCTCTGTCAAAACTAAGGTTCATCGACTCATAACAGCCTTTGCTCACTCCGCCGATCCTTGTCGAAAAAGCGCTTTTTACAACTCCCGTCTTTTCAAATAGCGGATATGTCAAAAACGGAACTTCTCCGCACACTTCGTCAAAAATATGTTCTCCATTTTTATAAACTAACCCTAAACTCATACCGTCACCCCACAAATGCATTCTTTATATGCGTAATCTCTGTACCTTCCACCCCGATCACATCAAAGCGGCACTGCGCATCTTCAATTCCATGCTGTACCGTATAGTACAGCGCACACCGAAAAATCTTTTTTTGCTTTCTTTGATCGACCGCCTCCAGCGGATTGCCCGCCTGTCTGCCGGAACGATATTTCACTTCGCAAAACACATAACAGTCTCCGTCTTTTGCAATAATATCAATCTCGCCGTCACGGCATCTGTAATTATACTCGATCAGTTCATAACCGTTTTGTTCCAGATAATATCCTGCCGCCTGCTCGTATACAGCTCCGACAGATCTGTTGTTTTGCTTTACGTTTCGCTTCATTTTACCACATTCTTTTTCATAATTTTTGAAATTCTGTTTTAAATGTTTTTTCTGTCTTTATTCTTCTGAAATAAAATTTTTGATAAACGAACGTCTGTGGATCGGACTTGCTCCGACACGTTTCAACGCTTCAATATGACTTTGCGACCCGTACCCTTTATTTTGTGCAAATCCATACTCCGGAAGGATCTTATCATACTGCATCATCAGTCTGTCTCTTGTCACTTTCGCGATAACGCTTGCCGCCGCAATGGAAACACTTTTTGCATCTCCTTTCACGATCGGCACTTGACGATAGGGCATCTCCGGAATCGTAACCGCATCGTTTAAAAGAAGATCCGGTACAACCGAAAGCTGCTCTACCGCTTTACGCATCGCCTCATATGTAGCCTGCAGAATATTGATCTCGTCTATCCTTGCGGGACTTGCCATTCCGACGCCGACAGCAACTGCTTTCTCCATAATTTCATCGTAGAGCGCTTCTCTTCTCGATGCCGAAAGCTTCTTAGAATCGTTCAGATATAAGATTTCACAATCTTTCGGCAAAATAACCGCGCCTGCCACAACCGGCCCTGCCAGCGGTCCTCTTCCCGCTTCATCGATTCCGCATATCATTTCTGCATCTTTGTATTTTCTCTCATAACTTTTCATGAGAGAAAGGCGCTCCCGCTCTAAGCGAAGCGCCTCTTCTTTTTTTCGGTAGGAAGCGATCAGTTTCTGAACGCCGCTGCGGGCATCAGCATCATACATACTGTACAGCGCTTCTCGTTCCTTCTCATCCGCTTTTCCGAATTCTTCTTTGATCTGTGCAATACTTTTACTCATGTTTTATCACCCCGAACTGATCAAGCGGCCAGATCCGTATCCACGCGCGCCCCATCAATTCATCTCTATGGATCGCGCCCACATCGGACACCCTGCTGTCCTGACTGTTATTTCGATTATCTCCCATCACAAAATACTCGTCTTCTCCGAGAGTAACCGGTTCTGCCGCCATTCCCGCTTCTTCTATTATTTCATTTCCGTAATGCTCATCAAGCTGTTTTCCGTTTATATAAATATATCCGTCTACAATCTGAACCGTTTCCCCCGGAAGTCCGATGATCCGTTTAATATAGTAAGTATTTTTTTCATATCGGTACGGAAATACAACGATCTCGTAACGCTGCGGCTCCCGGAACCGGTACGAAATCTTATCTACGATAAGGTGATCTCCGTCCGACAAAGTTGTCTCCATAGATGAACCGCTTACCTGCGTTCTCTGTCCGACAAATGTAACGATCAGATAAGATACCGCCACGATCAGCAGAATCGATACGATCCATCCTACAAGTTCTTTTATTACATCTTTCATTCAAGTCAACCTCTGCTATATGCACATCTTTTTGCAGTCATTCTTTTTGCTGCTTCTGCTCTTTTTCTTCACATTTTCCGCCCGCAGTCTTTTTTTCTATCTGACGTTCACGATCCTCTCTTCCCGCTTTGTGAATTTCTTTTTATAATTACTGTGGACGTTCCAATGAGATTCTCCCCAGCTTTCCGCTGCGAAAATCATCAAGAAGGATCGCTGCGGCTTTTTCCGTGTCAAGTTCGCTTCCGCGCACGATGCAATGTCTGCTTTTTGCAATCTCCGTAAGACATTCATATACATCTTCCAAATGTTCGATACTGTATTTTTCTTCCAGCACTCCCGCATATTCTGCATTTAAAAACTTGATCAGTTCTGCGGAAAGTTCTTCTGTCTGAAGAATCTCATCTTTGATCGAACCGATAAACGCCAGTTTTTTTCCGACTTCCTGATCTTCAAACTTCGGCCAGAGAATTCCCGGGGTGTCAAGTAATTCTACATTTTTATTAAGCCGGATCCACTGTTTCCCTTTTGTAACGCCCGGCTTATTTCCAGTCTTCGCACATGCCTTCCCCGCGAGGGAATTGATAAACGTAGACTTCCCGACATTCGGAATGCCGACAACCATCGCGCGGACAGGGCGATTTAAAATTCCTCTTTTACGGTCGCGCTCTGTTTTTTCCTTACACGCCTCCTGAATCGCAGAACGGATCTGATTCATACCGCCGCCTTTTTTTGAGTTCACCTTTACGGCAGAATATCCTCTGTCTTTAAAGTAGTCGATCCATTCGTCATTGATCCGTTCCTCTGCAAGATCTGATTTGTTCAGCAGGATCAGACGCGCCTTATTTTTCCCGAGCTCATCAATATCAGGATTCCGGCTGCTAAGCGGAACGCGCGCATCTACAAGCTCTATGATCAGATCGATCAGTTTTATATTTTCCTGCATCATTCTGCGGGCTTTCGTCATATGCCCGGGATACCATTGAAAGTGCATGAATCTCCCTCCTAAAATCAGTCTGAAACAAAACCGATGTCTGACCACGGTTTTATAACAAACCAAACTTCACCATAAATCTCTTTTTTCTTAATATTGCCGATTTTTTCTTCACGACTGTCATCACTGGCAGTCTCATTATCTCCCAAAAGGAAATATTCATCTTTTCCCAGATGGACCGGTTCGGACGCTGTTCCCGCATATCCGATATCCGACACATACTCTGCTTTCAGCGGTTTTCCGTCGATAAGCAGTTTTCCTTCTTTGATCTGCACCGTCTCTCCCGGGAGTCCTACGATCCGTTTTACAAAATACCGCTCGTCTCCGTCTTTTTGAAACGCCGCTATATCTCCTCTCAAAGGATCTTTTATATTATAAATAAAGTGATTTATCATCACAACATTTCCGTTTTTTAAAACAGGCGACAATCGATCTCCGACTAACATTCACATCTCTGTCCGAAAGCTGCATACGAGAAAACCGCCGATCATAACATACGACGCAAAAGTTC
>ENA-OQCE01000537-OQCE01000537.1-human-gut-metagenome-genome-assembly--contig:-NODE-537-length-18274-cov-2.344410_pt1 | contig 18274 bp, 23 predicted proteins | sample MGYA00242495_ERZ504572 | MGnify/ENA primary metagenome ERZ504572 (study PRJEB26092, sample SAMD00036228) | human gut metagenome | host: Homo sapiens | study: EMG produced TPA metagenomics assembly of...
CGATGATGACCCACTGCAGGATTTTCGTGCGGATCATGTTCTTCAGATTTCCGCAACGGAAAATGCCGGACTGGATGCAGTAAAAGATGTGCTGCAGGAAATGTTAAGAGAAGATAAAATTTATATTGAACGCGTGATTCCCTATGCGCAGGCAGGTGTATTGCAGCTTGTACGAAATAAGGGAGAACTTGTCTCAGAAGAGTATGTGCCGGAAGGAATTTCCATTCGGGCATATGTCCCTATGGAGGTATACGGAAAACTGTAATCGCTGTGTGTGAAATTTTATAATCCTTTCTTTTGGCTATGGTTTTAATGGAAATAAATGAAAAAATAAGTAAACAACAGGAAATACAAGTCGGAACAGGTAACTTTTTGGGAAATTAATGGGAATAGGAAATTGTGGAATATGGATGGATTTCCTAAAATATAGGCATCTAATGATAATATGATTTTACAGGAGGACAGTCAGGATGTCAGATGTTGTTGAAAAACAGCCGTTAACCGAAGATTACCTGAAGAAGATGGATGCCTACTGGCGCGCAGCCAATTACCTTGGTGCCGCACAGTTATATCTGCTGGATAATCCACTTCTTCGAGAGCCGCTTACCAGAGATCAGGTAAAGAAAAAGATTGTTGGTCACTGGGGAACCGTACCGGGACAGAACTTTGTCTATGTACATTTAAACCGTGTGATCAAAAAGTATGATCAGGATATGATTTTAATTTCCGGTCCGGGACACGGCGGAAACTTCTTTGTTGCCAATACTTATCTGGAAGGTACCTATAGCGAGGTATATCCAAATATCGGAGAAGATATGGATGGACTGAAGAAACTGTGTAAGCAGTTCTCTTTCCCGGGAGGAATCTCCAGCCATGTAGCTCCGGAAACTCCGGGTTCCATCAACGAAGGTGGTGAGCTGGGATATTCCCTGGCACATTCGTTTGGTGCGGTATTTGATAACCCGGATCTGATTGCTGCCTGTATCGTGGGAGACGGTGAGTCCGAGACCGGACCTCTTGCAACTTCATGGCAGTGTAATAAGTTCTTAAATCCGGAGAGCGATGGAGCGGTTCTTCCAATCCTTCATATGAATGGATATAAGATCAGTAATCCAACCATTCTTGCACGTATTTCTCATGAAGAACTTGAGCATTTCTTTGATGGATGCGGATGGAAACCATATTTTGTAGAGGGCGATGATCCAATGACCATGCACCGCAAGATGGCAGAGACACTTGATACCGTTATGGACGAAATCAAGGCGATCCAGAAGAATGCAAGAGAAAACCACGATACCACAAGACCAAAGTGGCCAATGATTGTACTTCGTACTCCAAAGGGATGGACAGGACCAAAGGTTGTAGACGGAAAGCAGATCGAGGGATCTTTCCGTGCGCATCAGGTTCCGATCATGATGGACAAACCGGAGCATCTGGAAATGTTAAAAGAGTGGTTACTCAGCTACCATCCGGAAGAATTGTTTGATGAGAATGGAAAACTGATTCCGGAACTGAAAGCACTTGCACCGACCGGAGACCGCAGAATCGGTTCTAACCCACATGCAAACGGTGGTAAGCTCTTACGTGACTTAAGACTTCCAGATTTCCGTGATTATGCACTTGATGTTCCGGCGCCGGGAAGCGTTGAGGCACAGGATATGGTAGAACTTGGCGGATTTGTCCGTGATATCTTCAAACTGAATGAGGATTCCAAGAACTTCCGTATTTTCGGACCGGACGAGACAATGTCAAACCGTCTGATGAAAGTCTTTGAGGAGACAAACCGTGACTGGAACAATGAAAAACTGGATTCCGATGAATTCCTTGCTACAGATGGCCGTGTTATGGATTCTATGTTAAGTGAGCATATGTGTGAGGGATGGTTAGAGGGATATCTTCTGACAGGACGTCATGGATTCTTTGCAAGTTATGAAGCATTTATCCGTGTGGTAGATTCTATGTGTGCACAGCATGCAAAGTGGTTAAAGGTATGTAATCAGCTTCCGTGGAGACAGTCCATTGCTTCCCTGAACCTGATTCTTACATCCAATGTATGGCAGCAGGATCACAATGGATTTACCCATCAGGACCCGGGATTTTTAGATCATATTGCAAATAAGAAGCAGATGTGGTACGTCTTTATCTGCCACCGGATACCAATTGTCTGCTGTCCTGCTTTGATCACTGCATCAGAAGCCGCGATTATGTGAATGTGCTTGTTACATCCAAGCATCCGAGACAGCAGTGGCTGACTATGGAACAGGCAGTAAAGCATTGTACACAGGGTATCGGCATCTGGGAGTGGGCAAGTAACGACCAGGGACAGGAGCCTGATGTGGTTATGGCATGCTGTGGAGATACTCCGACACTGGAGACATTAGCAGCAGTTACGATTTTAAGAAAGGCAATGCCGGAGATTAAGATTCGCGTGATCAATGTTGTCGATCTGATGAAACTTGAGCCAAGCACCAAGCATCCGCATGGTCTGACAGATGCAGAGTACGATGCACTGTTCACCAAAGATAAGCCAATCATCTTTGCATTCCATGGGTATCATACACTGATCCACGAGCTGACCTATCGTCGTACCAACAGAAATATTCATGTATACGGATATCAGGAGGAAGGAACCATCACAACACCATTCGATATGCGTGTACAGAATGAGATTGACCGTTCCATCTGGTAAAGAGCGTAATTGAGCATCTTCCACAGTTAGGAAATCGTGGCGCTTATCTGACACAGAAAATGAATGACAAGCTTGTAGAACACAAGCAGTACATTCATGAGTATGGTGTTGATATGCCGGAGATCCGTGACTGGAAATGGGATTTATAAAATAAAATATCAACAGGATTCTTTGCGGAACTGTGCCGGAGTCATCCGGTGCCGTTCCGTAAATATTTTGTAGAAATATCCTTTGTTTTTGTAGCCGACTTCGGCAGCAATCGCATCGATTGTCAGTCTGGTGTGCAGCAACAGTTCTTCGGCTTTCTGCAGACGCAGATGCTGCAGATATTCCGTATAAGTCATTCCGGTCCGGTTTTTCAGTAACCGGTTGAAATAATCTTCCTGAAAATGGAATTCTTCACAGAGCATTCGTATGGAAATGTTTTTCATATGCTGCTTCATATAATCAGAAATTTCTTCATATAAAATCCAGTTCATTTTCTGTCGCAGTTTTTTTGACAGCGAAAATTCATATTGTGTATTTAAAATACGAAAAATGCGCAGGAGAAGTCCCCGACAGATGATCGGAGAAGCCTCATCATGACGCTGTAATTCCAAAAGAAGTGATGTCATGGTTTCATCCATCTGTGAGACTGCCTCCTCTGCCTGAGGGAGAAAATGCAGATATTGCTGGAGCGATTTCTGTTCCATCAGTGCCATCTTCAGGAACGAGCTGATACGCTCTGTTGTAATCTGCCGTTTCATAATGTCCTGAAACATCACATTGGTAATGCCAAGAAACAGAAGTGTGGCAGAAGTTCCTTCCATGATTTCCTGATGCAGACAGTTTTTGTCGATCAGGCAGACTTCACCCCGGTGAAAAGTAAATTCATTGCCCAGAATTTTCTGCCGGTATTCTCCGTCAATGATATAAAACAATTCCAGATATTCGTGTGAGTGCATCTGCGTGCGCATGCCGGGTGTAAACTCTTTTTCATAAAGGAACGAGGGCTGGGAGGGCAGAATCGTTGCAGAAAGCATATGTCCGTCATGAATATCCCACAGCAGGGAAAACAGATGTTCATTTTCCGGAAGCGGATAGGTTTTGACAACGCTTTCATGAGCCGAATATTCCGGATGCAGAATCTGAAACCGGCTGAAGTTATCCGGGATCTGTGTATTTGCACTCTGATAAATCAAATGTTTTGTAAAATTCTTCAAATCCATGGAACGTCTCCTGTAAAAAATTACTCCACCATGGAGGTGGAGTAATTGTAAGTGTATGTTTTTGCCTGTTATTTATTTCATGGCATTTTTCTTGGCGATGGAAGCACGCTTGCGCATCGTAGGATCCAGAATTCTCTTGCGGATACGCAGGCTTTCCGGAGTTACCTCAAGAAGCTCGTCGGTATCAATGAAGTCAAGAGCCTGCTCTAAGCTTAATTTGCGAGGCGGAACCAGAGTCAGTGCCTCATCTGCAGAAGAGGAACGTGTATTGGTCAGATGCTTTTTCTTGCAGACATTTAACTCAATATCTTCGGCTTTGGAACTCTGTCCGATGATCATACCGGAATATACTTTTTCGCCAGGTCCGATAAAGAGCGTACCACGCTCCTGTGCGGAGAACAGACCGTAAGTTACGGATTCACCGGTCTCAAATGCAATCAGGGAACCGGTAGAACGGTAAGCGATCTCACCGCGGAATGCTCATATCCGTCAAACATGGTATTGATGATACCGTTTCCTTTGGTGTCGGTCATGAACTCCCCACGATATCCGATCAGACCACGGGAAGGAATCTTGAACTCCAGACGGGTATAACCGCCGGCAATGGAACCCATATTTAAAAGTTCACCCTTCCGCTGCTGCAGTTTGGAGATAACGGCGCCGGTAAATTCATCCGGTACATCCACGTAAGCAAGTTCCATTGGCTCAAGTTTTTTGCCATTCTCATCGTAGTGATAGAGAACCTCGGCTTTGCTGACTGCAAATTCATATCCTTCACGGCGCATATTCTCGATCAGGACGGACAGATGCAGTTCACCACGGCCGGATACTTTTAAGCTGTCCGGGCTGTCGGTTTCTTCGACACGGAGAGAAACATCGGTATTTAACTCACGGAACAGTCTGTCGCGGATATGACGGGAAGTGACATATTTTCCTTCCTGACCGGCGAGAGGACTGTCGTTTACGATGAAATTCATGGAGATAGTCGGCTCGGAAATCTTCTGGAACGGAATAGCTACCGGATTTTCCGGAGAACAGATGGTATCTCCAATGTGAATGTCCGCAATACCGGAGATGGCTACGATGGAACCGATCTTTGCTTCACTGACATCTACTTTATTTAAACCATCGAACTCATACAGTTTGCTGATGCGGACTTTCTCAAGTTTGTCCGGATCGTGATGGTTGACAACGACTGCTTCCTGGTTGACTTTCAGGGAACCGTTGTCGACTTTACCGATACCGATACGGCCAACGTATTCGTTGTAATCGATGGTACTGATTAAAACCTGTGTGTTGGCATCCGGATCTCCGGTCGGGGCCGGGATATAGTTTACGATCGTCTCGAAAAGAGGAGTCATGTCCTTCTTTTCATCGTCGAGATTGTACATAGCGTATCCGTCTCTTGCGGAAGCGTAGATGAACGGGCAGTCAAGCTGCTCATCGGAAGCATCCAGATCCATGAAAAGCTCTAACACCTCATCAATCACTTCTGCAGGGCGCGCTTCCGGACGGTCGATCTTGTTGATGCAGACAATAACCGGGAGATTTAAAGCAAGTGCTTTCATCAGTACGAATTTGGTCTGCGGCATGGTTCCCTCGAATGCGTCTACGACGAGGACTACACCATTTACCATCTTAAGAACACGCTCTACCTCACCACCGAAATCGGCATGGCCAGGCGTATCGATAATGTTGATTTTTGTATCCTTATAAAATACAGCGGTATTTTTGGACAGGATAGTGATACCACGCTCACGCTCGATATCGTTTGAATCCATGACACGTTCCTGTACTTCCTGATTGGCACGGAACACACCGCTTTGTTTTAACAGCTCATCGACCAGTGTGGTTTTACCATGATCGACATGGGCGATGATTGCGATATTACGAATGTCGTCTCTTGTTGTTACCATAAATTTAACCTTCTTTTTAATATTGTTTAACTTTACATAAATAACCTATCCTATTTTATCATAAAAAGCTGATTTCGCAAGCTTTTTTCAACGCACACCGGCGATTTAAGCGTTTTAGATAGTTTTCGCCGGCCTTATCGACAAGGTTTGATGATTTCTACCAACCATTAAATGGTAAAACAGAAGCCTATCAAAAATTTCCACAAAAGGAAGGAGTATTCATGGCAGATAAAATGTGTGAAAACAATCAGGTCACTATTATGGGAGAAATTGTATCGGACTTTTCGTATAGTCACGAGGTATATGGGGAAGGATTTTATATGGTGGAAGTATCTGTCCACCGCCTGTCCAGTTTCGTCGATTATATTCCGGTGATGGTATCGGAGCGTCTGGTCAATGTGCAGGAGAGTGCGGAGGGAAAATGCGTCTATATTACAGGACAGTTCCGTTCATTCAACCGGCATGAGGAGCATAAAAACCGTCTGGTGTTATCGGTTTTTGCGAGGGAGTTTGAACTGGTTGAGCAGTTTGAGGAAGAAAATGCAGCCAACCAGATTTTTCTGGATGGATTTATCTGTAAGGAATCGGTATACCGAAAAACACCTCTGGGAAGGGAGATCGCGGATCTTCTGGTCGCAGTCAACCGGTCATATGGCAAATCGGACTATATTCCCTGCATCTGCTGGGGCAGAAATGCAAGATTTGCATCCGGATTCGAGGTCGGATCACATGTGCAGATCTGGGGAAGAATCCAGAGCCGCGAGTATGTAAAGAAAGTCAGTGAGACACAGGTGGAGCAGAGGGTTGCTTACGAGGTATCCGTCAGCAAGATTGAATTCCTGGAGTAGACTTGATTATTTGACGCTTTTGTGTTATCTTACATAAGATTTCATTTGGTTAAGAGATATCATGGAGGCTGAAATGGACAGAGGAGTGATTCAGGTTTATTATGGAGAGGGACATGGTAAATCGACCGCGGCAATCGGGAATGCAATTCGTATTGCCAGCGAGGGAAAAAGCGTCATTATCATTCAGTTCTTGAAGGGAAAAAATGAAAACGAACTGACATTTTTAAGCCGGCTGGAGCCGGAAATAAAAATATTCCGTTTTGCAAAATCGGATGAGTGTTTTGAGGCACTTTCCGAGGAGGCAAAACAGGAAGAAAGTATGAATCTGCGCAATGGATTCAATTACGGAAAGAAAGTCGTTACGACAGGTGCCTGCGATATGCTAATCTTAGACGAGGTACTTGGAATTGTGGACGAAAAGGTGATAAGCCTGAAGAAATCTGTGAGCTGTTTGCCGCAAAGCCGGAAGAAATGACTCTGGTCTGCACAGGACGCGTTCTGGATGAAAAAATCCGTGAGGCAGCAGACGAGGTTTATAATATCGCACCGGAGAAATAGATTGACAGACTATGCCGGTGGTGGTAGAATGAAAGAAATACATGGGATAGAGGTCGCGTAATTCATGAGTAGCCTGTTGGATGTGGCAGACACAGTCGAATGCAGGTAAAAGGGGAAAGCGCCGAAAGAACCGGATGACTGCAGTCTGGTTTTTGGGCATGCGGTGAATAATCGTATGACTGTCAGAAGCGTATGAGCGTGGATGGAGAGCTATCAGATCTAAAAAAGGTTAGATTGACCAGCTCGTTTTGAGCTGGTTTTTTTATTTAGAAAGGAGAATAAAACAGTGGCAATTTTTAAGGGAGCCGGAGTCGCAATCGTGACACCAATGAAGAACAATGAGGAAGTTAATTATGATAAACTTGAGGAACTGATCAACCAGCAGATTGACGGTGGTACAGATGCCATCGTAATTGCAGGTACGACAGGAGAAAGCGCAACACTTACGATGGAAGAACACCGTGATGTGATCAAGCAGCCATCGAGTTTACAAAACATCGTGTTCCGGTTGTGGCAGGTACCGGTTCAAACTGCACACGTACAGCCATCCAGCTTTCACAGGAGGCAGAAGAGGCAGGAGCAGACGGACTTCTGATCGTTACACCATATTATAACAAGGCAACACAGGCAGGCCTGATCAGCCATTATTCACAGATCGCAGACAGCACCAAGTGTCCGATCATTATGTATAATGTGCCGGGACGTACCGGATGTAATCTTCTTCCGGAGACGGTTGCCGAGCTGGTCCGCACCAAGAGTAATCTCGTAGGATTAAAGGAAGCAACCGGAAATCTGGCACAGGCTTCCAAGACGATGGCACTTACCGACGGAAAACTGGATCTGTATTCCGGAGAAGATGGACTTGTCGTACCACTGATGTCCATCGGAGCTGTCGGTGTTATTTCGGTATGGAGCAATGTGGCACCGGGCAAAGTACACGCAATGTGTGAAAGCTTCTTCAAGGGTGATATTAAGACAGCAAGAAAACTGCAGCTGGAGGCGCTTCCACTGGTAGATGCACTGTTTTCCGAAGTAAATCCGATTCCGGTTAAGAAGGCATTAAACCTGATGGGTATGGAAGTAGGACCTCTTCGTTCCCCACTCTGTGAGATGAGCGAGGCTAATGCAAAGAAACTTGCAGAAGTAATGAAAATTATGGAATTTTAGCATAGATCAGGGAGGCACAAAAGAAAATGACAAGAGCGATCATGAATGGCTGCAACGGGAAGATGGGACAGTGTATCACAGGAATCTGTGCGCAGGATGAGGACATTGAGATTGTTGCAGGAATTGATACTTATGATGGAATCAAAAATGATTATCCGGTATTTGCCAGTCTGAAAGAGTGTACGGTGGATGCGGATGTAATCATTGATTTTTCCAATGCAAAAGCAGTGGATGCGCTGCTTGCATATGGTGTGGAAAAACAGATTCCGATCGTGCTTTGTACGACAGGACTTTCCGAACAGCAGCTTGCCGATGTGGAAAAAGCATACGAAAAAGTTGCAATTTTAAAATCCGCAAATATGTCTCTCGGAATCAATACTCTGATGGAACTGCTCAAAAAAGCTGCGCAGGTATTTGCGCCGGCAGGATTTGATATGGAGATTGTAGAGAAACATCATAACCAGAAGCTGGATGCACCGAGCGGCACGGCACTGGCACTGGCTGATTCCATGAATGAGGCACTGGATGAGGCATATACCTATACCTATGACAGAAGCCAGAAGCGCAAGAAGAGGGATAAATACGAAATTGGACTCTCTTCTGTTCGTGGCGGCAATATTGTCGGAGAGCATGAAGTGATTTTCGCCGGACAGGATGAGGTGATTGAATTCAAGCATACGGCATACTCCAAGGCGGTATTTGCAAAGGCGCTGTGGAAGCAGCAAAATTTTTAAAAGGAAAGCCTGCAGGACATTATGATATGGCAGATGTCATTGCGGCAAAATAAACGGGAAGAGAGGCACTGATAATCAGTGCCTTTTTTGCGCAAAATGTTTGACAGTGCAGCTGGTTCATATTTATAATGGAAAGAAGAAAACTGACGATAAGAAAGAGGTAGAAAATGAAAAATAAAACCAGAAGGCTTGCAGCATTTTTGCTTTCTGCAGCAGTTGTCATAACTGCTGTTCCGGGAATGCAGGAACGGGTTTATGCCCAGAAAACCGGCGGATACACAGAGTCACCCAAAAGTGAAAATGTTCCGGTGGTACAAGAAACAAAATCCAGGCTGAAAAAGGCAGAAGCAGTGCCGTCCGCCTATATGAACAAGTTGTCGGAACTTACGATCCGCTATCCTGCGTGCGTGATCAGGGAAAATATGATACGTGCTGGGCATTTTCCGCAATCGGACTTGCGGAGTTTGATCTGATTGCAGACAATCAGACGGCAGACAAAAGTATTGATCTGAGTGAATTGCAGCTTGCCTATTTTACTTATAATAATGTAGAAGACCCGCTGGGTGGAACATTTGGCGACTCTTTAAATATTATGAACCATAAAAATTATCTGACCATGGGCGGAAATCTGGATTTCGCGAGCCGGACGCTTCTGCAGTGGGAAGGGGTGACGGACGAGAACCGTGTACCGTACGCTCTGGCACCGACCACCACGACACTGGCAAAAAGTTACGCTTTTGATCAGGATGTGGCACATCTGCAGAATGTATATATTATTAATATTCACAAAAATGCTACCCAGGTGAAATGTGAGATTATGCACACGGATCTGCCGGGCTGGGACTGTATATGGACGGAACGGCCAACTATGTGGGATCTGCAGTCTATGCAGAAACAGGAGAGAATGTGGCAACCTATTACTGCCCGACAAGCAGTGTTGCATCGAACCATGCAGTGAATATTGTGGGCTGGGATGATAATTTTCCGGCATCTTCGTTTAAAAATAAACCGGCAGGAGACGGAGCATGGCTTTGCAGGAACAGCTGGTCGGATAAGACAGAAAACAATATCAACAGTTATTTCTGGCTTTCTTATTATGATAAATCCATCGAGGATGCTGCATGGATTTTTGATTTTGAGTCTGCGGATAATTATGATTATAATTATCAGTATGATGGTGGGGCAGATGTGGGAAAACTGCGTGGAATTTCGACTTCAGCGAATATTTTCAGGGCAAAAAAGGCAGATAATGAACTGGTGAAAGCAGTTTCAATTTCCCTTTCCAAAGATGCGAATGTTCCATATACGATCCGTGTATATACGAATCTGACAAACCTGCATAATCCTAAGAGTGGCATACTTGCAGCAAAGGTGTCCGGTACAACAACGTATGCCGGAACCCATACCATCAGGCTGGATAAAGCGGTATCCGTACCTCAGGGAACTTACTATGCGGTTGTGGTAGAACTGCAGAAAAGCGGTGTCGGACTCGATATGGAATATGCAGTCAGTGACAGCAGTTTAACCAGCCGGGTATATTGTGATTATAATCAGAGTTTCCTCTATCGCGGTGGCAGCTGGAAGATGTGGCGGATGTAAGCACCAGTTACGGTGGAAGAATCGGAAACATCTGTATCAAGGCATATGCGGATAATGCAGGGACAAGTATCGGTGCGGTAGAGAATATAAAAGCAGTCCGCTGTGCAAAAAATGCAGTGCGTATTTCCTGGGGCAAAACGGCAGGTGCGAAAGGGTATGAAATTTATCAGGCATCCAGCAAGAACGGAACTTATAAAAAGATTGCAGCTACAACGTCCACAAAGTACAAAATTAAGACAACCTCAAAGAAGTCGGTATATTATAAAGTACGCGCTTATAAGACAACGCAGGGTATTCGGATCTGTGGGAATTTTTCGGGATCTGTTGCTGTGAAACGTTAAAAGAAAGGAAAAAGAATGACCATTTTAATCAAAGGGGGACATGTCATCAATCCGGCAACACAGATGGATGAGGTGGCAGATGTCCTGATCGAAGATCAGAAGATAAAAAAGATTGGAAAAGAACTTCCGGAAAAAGAAGCCGAACGTGTGATCAATGCGGACGGATGTTATGTGATGCCGGGATTTATTGATATGCATGTACATTTCCGCGATCCGGGATTGGAACAGAAAGAGGATATTTATACCGGGATGCAGGCCGCTGCGCATGGTGGATATACGACAGTGCTGACCATGCCGAATACAAAGCCGGTAGCAGACAATCCGGATATTGTCAATTATGTGCACAACAAAGCAAAATCCGGGAGCTGTATTCATGTCCTGCAGTTGGTGCGGTGACAAAGGGACAGCAGGGAAAAGAACTTGCGGATATTGAAGGAATGGTTAAGGCAGGAAGTCCGGCAATCAGCGAGGACGGAAAATCTGTCATGGATGCCGCTTTGTATCGGGACGGTATGCTTGAGGCAGCGCGTCTGGGCATTCCGGTACTTGCCCATTGCGAAGATATCCATATGGTACGCGGAGGTGTCATGAATGCCGATGCAAAAGCAAAAGAACTGGGACTTCCGGGAATTACCAATTCCGTGGAGGATGTGATTGTTGCAAGAGATATTATTCTGGCAAAAGATACCGGGGCACAGCTTCATCTGTGTCATTGTTCCACAAAGGATTCCGTGCTCATGGTAAAAGTGGCAAAGGAAGAAGGTGTCCGGGTGTCGGCAGAAGTGTGTCCGCATCACTTACGCTGTCCACAGACGATATGAAAGAAGCGGATACCAATTACAAGATGAATCCGCCACTCCGCACAAAGGAAGACGTGAAAGACTGCGTGAGGGACTGCGGGATGCATTATGGAAGTGATTTCCACAGACCATGCGCCACACACATTTGAAGATAAAAACCGTTCGATGCAGGAAGCACCGTTTGGAATTGTCGGACTGGAAACCGCCGCATGTCTTACACATAATGAACTGGTACTCGGTGGATATTTGACGCCGATGCAGATGGCAGCGTGTATGAGTTACCATCCGGCACAGATTGTCGGTATTGATAAGGGAGATATCCAGCCGGGAAAAGCGGCAGATGTCGTGATCTTTGATCCAGAGGAAACCTACCGCATTGACAAAAACACATTTGCTTCCAAGGGAAGAAATACACCGTTTGACGGGAAAGAAGTTACGGGACGTGTAAAGTGCACGATCTGTGACGGCGAAGTTGTATTTAATGAATTAAATAAGTAATAAATTAAGAAGGGAAATCAATCACATGATCAACAAATTAGTAGAAAAAATTAAAAAGACCAACGCACCTATCGTTGTGGGACTCGATCCGATGCTTTCTTATGTGCCGGAGCACATACAAAAAGCAGCGTTCGCTCAGTTCGGTGAGACGTTAGAGGGAGCAGCAGAAGCCATCTGGCAGTACAATAAAGCTATTGTCGATGCAACATACGACCTGATTCCTGCAGTGAAGCCGCAGATCGCGATGTATGAGCAGTTTGGTGTGGCCGGTGTAGCGGCATTCCAGAAGACGGTAGATTACTGCCACGAGAAAGATCTGGTTGTGATCGGAGATGTAAAGCGTGGGGATATCGGTTCCACATCCGCAGCCTATGCGACCGGACATCTCGGAAAAGTACAGATCGGAAGCAAAACATATACCGGTTTTAATGAGGATTTTGCTACAGTAAATCCATATCTGGGAACCGATGGTATCAAGCCGTTTGTGGATGTATGCAAAGAAGAAAAGAAAGGAATCTTTATTCTCGTAAAGACCTCCAATCCATCCAGCGGAGAGTTCCAGGATCGTCTGATCGACGGTCGTCCGCTGTATGAACTGGTTGGTGAAAAGGTAGCAGAGTGGGGAAGCGAATGTATGGGAGATTCCTACAGCTATGTTGGAGCAGTTGTCGGAGCAACGTATCCGGAGCAGGGGGAAATTCTTCGTAAAGTGATGCCGAAATCGTTCATTTTGGTACCGGGTTATGGTGCACAGGGAGGACAGGGCAAGGATCTGGTACATTTCTTTAATGAGGATGGATTAGGAGCAATTGTAAACTCTTCCCGTGGTATCATCTGTGCTTACAAACAGGATAAGTATAAAGAGCAGGGAATTACACCGGAGAACTTCGCAGATGCCTCCCGTCTGGCAGTCAAAGATATGATCGCAGACATATCCGGAGCACTTGCACAGAGATAAAAATAAAGTCGTGATTTTACAAAAGGGAGACAGTTGGATTTTATGAGCGAAAAATTTCAGGAAAATGTTACGGTGCTGAAGCAGCAGTACATCGGAAAAGATATCTATGACATGACAATCCAGACGAAGCATATTGCAGGACATGCAAAGGCAGGACAGTTTGTATCATTGTACAGTAATGATGCCAGCAAACTTCTGCCACGCCCGATCAGTCTGTGTGGGATTGATGCAGAGGCAGGAACACTTCGTCTGGTATACCGGGTAACGGGAGAAGGAACCGGAACGGAAGAATTCTCCCGGTTAAAAGCGGGCGATACGATCCGGGTACTGGGACCGCTTGGAAACGGATTTACCGTGGAGCGGGAAAGAAAGCTTTCCTGATCGGCGGAGGAATCGGAATTCCTCCGATGCTTGAACTTGCAAAGAGCATCAAGGCTGCCGGCACCTGTGAATTTGTCAGTGTGATGGGATACCGGGATGCACAGACGTTTCTTCTGGATGAATTTAAAGAACAGGGAGACTGTTACGTGGCAACGGAAGATGGAAGTGTCGGTGCAAAGGGAAATGTGCTGGATGCCATCAAAGAATATAAGTTAAATGCAGATGTAATATATGCGTGCGGACCGACACCGATGCTGCGGGCGTTGAAAGCGTATGCAGCAGAGCAGGGCATGACCTGTTATATTTCCATGGAAGAACGGATGGCATGCGGAATCGGTGCATGTCTGGCATGTGTGTGCAATTCCAAAGAAAAAGATGCACATTCCAATGTGAAAAACAAGAGAATCTGTAAAGAAGGGCCGGTATTTCTGGCTGAGGAGGTGGATCTGTAATGAATACAAGTGTGGAATTATGTGGTGTTACCTTAAAAAACCCGGTAATGACGGCATCCGGAACCTTTGGCTCCGGAGCAGAATACAGTGAATTTACAGACTTAAACCGGCTTGGTGCGGTGGTTACCAAAGGTGTGGCAAATGTACCGTGGCCGGGAAATCCGACTCCGCGTGTGGCAGAAGTCTATGGCGGGATGCTCAACGCCGTGGGATTGCAGAATCCGGGAATTGATCTGTTCTGTGAGAGAGATATTCCATTCCTGAAAAAATATGATACTAAAATTATTGTAAACGTATGCGGACACTCGACAGAGGAATATGTGGAAGTGGTAAAACGGCTGGCAGAAGAGCCGGTGGACATGCTGGAAATCAATATTTCCTGCCCGAACGTAAAAGAGGGTGGAATTGCTTTTGGACAGGATCCGAAAGCGGTAGAAGCAATCACAAAGGAAATGAAAAAGTATGCAAAACAGCCGGTGATCATGAAACTGAGTCCGAATGTCACAGACATCACAGAGATGGCGCGTGCAGCGGAAGCAGGTGGTGCGGATGCCTGTCTTTGATTAACACGATCACGGGAATGAAGATTGATATCAACCGGAGAAAATTTGTTCTTGCAAACAAGACCGGTGGGATGTCCGGTCCGGCAATTCATCCGGTAGCCGTGCGTATGGTTTATCAGACGGCACAGGCAGTAAAGGTTCCGATCATTGGAATGGGAGGAATTATGAATGCTGCAGATGCGATTGAGATGATACTGGCGGGTGCGACAGCTGTATCTGTCGGCACCGCCAATTTCCGGAATCCGGCAGTGACCATGGAAATTGTAGAAGGCATTGAGCGCTACATGGAAAAATATCATGTGAGCGATATCAAAGAACTAATCGGTGCCGTTTCGGAATAAAGATATGGTAACTGCTTACTGTTTTTGAATATATTGTACCAGGGATTTCATTTTGGCAGCAATGTTTTCCAGAATCTGTGTGTTTACGGTCTCTGCATCCATTGTTTCGGATGCATGGGCGGTCAGTTCTTCAGAAACTGCGGAAATTGTCTGTACGGAATCTGAAATTGCCTGATTAGAGTTACGCAGATCTGTGGTATTGCTGGTCAGTTCCTCGATACTGTTCTGAATGGAAACAGAATTTCGCTGGATGACAGAAAAGCTTTCGGCAGTATTCTGCGTACTTTCTTTTTATGATTCGCGCATTGAAAACCCACCGGAAGTATGCTAAAATTTAATAGAAAACTGCGAAATAACAAGGGCAGAATGCCTTTTGATACAGGAGGAAAGTATACAATGGAAAGTTACAAGAGTGAGTTCATTGAGTTTATGGTAGAGAGTGATGTTCTCAAATTTGGCGATTTTACACTGAAGAGTGGAAGAAAATCGCCATTTTTTATGAATGCAGGTGCATACGTGACAGGTTCCCAGTTAAAGAAACTCGGAGAGTATTATGCAAAGGCGATCCACGCCAGTTACGGGGATGATTTTGATGTGTTATTCGGACCGGCATACAAGGGAATTCCACTGGCTGTTGTTACCGCAATTGCATTCAGTGAATTGTACGGAAAAGAGATCCGTTACTGCAGTGACCGCAAGGAAGCCAAGGATCACGGGGCAGACAAAGGCGGATTTTTAGGAAGCAGCTTAAAAGATAAAGACCGCGTGGTGATGATCGAGGATGTGACGACATCCGGCAAGTCCATGGAAGAAACTGTTCCAAAAGTACGTGGGGCTGCAAACGTTGAGATCGTTGGTCTTATGGTCAGCTTAAACCGCATGGAAGTCGGACAGGGCGGCGTAAAGAGCGCACTCGATGAAATTCATGAGAAATATGGTTTTGAAGGAAAAGCAATTGTTACCATGGAAGAAGTGGTAGAACACTTATATAATCGGGAATGTCAGGGCAGAATTGTAATTGATGACACGATCAGGAAAGCAATCGATGCCTATTATGAGCAGTATGGATGCAAATAAGCAAAAAGGTTGTAGGAAAGAGAGACGCATATGAGAAACCGGAGAAGACGTGGCTATAAGTTTACCGAGAAAAAACATTCCAGACAGGGAATACTGGCCACGGTATTAGCACTTGCTCTTCTGGTATGGTATCTTGTGTTCCTGAAGCTTGCTTTTCAGGGAGGCGGTTCGCTGTCTGCTTATTATGGGAGCGCAGGAGTCGTTGCGATGATCGCAACATTTGTTGTTCTTGTCATCGCAGCCAAAAGTCTGCGGGAAGAAGATTCCTTCCAGTTGTTTCCGAGACTGGGACTGGGACTGACCCTTTTGGATATGGTATGCTGGATCGGAACCTATATCTGGGGATTTTTGAGCTAAAAATTATAAGAAGGAAACAAACTATGAGCTTTAGAGAGATCAATCACAAAAATAACGAGGAATACTGGGAACGGCTGGAACTTGTGATGGAGCGCATTGAGGCGGTCAGCGAGGAGGAAGCTCCAGTGTGGAAGAACTGTACCGGGGATATTTCTTTGAAATGTCGGAACTGTTTCTGGTTTTGTATAAATTAGCAGAAGCGTCCCTGAGTGGAAAACTGGCAGAAATTTCCACGCTGGAAGGGAAAAAGATCAATCGCCGTCTGTATCTGGATGTGCAGGAAGATTATGCGGACAGTTATGCAAACCCGGCATATGCCGTCAGTAAGATGGGCTGGGAATACGGATCGCTGCTCTCGGCATTGGATGCCAGACTGCATGGAATTTATACCAGCTGTATGGAAGGAAATATCCGTTATCTGTGTATTTATGCGGAACTGTTTGTGGAAATTTACAACTGTTTTGAGGATGCACAGAATCTGAATGTGCACGAGATCAGAAAATGCATGTATTCTTTTATGCATGATTACACAGAAATTTTTAATGCGGATGCGATCTGCAGACTGATCGATCCGGAATATGATTATTTCACCCAGATCGTGATGGAAGCGGAGCTGGATCATCCGGCATATCTGTACCGTTATGGTCTGTATATCGGAAAAGATGAGACGGAGTCCGCACATTTTCTGCATTCCTTGACAAAGCAGCAGATGCAGGCAATGGCGGATACATTTACCGAAGGATACCGGATCGGATTTGAAACAACCGGAAAAGATATTTCTAAAAAGTCGGTAGTGGAGATCCGTTATCCGCTGGGATTCGAGCGGATGGTACGCGCCGCCGTACACAATTTTAAAAAGATCGGATTGCAGCCGGTGCTGCGTCCGTACTCTATTTCCCTGAACAAGCAGTTACTTACGATCACAAAGAGGACCGCGGGCTGTGGCTGGATAAGGCACTCATCGAGCGGGGACTCGAAGTTGACCGTACTGTCTGGGAAAAACACAAAGCGATTGCTCCAAATTACGGAGGACCGGCAGTGATCGAAATTTTCGGGACAAAGCCGTTTTCGCCGGAGCAGAAAGAGGAGCGCGTTACCTATACCGACAAACAGAGGGAAATCGATGTGTATGAGCGCAGCGAGAAGAGCCAGCTGATCAATCATTACATTCACGGGGAGGAACGCAGTTTTACGATTATTGCTTACCCGGTTCCGTCCATCGGAGAAAAATACGAAGAAATCTTTGCGGAAACGGTGCATATCAATACGCTTGATTATAGCTTTACCGCAATATGCAGCAGAAGATCATTGATGTGCTGGATACGGCGGACCGTGTGCACATCAAAGGCTGTAACGGAAACCGCACGGATCTGTATGTAAAGATTCATCCGCTTTCCGATCCTGCCAAAGAGACCGCATTTGAAAACTGTGTGGCAGATGTCAATATTCCGGTCGGGGAAGTGTTCACATCTCCGGTATTGCAGAAAACAGAAGGAAAGCTGCACGTCACACAGGTCTATCTGGGGGAATTTCTTTTCAAGAATCTGGAACTGGATTTTGAAAACGGAAGAATTACAGCTTATTCCTGTACAAATTTTGATTCTGAGGATGAAAACCACAAGTATATAGAGGACAATATTCTGTTCCATCACAAAACACTTCCGATGGGAGAGTTTGCAATCGGAACAAATACCACCGCATACCGGATGGCACGGAAATATCAGATCGCGGATAAGCTTCCGATTCTGATTGCGGAAAAGACAGGTCCGCATTTTGCGGTCGGAGAC
>ENA-OQCE01000538-OQCE01000538.1-human-gut-metagenome-genome-assembly--contig:-NODE-538-length-18255-cov-3.842619_pt1 | contig 18255 bp, 20 predicted proteins | sample MGYA00242495_ERZ504572 | MGnify/ENA primary metagenome ERZ504572 (study PRJEB26092, sample SAMD00036228) | human gut metagenome | host: Homo sapiens | study: EMG produced TPA metagenomics assembly of...
AAAACAAGTACAATGAAATACGGATTTTGCAGACGTGTCTGCATAAATCTGGATTTAATTGGACGCAGATTTGCGAAGCAAATCCATCGAGATGAAGCGAAGCGGAATCGAGATGAGTTTTTCGGTGTAGATTGAAAAAAATCAAATTTGTATGAAGTTTTGAAGGTATATTAAAATAAGACGTAATTCCTATTGCGTCCTTTTTCTATATTTGATATAATATTTAAATATAGGGGATTGGTCAAATGGTATGACAGAAGTCTCCAAAACTTTTAGCGGGAGTTCGATTCTCTCATCCCCTGTTCTTAGACCTTGAAGCAAGATAGTTGTTTCAAGGTTTTTTTATGTTTAAAAATGAAAATAGATGTATTATAATGGGAATAAAGTATTTATTTCAAATAATACTAATTTGTATTTCAAGAAGGAACACAAATGTAAGGAGGATTTTATAATGAAAGAAAAGCTTATGATCAATACAACAAAACCACAGTATGTGCAGGTGTCTGATATCACATATGCGCAGGTGGATTCGTGGTATGATCACTGTCGCAGGGATTTAAAACTGGATTTAATATATCCGGAAGATATGTCTGACAAGCGTTATCCTTGTATAGTATGGATATGCGGTGGTGGATGGATGAGGATGGATAAGTCAGCACATCTATCATATCTTAGCACGCTTGCTCATCAAGGTTTTGTTGTTTGCAGTGTGGAATACCGCACATCAAATGAGGGCTGCTATCCTATGCAGATAGAGGATGTGAAGGCTGCAATCAGGTATTTGAGGCGCATGCTGACAGATACAGAATTGACAAGGAACATTTTGGTGCGATGGGAGAATCAGCCGGAGGATTTTTGACATGTATGGCGGCATTTGATCATGATAAAGCTCATGATGTTGGAGAATATCTTGAAGAGTCAAGCAGTATTCAGGCAGCATGTCCATGGTATCCACCTACTAACCTTAGCACATTTAAGTATAAAGATGCCGAGGAATGCGCAGCATCTATGGAGTCACTTTTACTCGGATATAATATTATGAGAAATATTAAGGAAGCATACAACAGTTCTCCGGTGTCTAAGGTGACAAAAGATGCTCCTCCATTTTTGATTATTCATGGTATAAATGATCAGACAGTTCCGTTTGAGCAGAGTGAAGAGCTTTATGACAAGCTTATTGAAAATGGCTGTGATGCAGATTTGATTGCATTAGAAGGCGCTGACCATGCGGATCTGCAGTTTTTCCAGGATGAACTGTGGGATAGGATAATCGAGTTTTTTAAGACCAAATTGGGATAAAATCATGTCATATAGTAGCTCTTAAGAATATTTTTTAGACGGAATAAAGTCTGTTTATAAAGGCTACGATATTTTTTGCAACTGAATAGTTACGATAATTATTATAAATAAAAACCATAGTATCTTAATGCATTTAAGATACTATGGTTTTTGTGCTTATGAACCATAACAATATTTTTCCAAAAATTTTCACTTGATTTACCCGAACATATGTTGTATAATGCAAACAGATGTTCGATAAAATAAGGAGGCCTTATGTTAACGTCAATCAGTGCTGATATTATGGAAAAACTTAAGATTCTGTCTGATGCGGCAAAGTTTGATGTTGCATGCACTTCCAGTGGGGCATCCCGTTCGGGTAATGGAAATGATATGGGGAGTGCATTTGCCAGTGGAATATGTCATTCGTTTACAGCTGATGGCAGGTGTATATCGCTTCTCAAGATACTTTTTACAAATGAATGTATTTATGATTGCAAATACTGTATCAACAGATGCACTAATGATGTTGAAAGAGTGACATTTACGCCTGAGGAGGTATGTAACCTTACTGTTGAGTTTTACAGACGCAATTATATAGAGGGACTTTTCTTAAGCTCCGGTATCATAGAATCGCCCGAGCATACCATGCAGCTTTTATATACCACGCTTTTTCTTTTGAGAAACAAATATCATTTCAATGGGTATATACACATCAAGGGTATACCGGGAGCCTCTTCTGAGGTCCTTGAGATGATTGGATATCTTTGTGATAGGATGAGTGTTAATCTGGAGTTGCCCACAGCGGAAGGGCTTAGGGCAGTTGCTCCGAATAAGGCGCGTAAAAACATTCTTACACCTATGAGATTTATTCAAAATGGTATAAAGGACAGCCGAATGTATCATGGCAATAGCAGTATGAAAAACCGTATGTATATAGATGAGCAGGCATATTATGAGCAGATGGCCGAAATAAAAGATAGTACTGCAAGATTATCAGAGTATCACAGAAGCCTTAGGGTTGCTACAGATTGCGGGAAGCTGATAAGCTTGCAGAAAAAAGCTGGGGCATGGGAGTGCAGCTTGATCCGGGAGTTGTCTGTGAGACAACGGACGTTTCTTATGGAGCTGGTGATTATATCAATAATACAGGCTTAAGTATCAAAAGACCGGACAGATATTATGTGCCGGCGGGGCAGAGTACACAGATGATTGTGGGAGCAACCGGAGAGAGTGATTTTCAGATTATATCTGTAGCAGAAGCAATGTACAACAGGTTTGATATGAAGAGAGTTTTTTACTCGGCTTTTGTGAATGTTAATATGGATGAGTCATTACCGGGTATCGGGCAGCCGCCACCGTTAAAGAGAGAGCACAGGCTTTATCAGGCAGATTTTCTTATGAGATTTTATGGCTTTAAGGCAGGAGAGCTTTTGTCGGAGGATAATCAGAGCTTTAATGATTATATTGATCCAAAGTGTCAGTGGGCTGTAGGTCATCTGGAGTGTTTTCCGGTTGAGATTATGACGGCGGATTATTATACACTTCTCAGGGTCCCGGGAATAGGCACTAACAGTGTAAGGCGTATTATAAAAGCCAGAAAGCATGCAAAGCTTTCGTTTACAGATTTAAAGAAAATGGGTGTCGTGCTCAAAAGAGCACTGTACTTTATCACCTGTGATGGTCGTATGATGTACAATACAAAGCTTGATGAAAGCTATATTACAAGGCATCTCATATATAACGAAAGGCCGGATACTATGCTTTTAGCTGATAATAAATCATGTACTTATGAGCAGATGAGTATATTTGATTTTATATCTGAATAGACAATATTTTTGTAAAGCTGCAGGGAGAAGTATGCATGGATAATATAATACTTAGATGTGATAATAATATAAATGGGATTTTTACCGCTATATATGATGCTTTTGTATACAAAAATCAAATGCAAAAAGAAAATCACGAAGTATACCGGGACAATATTTCTATTGAGATAGGCATTGGAGGAAACTATACACTTTTTTCAAAGATGATAGATATTGAAACAGATGAGGTAAAGGTCCAAAAGACAATTTTGACAATTCAAAAGAAGCTTGGTTTTAAGATATATGAGACTGTATTTGATGCTTTGTGCCATTATTCTGATAATAGAGCAACAATAGTGCTTGGATTTCTTGTCAGAGCATTTAAGGTGGGACAAAGGATTATGGAGCACATGACCGATAAATATGTTATGGAGGTATTTGAGCTTTCAAGAAAGGTAAATAAAGAGGCTGACAAGATAAGAGTTTATTCGTTTTAGTGATAATGGAAACTATCTGCTGGCGCACTTTGAACCAAAATGCGATATGATACCGGTTGTTATGTGGCATTTTGTGGACAGGTATCCCGGGGAAAATTTTGTAATCTATGATGATAGAAGAAGGTATGCAGTGGTCCACCCGAGGCTTAAGGAGTGCTTTTATATCAATGAAAGTGAATTTAAGCAGCTTGAGATAAGTGTGCCGGTGAAGACAGACAGTTTTGAGCAGTTATGGAAGGTGTATTTTGAGCACACTGATATAAGGGAGCGGTTCAATCCACAATGTCAGCGCAATCTTTGTCCAAAGTGGTATAGGAAGAATATGGTGGAATTTACCTGATTTTTGAAAGAAATCAATTGTTGCCGGTTACACTGTGGTGTGTGAACAGTAATATAGTGACAGAAATACCAATAAATGATACAATTTATACATGTATACTTAAACATAACGATACTATATCAGGGTGATGCTATGCAGATATCAAATTTGGTAAATCAATACAACAATTCAGTGACAAATGGTGAGCAGATTTTGGCAAGATAAGCTCAAGGCAAAAATTGACAAAAGATAGTGTGTAGGTTATATGATAAGTGAGACAGTTATGAATAAAAGAAGTGTTGGAAGTATATATGAGCAGCGTGCAGCTGAGCAGTTGATAAATATGGGATATAGTGTACTTGCCTGCAATTACAGAAACCGCTTTGGAGAGATAGATATAATCGCAAAGGAAGGAGATACAATATGTTTTTGTGAGGTGAAATACCGTAGGGATAATGGCTGCGGCAGGGCTCTTGAAGCAGTTGGCTACAGCAAACAGAAAAAAATCATATCAGTTGCAAGGTATTATCTTATGACACATGGTCTGAATGAGTGGACGCCATGCAGATTTGATGTGATAGCAGTGGACGATGACGAGGTTACTGTGTTGAAGAATGCATTTGAGGGCAGTCAATAACTATTGGCTTGGCAGTTACGGACAGGTATTACACAACCGCATATTTCTGTACTTAATAGTTACGAAGTAACTATAAATATCAATTATAAACCAGCAATAGTTATCGGTAAAATATAGTTTCATAGATATAAATATGAAGACAGACATTGATAAGAATATAAAGATGGATAAGAATATAAAGAAGGATAAGAATATAAAGATGGATAAGAATATGCAGGCTGAAAACATACACAAAAATGTTGATGAAATTACTATAAATGATTTTGTTGCAAAGAATGATAAAGATGTTCTGGAATTAAAAAAAGCACGTCCTTTCAAGCGGAAGTGTTGTTCCTTTGTTACATTTTAGGAAGCTAAATGAGCTTTCTATGATAGAGCATTGCTTTACAACACGTCTTGGTGGACTCAGTGAAGGGATGTTTGAAAGCTTAAATCTAAGCTTTACACGTGGAGATGACGAGGAAAAGGTCTTAGAAAACTATAAAAGAGTGGCGGAGGCAATCGGAGCAGAGGCAGGACAGATTGTTACGACAGACCAGACACATACTACCAATGTTTTGAGAGTTGGAAAAAAGCAGTGTGGCATCGGGGTGACAAGAAAGAGACCATATACAGATGTGGACGGACTTATCACGAATGAGCCAAATGTTGTGCTTGCCACATTTTATGCTGATTGTGTACCGCTTTATTTTGTTGATCCGGTACATAGGGCAATAGGACTTAGCCATTCGGCTGGAGAGGTACTGTAAATCGCATGGGAAAACAGACACTTATTGCTATGAACAGGGAGTTTGGTACCGAGGCACATGATGTTATAGCAGCGATAGGTCCTTCAATATGTCAGGACTGCTATGAGATAAGTCAGGATGTTGCAGAGTGTTTTGTGGATGAGTTTGCGACAACAGACGATCCTCATGCGAGTGATATTCTGCTCTATAAGGGAGCTGGCAAATATCAGCTCAATCTTTGGGAATGTAACAGGAGAGTGCTTGTGGAGGCAGGAGTACAGGAAGACAATATTGCCATAAGCAATATATGCACTTGTTGTAATCCCTCTCTTTTATTTTCGCATAGAGCAAGTCATGGAAAGCGTGGAAATCTTGGAGCTTTTATGTTTCTTAAGTAATTTTCGCACAATCTATTAAGGAAATAATAAGAAATGCCTAAAGCTATATATGTTAAAATAGGTGTATCACGTTGGATAGTACACTGTGCGGGAACTGATGCTGCCAGACAGTTTTTGGTTCTTTGAATTAATATAAAAGGCACAGCGGTACTGGCGTATATGAACCGGGGAGAACGATATGCAGTTAAATTATCGAGATTCAAAGCCTATTTATGAACAAATTAAGGAAGGCATCAGACGAATGATTGTTATGAATGTTATTAAGCAGGACGAAAAGCTACCGTCTGTACGTGTGCTTGCCTGCAAGTATGCAATCAATCCTAACACTATCGCAAAAGCATACAAGGAACTTGAGGAGGAAGGCTATCTTTATACTAAAAGTGGTAAAGGAACCTTTGTTGCTGATGCTAAGACAGCCAGGCAGAGTCTGACAAGGAATTTGAAAATACTCTTTGACCAGGTGGTGACAGAGTTATTTGTGCTTGAAACACCTGTTGAGGAATTGAGAACAAGAATGGATGATGCGAAAGAGCAGCTGAGCATGGAAGATGACTTAGTCAGATTTGTAACACAAGATATGCAGACAGAAGATGTTGTGACAGAGGGTAATGATGATACAGATAAATAATTTAGTGAAAAAATTTGACGATTTTACGGCACTTGATGGTGTGAATATGAACGTGGAAAAAGGAGCTGTCTATGGCTTGTAGGCCCAAACGGAGCCGGCAAATCTACACTTATCAGGCATATTACAGGAGTAATGAGACAGGATGCAGGGGAAGTGTTTATTGAAGGTGAGCCTATATATGAAAATGCAAGGATTAAAGGACATATGGCTTACATTCCGGATGATATGTTTTATTTTTTGCAATCTGATACAATTAATATGATGCATTATTATAAGGGAATGTATCCAAATTTTGATGAGAAGCAGTTTTACAGGATGCAGGAGTTTTTCCCATCTATAGATGTTAAAAGAAATATCAGAAAGCTTTCAAAGGGGATGCAGAAGCAGGTTGCCTTCTGGCTTGCGCTGTGCTGTAAACCAAAGCTTATTGTACTCGATGAGCCTGTTGATGGGCTTGATCCTGTCATGAGAAGACAGATATGGTCTATCATGCTTGATGATGTGGCTGCAAATAATACTACAGTGGTTGTATCGTCTCATAACCTGCGCGAGCTGGAGGATGTGTGTGATCATGTAGGTATTCTCAATAAGGGAAAGATTATGATAGAGCGCTCTCTTACAGAGCTGCAGGGTAATATTTCAAAGATTCAGATTGCGTGTCCGTATGGTATGCCTAAGATACCACAGGATTTTAAAGTACTTCATATGTCAAATATAGGAAGAGTATACACTGTTATAGTACGTGGAGAGCCGGATGCTGTAGTAAAGGCGATTACAGATGGCAAAGACAGTCCGCAGGTAGTGGATGTACTGCCTCTTACTCTGGAGGAAATATTTATCTATGAGATGGGAGGAGAGGACTATGAAGTCAAAGATATCATTTATTAATAGAACAATGCTGCAAAAGAATGTAAAGCTTTACTGGCCAATCTGGACACTGTATACAATAGTGCTATTACTCAACGGTCCGTTTTCCATGTGGAGCAGATTTAAGAATGCAGAGTTTATTTATGGCAAAAACTGGCATAAGTATATGCTTGATATAATATCCCCGGCTATCAGCATGGAGGCGGATATGATTTTTATTTTTGTCATGGCATTGGTTACAGGCATGGCAATGTTCAGTTACCTGTATAATTCGAGAGCTTGTAATATGATTCACTCTATGCCTGTGACAAGACGTCAGCTTTTTTCGACTAATGTGTTGACAGGTCTGCTGTTTATGTGGATTCCGCAGATAATTAAGTACTTTATGTCGTTTGTTATATGTATATCATATGGAAATACTAAGGTGGTACATATTGGAATCAATCTGCTTGCTGCAATGGGAATATCATTTTTTATGTACAGCCTGGTGTGTCTGTGCGCAGTGATTACAGGACAGCTGGTTTCTGTAGCAGTGATGTATGCGGTTGTCAATCTTTTGTATGGAGGAGCGGTTATTGCCATTGCCAATGTGCTCACATATGTATCATACGGGCTTCCATATATGGAATTTGTAAGGAAAATAAGTGTTACGTGGTTTGTACCCATGTTGCAGCTTCTCAATCGTGTAGGATTTCATCCTGGCATGAAGAAAGCAGGGGATGATTATTACTGTATTAAATATACCTTCAGAGGCACAAACACTATCGTAGTTTATGTCATCGCGGCGGCAGTTATATACTTTATTTCTTATAAGATTTATAAACACAGAGATTTGGAAAATGCAGGAAGTTTTATAGCTATTCCAAAGCTTAAGCCTGTTTTCAGATGGGGGCTTGGCTGTCTGGGAGGACTGATTTTATCTACGGTTACAGCGTCGCTGCTGCTTGGGCTTAGAATCAGCATTGGTGTTCCTGCGATTATGATGCTTGCAGTGGTGCTTGGAATCATAGTCTTCTTACTTTTAGAGATGATTATAAGGAAGAATTTTAAAATTTTTTCTAAAGCACTATTTAAGGAAATCATTGCTTTCGGTGGGTTTGTTGTAGTTGTATTTGGAGGTATAACAGTTTACGGAAATGTGCAGGAAAATTATATACCGAAGCTTGCTGATATTGATTCTGCCAGTATAGCCATAGATTTTGATATCAACCTGGAGGGAAAGGATGTTGAAAAGATTTTAGAGACTCAAAAGATACTTATGGCGCAGAAAAAGGATTATTTTAAAAAGAGATATAATGATTCCTGGAATATTACGATCTCATATACATTAAAAAACGGAGAAAAGGTCAACCGTGTATATCATACAACCGATGATTTTAATCCACATAAGCAGTGCAGGGCGATTATGGCGGAGGAAAATAAACCACAGAATATTATTAATGCCATAATGCAGTGTGATACGACAGATATTACCTTTATCAATGGCTCGGCAGAGCAGTATGATGATAAATATGTAGATGTGCTGAATGAGAGCTTTAACGGAAAAGTTGCAGCGGATATTTTTGAGGCTGTGAAGAAGGATGTTGAGGCCGGTGTGATGCAGGAATATAATTTGAAGAGAATGCTTGACGGAGTGGATAAGGATAACAGCTATATGTACGATCTTATGCTGAATTTTACAGTGCCAAAGGGCAACAGGATTGGAAAAAGCTGGAATGTCTATGGCTTCACATGGTATGAGGAGCTGTTGGATATACTGGGTGTGACAAAGGAGTATTCTGATTTTGGGGATGCCCGTTCCGATGGTATTGAAACGTATTCGGTCAACATTAGTTTTGGCGAAAACTGTACTAATCTGATAGCTGTTCTTAAAGAAAATGGATTAATTTCATCAAAAGAACCACTTTTGACATATGAATAGTTGTCTCTGTAAATGGTATTGTGATATAATTACTCTGTTATAGATGTTTTGTTTATTATTTTATCATTATTTTGAATAGTTACAATTAGTCTATAATCTAATATGAATTTAGAACAGGAGAGTATATGAGCAGACCAGTAGTGGCCATCGTTGGCCGTCCAAATGTTGGAAAATCTACTCTCTTCAATGCGCTTGCAGGAGAGAGGATATCTATAGTAAAGGACACTCCGGGTGTCACAAGAGACAGAATCTATGCAGATGTATCATGGCTTGATTATAATTTTACCATGATTGATACAGGGGGTATTGAGCCGGAATCCGGAGACGTGATACTGTCACAGATGAGAGAGCAGGCACAGATTGCTATAGACACCGCAGATGTTATTATTTTTATTACAGATGTGAAGCAGGGACTTGTTGATTCCGATTCAAAGGTAGCGGATATGCTTCGTCGTTCACACAAGCCGGTTGTATTAGTTGTCAATAAGGTGGACAGCTTTGAAAAGTATATGACTGATGTGTATGAGTTTTATAACTTAGGAATTGGTGATCCACATCCTATATCTGCAGCTTCAATGCTCGGACTCGGAGATATGCTTGATGAGGTTGTAAAGCATTTTCCGGATTCATCTAAGCAGGACGATGAGGATGACAGACCGAGAGTTGCTATAGTAGGTAAGCCTAATGTAGGTAAGTCATCACTTATCAACAAGCTTGCCCGTGAGGACAGGGTAATAGTGTCAGATATAGCAGGCACCACAAGAGATGCTATCGATACAGCCATAAAATATGATGGTAAGGAGTATATATTTATCGATACAGCCGGTCTCAGGCGCAAGAATAAGATAAAAGAGGATATAGAGCGATACAGTATTATACGTGCAGTTTCCGCAGTTGAGAGAGCTGATGTTGTCATTGTAGTGATAGATGCTACAGAGGGAGTTACTGAGCAGGATGCTAAAATTGCGGGTATTGCCCACGAAAGAGGCAAGGGAATTATCATTGCTGTCAATAAATGGGATGCCATTGAAAAGGATAATAATACCGTAAAGCAGCACACAGAGAAAATCAGACAGATATTAAGCTTTATACCATATGCAGAGATACTGTTTATTTCGGCAAAATCAGGTCAGAGACTCAACAAGATATTTGAGCTCATCGATGTTGTTATAGAAAATAACTCAATGCGTGTTGCAACAGGAGTGCTAAATGAGATCGTTACGGAGGCAGTTGCCATGCAGCAGCCTCCTACAGACAAGGGCAAGAGACTTAAGATATACTATGTAACTCAGGTTTCGGTTAAGCCGCCTACCTTTGTAATCTTTGTAAACGACAAGAATCTTATGCATTTTTCATATACCAGATATCTTGAGAACAGAATCAGGGATACATTTGGTTTCAGGGGAACTGCACTTAAGTTTATTACAAGAGAACGAAAGGAAAATGAGTAAAATGATACTGGCTAGGATTTTAGCATTGGTCGTAGGGTATTTCTTTGGAACCTTTCAGACCGGATATTTTTATGGTAAGGCACATGGAATAGATGTAAGAGAGCATGGAAGCGGTAATTCAGGCACCACCAATACGCTTCGGACACTTGGATGGAAGGCCGGTGCAGTTACCTTCTTTGGTGATTTGTTCAAGGCAATCATAGCGGTTTTGATATTTTATTTCATATATAGAAATACATATCCACAGGCTGTTAAATGCATAGAGCTGTATGCAGGCTTTGGAGCGGTGCTTGGACACAATTTTCCGTTCTTTCTCAATTTCAAGGGAGGAAAGGGAATAGCATGTACATCAGGTGTGATACTTGCTGTATGTCCGATTGCGGCTCCGATATGTTTGGTATTGTTTATTTTTGCTGTAGCCATAACAAGATATGTCTCGCTTGGTTCTATACTGGTTGTTATATCGTTTCTGATTCAGGCAATTGTGTTTAACCATATGGGGCTGCTTGGAGTAAGTGGCAATTATGCGGTCGAGTTTGATATACTTGCTGCTTGTTTTACGGCGATGGCTATCTGGCGACACAGAGCCAATATCAAGAGACTTTTAAGCGGAACTGAAAATAAATTTGGTCAGAAGGCAAAGTAAATAATAGTTTTGGATTATAATAATTATATAAAATACGAGGCATAGAAAATGAGTAGAGTAGGTATTATAGGTGCAGGAAGCTGGGGAACGGCATTATCCCTGGTGCTTGCAAATAACGGACATTCTGTTGAAATATGGTCAATCGTGGAGAGCGAGATTGAGATGCTTAAAGAAAAGCATGAGCATATTGATAAGCTTCCTGGAGTAAAGCTTCCGGATAGCATTACCTTTACAACAGATATAGAGGAAACAATCAAAAATAACGATATACTTGTACTTGCGGTACCTTCTGTATTCACCAGAAGCACAGCAGTAAAAATGGCTCCGTTTGTGAAGGAAGGACAGATAATTGTCTGTGTGGCAAAGGGAATTGAAGAAAACACTCTTATGACCATATCTGATGTGGTAGAGAGTGAGATACCTTGCGCTGATGTGGCTGTAATGTGTGGACCTTCACATGCAGAGGAGGTCGGACAGCTGCTTCCTACGACTGTTGTTGCAGGAGCAAGGACACAGAAGACCGCTGAGATAGTACAGGATCTTTTTATGAATGAGGTATTTCGTGTGTATACCAGTCCTGATGTGCTTGGAATGGAGCTTGGAGGCTCCCTCAAGAATGTCATAGCACTTGCAGCAGGCATGGCAGACGGACTTGGCTATGGAGATAATACAAAGGCAGCGCTTATTACCAGAGGAATTGCAGAAATATCTGTGCTTGCGATTGAGATGGGAGCAAAGGCGGAGACACTTTTTGGACTGACAGGTATCGGAGACCTTATTGTTACATGTGAGAGTCGTCACAGCCGTAATAGAAAGGCCGGAATGCTCATAGGTCAGGGATACACAATGGATGAAGCAACAAAAGAAGTCAAGATGGTTGTAGAGGGCATCTATCAGCAAAGGCTGCACTTGCCCTTGCTGAAAAATATGATGTAAGGATGCCGATTATCGAGGAAGTAAACAGAGTGCTTTTTGAGGATAAACCGGCAAAGGAGGCTGTCTCAGAGCTTATGCTTCGTGACAGGAAGATTGAGCACTCAAGTCTGGAGTGGAAATAATTAGTTAACAGGTTGGGTAATAAATGGCTATAGACGGTCATATATAAAATTACATCAGGGGAAATTATAAAATGAAAATAAATATAAAAAAATTGACAACCACAGCCAAAATCTACAAAGGGGAAGTGAATATGCAGCAGCTATGATTTATATGCCGACATTACTAAGGATCTTGTCATTGAGCCACACGAGACAGCAAAGATAGGCACGGGGCTTTCGATAGAGATTCCTGACGGATATTTTGGGGCAGTTTTTGCCAGAAGCGGTTTAGCTGCAAAGCAGGCACTTCGCCCGGCAAACTGCGTGGGTGTGTGTGACAGTGATTACAGGGGAGAGTATATTGTGGCTCTTCACAATGATGGAACGCAGGCACGCACTATTAATCCCGGAGATCGCATAGCGCAGCTTGTGGTCATGCCATATCTGGCTGTTGAGTTTAATGAGGTGTCAGAGCTTTCTGATACGAAGCGTGGTGCCGGTGGATTCGGTTCTACGGGAGCTAATTAATCACAAATGAGTTACAATTAAAACTAATCTTTACTTAAAAAGGGGGACTTATCATGGAAAATCGTATTGTAAAATTTAAATCAAAGGAGAGTGCAGGCTTAAACTTACACGCTATACCGGGACATTTCGCTACAAGTCATTCGCATATTAATTATTATGTAGATGTGACAAGCATCAAGACCCGTGTGTCCGAGGCAAAGGAAGCTGCAAAGGCTCTTTACACCAAGGTACCGCATCATTCATATATAGATACAATCGTATGTATGGATGGAACAGAAATGATTGGTGCATTCTTAAGCCAGGAGATTGAGAGAAACGGACTTATGTCTGTGAATAAGCACGAGACAATTTACGTTGTATCGCCTGAGATTAACAACGGACAGATGCTTTTCAGGGATAACAATAAGGGCGCTATAGATGGCAAGCATGTTGTACTTCTTCTGGCAACTACCACGACAGGTGAGACGATCAGAAGAGCGATGGAGTGTATCAACTATTATGGCGGTATGGTCACATGTATTGCGTCCATATTCTCAACCATCGATGAGGTCAATGGAGTAAAGATTGATAAGCTGTTTGATGACGATGATGTGGTAAACTACCAGACATATCCTGTTACAGAGTGTCCATTCTGCAAGAAGGGGCTGCCGATTGAGGCTATGGTCAATGGCTTTGGATATTCTAAGCTGTAATTAGTACGTTTATTGCAGTAATTACCTTGTAATTGTTTCGATATCAGACTGTGTTTCGTCATAATGACAACAACACGTTAAATTATTTGGCGGATTGACTATAGCCAATTGACGATATGTTTTGTATTATAAAGATACAAAGAAACAAGGTAACAGACAGTCAAGGCACTGAACAGTTACATATATGTACATAATACTTAGGAGGTATTTTTAAAATGGCAAGTTTATCATTAAAGAACGTTTGCAAAGTTTATCCAAACGGATTTGAGGCAGTTAAGGATTTCAACCTTGAAGTAGAAGATAAAGAGTTCATCATCTTCGTAGGACCTTCAGGATGTGGAAAATCAACAACACTTCGTATGATCGCAGGTCTTGAGGAGATTTCTTCAGGAGAGCTTATCATCGACGGAAAGGTTATGAATGACGTAGAGCCAAAGGATCGTGATATCGCAATGGTATTCCAGAACTACGCTCTTTACCCACATATGACAGTATTTGACAACATGGCATTTGGACTTAAGCTTAGAAAAGTTCCAAAGGATGAGATTAAGGCAAAAGTTGAGGAGGCAGCAAGAATCCTTGACCTTGAGAAATTATTAGACCGTAAGCCAAAGGCTCTTTCAGGTGGACAGAGACAGCGAGTTGCCATGGGTCGTGCAATCGTTCGTAATCCTAAGGTATTCCTTATGATGAGCCTTTATCAAACCTTGATGCAAAGCTTCGTGTACAGATGAGATCTGAGATTTCTTCATTACATAACAGATTAGGTGCAACAATCATCTACGTTACACATGATCAGACAGAGGCTATGACACTTGGAACAAGAATCGTTGTTCTTAAAGATGGTGTTATCATGCAGGTCGACAGCCCACAGAAGCTTTACAATCAGCCAAACAACCTGTTCGTTGCAGGATTCATCGGATCACCACAGATGAACTTTGTAGATGCTCAGTGTGTTGTTGAGGGAGCAAAGGCATTCCTTAAATTCGATAAATACCAGGTTGAGCTTCCAGAGGCAAAGGCTAAGAAGCTTATCGATGGCGGTTATGCAGGAAAGAACGTAGTATTCGGTATCAGACCTGAGGATATCTACGATTCAGCAGAGCATCTTGATAAATTTGCTACATGCAAGATTGATTCAGATGTTACAGGATATGAGTTACTTGGTGCAGAGGTATTATTATACTTCACAGTTGCAGGCGCAAATATGTCAGCAAGAGTTGATTCAGATACACCGGCTCGTTACGGTGATCACATTGAGCTTGCATTTGATCCACACAAGATTCATGTATTTGATAAAGAAACTGAATTGACAATTACCAACTAGTTCGTTAAAATTAAATAGTTGTAAATTGACAGACCGGGTGTATAATTTACACCCGGTTTTCTTTTGCGAATGTATGTGAGGTTCTGAAAAGTTAAGTTACGGTGTTAAATTATAGCAAGGTTACAGCTTATGACTTGTAGAGACTTTTTACTTGTCTGCGTCAGAACAGTAATGAGAGGATAGGAATATGATTACGAATCAGAAACTGAAAAAATCACTTGAGGAAATAAAAAATATTACTTCGTTTGATGCGATTTTATACTCAGCCAAGGGAAAGCATCTGACAGGTACGGTGGAAGAGCCGGAACATAGCGACATTTTTGTGAAGGAGTTTATAGTATCCGAAGAGGATGTTAGGGAAAAAAATGATGCAATAGCATTTGCGGTTGAAATTGATTCAGAGCTTGAGTATGTGCTTGTAATGTTCTGTCAGTATACGAGTGAGAATCTTGTAATAGGCAGGATGGCAGTTTGTCAGCTTCGTACACTTGTGCTTGGTGAGTCAGAGCGATATGACAGAAATAATTTTATTCAGAATATTCTTCTTGGCAATATGCTTGGTTCTGATATAATAAACCGTGCCAAGAAATTACATATAGAAAACAGAAAACGAGTAGTATATGTTATAGATACCGGAAAGAACTGCAATGAGATAGCTGTTGAGCTTGTAAAGAATCTGGCTGATATCAGAAGCGGTGATTTTGTGGTGGCGATGGATGAACATAATGTAGTGCTGGTAAAGGATGTTGAGGACATAGATCCGGTTAAGCTTCAGGAAAAGCTTTCATCTATTGCAGGAAGTCTGGTTGACAATCTGCTTGCAGAGGCTATGATTAAGGTACGGGTGGGCTATGGCAATCCGACGGATGTTCTTCCAAAGATTGCAGAGTCTTATCAGGAGGCAAAAATGGCGCTTGAGGTCGGCAGGCTGTTTTACGTGGAAAAGGAAATTATGGCATATGACAGGCTGGGCATAGGAAGACTTATTTATCAGCTTCCAATGAGTCTGTGTGAGATGTTTATCCGTGAGGTTTTTGGTGATGAGGTGCCACAGATACTTGATGACGAGGAGGCAATGTCTACAATCTCCAAGTTCTTCGAGAACAATCTGAACATATCAGAGACTGCAAGACAGCTTTATGTGCATAGAAATACGCTTGTGTACAGGCTAGAGCGTATTGAGAAGTCGATAGGTCTTGATATCAGAACCTTTGATGATGCTATGATATTTAAAATAGCTACGATGGTGTTAGCGCATATCAAGGATAGCAGGCAGGCAGATAATATAATTATTACGCAATTTAAAGAAGTAGGAGACAAGTATGGCCAAGAAGCAAACATACGATGAGAAAAGCATAGCAATTTTAGAAGGACTTGAGGCAGTCAGAAAAAGACCGGGTATGTATATAGGAAGTGTCACAACCAAGGGACTAAACCATCTGATATATGAGATTGTGGACAACTCAGTAGATGAGCATCTGGCAGGTGCCTGTGATACCATAAGGGTAACTCTTGAGAAAAACGGTTCGTGTACGGTGGAGGATAACGGACGTGGAATACCTGTAGGTATGCATGCAAAGGGCGTTTCTGCGGCACGAGTTGTATTTTCTACACTGCACGCCGGAGGAAAATTCGACAATTCTGTATACAAGACCAGCGGAGGTCTGCACGGAGTTGGTTCGTCGGTTGTAAATGCACTATCCACATATATGGATGTGGAGATAAGCAGAGATGGCTTTATCCACCATGACAGATATGAAAAGGGTGTTCCTGTTGTGGAGCTTGAAAATGGCCTGCTTCCTACTATAGGTAAAACCAAAAAGACAGGAACAAGGATTAATTTCCTGCCTGACCCGGAGATTTTTGAGAAGACTAGATTCAAGGAAGAGGATGTAAAGAACAGACTTAAGGAGACTGCGTATCTCAATCCGAAGCTTACAATCATATACGAGGACAAACGAGGCGATGAGACAGAGCATATTGAGTATCATGAGCCTGAGGGTATTATCGGTTTTGTAAAGGATTTAAATAAAAATATAGAAAAGCTGCATGATGTCATTTACTTTACAGGAGAGAGTGAGAATATAAAGGTTGAGGTGGCTTTTCAGTATACAAGCGAGTTCCATGAGAATATTCTTGGTTTTTGCAACAATATATACAATTCTGAGGGTGGAGCACATATCACAGGCTTTAAGACAGCCTTTACAGGTATTATAAACTCATATGCCAGAGAGCTTGGTATATTAAAGGACAAGGATGCGAATTTCAATGGAGCAGATGTCAGAAACGGCATGACTGCTGTAGTGTCAGTAAAGCATCCTGACCCTAGATTCGAGGGTCAGACAAAGACAAAGCTTGACAATCAGGATGCAAACCGTGCAACTGCCAAGGTGACAAATGATGAGGTACCGCTTTATTTTGACAAGAATCTTGAGGTCTTAAAGACGGTAATATCATGTGCTGAGAAGGCCGCAAAGATTAGAAAAGCGGAGGAGAAGGCAAAGACCAATCTGCTCACAAAGCAGAAGTTTTCATTTGATTCAAACGGAAAGCTTGCAAACTGTGAGAGCAGGGATGCTTCTAAGTGCGAGATTTTCATAGTCGAGGGAGATTCGGCCGGAGGCTCGGCAAAGATGGCAAGAAACCGTATGTTTCAGGCAATCATGCCGATTCGAGGCAAGATTTTGAATGTTGAAAAGGCAAGTATTGATAAGGTACTGGCAAACGCTGAAATAAAGACAATGATAAATGCGTTTGGCTGCGGATTTTCGGAAGGGTATGGAAATGATTTTGATATAACAAAGCTTCGCTATGACAAAATCATCATTATGGCCGATGCTGATGTGGACGGAGCTCATATCTCCACACTGCTTTTGACTCTGTTCTTCAGGTTTATGCCTGAGCTTATTTTAGAGGGACATGTATATGTTGCCATGCCTCCGCTTTACAAGGCTATTCCGTCAAAGGGCGAGGAAAAATATTTGTATGACGATGCGGAGCTTGACAAGTACAGAAAGACACATACAGGCAAGTTTACGTTGCAAAGATATAAGGGTCTTGGAGAGATGGATGCGGATCAGCTCTGGGATACCACACTAAATCCCGCAACAAGGATGCTAAAGCGTATTGAAATAGAGGATGGGCGCCTGGCAAATGATGTGACATCACTGCTTATGGGTAGTGATGTGCCACCGAGAAAAGAGTTCATATACGAGCATGCGCATGACGCGGAGCTGGATGTGTAAGCATGACGATTTTGCTTTTGGTTCTCAGTGGTTCTGAATAGTTAAGCAGTATTTATAATCGGAGAAAGACATGGATAGAAATATAGATAACAATGTAGACAACAATATAATTCAGACCGAATATTCGGAGCTGATGCAGAAATCATATATTGACTATGCGATGAGTGTCATTATAGCAAGAGCCTGCCGGATGTGCGCGATGGCTTAAGCCTGTACAAAGGCGTACACTTATGATATGCATGAGCTGG
>ENA-OQCE01000539-OQCE01000539.1-human-gut-metagenome-genome-assembly--contig:-NODE-539-length-18234-cov-3.793726_pt1 | contig 18234 bp, 26 predicted proteins | sample MGYA00242495_ERZ504572 | MGnify/ENA primary metagenome ERZ504572 (study PRJEB26092, sample SAMD00036228) | human gut metagenome | host: Homo sapiens | study: EMG produced TPA metagenomics assembly of...
TAATAACGCAGGATAGAGGAAAGCGTCGCGATCGAAGAAGCGAAAAAGAAAAAAGAGAAAGAAGAGTTACGCAAGAAAGAAGAGGAAAAGAAACGGAAAGAGGAAGCCGAAAAAGAACGCATCCGCAAGGAGGAAGCCGAGAAGAAACGCCTTGCCGAAGAACGCCGCAAGAAAGAACAGGCCATCAGCAACAAGGTCGCAGGTGCTTTCGGAATAGGCAGCCAAGAAGGGAACAGCCAGGGAGATACCGGATCCGGAACCGGCAATCAGGGTAGCCCGTTCGGAAATTCCGACCACGGGGCTAACGAAGGTGTTGGCGGATATGGTTCGTTCAACCTGAACGGACGTTCGATCGGAGCGGGAGGTCTCCCACGCCCAGCTTACACGATCCAGGAAGAGGGACGAATCGTAATCAACATTACGGTAGATCCGAAAGGAAATGTTATATTTGCAGAAATAGGCAAAGGTACCAACATCGACAACGGTTCCATGCGCAAGAGCGCCCTGGACGCGGCCAAACGCGCCAAGTTCAACAGCATCAGCGGAGCGAACAACCAGAGCGGTACGATTACCTATCTGTATAAACTTAAATAATTTATGATTTATTAGCTGCTTATAAATCATAAATTATAAATCATAATTCATAAATCATAAATCATGAAGAAAGCAATTGTATTCTTAGCGAACGGTTTCGAAGAAATGGAAGCCCTGGGGACTGTCGATATTCTGCGTCGCGGTGGAATCGAAGTTACAACTGTTTCCATCACAACCGATCCGGTTGTCATCGGTGCACACAATGTTCCGGTCACAGCCGACACGACATTGAACAATGCCCTGTTAAATGATGCCGATGCCCTCATTCTCCCCGGAGGCATGCCGGGTGCATCGAACCTGAACGATTCGGAGGCCGTCAAAGAAGCATTGCTCGGACAATACCGCGAAGGCCGTATCGTAGCTGCAATCTGTGCCGCTCCTATGGTATTGGGCGGACTCGGCTTGTTAAAGGGCCGCAAGGCGACCTGCTATCCGGGTTTTGAACCGAAGCTGATCGGTGCGAACGTCACCGGTGAAGCCGTTGAAGTCTCCGACAATGTGATAACCGGCAAAGGCCCCGGATTAGTCATGAATTTTGGCCTCGCCTGGTCGCAGCATCAAGAACGATGCGGTTGCGGAAGAGGTTGCCGCAGGGTTGCTTTTGTAAGAAAAAGATCAGTCCACATTGATAGAAGGTGTCCTAAAAGCCCTTATTCCCATCTTTGGTGTGAGAACAGGACTGTTTTGGGGCACCTTCCATCTTTTACTAATTGCAAACATTCCGTAACAATACCGGAGTATCGTCCTCCTTTACCCTTTATATTCCGATACCATATAAAAGACACCGAGCGCAAATTTTGGTGCAAATGTCCGTTTCGACTACCTTTGCATCAGTTTTATCAAAAAGAATACGCAGTACGATGAATAATTTAAAAGGATTTGCCTTTGGTATCTTGACATCCGCAACCTTCGGGTTAATCCCGCTGTTTACCTTGCCCCTGATGGCAAAAGGAATGCAATTCGATTCCATCCTGTTCTACCGTTTCCTGTTCGCGGCATTGGCCTGGCAGGTATTATGGCCGCAAAGAAAGAATCTTTCCACGCAGACAAGAGAGATATCCCGGTATTAATATTGTTAGGTTTTTTCTATACGGCCTCCGCCATGTTCCTGTTCTGGGGATACAATTTTATGTCGGCGGGGATCGCCACAACGCTGCATTTCACCTATCCGGTATTCGTAACGCTTATCATGCTGTTGTTTTTCCGGGAAAAGACATCCTGGATTACCTTGATGGCGATCGTTTTGGCAATCTGCGGGGTGGCACGTCTTTCGATAGGTGAAGAAGAAATAAGACTGAGCGCATTAGGTGTGTTCATCGTGCTGCTGTCGGCCCTGGGATATGCGCTCTATATCACGACCGTCAATAAATTCTTAGCCGGGGGATCAACCTCCAGGCTAAAGATGGGTGGACGCAAACTGACCTTCTATGTATTCATTGTCAGCACGGCTCTGTTTGCCATCAAGGCGGGAACCAACCAGGGTATCCAACCGATTCCCACAGCATGTCATTTGTCAATCTGATACTGTTGGCGATCGTTCCGACAGTCATCTCGAATATCACCCTCGTGCTTGCCGTGCACAATATCGGCGGAACGCTTACCGCCGTATTGGGCGCCGTAGAACCTATCACCGCCGTATGTGTCGGGATATTGGTTTTCAGCGAGCCTTTCACCCCCAATCTGGCAGTAGGCATCCTGCTTATCATCATTGCTGTAACGATGATTATCCTGTCCAAATCGATCCAGGGCACATTACGGAAAATATACAGGAAAGCGGCCCATTTTCAGGTTTCGAAATAAGTCCTTACAATCGGCGTCTTACGTTTATAGTTCTGAGAGCTTGCGATTAAAGTATCGCAGACTCTCAGAACTATAAGTGCGGGCCAACGGTACTTACTCTTGCAAGAGAGAATCTACGGCAGTCCGGCTACAGACTCGATCCCACATATACGAATAAAAGGGAAAGGACTGCCGCAAAAAGAAATACATTGCGTGCCGTATGTCCCAATGTACGGTTTAACGCCCTTCCTTCCAGTGTAAGCAATTCCCGTGTCGTGTAAAAGCAAAGGGCGAACAGGATCCCGAATAAAAACAGAATCCACCAAGGAGCATCCAGAACAAGCGGGAGAACCAAGAGAAACGCCACACATTCATTCAAAATATAAAACACCCGACCGAAACGGCGACCGAACAAAACGATTGTCGTCCGTTTGCGGGCAGCCTTATCCTGCAGGTAGTCCCGGTAATTATTGACAACTAAGATATTCACAGACAAAAGCCCCAAGGCCACAGATAGCAAGAAAGACAACAAGGAGAAACTCAACGTCTGTATATAGTAGGTGAAACAAACCGGTATAACCCCGTAAAACAACAATACGCAGACATCCCCCAGCCCGTTATAAGCCAAAGGAAAAGGACCGGCAGAATAGGCCAGCACACATATGGCGATCGCAAGTCCCACCCATATCAGCCGCCAGTCCGCAAAACAGATCAGTAGCAAACCGGACAAGCAAGCCAGTCCCAACATGACGAACGTACCTGCCAGCATGGCTTTCGGAGTGATCCAGCCTTGCGCCACCGCTCGCTCCGGCCCTAACCGGTCCTCCCGGTCGCTCCCTTCTTAAAATCGAAATAATCGTTCGCAAAGTTACTGGCTATCTGGCGAAGAGAGCCACAAGGAGCACAATACCGCCGGTGTTATATCGAACATCCCGTCATAATAGGCCAATGCGCACCCCAATAAAACCGGACTGACAGAGGCCGGCAAGGTCCTGGGACGTGCCGCCTCCACCCAAGCCCCAGCAAGAGATTTTTTATCTTCCATATCTGTTTTCAGCATAATTTGCATGCAAAAATAAAACAAAAAGGGCACATATTTGTTTTTTACGCAAGAATTCATATATCTTTGCAACATGAAGAATTTTCTATTCATATTGACCCTACTATTCGGAATGTTGCTTTTTGTACCCGAAGACGTACAGAACAACGATACTACACTTGATTTACAAGTGCAGAAAGAGGCTGTTATGATAGAAAAAGGAACAGCTGACATGCAGCATAACCTGGAAATACTCAGCAGCGACTTGAAAGGTTGCAATTGCCTGACACCTCGCAGAAGCATCCAGAATGTCAGCAATACTTTAAACATACGATTACTGAAGATCGAAGAAAAGGCAATCCAGTATTTTCGCTTGAAAGAAATCAATCTTCTCCGGAAAGTATCCGAAGAGGTAACAATATGTCAGACCATTAACTTTTCAACCCTCCTTTGCCGCATGGGATACCATGTGTATGGCCTGCGGAAAATCATTATTTGATCGTAAGTGAATAATCTCTGATTTCGTATGGGATATGAATTCCATACCGTTTCTTTTATTGCATTTTCCGAAATGCGAACAATTTTATTATTCACTTAAAAAATCAAATAATTATGTCTACTAAAAAGAATAAATTCAGTATCTATATTTATGTCGTTATTACTATTATCGGTTGTGTACTCGCTTGCAGTTCCATCGTTCCGAACGATTATCTGAAACTGGTAGTCGTCATGGGAGCCCTCGGTGTAGGCTTGTATGGCATCATGAAAGGTCTTAGCACTCCTTCCACAACGGAAGAAACAGCCAGCCCCGAAAAATAAAAGATCGTTTCACAGCCTAAAAAATACAGACATGAAAATAAATAAAGATCTTGTGGATGCAACTATGATGTTGTCATTCATTATCTTGGTATTAATCGGAACAAGCGACTTCTCCAATATGTTATTAAAAGAGATAACAATGGGTAGTCTTGCCGTGCTGAGTGTAGCGATGATTGCTTTACGGTTCATTCATATGCGGCAGGAAGCCAATAGTCCGAAGGATGAAGAATACGAATATTAAAGAATAATTCCTAACAACCCTAACTGAATGTCTATTAGCTTCCTGTTGTTTACTTCGTGGTGATCTCGAGGTTTTCCGAGGTACGTTTTTCTGCCTATAAAACAACTTGCTGTTTACTTGGTTACGGCAAATATTCTTTGCCGGGATAACAGGAAGCAAGACATTTTAATAGATTAACAAACGAATAAGGAAAAAAGGGCTATGATTACAAGTTTGACGTTATTGATTCTCTCGCTGGTAGCGCTTTACATAGGGGCCGGTTGGTTAGTTCAGGGGAGTTCCGCTTTAGCTCTCAAAGCCAAAATTTCACCTTTGGTGGTCGGTCTGACCATCGTTGCATTCGGGACAAGTGCCCCCGAACTGGTAGTAAGCCTGAACGCCACGCTCAGCGGACAAGGCGATATTGCGATCGGAAACATCGTAGGTTCGAACATATTCAATATTGGAGTCATATTAGGAGTTTCGGCAACCATTTGCCCGCTTCAGGTAAAAAAGCAATTACTCCGAATCGATATCCCGGTCATGCTGGCCGCAACCGTACTGTTCACCATCCTTTTCTGGAACGGGACATTGGGGCGGACGGAAGGGCTTTTCTTTCTAACAGGTATTATCATTTATACAATATTCAGCCTCTTCTACTCCCGCAAACATGGAACAGAAGGGTCGAGCCAGGAACTCGAAGAACAGCCTAAGCACTGGGCTGTCGATACGCTGGCCATCGTCGGGGGTCTGGTCGTCTTGGTATTTGCCTCTCGATTATTGGTGGACAATGCCGTTTCCATCGCCAAAGAGCTTGGTGTGAGCGAAGCGGTTATCGGGCTTACGATCGTCGCAGCCGGAACAAGTATGCCGGAACTGGCAACATCCATTGTTGCCGCTTACAAGCGTAAAACGGATATTGCCATCGGGAATATCGTCGGCTCAAACTTATTCAATATACTGACCATAGCCGGCTCTTGCGCGCTTATACATCCCATCGAGGCCAAAAATGTAAACTACATCGACCTACTGGTCATGTTGGGCATATCCATCCTGCTCTTGCCGCTGGTGAAAAGCGGGCAAAAAATATCCCGGACGGAAGGATTCGTCTTGATTCTCTTCTATGTGATTTACATGTTCTGGTTACTTCGCGACACACTCTGACAGAGTATTCATGCAAAAATAAATTTCAAGATGAACAGGGCTGCCAGCACATACATGGTAGGGCTTACCTCCTTATGTTTGCCGCATCCTAACTTGACCAGTACATAGCACAACAATCCTAAAACCATTCCGTCGGCAATGGAATAGGTCAGTACCATCATGATCATGGTGATAAAAGCCGGAAGCGCTTCGGATATGTCGTCCATATCGACTTTTGTGATAGAATCCATCATAAACACCCCGACCAGCACCAAAGCCCCCGTCGTTGCCGCACTCGGAATCAGCAGGAACAAGAGCAAAGAACAAAGCAAGCAAAAACAACACACCCGTCACCAGCGAAGTGAACCCTGAACGTCCGCCTTCCGCAATGCCGGAAGCACTCTCCACATAGGTGGTAATCGTAGAACTTCCCATCATGGACCCGACCGTCGTACCGATCGCATCGGACATCATTGCCTCCTTTACGTGGGGAATCTGTCCGTCTTCGTCCATAATGCCTGTTTTCGAAGCCAGGCCGACCAGTGTACCGACCGTATCGAATATATTCATAAACAGCAAGGTAAAGATAACGATTGCCATATCCAACGTAAAAAACTCATTGAAATCAAACTGGCAGAACGTTGGCGCCATCGAATGAGGAATGGAAACAGGCAGGAACCCATCCGGAAATTCCGTCACTCCTAACGGAATACCGATCAACGTACAGATCAGAATGCTGTAGAACAACGCTCCCTTCACTTTCCTCAAGACCAGGATACCGCTCAACAGAATCCCCACCATCGCCAGGACCGAAACCGGAGTGAACGGTCCGAACATCACGAAAGTCGCCGGATTCGGAACGATGATGCCGGCATTCTTCAAACCCACAAAAGCGATGAACATGCCGATCCCCGCCGAAATAGCGAAGCGCAGGTTCATCGGTATGCTATTCAAGATCACCTCCCGGACGTTCAGAAACGTAATCAGGATAAAGATCACCCCCTCCACAAACATCGCTGTCATAGCGGTCTGCCAGGAATAACCCATGCCCTGCACCAACGTAAAAGCGAAAAAGGCGTTCAGTGCCATACTGGGAGCCTGGGCAAAAGGCAACTTTGCCATAAAAGCCAGCAGCAAGGTAGCGAGGGCCGAAGCCAAAGCGGTTGCAGTAAAAACAGCGCCTTTGTCCATCCCTGTCGTTGCCAGGATAGAGGGATTGACAGCCAGAATGTAACTCATTGTCAAGAACGTCGTAATCCCGGCAATGATCTCCGTGCGCAATGCCATTGTCTGTGGGTCGAACCCAAGTAACTTCTTCAGCATTTCCAATCTGATTAATCGAATGACCACTTAATCGCCAGTGTCGGAATAGCATAAAAACCTTTACGTGCACCGAAATTCTGGCTCAACTCTACCTCACTGCCGACACTCAGCTTGAACTTATCATCAACATGTTTCAGCTTGTTAAGATTCACCCAGAACTGCGGTTCGGCCAAGAAAATAAAGTTCCGGTGACTACCGTCCGCATAATCGGTCCGTTCCCTCCACCAGTCGGCGAAACCGCTGAACGTGCAAAGACCGTTCTTGACAAAATGAACATACCAAGTGCCTGTCAACTGGAAGTTGTTGGGTTCCCGATGTTTCTGGATATATTTATACATAGCGGTAAGCGTGAAACCTTTCGTAAAATCCGGATTATTCCAGGTATAGGTTGCACCGCCAAGATAGGCGTTATTATAGGAGAAACTGTTCGATGCTCCCCCGTTATATTCGACATGTATGGAAAAAGGAGGTTGCCAGAAACGCAGTTCGCGGGCAATCTCCCAATAGCCGGCTGCAACACCTTTGCTGGTATAATCCATGTCGACAAAAAAATAGGTACTTCCCCATTTATCCGCTTTAAACATTTCCACCGTCGAGGTCAGCACCGGACGGCCATGTAAGTCCTTGTCATAAAGAGCACCTCCGAAATCATAATGTAACTGCACATTTTGCGCTTTCCCGCAACAAACAATCGCCAGCAAAGCCGCCAGCACAAAGAGCCTTCTCATCTTATTATCCTAAATTGTTAAAGTGTTAAAGAAAGATGCAAAGATACATAAATTAATTTTACTTTTACTTCTCTCATTCGTTTGTCAGGCCGGCTAAACAGAGCTGATTTGTATTAAATAAAAATATCCTGATGCAAAATGAATTACATCAGGATATTTCTAATGACAATATAACTGTCGGGACTTTACCAGATCACTACCCGGTCGGCCGGCAGCATATACATCGGTTCGCCTTCTTTGATATCGAATGCGCTGTAGAAAGCGTCAATGTTGCGAAGGGCGGCATTGACACGCCACTTGCCTAATGAGTGCGGGTCGATCTTGGTCAGACGCAGGATTTCTTCGGGACGGATGTTCTGTGCCCAAAGATTGGCGTAGCCCAGATAGAACGCTGTTCATTGGTAAAACCGTCGATCGGGGCCGGTGTCTCTTTTCCTTCCAGAGAATTGAGATATGCTAAATGAGCGACCATCAGCCCCTGATCGGCAATGTTCTCGCCCAAAGTGAAACGTCCGTTGGCATGAACGCTGTCCACAACAATGATATCACTATATTGCTGAGCCAGACGGTCGGCACGTTGCGTAAAGAGAGCGGCGTCTTCGGCTGTCCACCAGTCACTCAGATTGCCTTCCTTGTCATAGTTACGTCCCTGGTCGTCGAATCCGTGAGTCATTTCGTGGCCTATCACGACACCGATAGCACCATAGTTCACGGCATCGTCAGCTTCCGGATTGAAGAAAGGAGGTTGTAGGATGGCGGCAGGGAAACAAATCTCGTTCGTTGTCGGGTTGTAATAGGCATTCACCGTCTGCGGCTCATTCCCCAACGAGTCTTATCGACCGGTTTGTCTACATCCGCCAACATATAATTGACCTCAAAGATATTGGAACGGCGTACGTTCGCCCAATAAGAATCATTCTTGATCTCCAGACCGCTGTAGTCGCGCCAAGTGTCGGGATAGCCGATCTTGACGATAAAAGCAGCCAATTTCTCCTGCGCCTTCGCCTTAGTGGCATCGCTCATCCATTCCAGGCTGGAAATACGGTCACCCAACGCTTTCTGCAAGTCACCGACCATCTTCAACATCTTTTCTTTGGAAGAAGCCGGGAAATATTTAGCCACATACATCTGGCCGACAGCTCCGACAGGGCACCGTTTACCGTAGACAGGGCACGTTTCCAGCGTGGCTGCTGCTCTTGACGGCCGGACATCGTCTTCCCATAGAAATCAAAATCGGCAGCGACAAACGGATCGCTCAGGTAAGGAGCGGCAGAGCTAAGCAAGTTGAATGTCAGGTAATATTTCTGTTCATCCAAAGTCGTATTCTTCATCAAGGCAGACAGACCTTCATAGAACGAGAGCTGTTTCGCATCCAGATATTTGATATCCATCATCCCCATACTTTCGAAATAAACATCCCAGTTTAACAGATCGTTCTTAGCCTTGAAATCTTCGATAGACATCTTATTATAGTTCTTTTGGGAATCGCGCAGGTCTTCACGGCTGAAAGAAACTTCGGCAATGCCCCTTTCTATCTTCATGATCGCATTGACGGCGGCATCGGCCTGTTCGGGAGAACTTCCGATCAGGGTAAACAAACGGGTAATATAGTTCTTATAGGCTTCGCGCATTTTTTGGCTGCTTTCGTCTTCCAGCAGGTAATAATCGCGATCTCCCATACCCAGTCCAGCCTGGTATAACTGTACGATATTCATGGAACTGTTCTTTTCATCGGCTCCGACATACAAGGCGAAGAAAGGAGCCATCCCCTCCTTATGCAAGGTAGCAACCATCTTGGTCAGTTCGTCCTTCGTTCCTAACTTGTTGATTTCAGCAGCTGGTCTTTGATCGGGGCATAACCGTCTTCATTCAGTTTCACGCTGTCCATCCCCATCGCGAACAACATACCGATCTTCTGCCGACGCTCCCCTCCTGCCCGGGTGTCTCACTGAGACCTTCGATAAGAGTACGGATCTGTTCCTGATTGTTATCCCTGAGCTGGTCGAATGTACCGAAACGGGCATATTCCGGTTTCAGCGGATTATTCTTCATCCAGCCACCACAAGCATACTGATAGAAATCGGTCCCCGGAGCCACAGCCGTGTCCAGGTTGGCCAGGTTGATAGCGTCATTCTTTGCAGCCTCCTTCACAGGAGTTTTGCTGCACCCTACCATTGCGGCCATTCCAGCGGCAACAAGCGGTATTACCATTAACTTTTTCATTTTGTTCAACGTTTAATCATTCATTTTATCCGACAAAGGTACACAAATTGAGGCAAATAGTAATATCTTTTTCTTTTTATAATTTCGTTCATAAGTGTATTTTATATACTTTTGTCCTCAGGAAAATACTTATAACCTATAATTTTATATCATGACATAGCTTTCATTCAAACAAAACATAGTAAACGAAAATAACATGAAAACAGTATTAGTAAGCCTAATGGCAGCCGCCACACTGCCCCTCTTCGCCCAGAAAGACGCGAGCATCCGTATCTATCCTGAGCAAGGAAACCAACAGATCAGCAAACATATCTACGGCCAGTTCGCCGAACACCTCGGGACCTGTATCTATGGCGGGCTTTGGGTCGGCCCCGAATCCGAAATACCCAATACACAAGGCTACCGAAACGACGTGCTGAATGCCTTGAAAGAACTGAAAATCCCCAACCTCCGCTGGCCGGGCGGCTGCTTCGCCGACGAATACCACTGGATGGACGGCATCGGCCCGAAAGAAAACCGTCCGAAAATGGTGAACAACAACTGGGGCGGCACGATCGAAGACAACAGTTTCGGTACGCACGAGTTCCTAAACCTCTGCGAACTGTTAGGGTGCGAACCTTATATCAGCGCCAACGTCGGTAGCGGGACCGTCGAAGAGATGGCCAAGTGGGTCGAATACATGACTTCGGAAGGCGACAGCCCGATGGCCCGCCTGCGCCGGCAAAACGGACGCGACAAAGCATGGAAAGTCAAATTCATCGGTGTCGGCAACGAAAGTTGGGGATGTGGCGGAAGCATGCGCCCCGAATACTACGCCGACCTCTACCGCCGCTACTCCACCTATTGCCGCAACTACGACGCAACCGCCTTTTCAAGATTGCCAGCGGAGCCAGCGACTACGACTACAACTGGACGGAGACGCTGATGAAGAACGTCGGCGGCCGCATGGATGGCATCTCCCTGCACTATTACACGGTCACGGGATGGAACGGAAGCAAAGGATCGGCTACGGATTTCAACAAGGACGACTATTACTGGACAATGGGCAAATGTCTCGAAATAGAAGATGTCGTCAGGAAGCATATCCAGATCATGGACAAATACGACCCGCAGAAGAAAATCGGCCTGATGGTAGACGAGTGGGGAACCTGGTGGGACGAAGAGCCGGGCACGATCAACGGCCACCTGTACCAGCAGAACACCATGCGCGATGCTTTCGTGGCAGCCCTCACTTTGAACGTATTCCATAAATATACCGACCGCGTCCGGATGACCAACATCGCCCAGATCGTCAACGTGCTCCAATCCATGATCCTGACGAACGGCCCGAAGATGTTGCTCACGCCGACTTATTATGTTTTCCAGATGTATAACGTGCACCAGGACGCCACTTTCCTGCCGATGGACTTGATCTGCGACAAGGCCAAAGTGCGCGGAGGCCGAGAAGTACCGATGGTAAGCGCTTCCGCCTCCAAAGACAAGAACGGACGTATCCACATTTCTTTGGCCAATGTAGATGTCGACAACGCCCAAAGCATCACCCTCGACCTGCAAGGACAAAAGATCGGCAGCGTGAAAGGACGTATCCTGACCTCCGCCTCCATCAATGACCATAACACCTTCGAGAAACCGGATGCCGTAAAACCGGCAACCTTCGACGGTGCGAAAATCGAAAAGGGACAGCTCAAAATCGACTTGCCCGCCAAGTCTATCGTCGTACTGGAAGTGAAATGATGCTATGATTTATGATTGAACCTGGTGTTGTCTATGGTATCAAGTCAGGAGCAAACGAATAAATCATAAATCATAAATCATAAATCATATTTATTTCCTACTTTTGCCCAAAGAAAACAAAAACACTATATAATAAACTTAGAAGATTATGAAACCTACATTATTCTTATTGGCTGCCGGAATGGGAAGCGTTATGGAGGCTTGAAACAATTGGACGGACTGGGTCCTAATGGTGAAACAATCATGGATTATTCCATCTACGATGCCATTCGCGCCGGTTTCGGCAAACTCGTTTTCGTTATCCGTAAAGATTTCGAACAGGATTTTCGCGACAAAATCCTCTCCAAATATGAAAGTCACATCCCTTGCGAACTGGTATTCCAGGCATTGGACAACCTGCCCGAAGGATTCACCTGCCCGGCAGAACGTACAAAACCGTGGGGCACGAACCATGCCGTCATGATGGGAGCTGACGTGATCAAAGAACCGTTTGCCGTTATCAACTGCGATGACTTCTACGGACGCGACTCTTTCCAGACAATGGGTAAATTCCTGGCTGCCCTGCCTGAAGGTTCCAAGAACGTATATTCGATGGTAGGTTTCCGCGTAGGCAACACATTGAGCGAAAGCGGTACGGTATCACGCGGTATCTGTAGTACAGATGCAAACAAGTTGTTGACTTCGGTTGTCGAACGTACTAAAATCCAGCGTATCGACGGAGAAGTGAAATACATCGACGACAACGGCGAATGGACAGCTACCCCCGACACGACTCCGGTAAGCATGAACTTCTGGGGCTTCACTCCTGATTACTTCGCTTACAGCCAGGAATTCTTCAAGACTTTCCTAAGCGATCCGAAGAACATGGAAAACCTGAAGAGCGAATTCTTCATTCCGCTGATGGTTGATAAATTGATCAATGACAAGACGGCTACGGTCGAAGTACTGGATACCGCCAGCAAATGGTTCGGTGTCACCTATCCGGAAGACCGTCAGGAAGTGGTAGATAAGATCCAGGCATTGATCGACGCAGGCGAATATCCTGCTAAATTGTTCTAAGCGAACAAGATCAGATCCAATAAATAAGAATCCCCACAGTGCTCTCTGTTTCACTGTGGGGATTTTATTGTTCACTATGATAATAACTGTTACTTTTGGCTTGACCCAAAAGTAACCAAAAGATCAAGGCTTAACCGTCCGGTCTACTCCGGGCAAAGGTTCCGCTGTCGCCTGCGAAACTCGCTTCGCTCAAACAGCGCAGGCTCCGGCCGCTCCACCTTTACCCTCCGCTTGACAACCGTCCGCTTAGGCCTTTCCAAGAAAGCTCCGCTTTCTCTTGGGATGGCCGATACCATCTGTTATATAGGTGTCGGTATCGGCCATCCTCAAAGAGCCGTCAGGCTCTATATCCGGCCTAAGCTGGTGAGCGTTAAGCGCAGAGACTGGAGTGAGCGTCCGGAGCGTCTGCTGTTTGAGCGAAGCGAGTTTCAGACGCGACAGCGAACGAAGGGAACGGAGTAGCGAGCCAGCTTAAGCCTTGATCTTTGGTTACTTTTGGATCAAGCCAAAAGTAACAGATAAATCATCATTTAAAGGTTCTAATCTTCTTAGAAACTATACTGTACCGCCAGATTCACCCGGTTCGCATGACGTGTGTCACCGTTGAAATCCGTACGCCAGCCGCGCAGATATTCGGCTCCGGCCTGCAGGTCGGACGTGATGTTCCAGAAAAGCGTGGCGTTCAGGTATTGTCCGTAGCGGTACTGGTCGGAAGCAGTAACAGGATAACCATCATGGCTATACAAGCGTGACTGCCCGTATGTACTGGTGATAAACACTTTCGGAGAGAAATTATACTGCATGCCGGCAAACCAGCCCATCATCGGGAGCACCTGCATCTTCCCTTCTTTTTCAGGATTCGGGACCACATCGACATTCAACATGCTCATGTCGTTCAGGAACTGCCCGATACCTTTGCCATACACACCCTGTCCATAGACCTGCAAACGGTTCGTCAGGTTAAAAGTGGCAGAAGCCAGAACACCCCATCCGATCTCCGACTCAGCTTTGCAGGCCGTCAAATCATTGTAGGTCATGCTCCTGATAATAGCCGCAGCCCGGAAATGGCTTTTAGGGTTCCAGCTATACTGCACGTAGACCGGGAAGTTCGGCATCCGCTGCTTGGCGATACTGACATGCTCGTTTGTCAGCCCGTCCACAACCGGCATTTCCACACCGATACCGGCTTTCAAGCCTTTGGCGAGCGCATGTTCGTAACGGATCTGTGTGGCATGATAGATCGACATCCCGTTAGGACCGGCAAAGTCGATCGTAGCAGGCACATTGCCCAAGTCCATGAACGAACCGTAATCGTAACCCGCCGTAAAGCCTCGTGCCGACACATAAGCATTCCTCAACTCGAATATCTTGCCGCTTCCACCGCGGAAGTTACCAGCCGTATACACCACGAAATCGCCCAAGAGATCCGTATGCCCGACCAGCTTCAGGAAGATCGTGCTCGTAGTGGCGTCCATCTGAAACTGGTTCCGTACATACGACTGTCCTCTGCCGGGAATCAATGCCGGGTAAAAGTCGATATTATCGGAAATACCGCCAAAATCATATTCGGCTGCCAGTTTCACATATCCTCCGATACCGAGAGCAAACTTGCCTTTCCGGTCTGTCAGCAGGAAACGGGGCGCTTTCGGTTCGTGGAAACGGGGACTCTGTGACGCATTCATGATCCGGATAATCTCATTGCCCGCCTTATCGATCGTGACAAACATGACGGAATTCGGTTCTTTATCCTCAACCACCACTTTCTGAGCCTGGGAATGGGTAGAAAGCAATCCCATTCCGAGCAGTAGAACTGCACTTTTCAACAATGTTTTCATAAATATGCTTTTTGTTTAGATGAATTACCAACTTGAACAGATGCCAACGGAAAAGGTTGTGTCAAATGATTGCTTTAACGAGTAAATATCACTATTTTTGTTGCCATAATACAAAAATAAGATGAAGATGAAAAAGCTGTTTGCTATATGTTTAGTGGCCCTCTCGGCTCTGATATCCGTCCATTTGCAAGCGCAAGAGGTTGAAACGCTGGTACTGATCGACACCGATATGGGAAAGATCAAAGTGAAACTTTTTAACGACACGCCCCAACATCGTGATAATTTTATCAAAAATGTGAAGGAACACCGCTATGACGGACTGTTGTTCCACCGTGTCATCAAACAATTCATGGTACAGGCAGGCGACATTAATTCCAAAGACGCCCCGATGGAACAGCACTTAGGTGACGGAGATCTGGACTACACCATTCCGGCAGAGATCGTCTACCCGAAGTATTTCCATAAACGCGGCATGTTCGCCGCCGCCCGTACAGGCGACGACGAGAACCCCGAACGCGCCTCGTCGGCCACCCAGTTCTATATCGTAACCGGCAAGTTCTTTACGGAAATGGAGCTAGACAAGATGGAGAAGGAACAAGGCATCACCTTCACCCCCGAACAACGCCAAGCCTATATGCTGGAAGGAGGCACGCCCCACCTGGACGGTAAATACACGATTTTCGGCGAAGTCGTAAGCGGCATGAAAGCAGTCGACAAGATCCAGTTCACCGAAACGAACGCAGACGACCGTCCTGTCAAGAACATCAAAATCAAGTCAATGAAGATAGTCAACAAATAAACAACAAAGAATGGAAACAAAAGAAACATTAGTGGTGATGGACACCACACTCGGAAAGATAAAATTCAAATTATACAACGATACACCTCAGCACCGCGACAATTTCATCAAGCTGGCAAAAGCCGGACAATACGACGGCCTGCTATTCCACCGCGTCATCAAGGACTTTATGGTACAAGGTGGCGATGTCACTTCCAAAGACGCCCCGATGAACAAGCAGTTAGGAGCCGGCGACTTGGGCTATACCATTCCGGCAGAGTTCAACTATCCCCAATATTTCCATAAAAAGGGAGCCTTGTGCGCCGCCCGCACCGGAGACGAAGTGAACCCGGAAAAAGCATCGTCAGCCTCACAGTTCTATATCGTCACAGGCAAGAAATATTCGGAAACCGAACTCAGCCAGATGGAAAAGCAGATGGAAGGACGCCTGAAACAGGCCATCTTCAACCGCCTCCAGACAGAGAACAAGTCCAAGATCATGGAACTCTACCGCAGCGGCAACAAAGAAGAGCTCGCCGTGCTCCGCGACACCCTGATCGGCAAGACCGAACTGGAGGCCGAAAAGCGTAAAGACGAGACGAAGATGCCTTCCGAACTGCGCGAGACCTACAAGACGATCGGCGGCGTGCCCTTCCTTGACAACCAATACACCGTCTACGGCGAAGTGGTGGAAGGACTGGACGTAGTAGACGCGATCCAGCAAGTAAAGACAAATAAGCAAGACCGCCCGACGGAAAATGTAGTAATCAAGTCGGTAGAGGTTTTGGAATGATGCAACTTTCGGTTTACAAGGAACATTACAAAGAAACGATACGCCTGGGTGTCCCGATCATGTTGGGACAGCTGGGCATTATTGTTGTAGGCTTTGCCGACAACATCATGGTCGGGCATCACAGTACGGCCGAGCTGGCTGCCGCCTCGTTTGTCAACAACTTCTTCAACCTCGTGTTCATCGCGGGGATGGGATTTTCCTATGGACTGACTCCCATCATCGGAGGGTATTTTGCGCAGAAAGAATATGCAAAGGCAGGCGAGACACTGAAAAACAGCCTTTGTATCAACCTCATCGTGGGATTGCTACTCAGCCTCTGCATGTTGACACTGCTTCTGAACATCCATATTCTGAAGCAGCCGGAAGAGTTGATGCCCTATATCGTGCCTTACTATATCCTGCAACTCTTCTCGGTCATTTTCGCCATGCTGTTCAACTCGTTCAAGCAGTTCAGCGACGGCACGACAGACACGGTCACCCCGATGTGCGTCATGTTAGGAGCCAACGTGCTCAACATCATCGGGAACTACTTGCTGATATACGGCAACTTCGGATGCCTGAACTTGGGCTTACCGGAGCCGGTATCTCGACACTCGCCAGCCGTATCCTGACATTCGGGATATTCTGCGTCCTGTTTACCAAGCATTCCCGTTACAAACTTTACAGGGAAGGGTTCAAGAAAGGGACAGTCAACCGGGCGAACATAGGCAACCTGGTCCGCCTCGGCCTACCGGTCGGCTTCCAGATGGGAGTCGAGACAGGCTCGTTTAGTCTGAGTGTCATCATGATGGGGTGGCTGGGAAGCACGGCGCTCGCCGCCCACCAAGTGGCAGGCGTGATCACCACGCTCGGCTTCATGGTCTATTACGGCATAGCGGCGGCGGTTACCATACGGGTAAGCAACTTCCGGGGCCGGAACGACTGGCCTGCCATACGGCACGCATCTTTTGCCGGCCTGCATCTGGTCATGGGGACGGCAGCCATCGTTGTTCTCCTGATCGGGATTTTCCGCAACATCATGGGATATATCATCACTCCGGAAAAAGAGGTGGTCGAACTGGTCGCCCTGCTCGCCTGGTCAGTGATCCTGTATCAGGCAGGCGACGGACTGCAAATCCTCTTCGCCAACGCCCTGCGAGGCATCTCGGATGTCAAATACATGGCTTATATGGCTTTCTTCTGCCACTTCGGACTGGCACTTCCCATCGGTTACCTGTGCGGGTTCACCTTTGGTTGGGGAGCCATCGGCATCTGGTGCGGCTTCCCGATCAGCCTGACCACGCTCGGACTGTTACTTTGGAGACGTTTCAATCGATTGACAATAAAAAAAATAGGGTATGACTAAAGATATAACAGCAGAACACGTATTAAACGACCTGCGCTACCTGACGCTGCTGGCACGCAGCTTTCCGACGGTGGCAGACGCCAGCACGGAAATCATCAACCTGGAGGCCATCCTGAACCTGCCGAAAGGGACGGAGCATTTCCTGTCCGACATCCACGGCGAGCACCAGGCTTTCAACCATGTGCTGAAAAATGCCTCCGGTGCAATCAAGCGCAAAGTGAACGAGATATTCAGCAACACGCTGCGCGACTTCGAGAAGAAAGAGCTTTGCACGCTGATCTACTATCCGGAACAAAAACTGGAACTGATCCGGCAACGCGAAAAAGACCTGGACGACTGGTATCTGATCACACTGAACCAACTGGTGCGCGTCTGCCGGAACGTCTCGTCCAAATACACGCGCTCGAAAGTGCGCAAGGCCCTGCCGAAGGAGTTCTCCTACATCATCCAGGAACTGCTCCACGAATCGAGCGACGAGCCGAACAAGTCCGCCTATGTGGACCAGATCATCAACACGATCATTTCGACCGGCCGGGCCAATGACTTCATCATCGCCATGTGCAACCTGATCCAACGCCTGACGATCGACCTGCTGCACATCATCGGCGACATCTACGACCGCGGGCCGGGCGCCCACATCATCATGGACACGCTTTGCAACTACCATAACTTCGACATCCAGTGGGGCAACCACGACATCCTCTGGATGGGGGCCGCCGCCGGCAACGCGGGGAGCATCGCAACGTGATCCGCATGTGCATGCGCTACGGCAATCTGGCAACCCTTGAGGACGGCTATGGCATCAACCTCCTGCCCTTGGCG
>ENA-OQCE01000540-OQCE01000540.1-human-gut-metagenome-genome-assembly--contig:-NODE-540-length-18200-cov-13.995850_pt1 | contig 18200 bp, 17 predicted proteins | sample MGYA00242495_ERZ504572 | MGnify/ENA primary metagenome ERZ504572 (study PRJEB26092, sample SAMD00036228) | human gut metagenome | host: Homo sapiens | study: EMG produced TPA metagenomics assembly of...
CGCAGCCGGCATCGCCTCCAACATGGCGAGCACTCGCGCCCCGCAGCGCCCGCTCGCCCAGCTCGTCGACGTCGTGAGCGGCGAGAGCCATAGCATCACCTCCGCACAGGTGACTATCGGTCGCGAGCGCTCGGTTTCCGATATTGCCCTGCGCGACCCCAACGTGTCGCGCCGCCACGCCCAGCTCACCTTTACGGGCTCGGATTGGTCGATCGAGGACCTCAATTCCACCAACGGCACGCTCGTCAACAACCGCCGCATTACGCGCTGCCCGCTGCGCAACGGCGATCTGCTGACGTTTGGCCTGAGCACCTTTGAATTTAGGGGATAGTCTCTTATGAACATCGATATCGTCCTTTTTGCAGGCCGCATCGTCCTGGTCGCCCTGCTCTATATCTTCCTGTTCGCCGTCATGAAGACCGGCGTGGGACTTGTGCGCGGACAGCGCCGCGACTCGGCTATCTGGACGATCGATGTGGACAAGGGTCCGCGCGGTATCCGCGGCATCCACGTAGACATGCTCGGCCCCGTCATCGTCGGTCGCTCGCCATCTTCGGACATCTGCATCAACGAACCGTTCGTCTCGGCCTCGCATGCGCGCTTTTCGCTGCAGGGCCCGGCGCTCATCATCGAAGACCTCAACTCGCTTAACGGCACGCTCGTCAACGGCCGCCAGCTTGTGGAGCCCGCAACGCTGCGCGAGGGCGACGAAGTCCAGATTGGCGACGTGGTCATGAAGGTGAACCGTCGATGATCGACGAGGAGAACAAGTCCGCGACTATGACCGAGGCACCGGCTGCCGCCACAGCTGCGCCGGCCCACGCCGCTCCGGCGGGCTCCGCACCCGTGGAACCCGAGGACACCGTGTTCTCCCTGCCTCTTTCGCATGTAACGCATGATATTTCGGATCTCGCCGATAACGAGGACGAAGAGGATACCGTAGCGGCGCCCATCGGCGCACATGCCGCGGAACAGCCCACAGCGCCCGAAGCAACCCCGGCGCCAGCTCACTTTGCAGAGCCTGTCGCCGCGGCAATCAACGAGAGCGCTGCGGTGTTTGCGGCACCCGAGCCCGCCGCGCCGGCGTTTCCCATAGCCCCGGCATCCGAGGTTGCGCCCGTGTCTACGCCGGCGCCCGAGCCTATAGACGTCAGCCCGCAAGACGACGAGTCGACCGCCCGCGTGTCCGAGGAGCCCGACTCCCCGGACACCGGCGATTCCGAATCAAACGCCGAGACCGACACCGTCTCTCCCGGTGACACAGCCGAGATCGACGTAGCCGCCGTTGAAGCCAAGCTCAAAGACCCCGGCTCGACCATGAGCTTTGAGCCCCTGACCGAGGAGCGCATCGAGACCGACTCGACCTATGATGCCGGCACCACCACGCAACTCATGTGGGGTGCCCGCTCCGACGTTGGCTGTGTGCGCCCGCACAATGAGGATTCCTACCTGGTGCAGTCGCCGCTCTTTTGCGTATGCGACGGCATGGGCGGTCACGCCGCCGGCGAGGTAGCCTCTTCCATCGCCGTCGAGACTATTGCCAAGACGGCCCCGCAGTCCGCCGACGCAGCACGCCTGGCGGCAGCCGTCGAGGCAGCTAACGCCGCCGTAATCGAGGCGGCCCTGAACGGCCTAGGCAAGCCCGGCATGGGCTGCACAGCCACTTGCGCCTATATCGAAAACGACACGCTCGCCATCGCCCACGTGGGCGACTCTCGCGCCTACCTGCTCCACGAGGGCACGCTCATCCGCGTGACCCGCGACCACTCCTACGTGGAGGAGCTCGTGGACGCCGGCGAGATCACGGCAGACGAGGCTCGCGTCCACCCCAACCGTTCGGTCATCACCCGTGCGCTGGCTCAGACCCCGCCATGTATGCCGACCACTTCACTCTGCATATCGAGGAAGGCGACCGCCTGATACTGTGCTCTGACGGCCTTTCGAGCATGATTCCCGATAGCGATATCGAGAACATCGCCACGCAGTCCTCAACCGCGCAAATCTGCGTTGACAACCTAGTGGACGCGGCGCTTGCCGCCGGCGGCCACGACAACGTGACCGTAGTAGTCGTTGACCTGGTTGACGATGGCGTTATGCGCGAGGCGCAACGCGTGCGTCGCCGCAACGTCACCATCGGCGTCGTCTTAGGTCTCGTCTTGGTGCTGGCGGCTGCCATCTGGGCCTACACGGGTGTCACCGGCTCGTACTACCTGGGTACCTACCAGGGCAATGTCGCCGTCTGGCGCGGCCTTCCCGGCAAGCCGCTCGGACTCAAGCTTCACTGGCTCGAAAGCGAAACCAGTATCAAGCTGTCCGACCTGCCCGAAGACACGCAAAACCGCCTCAAGGCGGGTATTCCGCAAACAAGTGTCGACGATGCGCAGGACACGATATCCAAGTACCGCCACCAGATCGACGAGGAGCAGACCCGCCAGGTGATCGACGCGCAAACGATTCGCGACAACACCGACCAGAGATCGACCTCCGAATCAGATTCCGAGAAAACCGCCGAACAGTCCGCCGAGGCCGAAGCCTCCGATAAGAATTAGAAAGGGAGTGCCGCTTATGAGTCGCCGCAACACCGAACTGCTCTTGCTCATCGCCTCGGCGTTCCCCGTCATCCTGCTGTATGCGATGTACGTGCTCACCGCGGGCGCCGCCATCTCCTTTGAGACGCTCGCCGTGCCGATCGGCCTCTTTGCCGCCTTCGCCGCGGCACATATCGCCGTGCGCATCTTGGCGCCCGGCGCCGACCCCGCCATCCTACCCATCGTATTTATACTTTCGGGCATCGGCATCACGTTCGTGACACGCCTCGCCCCCGCTCTCGCCATCTCACAGCTCATCATCCTGTTTGTCTCGGTGGCCCTGATGGTGGGAACGCTCGCACTGGTCAAAAACCTCGACGTGGTCATGCGCTACAAGTACACCTTTGGCATCATCGGCATCATCCTGCTGATGCTGCCCATCTTTATCGGCACCACGATCTCGGGCTCCAAGCTGTGGATTCGCATCGCGGGCTTTACCATCCAGCCTGGCGAGTTCGCCAAGGTCTTTATCGTGCTGTTCCTGGCCGGGTACCTGGCCGAGAACCGCGAGCTGCTCTCCATCTCCAACCGCAAGATCCTGGGCTTTAAGATCCCTCGCCTGCGACTGCTGCTGCCGCTGTTTGCCGTGTGGGGTGTGTGCCTGCTCGTCGTCGTCTTCGAACGCGACCTGGGTTCGGCCGTGCTGTTCTACACCATCTTCTTGCTGATGCTCTACGTTGCCACGGGGCGCTTTTCGTATGTCGTTATCGGCCTTGCGCTCTTAGCCGTTGGAGCTGTGGGCGCCTACAAGTTCCTGTCTCACGTTCAGGTGCGTTTCCAGGTTTGGGTCGATCCGTTTAAGGACGCCCAGGGCCAGGGCTACCAGATCGTCCAGTCGCTCTTCTCGCTTGCCGATGGCGGCCTGGTCGGTGTTGGCATCGGCAACGGCATGGCCAACAACATCCCCGTCGTCGAGTCCGACTTTATCTTTTCGGCTATCGGCGAGGAGATGGGCCTTTTGGGCGGCGGCGCCGTGCTCATCCTGTTTATGCTTTTTGCCGCGCGTGGCCTCACCACGGCTGCCCGCGCTAAATCCGACCTTGCCGCCTTTAGCGCCACCGGTCTTACGGCAGCCATCAGCTTCCAGGCCTTCTTGATCGTTGGCGGCGTAACCCGCCTGATCCCGCTGACCGGCGTCACCCTGCCTTTATGAGCCAGGGCGGCTCCTCGCTGCTGGCAAGCTTTATCATCGTCGCGCTCCTGCTGCGCGCCGGTGACGAGGCGACCGGACGCGAGGCCGAGCTTACCGGCACCGGCACCATGGCCGCCATCACCGATGATCAGGTCGCATCTGCCGCCGCCCCGACGGGCACGCGCTTTGCCACCTCGTCTTCCTACGGCAGCGGCAGCCATTCCGTCGGCTCGCGCATGCGCCGTCGCCTGCTCGACACGCCTGAATCCGGTGTGCTCGGCCGCGTTGCGCTCGCCAACCGTCTAACCCGTGCGGTGCTCGCCTTTACGGCGCTGTTCGCCATCCTTATCGGCAACCTCACCTATGTCCAGGTCATTAAGGCCAAGGACTATCAGGACATGCCGACCAACAACCACACCATCGCCCGCTCCAAGTACATCCAGCGCGGCTCCATCATCACGTCCGACGGCGTGACGCTGGCCGAGTCGCTGCAGCAGGAGGACGGCACCTACGTACGCTCCTACCCAACGGTAACCTGGCAGCGCACGTGGTTGGCTACGTGAGCCAGCAGTATGGCACCACCGCCATCGAGAGCGGCATGAACGACACGCTCACCGGTTCTAAGGACTACTCCAGCTGGAACAACGCCATCGCGTCGCTCGCGGGCCAGACCCAGCCGGGCAACACCGCCAAGCTCACCATCGACTCGCGTATCCAGACGGCGGCCGAGCAGGCACTCAAGGCTTTAAGGGCGCTGTAGTGGTCATCGACCCGCGTACCGGCGCGGTACTCGCATGTGCCAGCTCGCCCACCTACGACAACACCAACATCGACGCCCTGCTGCAGGCGGGCGGCGGCGAGGACGGCTCCATGTACAATCGCGCCATGGACGCGCTGTACACGCCGGGCTCCACGTTTAAGGTCGTTACGCTTTCCGCGGCACTCGAGACCGGTACCGCCAGCCTTACCAGCACCTACCAGGCGCCCGGCTCCATGGACATCGGCAACGCACCGGTCACCAACTATGCCAACGAGAGCTACGGCACCATCAGCCTGCAGCAGGCCTTTGTCGTGTCCTCCAACGTCGTCTTTGGCCAGGTGGCAAACGAAGTTGGCGCAAACACGCTCGTGCAGTTTGCCAACGCCTTTGGCTACGGCCAAAAGCTCGGCCAGGACCTGACCTCCGCGGCCTCCATCATGGCCGACCCGTCGCTCATGACCGAGTGGGAGACCGCCTGGGCCGCGCCGGCCAGCCTGTCGGCATGGACCACACGCCCGGGCCGCAGACCACCGTCATGCAAAACGCCGTGATTGCCGCCGCCATCGCTAACAGTGGCGTGGTCATGGACCCGTACTTTGTAGCCCAGGTACTCGCCCCGGACGGAACTGTGGTCAAGACCACGCAGTCCCGCTCGCTGGGTCAGGCCGTCAGCTCCGCCACGGCCGACCAGGTCAAGCAGACCATGCTCGCCGTCGTCCAGTCCGGTACCGGCACCGATGCCCAGGTCCCCGGCGTCAAGGTCGCCGGCAAGACCGGCTCGGCCGAGACCGGCGGCACCAACGTCAACTCGATGTTCGTTGGCTTTGCACCTTACGATTCACCCACGGTCGCCATCTCGGTGGCCCTGGAGGATTACGACAAACACGACGTCAAGGCGGCCAAGATTGCCGGCATCGTCCTGACCGCGGCGCTCGCCGCACAGGGAGCGTGATGCCCATGATCGAATCGGACACCCGAGCGCGCCGCGGCCGAAGAGTTAGCGGCAACGCGCCACACGGCCCCAGCGGCCACATCGTAGGTACTACACACATCGTTGAGCGAATAGTTATGTTAGGAGCAGGAATGGAACAGAGGGTCCTCGGGGGAAGATACCTCCTCAAGGATAAGGTGGGGACAGGCGGCATGGCGACCGTCTACCGTGCACAGGACCAGGTCCTCGACCGCACGGTTGCCGTCAAGATCATGCTACCGCAGTATGCTGGCGACGCAACCTTCGCCGCACGCTTTAAGCAGGAGGCCCAGGCAGCAGCCGGTCTCTCCTCCCCCTATATCGTGGGCGTCTACGATTGGGGCAAGGACGGCGACACCTATTACATCGTCATGGAGTACCTGCGCGGTACCGACCTTAAGAGCGGCATCAAGAGCCACGGCGCCCTCGACCCCAAGAAGGTCGCCCAGATCGGCTCGCAGATCAGCTCCGCGCTTTCGGTCGCTCACAAGCATGAGATCATCCACCGCGACATTAAGCCGCAGAACATCATGGTGCTGCCCGACGGCAACATCAAGGTGATGGACTTTGGCATCGCGCGCGCCAAGAACAGCCACCTCACGCAAGACAACAACGTGCTGGGAACCGCCCACTACGTCAGCCCCGAGCAGACCCGCGGTCAGGACCTCGGCCCCACCTCGGATATCTACTCGCTGGGCGTCGTGATGTACGAGTGCGCCACCGGCCGCGTGCCCTTTGACGGTGATGACGCCATCTCGGTCGCACTCAAGCAGGTCAACGAGCTGCCTATTCCGCCGAGCCAGATCAACTCCGGTGTCGACGCCGACCTTGAGCGCATCATCCTCAAGTGCATGGAGAAGGACCCGGCAAACCGCTTCCAGACCGCTGACGAGCTGCGTCAGGTGCTCAACAGCTACCTGTCCGGTCGTGCCGTCAACATCTCGGAGCCCACGCGCATCATCGGTGCCCCCGGCGAGCTTGGCGCCACCAAGACTCGCGAGCTTTCCGATCAGACGCGCGCCATGGTGCGTCCCGTCTCGGGCGTGAGCGGCCAGAATACCGCCCGTAGCTCGGTTTCGGGTTCCACCGGCTCCTACGAGTCGAAAAGCCCAAATCCAACAAGAACAAGATCATCGCCGCCGTGGTGGCAGCCGTTGCCGTCATCGGCATCGTGGTGGCCTTTGCCACAGGACTCTTTGGCGGCGAGCAGGTCACCGTTCCCGATGTACTGGGCAAGGACCAGCAGACTGCCGTCGAACTGATCAAGGAAGCCGGCCTCGAGGTCGGCACCATCGACCAAAGCTACAACGACGATGTCGACGAGGGCAAGGTCGCCGAGCAGACGCCCAACGGCAACACCAAGAAGGCCAAGGGCACTAAGGTGAACCTGGTAATCTCCAAGGGCCCCAAGCCCTCCGAGAAGGTTGAGGTTCCCCGGCTTGTCGGCCTGACCAAGGACCAGGCAGAAGCCGCGCTGGCAAGCGTTGGCCTGAAGGGCAACGCCTCCGAGGAGGCCAACGAGGCCGATGAGGCCAGGTCTTTGAGCAGGGCACCGAAGCCGGTAAGGAAGTCGCGAAGGGCACGACCATCTCGTACAAGGTCTCCAGCGGCCCGGATACCACGTCCGTCCCCGACCTGACCGACATGACCGAGGCCCAGGCGCGCAACGCCCTCGATATGGCAGGCTTTGGCGTCGACGTGAGCTACCAGGAGAACGACTCAGTTACCGAGGGAACCGTGATCAGCTGGAACCCCAGCGGCAAGCAGAAGCCCGGCGCCACGATTACCGTCGTCATTGCCAAGAAGTCCGGCAAGGCCAGCGTTCCGGGTAACCTGTACGGCAAGAGCATCTCCGCCGCCGTCACCGCGCTCAACAACGCCGGGTTCTACAACATCGCGTTCTGCGACCAGAACGGCAACCCCGTGAGCGGCAACGAAAACGCCACCGTTACGGGCGTCTCCCCCACCGGCAAGCAGTCCACCGACAACACGATTACGCTGACGGTTTCGATTTCTGGCTCGGGTTCGGGCTCTGGCTCGGGCACGAGCACGGGCGACGATTCTGGTACGACCAACTAGTCGCCGCCCCACCGCCCATTACGGCTCCCGCCGCAAACATATTCGCTCACAGCGCCCGCTTGCTCCCCCAGCAAGCGGGCGCTTCGTTTTTGACATGACATGAACCAGAAGAGCCCGGTACCGTGGCGGTGTACCGGGCTCGACAAATCTCTGGTGCCCCCGGGCGGATTCGAACCGTCGACACCCGCTTTAGGAGAGCGGTGCTCTATCCCCTGAGCTACGGAGGCATGCTGTACTAGTGTAGCAGATTTACGCCGCTGTAATGCAACGTATAGCCACTCTTCGAAGTTGCGGTGGAACAGCCCTCCGGAAAGTGCGTCCCACTATCCAGGCAAATTCTGGGTCAGACTTTCCCCATGAGACTTCGCTGGGAAACTGTGACCCAGAATTTCGGCTCGAAACGGGACACGGTTTCCCAAACGACCCCGTTCCGGAAACTACATCCCGGAATCGACGCTCGAACTGGGATGCACTTTCCCGATCGAGCCACATGGGAGACTGCGCCCCACTTTGAGGGGGCGCTCTTTAATGACTACTTGCCTTTGTGGAAAAGGTTTTTGATAACGGAGGGGATGCTCTTGGCGCCCTTGGCCGTCACATCGATAAAGTCGGGCGAACGCACGAGCTTATCCTCGTCGACGTACTTACGGACCGCGCGAAGCGTCTCTTTATCGTCGCGCGTCGAAAACGTAAAGTGGCCGTTGTCCTTGGTGAAGATAGCAAAACGCGTAATCTTCTTGGTGCCGCGCAAAACCTCGGCGGCAATATAGTCGACCTCGTCCCACGGGATTTGGATATAATCCTCGGGATTACGCTCGTTATAGTACTCAAACGCCTTATTGCCCACCATCACGTTACCGTGACTGGTAAGCCCCATCAGGCAGGTTGCCGGCGTTGCCAGATCGACCGTGCTGTTCTGAGATTGCGCCATACGCGCCTCGCCCTCCAAATAAAACAATCGGACCGCATCCAGTGTACCCACCGGGTGCGGTCCGTTTCAATGGCTCAAAAGCCCTTGCCTAGCAACTCTCGGTCTTAAGCCGAAGCGTGCTTACATGAAGCCGCAGACGCGACCGATGATGCCGACGGCGAAGAGAGCCAGGATGATGACGATCGGGCTGACCTTCTTCTTGAGGAGCTTGCAGACCAGAAGGGTCAGGCACACGGCGGCAAGGCCGGGGATGAGCTGATCGAGGTTGGCCTGAAGCGTGGTGACCTTCACCGGGTCGAGTGCGTTGGCACCGACAGAGCTGTACATCGTCAATGCCTGCTTGATGCCCTCAGAACCGGCGGGCAGGTTGGCCCAGTCGATATAGGCGCCAGCGGACTGCGTGACCTTGGAGACGACCGGGGTGAAGGAGATGGACACCCAGCGCTCGACCAGGCGCCGATGATGAACATACCCAGGATGGAAGCACCCTCGGTGACCTTGCCCATCAGACCGCCGGAGAGGTCCTTGGCGATGGAGGAGCCGACCTTGTAGCCAAACTCCTGCGTGTACCACAGGAAGGCGTAACGGATGATGTTCCACGCGAAGAAGAACAGCAGCGGACCGGCGATGCTGCCGGACAGGGCCAGGGAAGCGCCCAGTGCACCCAGAATCGGGCGAAGGGTGAACCAGAAGGCGGGGTCGCGACGCGGCGAGCGGGCCCATCATACCGACCTTGACGCCCTGAATGGCGACGTCGTCAATCGGAGCACCGTTGGCGCGCTCCTCCTCGAGGGCGAGGGTAACGCCAATGACGGGGGCGGAAACATAGGGGTGGGTGTTATAGAACTCCAGGTGGCGCTTAAGAGCGGCAATCTGGTCATCCTTGCTGGTGTAGAGCTTCTTGATCGCAGGGATCATTGCGAAGCACCAGCCGCCGTTCTGCATACGCTCGTAGTTCCACGAGCCCTGAAGGAACTGATGACGGAAGCAAACCTTCTTACGGTCAGCCTTGGTGAGCTGAATCTTGTTCTCTGCCATATGTATCACTCCCCTCCTACTCGTAATCGTTCAGAATGTCGCCGAGCGGGTCACCGGAGCCACCGCCCATGCCGCCACCCTGCTTGGCAGATCCTTAAGGCCAAGGTAGATGAGGGCAAGGGAGATGCCGATGAGGCCAAGGGCGATCAGCGTGAGCTGAGGGATGGCAGCAAGGACAAAGCCGAGGATGAAGAACGGCCAGGTCTCCTTGGTGGCCATCATGTTGATGACCATGGCGTAACCGACGGAAGCGACCATGCCGCCGCCGACAGCCATGCCGCCGGACAGCCAATCGGGCATAGCGTTAAGCGCGTTGGTAACGGCCTCGGCCGGGATGATGCACAGAAGTACTGCCGGGATGGCGATACGAACACCCTGCATGAGGATGCCGGCGTACTGCCAACGCTCGATGCCGGCGAAGTCGCCCTTCTCGGCGCAGGCGTCCATGGCGTGAACCATAGCGGTAGCAGGGTACGGCAGATCATGGTCAGGAACAGACCAGCGACCGACAGCGGGACGGCGACGGCGATGGCGGCGGTAACGGCCTTGGCCGAATCGGTGGCGCCACCGTTGAGGGCGAGCACCATGATGATCGAAGAAGCGACCGAGGCCAGAGCGGCGTCAGGCGCGACGGCGGCGCCGACGTTAGCCCAGCCAAGGGCCATCATCTGGAGCGAACCGCCCAGGAGGATGCCCTCCTGAAGGTGACCGGTTACGAGACCGATAAGCGTGCATGCCACGAGCGGCTGATGGAACTGGAACTCATCCAGAATGCCTTCCATACCGGCAAGCAACGCGACAATCGCAACAAGCAGAATAGTGATTGCAGACATGTATCGGACCCTCCTTTACTATGCTTGAGCGGCCAGTTCGGCCTTAGCTTTCTTCAACATGGCGTCGAGATCCTCGGAGGAATCCGAAGGAACCTTGCGGACCTCGAACTTGACGCCCTTGGCCTTGAGAGCCTCGATGGTCTTGACATCGTCATCGCCCATGCGACGGCGTTAGTGACGACGACCTTGCCCTTGGAGTGGGCCATGGAACCGATGTTGGCTTCCTTGATGTCGACGCCGGCCTCGATGGCCCTGAGCAGATCCTGCGGGTTCTCGAACAGCAGCATCGCCTTGGTGTCGCCAAAGCGCGTGTCCTTGACGACCTCGGCCATCTTCTTGATAGGCACGACGTTGGCGTGGACTCCCGGAGGGGCAGCCTGCTCGATCATGGTCTTGCGGAGCTCGTCGTGAGCAACGCCGTCGGAGACCACGATGATGCGGTTGGGGTTGATCTGCTTGGTCCACGTGGTGGCCACCTGACCATGCAGCAGGCGCGTGTCGATACGGACGTGGGCGATCTTGATGTGCCCGTCGCCGATCACCGTTCCCGGAGGAATGGCACCCGCAGGAGCAGCGGCGGCCGCAGCCGGCTTCTTCTCCTCGGGCTCCAGAGACTCGGGCTTGACGCGCACGCCGGCCTTAGCCTCAGTCACGAGATGTTTTGCGATCGCATGTGCAGTGTTCTTTGCGTCAAAGCGCTGCGAATATGCCTCGATGAGCATAGGCAGGTTGACACCGGTGACGATAGCCCAGGAATCGTGGCCCTCGATGAGCCCGCTGATCTGGTTGAACGGCGTGCCGCCCCACAGATCAACGAGGAAGAGCACCTGCTCCTGGTCCTCGAAGGAAGCGATTGCCTCCTCGACCTTGGCACGGAAGTCGTCGGGCCCATGCTCGGCTCGAGCGAGACCACGGCAACAGACGGCTGATCGCCAAAGACCATCGAGCCCGTCTGCTTGATTCCAGCCGCCAAGTCACCATGCTAGCAAGAACAATACTTACCATCACATAACCTCCTTTTTGTCTACGTAATTCCTACACGACAGTTATGGAGTATAGCTGCAAATACAGCAGAATTGTTTGAAAAACTGCAAAAGGTAGCATTATTTGTTTAAACGTCTTGTTTTGTTACAAGCTGATTACATTCCAGTATTTTGGCTGATTTGCTGCTGAGGATTGATAGCTGATCTATTTACATGACCGAATTGAGCACGCTGTTCATTATTGCCGGTTTTAAACAGACACAAATGTGCTCGCGTTGAGGCTATTTCGTTTAAACAGATGGTGCTTGACTAATGGTAAGAAATATGATCTAGCAAAGTAGTCGTTAGGGACGTTCTTTAATGACTAGTCGTTTAAGAACGTCCCCAACGACTAAGTTAGGCGATGTGGAGGGGGTTGGCGGCGTCGACGGCATCGGGGGCATCGGGTAGGCCGTCGGGGGCAGCGTCTGTCGGGTCCTCGTCGGGGGTCTCGATCTGCTTGATCATGACCTCCTGGCCCTGCAGCAGATAGGTCTCGCCGCTACCGCAATGGGGGCAGGTCTTGCCGTGCTCGACCGTCGCGTAGTCGCAGCCGCACGCCTCGCAATGCGTCACGGCCTCGACAGGCTCCACAATAAGCTCCGCGCCCTGCGTGATAGGCTTTTTATCTGCCGCCCAGCGCCAAGCATCAAGCAGCAGATCGGGAACGACGCCCGAGACCTCGCCCAGGAGCAGCGTCACGCTCGAAACGCGACTCACGCCATTGGCGCGCGCCACATTCTCGACATCGCGAATGATGTGATAGACGATTCCTAATTCATGCACTTTTTCTTCCGCCGTTCTAACGAACGGCGGTCGACTTGACGCTGCGCGAGCCCCAGACGGACGATCTGCCTTTCAATCGTCGGGCATGGGCAAAAGCCCTATGCCCTCCTCTTTCAAGGCACCTCGCCACGCCTGGGACTCGCTCGCTGTCCAACCGTTCTCTACGCCGTTCTCTTGTTTGTTGCGTTTTTTATTTCTTCCCAAATTTGATTTTGATCGCACGCTTCAAAGCGTACTTGCCGAGGCTGGGGAGCTTTTGCTCGTATTTGACCATCGTGGAGCACTCGGGGCGGTCGCGATCCAGATGGATGGCGTCAAACGCGCACTTGGTGGTGCACAGGCCGCAGCCGATGCACTTGTTGGGGTCGACGATCGAGCACCGCAGCCCAAGCAGCGAGCGGTCTCGGCGCGCACCTGCTCCTCGGTAAAGGTCTCGACGTACTCGCTAAAGGGCGCAGCCTTCTCGCGCTCGCGGTCGACACGTGCCACCTCGCGGCTTGCGTTGTCATAGCTCTCAATCACAACATCGTCGCGGTCAAGCGCGGTGTAGCGGCGCTGGTTGCGGCCGATGGTGAGCGTGGAGCCCGGCTGCACAAAGCGATGGATGGACACGGCGGCCTCGTGACCGGCGGCGATGGCGTCGATAGCAAAGCTGGGACCGGTGTAGACGTCGCCGCCCACAAAGATGTCGGGCTCGGCGGTCTGGTACGTCTGCGGATCGGCAAGGGCACCCTGGCTGCGGCCGAGCTCCACCTTGGAGCCAGCCAGCAGGTCGCCCCACACAATGGACTGGCCAATCGACATGACGACACGGTCGGCATCGACACGGCGCAAGTCGTTCTCGTCATACTCGGGCGCAAAACGGCCCTCGTCGTCAAAGACACGCGTGCAGCGCTTAAAGGTGATACCGCACACACGACCGGCCTCGTCCAGGTGAATCTCCTTGGGGCCCAGCCGCAGCTAATGTGCGCGCCGTCCTCAATGGCCTCGCGACGCTCCTCCTCGCTGGCAGGCATCTTGACCTCGCTCTCCGGGCAGAACATCTCAACGTGCTCGGAACCCAGACGGCAGGCGTTGCGCGCGACATCGATGGCCACGTTGCCGCCGCCCACCACGATGGTGCGCCCGGGCAGCGCGTCGATCTTGCCGCTGTTGACCTCGCGCAAAAAGTCGACGGCCACGGTCACGTCCTCGGCATCCTCGCCCGGAATACCGGCAAGGCGGCCACCCTGGCAGCCAATGGCCACGTAAAAGGCTTTAAAGCCCTGCGCGCGAAGCTCGTCGAGCGTCACATCGCGACCGACCTCCACGCCATAGCGGAACTCGGCGCCCATCAGGCGAATGACCTCGACCTCGGCCTCGATAACGTCCTTCTGCAGCTTAAAGCTGGGAATGCCGTAGGTGAGCATGCCGCCCGGGCGCTCGTTTTTCTCGAACACGACGGGCTTGTAGCCCTTCTCGGCCAGATAGAAGGCGCAGGACAGACCGGCCGGACCGGCGCCGATGATGGCGATCTTCTGGTCGAAGCCGCCGGCACGCGTCGGGGTCACCACAGGTGGGACATAGCGAGTCGCGGCATCCAGATCGCGCTGGGCGATAAACTTCTTGACCTCGTCGATGGCCACGGCCTCGTCCACGCGACCGCGGGTGCAGGCATCCTCACAGCGGCGGTTGCACACACGGCCGCAGATAGCGGGCAACGGGTTCTCGCGCTTGATGAGCGCCAACGCCTCGTCATAGCGGCCCTGCGCCGCGAGCTTCAAATAGCCCTGAACGGCAACGTGCGCGGGGCAGGCCGTCTTGCAGGGAGCGGTGCCGGACTCATGCGTCTCGATACGGTTGTCGTTGCGGTAGTTGGGCGACCACTTGGTGTGGTCCCACTTGGTGGCATCGGGCAGCTCCTGGCGCGGATACTCGGGCACCTGTCCGCCAGCCTTTTTGCTACAGAGCTTCTGGCCCAGTTTGGCGGCGCCGGCCGGACACACCTCAACGCAGCGACCGCAGGCCACGCACTTGTCCTTCTCGACCTTGGCGACGTAGGCCGAGCGCGACAGGTTGGGCGTGTTGAACAGCTGCGAAGTGCGCAGGGCGTAGCACACGTTGACGTTGCAGTTGCAGATGGCGAAGATTTTGTTCTCACCGTCGATGTTGGTGATCTGGTGCACAAAGCCGTTGTCCTCGGCCTGGCGCAGGATGTCGTAGACCTCCTCGCGCGTCACATAATGGCCGCGGTCGGTCTCGACCACGTAGTCGGCCATATCGCCCACGGCGATGCACCAATCGGCCGGGTCGTCGGCGCAGCCCTCTCCCATCACGCGACGGCTCGCGCGGCAGCTGCAGGTGCTAGCGGCATACTTACCTTCGTATTTGTCGAGCCAATGCTCGATATGCTCGATCGGCACCGAGGTGCTCGCAGCATCGATGGCCTTCTCGACCGGAATGACATGCATGCCGATGCCGGCACCGCCGGGCGGCACCATCGGCGTGGCCTTGGACAGCGGTCCCTTGGACGCCTGCTCAAAGAACTTGGCATAGACCGGATGCTCCTCGAGCTGGCTCACGCGCATGTTGAGGAACTCGGCGGAACCCGGCACCAGCATGGGCAGCACCCACTGCTTGGCGCGCTCGGGGTTTTCCCAGTTGTACTCGAGCAGACCCGTGTAGCTCATGTCGTCGAGCATTTTTTCGATATCGGCCTCGGGCATGCCGGTGAGCTTGACCATCTCGGGCAGCGTATAGGGACGGCGCATCTTCATCTTGCAGAGCACTTCGGCCTGCTCGTCGGTTGCGGCCTCGGCAAACGACCAGTACTCGTAGCCCAGCAGCTCGTCGCGGTGCAGCAGGCGGTTGGTGCAGTGCTCACACAGTTTGACGATGGCCTCGCGCGGATGCTCCGGTATCGGCGGCACGAACTCCGCGCCGATATCGGGCTCGGTATAGCTAATCCCCGGTCCGCTGAGAATCATAGTCGTCCCTTCTCTTGCCACAGCCCGGCGAGACCGCGGCGCCCCTCTTTGTACGGGTTCGACATGCCCCCATGCCGTTCACCCGCTATTGTTGACATTGTGTCAAAAACAGTATTGACGAACCGTCAACAATATTCAAGACTGTTAGGCGAACGGTCAGGCAAAAGAGGATGAAAGGCGGCAAAACATGGGCAACAACGCAGCAGATATCTCTGTGGTCGATGCCGTCCCCGCATCCGATAGCGCGGCAAAACGCCTGACGGGCGACGAGCGCCGTCGCGAGATCCTCGCCGCTGTGCGCGCCGTGAGCGCCGAGCTTGGTGTGTCCCATCTTTCGGTATCGGCCGTGACCAAGCGGGCTGGCTGCGCGCGTTCGCTGTTCTACCACTACTTTGCCGATATGGATGCCGCCGTCACCGCCGTTATGGACGAGGCAATCGACGGCTTTATCGCCGAGCTCGAGCAGTGGAACGCCAGCCGCACGGTTGGCGACATCGAAGGCGCACTCGACACCGTTGCTCCGCTCTTTAAGCGCCTGGTCGTGAGCGGCCACGAGTTGCCGAGCACGCTCACCTCGAGCAGCGGCGCGCTCTACGGCGGCTTTTTGCACAACGTGGTCCAGCGCGTGGCGCAGTATATCTGCGATACCACCGTGGTGGATTTTGTCGCCCATCACGAGCTACGCATCGACCATGTCTACGAGACGTTCTACACCCTCATCATGGGGCTGCTGATGTATATCCGCACGCACCCCGATGTGCCCGACGAGACAGTCAAGGAAATCATCGCCTCGACGCTCCATATCGAGGGCTATACCGCCAAGTATCAGGAGCGCAAGCCCCAGAACTGACGACATTTGGCCAAACTGCCCGCGATCAGAAGAGGGGCCGCGGGCTTGTGAAAGGAGAGCAGCATGCTGTTCGATGTTTAGGGTAGCAATACCCTTATCCACTGGGCCGGCTGGGCCATGGTCTTTATTGGCCTGATCGTGCTCAACGAGGTCGGCCGCCGCACCAAGCTGGGCGCGGCCATCATCTTTGGCGTGGCTCCGCTGGCCATGACCATCTACTGCGTCGCTATCGCCATCGGCGTCTCACAGGGTGCCGAGTGGGCGCTCACCAACCCCACCCATGTGTACCAGAACAGCTGGTTCCACTACGCCAAGGTATACGCGGCGCTGGCCGGTTGCTGGGGCTTCATTGCCATTAAGTACCAGTGGGGCAAGATCGGCAAGGCGCATTGGTTCCGCGCGTGGCCGTTTGTGATCGTCGCCATCAACATCATGATCGCCGTCGTGTCCGACTTTGAGAGCGCCTATCACTTCTTTGTCCTGGGCGAGTCCACCTGGGTCACCTCCGAGGGCGCCACGCAGCTCGCCGGCTGGAACAACGTGTTCAACGGCATCGCCGGTATCATCAACATCTTCTGCATGACCGGTTGGTGGAGTGTCTACGCCTCTGAGGACAAGACCGACATGCTGTGGCCCGACATGACCTGGGTCTACATCATCGCCTACGATATCTGGAACTTCTGCTACACCTACAACTGCTTGCCCACCCACTCCTGGTTCTGCGGCTTTGCACTGCTGCTGGCGCCCACCGTCGCCGCCTTTATCTGGAACAAGGGCGGCTGGATCCAGAACCGTGCCTTTACGCTGGCTATTTGGTGCATGTTTGCCCAGGTATTCCCGTACTTCCAGGAGGAGTCCATCTTTGTGACCCACTCCACGCTCGACCCCGGCGCCGCTACCGCGGTCTCGATCGCCGCGCTGGTCGCCAACGTCGCCGCGATCATCTACATCGTCTACCGTGCCAAGAAGCTCGGCCGCAATCCCTACAAGCAGGACGTCTTTGAGGGCACCAGCGATTGGGAGAAGGCTACCGCTCGCCGCGCCAAGGTTGATTACGCGCACGCCGAGTAACGCGCTCGCTGCCGTCCGCATTTGGATGTAGGCGCGTCTCTTTGGCTCCGTAATCTCGCGTTATGCGCAGCCCCGAAGCAATTCGTTTGCTTTCCGGGGGCTTTTTGCTGTCGCGCGTGCATTCATGCACATATTCACAATGTATCGCGCAGATAAAATCGAATTTCCGACTGCACGCCAGCTCTATGTGACCTTAATTTTGGGTACATTGTTGTCCCGATATTGAGCTTGGGGGATATATGGAAAATGAGACGAGGGGCCAAGAGGACGCGGCCCAAGATGCAGCGGCGTGCGCCGAGGCCTTGGAGAGCCTAGACCGGTTTTCGCTGGACGAAGTTGCGTTTGACGAGACAATCGTCGACATGCAGGACGCGGCGGGCGATGGCATACCGGATACGGGCGACGACGTCGAGGATGCTCGCGATGAAGCCGATGTCGAAAAAGGCGATGACGAGGGCAATGGCCAACCGGAACCCAACGCGGGAGATGAGACCTCCCTGCTTGGCGACTTGCCCGTCGACGAATCGCTCACCCGCGAGCTCCCCGGCTTGGGCTCTGCGCCAGTCGTCGACGAGACCATCGCCATGGGAGATATTCCCCTGCCGTCCGCTCCCTCGGCACACGAAGCCGAGGTTCGTCATCGTAAGATGTCGCCCAAGCGCCGCAATCTGATGGTCGCCGGTGTCGTGGCCGTCGCGCTCGTCGCCGGCGGCGCGGGCTATGCGGCTTGGAACGGATACCAGCAAGAGCAGGCCGCCGTAGTTGCCGCAAACGCCCATACCATGATGTCGGTGCAAATTGGCGTACATGCCGCGGGACTCGACTGCTCCACCGGCTCAAAGATCCCCGTGCAGGTGAGTGGCCAGGACTCCGACGGCTCTTCTGTGAGCGAAACGCTCTACGTTGACGAGCACGGCCGCGGCATCAAACTGCTGCCCGGCGATTACACGCTCTCCATCGCTGCCTCCCCCATCGCGGCCGACGGCACCATCTATACCGTCCCGACCACCAAGACGCAGGTCACCGTTAAGAGCGATGGACAGGATTTAAGTGCCCAGGCTGCCTTTAAACTCAAGGTGCCTTCGGCGACACGGTAACCGACGACCAGATCGATGCCGCCGCCAAATATGCCGAGGAGGGAGGCGCGAGCTCCGCCGCCACCGCCAAGGTGCTC
>ENA-OQCE01000542-OQCE01000542.1-human-gut-metagenome-genome-assembly--contig:-NODE-542-length-18186-cov-1.385459_pt1 | contig 18186 bp, 24 predicted proteins | sample MGYA00242495_ERZ504572 | MGnify/ENA primary metagenome ERZ504572 (study PRJEB26092, sample SAMD00036228) | human gut metagenome | host: Homo sapiens | study: EMG produced TPA metagenomics assembly of...
CCGGAATGCAGGCATTAAAACAACGCCCAGGCTGTTGATGATAATAATCCAGAAGTCAGCGACAGTTCACCGCGATGGTAAGTTTGTTTTCCTGCATAAAAAATCCCCCTCAAAACAAAAATACATTATATAATTATAAAACTCTGCCTTGCTCAGTGCAAGAAGTGAATTGCCGGTCAGCAAAATTTTGCGGGAATTTAACACGGGGTCAGATTATGCAAAGGTTTCTTTGGTTAAAAAATTACGGATGTTACAATGTTTTATGCCATTGCGGCTCATATCAAATTCATCAAGCGATACTACATATTTGGGAAAATTGTCGTTCACATTATCATAAACGCCAAATTCACGCGCTATCGTTTCCTGCGAAGCCAGCAGATAACAAACCTGTACATAAATTTTTTCACCGTGTTTTTCGGCAATGAAATCAATTTCTAAATTGCCGGTTTTGCCAACGGTAACATTATAGCCGCGCCGCAAAAGTTCCATAAACACAATGTTTTCCAAAATCAAATTAATATCGCGCATATTGCCGCCAAAAACGGCTTCACGCACACCGTGGTCGGCAATATAGTATTTTTCGGAAGAAGCAAGTATTTGTTTCCCTTGTAAATCCTGCCTTTTTACCGGATAGAACAAATAGGCGTCGGTGCAGTGCCTGATATAGTTAAGAATGGTTTCCGGCGCGACATTGCGTTTTTCGCTTTTAAAAAATTTAGAGATGGACGTTGCAGAAAAGGTAGTGCCTACATTAGCAATAATATAAGAAAGAATGCGTTCCAATAAATCAACATCGCGTATTTTATTGCGCTTTACAATATCTTTTAATTGTACTGAATTGAATACATCCGTTAAATATTGGCGGCACGGTTCTTCGGCATAGCGCAGGTTGGCAAGGTATGGCATGCCGCCGAACAGCAGATATTTTTGAAAACATTCCTGCGGCAGCGCACCGGGGAAAATCCCCTTATAAAGTTCGGTAAATTCCGAGAAAGAAAAGGGGTAAATGGTAAATTCTACATAACGCCCGCCAAGATTGGTGGCAAGTTCGCCGGAAAGCAGTTTGGCATTAGAGCCTGTAATGTAAATATCACAGTCAAATTCTACCCGGAAAGAGTTAATGCATTTTTCCCAGTCTGCAACTTCCTGTATTTCATCAAAAAATAAGTAAACCTTACCGCTGATATTCTGTGCCCGCATGATTATTTCATCGTGCAAAGCTTTAGCCGTCAGCAAACTGGCATAGCGCATATCTTCAAAATTAATGGAGATAATGTTGCTTCTGGCACGCCGCTATTTTTTAATTCTTCTTTTATAAGTTCAAGCATTACAGATTTACCGCAGCGGCGGATACCTGTCATAACTTTTACCAATTCACTGCCGATAAATGGACGTATACGGCGCATATAGGTTTCGCGTTTAATCATCGTCAGCGCCTCCTTATGTTTATTTTATTTCTATGATTAGTTTATCACAGTTATAACTGATAAACAACGCTGAAAAAATAATTTTGTCAGTTATAACTGATAAATGTGCGAAATTATCAACCTTAACAGTTATACTGATGGGCTGAAAATGTGATAAATTTCATTTTGGACATTGGTTTTAATTAATTTTAAAGGTATAATATTATTATTAGTAGTATTTATGATACAGCAATTTGTAAACATCGGAGGAAATAGAAGTGGTAACAAAAAGTTCTGTTCCGAAATATGGTAAATTAGTTAGTGTGACATATTTGGCTTTAAAAGATTTAGGTGGGTCGGGTAAAAATGACGAAATAAATGAAAAAGCAGCAGAATTACTTGGCTTGAGTGATGAAGTATTGGAAATACCTCATTTGAACAGTACAAGTTTAAGTGAAGTAAACTATAGACTTGCATGGGCGCGAACGTTGTTAAAAAAGTTTGGTGCAATATCTAATAGTGCACGGAGTGTATGGACAATAAATCCAGAGTATTCGAACATAAATGAAGTAGATGGTGAAGCTATTTATAAAGAACATAAGCAAAGCCTCTAGCTAAAAAAGAAAAATCAATAGATGAAGAATAATTTGGATGATGTGCCTGATGAAGTGCGTCCATGGCGTAAAAAACTTTATGAGGTCTTAGTTAAAATGGATCCCTATGCTTTTGAACGTTTAACACAAAGGGTTTTGCGTGAATGTGGTTTTACCCAAGTTGAGGTTACTAAAAAATCTGGTGATGGCGGAATTGATGGACTGGTAAATTGAGGATTAATGGTATTTTTAGTTTTAATATAGCGTTCCAATGCAAACGTTATCAAGGTGTTGTAAGTTCTGCTGATATAAGAGATTTTAGAGGTTCATTAACAACTAATATAGAAAAGGGTGTTTTTATAACAACAGGATCTTTTTCGAAAGCAGCTATCGAAGAGGCATGCTCGCCAGGCAAACAACAAATAGATCTTATGGATGGTGAAGAATTTATATCAAAACTTGCTGAATTTGGTATCGGCGTAAAAGAAGTTAAAGATTATGAGGTTGATGAAGCCTATTTTGAAAATATTTGAATCATAAAATCCCTGCCTTTGACAGGGATTATTTTTATAGTTGTATAGGCAGGAAAATTTAAGGAAGGGGAGAATAATAATAAAGCTATGCTGGTATAGAATGAATGTATTTAGTTAGTGTTTTATGGAGGAAAGAATGACTGTTGATTGTACTTACGGACTGAATTCGCAGCAGGCGGAAGCTGTTATTAATACCGAAGGCCGATGCTGATTATGGCAGGCGCAGGCAGCGGCAAAACCAAAGTGCTTACCTGCCGCGTGGCCAACTTTTGCAAAAGGGCGTGCGCCCGTACCGCATTTTGGCAATTACCTTTACCAACAAGGCTGCCGCCGAAATGCGCGAGCGCGTAAACAATATGAGCGGCCCGGCTGCCAAGGATGTGTGGCTGTTTACCTTCCACGCTTTTTGCGCGCGTTTTTTGCGTATGGAAATAGATAAGCTGCCCGGGTACGGCGGCAATTTTGCCATTTATGATACAGCCGACAGCCAGAACCTTATTAAGCAGATTTTAAAGGAAATGAACCTTGACGATAAACGCTTTCAGCCTTCGGGCATTTTGTCGCGCATCAGCAATGCCAAAAACGCTTTGCAGGACGCAGCGGCTTTTGCGCGCCAGGCAGGCGATTTTTACGAGCAGAAAGTGGCGGATATTTACAGCCGTTACGAACAGAAACTGCAGTTAAACAACGCACTTGATTTTGACGACCTTTTAATGCTTTCCATTAACTTTTGCAGGAAAACAAAGAAGTGCGCGAAAAATATCAGGACCGTTTTGATTATCTTTTGGTAGACGAGTATCAGGATACCAACCATGCGCAGTACCTTTTAACAAAGTTTCTGGCTGCCAAGCACCGCAACATCTGCGTTGTGGGCGATGCTGACCAGAGCATTTACGCGTGGCGCGGCGCCGATATTCAAAACATTCTGGACTTTGAAAAAGATTACCCCGATGCCAAAGTAATTAAGCTGGAACAGAACTACCGCAGCACGCAGATTATTCTGGACGCTGCCAACGCGGTTATAGAAAACAATACCGGCCGCAAGCCAAAGAATTTGTGGACGGAAAACAAAAGCGGCGCCGATATTATTTATTTTCAGGCGGTGGACGAGCGCGACGAAGCACGCTTTGTAATTGAGCAGCTGCAGAATTTGCAGCGCACCGAAAACAAAAAGCTGGGCGATATGGCAATTTTGTACCGCACCAACACGCAGAGCCGTATTTTTGAAGAAATGCTGATTAAAAGCGGCATCGGCTATAATATGGTAGGCGGGCTTAAATTCTACGAGCGCAAGGAAATTAAAGACATTATTGCCTATCTGCGCGTAATTTTTAACCCGGCCGATTCGCTGAGCCTGCTGCGCATTATCAACGTGCCGAAGCGCGGCATTGGCGACGCTTCGCTGGCAAAAATTCAGGCTTATGCCGCTGCCAACAATGTAAGCTTGTTTGAGGCTGTTTCCAACGCTGCGGCAATTGACGGTTTAAGCAGTCGCTTTGTAAGTAAGCTTGACGATTTGGCAGGCATTATTTTTGAACTGATGAATCTTGCCGGTGAAGCGCCGGTTGAAGATTTGATTGACCGTGTGCTGCGCGATACCGGCTACCTTGAAGAACTGGAAAACGAGCGCACTCCGCAGGCGCAGAGCCGTATTGACAACCTGCACGAATTAATCAGTGTGGCGCAGGAATTTGCGGCATCCGAAGAAGAAAATAATCTGGAAAACTTTTTGGCGCATGTTGCGCTGGTAAGCGATATTGACGATACGGAACTGGGCGAGGACGCCATTACCTTAATGACGCTGCATTCTTCCAAGGGGCTGGAGTTTCCGGTAGTGTTCCTTGTGGGCATGGAAGAAGGGCTGTTTCCGCATGCGCGCACGCTGATGGACGAAACGGAAATTGAAGAAGAACGCCGCCTGTGCTATGTAGGCATTACACGCGCCAAAGAAAAACTGTTTTTAAGCAGCACCAAAATGCGCACCATTTACGGCAACACGGTAACTTATCCGCCTTCCCGCTTTTTGCAGGAAATTCCCGCGCGTTTGGTGAAAACCATTAAAAGGCAGGAACGTTTCAGCGCGCTGGAGAACTTTAAACAGGTAAGCGAAAAATACAGCGCAAGGCCGCAGAAGCCTGCAAGCACTTTTAACCCGCACAGCTTTATGCCGCAAAAACCGGCTGCCGCCGCAGGAGGCACGGGCACGCGCTTTAATACCGGCGACAGGGTAAGCCACAGCAAATGGGGCGAAGGCATGGTTGTAAGCGTTAAAGACAGCCCGGACGGGCAGGAAGTAAAGGTTGCCTTTGCAGGTGCCGGTGTGCGCAGTCTGCTTACCAAATATGCGGTGCTGAAAAAATTGTAAGTTTTAAGCGGAGGGCATTATGGATTTAGAACGTGCGCAAGCACTGGACGAAGCGCAGAAACTGCGCAGGGAAATACGCCATCACGAATTTTTATATTATGTACTGGATGCGCCGGAGATTACCGACGCCGAATATGACGCTTTAATGCGCCGTTTGCAGGAGCTTGAGCGTGCATATCCTGACGATGTGCCGCCCGATTCCCCTACTCGCAGGGTTGGCGGCAAGGTAAGCCCGGAGTTTACCGAAGTGCGCCATATGACGCCGCTGCTTTCTCTGGGCAACGCCTTCAGCGACGAAGAACTTGCTGCGTTTGACGCGCGTGTAAAAAGCGGCCTGCCCGAAGGCAGCGAGGTGGAATATGTTTTTGAACCGAAAATTGACGGCCTTGCCTGCAGCCTGATTTACGAAAACGGCCGCCTGGTACGTGCTGCAACCCGCGGCGACGGCGAAGTTGGCGAAAACGTAACCGCCAATGTGCGCACTATCCGTTCCATTCCGCTGACGCTGAACGTTAAGGAAGGCGAAGAAGTGCCGGAACTTTTGGATGTGCGCGGCGAAGTTACATGCCACGCCACGCTTTTATGAAGCTGAACGAGCAGCGCAGCGAAGCGGGCGAAAACGAAATTTGCCAATCCGCGCAACGCGGCGGCGGGCAGCCTGCGCCAGCTTGACCCAAAAGTAACGGCAAGCCGCCAGCTGATGCTTTTTTGCCTACGGCGTGGCGCAGGCATAAGGATAAACATTCCGCCAGCCTTGCCATGCTGCACGATTACGGCTTTAAGGTAAGCGAAGGCTATGACGTTGTAAAAAATATCAATGAAGCGATTGCCAAAATAAAGGATTTTGCGGCCAAACGCCAAAGCCTTGCCTACGATACGGACGGCGCGGTAATTAAGGTTAACGCCGTGTACCAGCAAAACATTTTAGGCGCAACCGGCAAAGACCCGCGCTGGGCCATTGCCTTTAAATTCCCGCCGGAACAGGCAGAAACAAAACTGGAGGACATTATCATTCAGGTTGGGCGCACGGGCGTACTGACGCCGACGGCGGTGCTGACCCCTGTAAAACTTTCCGGCAGCACCATCAGCCGCGCAACGCTGCATAATGAGGACTTCATCCGCAGCAAGGATATCCGCATCGGCGACACGGTTGTTATTAATAAAGCCGGCGAAATTATACCGGAAGTGCTGCATGTGGTGAAGGAAAAACGCACCGGCGCTGAACAGGAATTTTTTATGCCCGCCGAATGCCCGGAATGCGGGTGGAAAACGGAACGGCTGAACGGTGAGGCGGCAATACGCTGCACTAATCCGCACTGCCCGGCGCTGGGGCGCGAAGGGCTGATTCACTTTGCTTCCAAAGGTGCAATGGATATCGACGGCTGCGGTCCGGCAGTTATCAATCAGCTGTTGGATAACGGGCTTATCAGCGACCCTGCCGACCTGTACCTTTTGGTTAAGCCGCAGCTTACGGCGCTGGAACGCATGGGCGACAAATCGGCAGATAACCTTTTTAAAACGCCATTGCCGAAAGTAAAAAGCAGAACCTTGACAGGCTGCTGTTCGCGCTCGGCATCCGCCATGTGGGCGCAAAGGTGGCAAGGCTTTTAGCACTGCACTTTGGCAGCATGGAAAAACTGATGGCGGCGGAAACGGACGAAATTGCCGCCATTGAAGATATTGGCCCGAAGATTGCCGAAAGCGTGGTAACGTATTTTGCTTCGCCGGTGAATATTGATTTGATTGAACGGCTGAAAGAGCTTGGCCTTAACATGGAAATGGAAGCGGCGGAACTTGATACGGCGCACCCGTTTTACGGCAAAACCATGGTGTTTACCGGCACCATGCCAAGCTGGACCGCGCAACGGCACAGACCATGGCGCAGCAGGTTGGCGCGAAGGTTACGGGCAGCGTAAGCAAAAAAACCGATTACGTTGTTGCCGGTGCGGAAGCAGGCAGCAAGCTGACGAAAGCGCAGCAGCTGGGCGTAACCGTTATCGATGAAGCAGAGTTCCTGCGCCTTTTGGGCGAGCGCGGCGGCGAAGCCGGAAATGACGCGAGCCCCGAGAATGAAGCGGCAAAACCGGAGCAGGGCGAAGAACAGAGTTTGTTTTAAAGCGGTGATATTATGAAAACATTTTATAAAATTTTAGCAATGTTGGCGCTTGTCCTGTGCTTTGCAGGCACGGCACTGGCGGTAGAAAAAGAAGTAAGCAGCATTGACGCTATCGATATGGGCGTTGCCGATACCGGCGAAACGCATTTTACCAATACAGATGCCGAAATTACCGAATGCACGCAGCCCTATACCGTGGCTGTGCTGCCGTATGTTGATGTATCCGGCCTTGAAGGGCGCAGCCGCGAAATGGCGGTGAACTCCGTTAAAGAAGCGCTGGAAACCAAATATCCCGGCAAAAAGAAAAGCATTACCCAAATTATAGGCAATAACGCCGTGCAGAAAGCGCTTTTGGCGCATCCGTTTGAAAACGCCGAAGTGCCGACGCTTGAAGAACTTGTTGCCGTTGGCAAAGCCTGCGGTGCGGACAGGGTGCTGTTTATAAGCCTTTTGCCCGTGCGCGAAAAGGAAACGGGCTTTATGGTTATTGTAGGCTCGCAAACCTACAGCGCCGTGGTAACGATGAAATTAAAATGCGTCGATGTAAACGAAGAACGCTTTTTGTTTAACCAGAATGTGGAAAGCATCGGCTCGTCCAGCTCCATTAACTTTTGGAAATCGGCGAACCGAGCCGAGCCAAAGCTGTTAAACGCGGCGTTGAGGACTGCATGCGCAACTTTTTAACGTCATTTGAATAAATAATCTGCCTCCGTAAAGGTTTTGTGGGGGCATTTTTGCTGTCTGGCAGCATTAAGCATTTATTTTACGCAATTTTATTTAGCTAAGGCTTACCAAAATACTGCACAAGACTGGTACTGTGTGGTATAATAAAACAGGTTATTGATAAAATTCATCATAAATTTTTTAGGAGGCGTACTAATGAAGGTAACAGTAAAAGATGTTGAACACATCGCCGGGCTTTCCCGTTTAACGATTCCGGAAAGCGAAATGGAAAAATTTACCGAACAGTTTAACCAAATCCTCAATTATGCCGATATTCTGGAAAAGATTGATACGGAAGGCATTGAGCCGACCCCGTACGTACTGCCGATAAGCAACGCATTCCGCGAGGATGTTGTAAAACCGGGCGTATCCCACGAGGACGCGCTGAAAAACGCGCCTGCCGTATACAACGACGGCTTTAAAGTACCGCGCGTAATCGAATAACAGAAGGAGGAACAACTGTGGATTTATATAAATTAACAGCCCACGAACTGCATGACAAGCTGGTTAAAAAAGAAATCAGCTCCGTGGAGCTTACCGAAAACGTATACAGCCGCATTGACGAAGTTGAAGATAAAGTACAGGCTTATGTAACTTTAGATAAAGAAAACGCACTGGCACAGGCTGCCAAGGTTGATGCCAAAATTGCTGCAGGCGAAGAAATCGCTCCGCTGGCAGGCATTCCCGGTGCAATTAAAGACAATATCTGCACCAAAGGACTTTTAACCACCTGCTCCAGCAAAATGCTGGCCAATGTTGTGCCTATTTATGATGCGCACGTTATCAGCAAACTGCGTGCGGATGACGCCATTTTTACCGGCAAAACCAATATGGACGAATTTGCAATGGGCTCTACCACCGAAAGCTCTTACTTCCATAAAACCTACAATCCGTGGAACCTGGAACGCGTACCGGGCGGTTCTTCCGGCGGCAGCGCAGCTGCTATTGCCGCTGGCGAAGCTATCTGGAGCCTTGGCTCCGATACCGGCGGTTCCATCCGCCAGCCGGCTTCTTTTAACGGCTGCGTTGGCATTAAACCGACTTACGGCCGTGTAAGCCGTTACGGCTGCGTTGCGTTTGCTTCCTCTCTTGACCAGATTGGGCCTATTACCCGCGACGTTACCGACGCTGCAACTGTTTTAAACTGCATCTGCGGCAAGGATGAGCACGATTCCACTTCCCTGCCGGTTGATGTGCCTGACTTTACCAAAGCGCTGCGCGCCGACGTTAAAGGCCTGCGCATCGGCCTGCCGAAAGAATACTACGGCGAAGGCGTTGACGCCAAAGTTAAAGCCGAAATTGAAAAAGCCGTTAAAAAATACGAAGAACTCGGCGCTGAAATTGTTGATGTTTCGCTGCCGCATACCGAATATGCAGTAATTACTTACTATATCATTGCTCCGGCAGAAGCAAGCGCCAACCTTGCACGTTATGACGGCGTGCGCTACGGCTTCCGCGCTGCCAACGCCACAAGCGCGCCGGAAATGACAAGGCTGAGCCGCACCGAAGGTTTTGGCCTGAAGTACGCCGCCGCATTATGCTTGGCACCTACGTTTTAAGCAGCGGTTACTACGACGCTTATTACAAAAAAGCAATGCAGGTTCGTACCCTTATCCGCCGCGATTTTAACGAAGCGTTTGAAAAATGCGACGTGCTGCTGACCCCGACTTCTCCTGTTGTTGCTTATCCGGTTGACGGCAAAATGGACCCGCTTTCCATTTACATGCTGGACGTAACCACCATTCCCGTAAACATGGCAGGCCTGCGGGTATTTCCATTCCGTGCGGCTTTGCAGACGGTATGCCTGTCGGCATGCAGCTTATTGGCAAAGTTCTGGACGAAGAAACCGTGCTGCGCGCAGCCTACACCTTTGAACAGGCTACTGACTTCCATAAAGCAATGGCACCGCTGGAGGTAACAAATAATGAAAAACTATATTACAGTTATCGGCCTTGAAGTACATGCCGAATTAAAAACCAAAACCAAAGCCTTCTGCTCCTGCTCCACCGAGTTCGGCAGCACGCCTAACACCCACGTTTGCCCCGTGTGCCTCGGCATGCCTGGCGCACTGCCGGTGCTGAACAAACAGGTTGTTGAATTTGCCATCCGTACGGGCCTTGCACTGGCTGCGAAATTCAGAAATTCAATAAATTTGACCGTAAAAACTACTTTTACCCCGACCTTGCCAAAAACTACCAGATTTCTCAGTTTGACCAGCCGGTTTGCCTCGGCGGCCATATTGACATTGAAGTTGACGGCGTGCCCAAACGCTTGGCATTACCCGCATTCACATGGAAGAAGACGCAGGCAAGCTGAACCACAGCGGCGCTACCATCAGCACTTCCGATTTTTCTTCCGTAGACTACAACCGTGCCGGCGTACCGCTTCTGGAAATCGTTTCCGAACCGGATATGCGCAGCGCCGAAGAAGCACGCGCTTATATGGAACAGCTGAAAGCAGTTTTGGAATACATTGACGTTTGCGACTGCAAAATGCAGGAAGCAGCCTGCGCTGCGACGCCAACATTTCCATTATGCCGGAAGGCGCCAAAGAATTCGGTACCCGCGCCGAAATTAAAAACCTTAACTCCTTCCGCGCACTGGTACGCGCCATTGAATACGAAGTTGAACGCCAGAAAGCAATTCTTGAAGACGGCGGCCATGTAGTACAGGAAACCCGCACCTGGGACGAAGCCAACGGCGTAACCCCTTTCCATGCGCAGCAAGGAAGAAGCACACGACTACCGTTACTTCCCTGAACCTGACCTTGTACCGGTTGAAATTGACGACGCCTGGATTGAACGCGTACGCGGCGAACTGCCGGAACTGCCGGCACAGCGTTTGCAGCGCCTTGTTGAAAAACACGGCCTACCGAAATATGACGCTTCCTTAATCGTTGCTACCAAAGCCATGGCAGATTATTTTGACGCTGCCTGCGCAAACAGCAAGGATGACAAAGGCGTATCCAACTGGCTGCTGGGCGATGTTTCCGCATATCTTAATGCTGAAAACATTACCATTGAACAGTTCCCGGTTAAACCGGAAAACCTTGGCGAACTGGTAACTTTAACCAAAGACGGCGTACTGAGCAGCAAGCTTGCTAAAAAAGTATTTGCCGAAATGCTGAAAAACAGCGATAAAACTCCGAAACAGCTTGTTAAGGAGCTTGGCCTTGAACAGGTTAGCGACGAAGGCGCCATTGCCGCTATCGTTGACGAAGTGCTGGCAGAAAACCCGCAGTCCGTTGCCGACTACAAAGCAGGCAAAGATAAAGCTATCGGCTTCCTTGTTGGCCAGGTAATGAAAAAATCCCGCGGCAAAGCCAACCCGGGCATGGTTAACAAACTGCTGAAAGAAAAAATGCAGTAAGGAGCGCACATGAAACGCGATTTTGAATTTGAGGGCAGCGGCTTCGGTTATCTGTGGCTTTGCATATGGACAACCGTGCTGACCGTTATTACCTGCGGTTTGTTCTTTCCGTGGGCATACAGCGCGCAGCAGCGCTGGATTTGCAGCAACACCTACGTTAACGGCAGGCAGCTGCGTTTTGAAGGAACAGGCTTCGGCTTCTTCTTTCAGTGGCTGCTGATTATGGTGCTGACAACCATTACCTTCGGCATTTACATTCCGTGGGGCTATTGCCAGTTTAAACGCTGGGAAACCCGCAACACCGTATTTGCGGACTGAAAACTAAAAAAAGTTATGACAAACATTAAAACGGCAGGCGTAAAAGCTGCGTTTTTGCGTAAGTAGGAATATTGATTGGCATTATAAAATGAATGGCACAGGTGCCTTTTGCGTGTTACAATAATTGTAATATAACGGCAGAAAGGGGCGGCGTTATGCTGCGTCATATTAAATATTTTCAGGCAGTAGCAAAATACAATAGTTTTTCAGAAGCGGCAGAAGAATGCCATATTTCGCAGTCTGCAATATCGCAGCAGGTTAAAGCGTTGGAAAACGAACTTGGCTTTTTGCTGCTTAAAAGAAAGAACCGCAAATTTGAACTGACGGAAGCAGGTGAATTTTTTTTATAAAAAAAGCCTTGTACTGATAAACGATTACGAACGGATATGCGCGCAGGCGGCGCAGATAGCACGTCAAGGTGGGCAGGTTTTGCGGCTGGGGTATCTGGCGGCTTACGGCGGCGGTGAATTTTACCGTGCGCTGGCAGAATTTGCGCAAAGTTATCCCGATATAGAAGTAAAAATAACAGGCGGTACGCACGAAAAGCTGTTTCAGCTTCTGCGGACAGGCGAAGCAGACCTTGTTTTAGTGATCAACGCCGTGCGTTTTCGGCAGAATATGCTAATCTTGTTCTTGCCGTAAAGCCTGTTTTATAGAAATTTCTACTCGCAGCCCTTTGGCGGCACTGGATAAGGTAAGCCTTGATGATTTGAAAAACACGCCCTGTATTTTAGCGGCGGCAGGTGCAGAACAGGAAACGGAAGCCGCTTATTGGCACGACGTTATCGGTGTGCAGGGCGAATTTATTTTCGCCGCAGGTGCGGAAGAAGTCGATATGCTTGTTATCACCGGCAGGGGTTATAAAATATGTACCGAAGCGGCAAGTGCTGGAAAACAGGATATGCGCCGCATTCCGCTTATGCGCGGTGATGAAGCCGTTACGCAGACGCTGTGCGCTTTTTGGAAGAAGAATAACGCTAATTTTACGCATGAGTTTGCCGGTATTTTAAAAGGCTGTTTTTAAAATGATAAATTCGCATAAGAAAAACTTGTTTTAAATGCGGCTTAACTTGAATTGATTGATAAGTTATCCTTTTTTATAATATCAGTAAGGACGATATGTAAGGAGGACAACAAAATGGCAAAAGAAGTAATGCTTTTAACAGGCGCAGGGCAGATAGGCATGGCTATTGCGCGCCGCATGGGTTACGGCAAAAAGATTGTTGTAGGCGACAAGCATATGGAAAACGCCGAAGCCGTCTGCAAAATTATGAATGAAGCAGGTTTTGACTGCGTAGCGGTGGAGATGGATTTAGCGTTGCGCAAATCTATACAAAATATTATTGCTGAAGCACGGAAATACGGCGAAATCAAAATGCTGGTCAATGCGGCCGGAGTATCGCCAAGCCAGGCACCGGTTGAAGCAATTTTAAAGGTAGATTTGTACGGTACGGCAGTGCTGCTGGAAGAAGTTGGCAAAGTAATCGCTGCTGGCGGCGTTGGCGTAACTATCAGCAGCCAGTCCGGACACCGTATGCCGCAGCTTACGGCAGATGAGGACAGGCAGCTTGCCACAACACCGGTGGAAGAACTGCTTGGGCTGCCACTTTTGCAGCCGGGTAATATCCGCGATACTTTGCACGCATACCAGCTTGCTAAACGCTGCAATGAAAAGCGCGTAATGGCAGAAGCGGTAAACTGGGGCAGGCGTGGTGCACGCGTAAATTCTATATCGCCAGGCATTATTGTTACGCCGTTGGCACTTGACGAGTTTAACGGGCCGCGCGGAGATTTTATAAGAACATGTTTGCTAAATGCCCGGCAGGCGGCCAGGTACGGCTGACGAAGTGGCAAATGTAGCAGAACTTTTAATGTCGGACAAAGGCGCATTTATTACAGGCGCAGATTTTTTGATTGACGGCGGAGCAACGGCATCTTATTTTTACGGACCGTTACAGCCGGATAAAAACTAAAAACGCATAAAAACAAATGGCAGGCGTAAAAGCTGCCGTTTTTGCGTGCGGGTGCTATTTTATTGTAAGCCCATGGCGTATTCCAGTTCCTTAATTTTTGCGTGTCCGCATCCGTCAGTATAAGGCTGTATGCTATGCGTCAGTGGCAAAAGGTCTTTTTTGTTAACTACCTTGCGTGTAGGCTTTTTAAAAGGTGCTGGTCGGGCAGGGCTAAAATAAAGACAGATATTACCGGCAAAAAATATTTAAAATATAAAAGAATAAAATTGTAAATTTTGCCGGTAATGTGTTATACTTTAAATATAGTTAATTAAGTTGGGAGGCGGGCAAATGCAGTATCTTTCGGCAGCAGAAGCGGCAAAAAAATGGAAAATTTCCGAGCGCAGCGTTCGCAATTACTGTGCTAAAGGGCGAGTAGAAGGCGCGGTTTTGAAAGGTAAAACGTGGAAGATTCCCGCAGATGCGGAAAAACCTCAGCGCATCAACACTAAAACTGCAAAGGCGCAAACTTTGCTGGAGATTTTGCAGTATGAAAAGGCTGCCAAATACAGCGGCGGTATTTACCATAAAACGCAGATTGAAATGACGTATAATTCCAATCATATTGAAGGAAGCCGCTTAACGCATGACCAGACCCGCTATATTTTTGAAACCAATACTATAGGTGTAACGGGCGAAGCGGTTAATGTAGATGATGTTATTGAAACAGCCAATCACTTCCGCTGTATTGATTTTATTATTGAACACGCCAAAAGTGCGCTTACAGAAAAAATGATAAAAAAGCTGCATTTAATGCTGAAAACAGGCACCAGCGATGCGCGGCAGGAGTGGTTTGCCGTCGGTGCATACAAAAAAATGCCTAACGAGGTAGGCGGCATGGCAACGGCGCTGCCGGAAGATGTTGCTGCTGAAATGCAGGCGCTGCTGGCGGCGTATAGTGCCAAAAAAGCAAAAACGCTGGAAGATATTTTGGATTTTCACGTACGGTTTGAAAGGATACATCCGTTTCAGGATGGCAATGGCCGCGTCGGCAGACTGATTATGTTTAAGGAATGCTTAAAATACGGCATTGTTCCATTTATCATTGAAGATAATTTAAAAAATGTTTTATTACCGTGGTTTAAAGGAATGGGGCAGGGAAAAAGGTTATCTTACCGATACCTGCCTTACCGCGCAGGACAGGTATAAAGCCTATCTTGATTATTTCAGGATTAAATATTGATTTTAGCGGCAAATACAAAACGGCAGCAAGGTTTGAGCCTTACTGCCGCTTTTGTGCGTGCTTGCGTTTATTAAGCTGTCAGTTTTTTTAAATACGGAAACTATGTGTTTTGGCTGCTGCGGTTTAAGTGCCGGTAAAAAATTCTGCCCAGCAGGATTAACGCCTGCGGCGGCGAATTTAATTAGTATAGCAAATTAAAGGAGGATAGCCATGCGTAAATTTATTAAAGACTATCTGGCAAAAGAGTACGATAACTATGTGAAGGATTTGGAAGCGCTGACCAATATCGACAGCGGCAACGGCGATTTGGAAGGCACGGAAGCCGCCAATAAATTTGTAGCCGCCAAAATGCAGGCACTTGGTGCGGAAACCGAGTTCCGCTATAACGACCGCGGCTGCCATTTAATTTCGCGCCTTAAGGGCAAGGGCACGCAGACTGTGCTTTTGGTTGCGCATGTTGATACCGTGTTTAAACGTGGCGAAGCTGCCAAACGCCCCTTCCGCGTGGATGAAACGGCTTTGCCTGGGGCCCGGGCGTAGGCGACGACAAAGCAACGGTTATGGAAGTTATTTACGGCCTTGCGGCTTTAAAAGAAGCAGCTTTGACGATTATAAAGAAATTATTTACTACACCAACGCCGAAGAAGAAGGCGGCAGCCCGACTGCTGAAGGCATTGTGCAGAGCTTTCGCAGCAGGCAGATTTTGCCGTTATTATGGACGTTGCACGTCCGAACTGGGGAATTGTAACCCAGCGTAAAGGCAACGCCAAATATAAAATTACAGTTACCGGCAAAGGCGGGCACCACGGCAACGCTTCGCAGTGCTGCGCCAATGCCATTCATCAGCTGGCTTACACCATTACCGAGCTGCACAAGCTGGCAAGCCCAATGCCCGGCAAACCGGAAGATTTTACAGCCAAAGCACTGGAAGCACGCGGCATTGTGGACAGCGGCCAGTTCATTCCGCCCAACACCGTTAACGTGGGCGTTATCGGCAGCACCAACGATAAAATCAGCGTTATTCCCGGCGACGCTTACTGCGAAGTAAACGTGCGCTGCTTTGAAGTGGCTGAGCAAAAACGTTTGGACGCCGCCATTAAAGCACTGGCAGATAAAATCGTTATTGACGGCACTAAAGTAGAAGTTACAGGCGGCATTGTAACCGGCCCGATGGAAAAAACTCCTGCCGTGCAGAAAATGATTGATGTGTACAGCAGCGTTGTTGCCGAAGAATTCGGCGGCAAAGTGAACGAATGGGTGGCAGGCGGCTTAACGGACGGCAACCGCACCGCTAAATTCATTCCGACTTTGGACGCTTTGGGCGTAGAAAACTACGACGAGCATACCGACCACGAATCGGTAGACTTAAAAACAGCAGTACCGCGCACCGCAGCGTTTGCCATTACCCTGGCAGAACTTTTAAAAACCGGCGTTAAATAATAAAAAATAAAACGCAATAAAAAACGAGGTTAAGCGTCAGGCTTAGCCTCGTTTTAACATATAACCGTTTTGTGCGGCATATTAAGTTTTAAATTTTGTTTGACGCTATTTCCACAATTTTTTCGGCGGCTTCTTTTACAAGTATGCCGATGGATTTATTTTCCACGCCGATAAATTCAAAATGGCTTTGCGATACCGGCAAAAGCAGTTTGCGCGCGCGGCTTGAAGCAACCGCCTCCGCCATACGCGGAGTTACTTCGCCAAGCATGGCGTTTGGCAGTACAATGCCGATGGGGCCAACGATAATATCCGCCGTCTGCGCCGTTACGCATACCGCGTTTTCGCCGGTGGCAACACGTTTAAGCCCTGCTTTAAGCATTGCCGCTGTGGCCAGCGCGTTAGTGCCAAGCCCGATAAGTTCCGTATCCGCCGGAAGGCGACCCGCTGTCTGGCTGATAACCTGCGCAACAAGCCCGCCGCCCATGCCGTCTATAAAAACAATGCGCATAAAAACCTCCTGTAAACACCTTAAAACAAAAGAAAACCCTGTTTATTATACCATAAATCCGTTTTGCCAAAAAGAACAGTATTTTTTACATTCGTTTTAAAGCGGCGTAAATTTTTTGTTAACTTTGCAATTTATCTGCCCGCACAGTTGAATTTATGATGATTTTACTGCATAATAAAAATAGAGTTTGGCACTGAAAGGAGTGTTTACAATAGAAAATTTAGATGAAATCAGAAACAAAAAAGGCTTTATATGCGATATGGACGGTGTTATTTACCACGGCAACAGGCTGCTGCCCGGCGTTAAGGAGTTTGTGGAATGGCTGTACAAGGAAGATAAAAAGTTTTTGTTTTTAACCAATTCCAGCGACCGCTCGCCGCGCGATTTGCAGCAGAAATTACAGCGCATGGGGCTTGATATTGACGAAACCCATTTTTACACCAGCGCACAGGCTACGGCGCGTTTTTTAAACAGCCAGTCGCCCGGGTGCAGCGCTTACGTTATGGCGAAGCCGGTTTGATGAACGCTTTGTATGAAGTTGGCATTACCATGAATGATTCTACGCCGGATTACGTTGTTATCGGCGAGCCTAAATCTTACAACTACGAGATGATTATTAAAGCCGTTAAGCTGATTCAAAACGGGGCAAAGCTTGTTGCCACCAATTCCGATTTGACCGGCCCGACGGAAAACGGCATTATTCCGGCCTGCCGCGCCTTTGTTGCGCCGATTGAACTGGCAACGGGCAAAAGCGCTTACTTTGTGGGCAAGCCGAACCCGCTGATGATGCGCACCGGCCTGCGCCTTTTGGGCGTGCACAGCGACGAGGCGGCAATGATTGGTGACCGCATGGACACTGATATTGTTGCCGGCATGGAGAGCGGCCTGGAAACGGTGCTGGTGCTCAGCGGCGTAACCACGCGCGAAAACATGCAGGTATTTGCTTACCGTCCGCGCCATATTTTAAACGGCGTCGGCGATATTGTGCCGAAAGAATAACATACGCAGCTTTTAAGCAGGAGCCTTTTACGGCTTCTGCTTTTTTCATGCCCGGAATATTTATTGCAGCAAAAGCCGAAACTTCGGTTGAATAGCGTATACTAATAGTATATAATGGAACTATATACCGGATAACTACCGGATTATTAGTTATAAAGGAGCATTGTTTTGATGGAACTGAAAACACCTCTTTATGATTGCCATGTTGCGGCCGGTGGTAAAATTGTGCCTTTTGCAGGGTATCTCCTGCCGGTGCAGTATACGGGCGTTATTAAGGAACACATGGCAGTACGCACTGCCTGCGGGCTTTTTGACGTATCGCACATGGGCGAATTTTTAATTAAAGGCGCTGATGCGCTTAACAACGTGCAGAATTTGTTCTGCAACGATTTTGAAAATATGTATGACGGGCAGGTACGTTACAGCCCGATGTGCAACGAGCGCGGCGGCATTGTTGACGACGTTCTGATTTATAAAGTAAACGGCGAAGAATATCTTTTGGTTGTTAACGCCGCTAACCGCCATAAGGATGCGGAGTGGGTTAAGGCGCATCTTTTTGGCAGCGCTTCTTTTTGAAGATATTTCCGATTCCGTTGCCCAGCTGGCACTTCAGGGGCCGAAA
>ENA-OQCE01000543-OQCE01000543.1-human-gut-metagenome-genome-assembly--contig:-NODE-543-length-18184-cov-11.108822_pt1 | contig 18184 bp, 19 predicted proteins | sample MGYA00242495_ERZ504572 | MGnify/ENA primary metagenome ERZ504572 (study PRJEB26092, sample SAMD00036228) | human gut metagenome | host: Homo sapiens | study: EMG produced TPA metagenomics assembly of...
GGAATGGTCACCGAAAATACAAAGTGCGTGGGAAGCAAGTGCACGCAGATACGTTGATAACTCCCGGAAGCTGCTCACCAGCGATCTTGTAAAGGTTCGGGATCATAAGCAGAAGACCCTGGGAAGCTGTGTAGGTTGTAGTCAGGGCACCTGCTGCCAGAGAACCGTGAACGGCACCTGCTGCACCTGCCTCAGACTGCATCTCTGTAACCTGTACTTCCTGTCCAAAGATGTTCTTTCTTCCCTGAGTTGCCCACTCGTCTGTAGCCTCAGCCATTACAGATGAAGGGGTAATCGGGTAAATAGCAGCTACATCAGAAAAAGCGTATGATGCATGAGCGGCTGCATGGTTACCATCCATGGTTTTCATCTTTCTTGCCATTGTTTTTTCCTCCTTAAAGGTTTGTTAAAAAATATATTATTTAGGCTTATGAAGGCCTAAAATTCCATTGGTTATTATATCATAGATTCCCAGTTATGTCCATTTTCTTTCATTGTTTTTTGTATATTATCCTGTACAAACGCCGTTATCTTTTTCACAAATAAAAAAGAGCTGTTCGGAATTTTTCCTCTCCAAACTGCTCTCCTTATCATCTCATACGCTTATCCCAACTCACATTCGGGAATCACTTCTCCTCTTTTCCGAAAAGATCCTTCATGGATTTCCGACGGAGCATTGTCCACAGCTGATCCTGGATCTCCTTAAGCTCATCATGTGCATGGCAGGGAACTCCGTCCTGTCCGTTCCTTGGACACTGATATGTGCCGTTCAGGCACTCAATGATGGACATATCCGGATCGATCGCACTGTATATCTCATATAACGACAGTTCTTCCGGATCTCTCTTCAGCGCGTAACCGCCATGAACTCCGCGGTATCCTTCCACGAGCCCTGCATTCTGAAGCTTCTTCAGTATCTTGTATGCAAAGGGTGCTGTGATCGATTCCCTCTCACAGATCTCGCTGACGCTCAAACGCGGCTCCCACATCAATGCGCGGATAACCCGCATCGCATAATCGCTTTCTCTGGTGATAAACATTTTTAACCTCTCTTCTGTTCAACTAAGCTGCTGATTTATGATAGTTTCCGCATTCCATCCGATCTGCCACGTTCCTGGGTGTTTCTGATGTGCCAGAGAGCCGGATATCCATATCCCCGGAATACTTCATTACCACATACGACAGTATAACCCATTTTTTTATATAATAAAAGGTTATTATTTTCCTGTGATTCATAGTAATCCCCTGTTTTTCCTTTATTTAGCCGAAAAAAGGAAAATACAGCTTGCAAATTTTTCAGTTTACGGTACAATAGGAAACGATTGTAATGCTTTCGTATGTAATTGAAACGATATTTATTTAATGAAAAAAGAGGTATGATATGATTTCAGCAAATAACATCACACTGCGCGTTGGAAAAAAAGCGCTGTTTGAAGACGTTAACATCAAATTTACAGAGGGTAACTGTTATGGATTGATCGGCGCCAACGGCGCAGGAAAATCTACATTCCTCAAAATCCTTTCCGGTCAGCTCGAGCCTACCAAGGGCGACATTGTGATCACCCCCGGTCAGAGACTTTCTTTCCTGCAGCAGGATCACTTCAAATATGATGCTTATCCGGTTCTGGATACTGTCATCATGGGTAATGAAAGACTCTATCAGATCATGAAAGAGAAAGAAGCCATTTACGCAAAAGAAGATTTCACAGACGAAGATGGCATCCGTGCCAGCGAGCTCGAGGGTGAGTTTGCAGAGATGAACGGATGGGAAGCAGAGTCCGATGCTGCTACTCTTCTCAACGGTCTCGGAGTCGACACCGAGTTCCACTATACACAGATGGCAGACCTTACCGGTAGTATGAAGGTCAAGGTTCTTCTTGCACAGGCTCTTTTCGGAAATCCTGATATCCTTCTTCTTGATGAGCCGACCAACCACCTGGATCTTCCTGCTATCGAATGGCTGGAGGAGTTCCTGATCAATTTTGACAATACGGTTATCGTAGTATCCCATGACCGTTATTTCCTGAACAAGGTCTGCACACATACTGCTGATATCGATTATGGCAAAATCCAGCTTTATGCCGGAAACTACGACTTCTGGTTTGAATCCAGCCAGCTTCTGATCAAGCAGATGAAAGAGGCCAACAAAAAGAAAGAGGAGAAGATCAAAGAGCTCCAGGAGTTCATCTCCCGTTTCAGCGCCAATGCTTCCAAATCCAAGCAGGCGACTTCCAGAAAGCGTGCCCTGGAAAAGATCCAGCTGGATGACATGCGTCCTTCCAGCCGTAAATATCCATACATCGACTTCCGCCCGAACCGTGAGATCGGAAACGAGGTCCTCATGGTGGAAAATCTGTCCAAGACCATTGATGGAGTAAAGGTTCTGGACAACATTTCCTTCACTCTCGGTCGTGAAGATAAGGTTGCCTTTGTGGGCGCCAACGAGCAGGCCATCACAACCTTCTTCAAGATCCTTACAGGTGAAATGGAGCCGGATGAAGGAAATTACAAATGGGGCGTTACCACTTCCCAGGCATATTTCCCGAAGGATAATACACAGGAATTCGATAACGACCTTACTATCACCGACTGGCTGACACAGTACTCCGAGATCAAGGACGCAACCTACGTCCGTGGATTCCTTGGCCGTATGCTTTTCCCTGGTGAGGATGGTGTAAAACGTGTCCGTGTTCTTTCCGGTGGTGAGAAGGTTCGCTGTCTTCTTTCCAAGATGATGATCTCCGGTGCCAATATCCTGATCCTGGATGAGCCAACCAACCATCTGGATATGGAGTCTATCACAGCACTGAACAACGGACTGATCAAATTCCCGGGAGTGATCCTTTTCACCTCACACGATCACCAGTTTGTACAGACAACTGCAAACCGCATCATGGAGATCCTTCCTAACGGCAAGCTGGTAGACAAGATCACCACTTACGACGAGTATCTTGCCAGCGACGAAATGGCCAAGAAGCGTCACGTATTCCAGGTTAACGAAGAGGACGCACAGGATAACTAAATCCCATGCTTCTGTAACAAAAAATCTCCCCTGCTTCCGCCTTTACAGGCAGTCAGGGGAGTTTTTTTATCTGTTTTATATGCGCTTACTCCATGGTGATCGGAGCAAGCTTGCCCTGTGTTACATCCAGAAGATCTTTAAGCGGTACCTTCAGGGTAAGGCCTACTCTTCCACCACTTACATAGATCTCATCAAAGTTTTCGGCAGACTGGTCAAACACCACCGGATAATTTTTTTTCATTCCAAGAGGGCTGCAGCTCCGCGGATATAGCCCGTGATCTTTGTAAGATCCTTTACATGGATCATATCTACTGTTTTTTCGCCTACAGACTTTGCGGCTGCCTTACGGTCCACCTCTTTCTCGATCGGAACTACAAACACATAGTAGCCGCCGCTTTTCCCTTCCATGACCAGGGTCTTAAAGGACTGATCATGAGGGCTCCTGTAATGTCTGCACAGTGGATCCCATCTATGAACTCTCCACAGTCATATGCGAGCGCTTCATATTTTACTTTTTTTTCGATCCAGCATTCTCATCGCGTTTGTTTTGGCTTCTTTTCCCATTTCTGTCACTCCTCGGATTTTTCTCAGTTGTCTTTCCACTCATCAAGCTCATCCAGATCCTCATCATTCATCAGATCCGGGTCATTCCTGTAATTTCCATATTCTTCCTGCTCATCAAAATCCGCCATATTTTCAATATCCATCCGGCGTCTTTTCTGCTGCAGTTTTTCAAAATCTTCATAGCTGTCCTTGTTTTCCGACTCATCAAAACGATCATAGTCTTCATGATCCTCCGGATCTGCATAGCGGGATCTGCTTCCCGTTCCTGCATTCCTTCGTTCCCTGGTGCTGCTGCTCTGGCTGTATCTGCGGCCTCTTCTGTCATCCGAAGCATAATTTCTGTCGGAGGTTCTGTTTCTGCCGGAGGTTCCGGAAGTGCTTCTTCTTTCAGTGGAACTGCCTTTGCTGTTTCTTTCGCTTCCGGATCTTTTTCGGCTGTCTGCATAATTTCTTTCTCGTCTGTCAGAGTTGCGTCCTTCTCTGTCAGATGGTCTGCGGGAACGTCTTTCACCCCGGCTTTCCCGGTCATCGTTTGCCCGGTTTTCGTATGTATATCTGTGATCGTCCCTGTTACGGTCAGAGGTATATTCACGGCTGTTTCCTCTACGGTCCTTCCTGCCGGCTTCCTGGTCTCCTCCGGCAGAGTTCCATCGTCGTCATCCTCTTCTTCGTCATCTTCCTCATCGTATCGGTCTTTGTTGATGGCGAACTGGATCAGCATACCAAGGATCGCAATTCCCGCTGCCATACCGACGCCATATGGAAACTGCGCCAGCCCTGCGATCTTTGCAATGGATAATCCTGCCAGAACACCACCCAGTATACTGGTTCCGACAATGATCACTCCTTTCGCATAACGCATAGCAAGTACTCCCAGTCCCACGCCGATAAGGATGCACAGGAAAAAGGAAAAAGAACTGGTCGGATGGACCAAATAGATGCTCAATGTTATTCCGATACCAAATCCCAGTACAAAGATTCCTGCCCTGTAGATCAGAAACGAAACAACAGCCAGTACGATCCCCAGTCCCGCCATGGCACCTGCGATCACCATTTTATCCTGAACACCGGACATATAGGTTACACCAAAGCCGGCGCCTGCTCCGATGATAAATCCAAAGATCATCATCCAGAACCGGAGGATACGATATCCCAGGATACAGTTCAAAAGCCCGAAAACGCAGAGCACTCCATATACGATCACCATCAGCTGGCTGATCTGTTCCATACCTCCTGCTCTCTGCAGTATATCAAATCCTCTTGACAACATATCCATATTCATAACTTACTCCTCTCTTTCCAAAACCTCCGGAAATCTTCCCGAAGATGTTTCAGAAAATAAAATATATGGTATAAAAATTATCCATCACTCCATAATGATACTCCACCTGACCAAGTCCGTGAAGTTTCATATAATACTGTGCCACATTCTGTACCACGCCATCATCCAGCAGTTCCTGACAGGCTTCGGAAAAAGCTTCCTGACTGCCAAACTTGAAACGAACTACAGCCGCACCATTATCCAGTCTCATCTTACAATAATCATATATGTCCTGCCAGCTGTAATCTTCAAAGTACCCCTGGTTCAGCACATAAAAATCCAGATTCTTCGCAGTACATGCCGGAACTGTCAGTTCTTCCGATGGTGTATAGGTTTTTTCATATTCTTCCGGGAAAGGGCAGAGATAATCGTAAATGATCGTCTTATGTTCTTCCAGCTGTGCGGCATCTCCATTTAAAAAATCCGGCTGATCCCCATTGGTAGCATCTACATAATAATACTCCTGGCCTATTTTTACAATATCCCATGCATGACCCTCTGTACTTCCTTTTGTGCTTCCGTCCACATAAATACAGGGAATATCCAGCCTTTCCAGAAGATACTGGACAGCTCCTGCATATCCGGCACAGACTGCGGATTTTTTCCAGAAAACACCTGCTATGCTCTGATCATCCTCCCCGGTCTGATACTGGGTATGGTCAATAACATACGTATAAACAATGCGTACCTTCTCGTAGTCACCGGCATCCTCCGGAATCAGGCTCTGACCTCCTGAAAGCTCTGCTCCATGGCCGTCTGTATCTCATCGATCTCGCTGTCTGTATAAGTATAGCCCGGAGTAAAAACGCAGTAATCACTGTCTGAATACGTAGTTTTGTAGATTTTTTCACGATTGTGGACCCAGAATATCTCCGGGTGGTCTTTCAATACTGCATGATAGCTTCTGTCAATACTGTCATCATCGGAGATCGTCAGATAAAACTCCTTTTCCCGGGCACGGATTCCTTTCAGCAGCTCCCGATATACTCTCTGCTCTTCTTCCGTAAGCTGTTTGAAATAATATTCCTGATGCCCTTCTTCGCTCTGGGCAACCTCCATCTGACGCAGTTCCTCTACTTCCTTTGGTTCGCCTGAAATAATGCTCTTTGCTATGGAGCGGATCTGACCCAGTGCCCCTGCCGAAGTGCTAAAGGGCTGAAGGATCACTGCAGCTGTAAGCACTGCGGCTGCCATGGGGCAGAAATTTCTTTTTTTTCATAATATCATGTCCTATGTCTGAAGCAGCGATTGTAAGAAAGGGCAGCCTCCCGTGGGAGACTGCCCTTATCTTCAATCGCTGTCCCTTAGTTTTCCATTTCCAGTGTTTCTACATCATCATCAAATGTATCCACTGCATCGTCCATGGTCTCCTGATCCAGAGTCAGCGTCTCAACTTCATCTTCTTCCTCATCCTCCTGCAAAGCCTTATTCTTAAAATCTGCAAGAAGGTCACTGGAAACAGTATCACCGGATGCCAGTGCATCCTTCAGTGCATCAGATCTAACCACATCCGTGAGGAGCTTTTCTGCACTCTCCTCTGTCAGAACATCATTCTCTGTAGCTGTGGTCTTATTTTCCTCCGCTGTTGTATCCTGATAGAAGGATGGCTTTCTGATATAACGGAAGCTTGCACTGTATGCCTCACCAACCGTTACACCATTCTTGCTTGAGGAACAATGTACTGCAATCCAGTCGCCGGAATCCGTCTTTCCGCACAGGATACCAACGTGGTTGTTGCTTCCTGCTTCCGGTCCTCTCTGGAATACCAGATCTCCTGGCTGTGCATCTGCTTCGCTGACAACACCGGCCTTCTCCCATTGGTCAGAGGTTCCATCTCCAACTGCTGCCTGCATTCCCTGATCCTTATATCCATTGATCACTGCCCAGGTAACAAAGCCGCTGCAGTCCAGACCATATGCACGGAGCGTACCGGAGCTTCTGCTGCCGTCTGCTGATACCTTCTCAACGGAGCCCCAACTTGGATCTTCTCCGATCACCGTAGATTTGCCGCCCCAGAAATATCCGACCTTACCAACCAGTGAATACGCTGCGGTGATAACATCTACACGATCCTCAGAAACATTGTCTCCCACGCTTTCACGGACAAAGCCTTTGGATGCGGTAACTACCGCACAGAGAAGCTTACAGTCTGTTTCCACATATTTCTTAAGGACGCTTCTGTCTTCCTTTGCAATATTGTTCTTCTTGATGTAGTAGTTGATCTTACGATTTCCGTAGGATATCTTGGTAATATCCTGCTTGTCCCTGACGATGGGGTTCATCTCCGCAAAGATCCTTGCCAGATCATCCTTGCAGGATGCATCCAATGTAAATGACGTTGCTCCTGCTTTGCTCTTTTCGTAAATATAAACAGCAAGGATATCCTGCCAGTTTCTTACCAGAAGTGTATTCTCCGTATCGGTAAGCTTGTTCTTCTCTTTATATTCTCTTTCGATCTCTTCCATTACAGAAGCAAAATCATCAGAGAAGGACAGATGATAATTGCTCTTAAGACTATCCAGATAAAAATCCTTGCCCGCATGGAGATTGGATACCATATTTGTCACATAAACAGGATCTCCGATCTGTGTTGCTGTGGCGTTATTTCCATCTGTGATCTCTGTATTCTTGTTATCTTCCGTGCTGCTATCATCTTTTTTGTTGCCTTTTTTGTTATCACTGTCGTTCTTGTCGACAGCTGCAAGCTTGGCTTCTGCCTCAGTCAGGATCTTATAATTCGTAACCTTGGCCTTTTCTGTATTAGACAGTGCCTCATAAGCTGCACGTACGCTATCTATCTCCGCTTTATCTGCTGCTGTGATCGTTCTGCCTGCCAGTGCTTTGATCTTCCGGATCACCGCCTGTACCTTTGCAGAATCATCCCTGGCCGGTGTTTCCGTCGGTGCAGGTGTTGCGGTTGGTTCCGGCGTTGCAGTTGGTGCAGGTGTCGCTGTCGGTGCCGCCGTTGGTGCAGGTGTCGCTGTAGGCTCCGGTGTTTCCGTCGGTGCAGGTGTTGCGGTTGGCTCCGGTGTTTCCGTCGGTGCAGGCGCCGGTGTTTCCGTTGGTTCCGGTGCAGTAGTTGGCTCCGGTTCAGGTGCAGCAGTTATTTCCGGTTGCGGCGCAGCTGTCGGCACCGGATCTGCCGGAACTTCCGGTTCACTTACCTCACTCCCGTCTCCTGAAACACCTTCCTCAGCAACAACATTATCTGCTTCCTCGGCGGCTTTTACTCCGGTTGGAATTGCCAGTACCATAGCTGATAACATCGTGATGCAAAAAAACTTATTCAGGTACTTGTTCTTCATATTTATTAAGATGCTCCCTTCTTTCCTTGAACATCCCTTTACTTCCCCTATAATAAAGGTCTGCCTTAAACCGTTTGATAACTTAAAGTTTAATTCAATTTATTTTAGCATACGAAAATCGTGAAATCAACTGTTCTGGTAGGATATCTCCTTCAATTCATCTATTTTTCACTTTTTATTCACATTTTTGTAAGATTTTTTAGAGTTTACCATAACGTGAAAAAGCCACAGTGCTCTCACACACTGCGGCTTTTTATATACTGTCAGACAGTCACTGCCGGCTGTCCACCCATATGAAACTGTTTTCTGACACAGAGCTGAAAAATCCCCTGTACAACCTGATAGCACACCCGAAGGATAAAACGGATGTCATCGGCAATGCACCGCGGACTTTCCAGATAATATGCATGACGCTCACGGATATATTCCACAAGTTCCTCAAAGCTTTCAAACTGCTTCGCTTCTTCCAGCTGGCTGTCTGCTGCGCCGCTGAGGATACATTCTCTCAGGCGGTTCTTCAGCTCAGCTTCATAAGAATTATGTGCTGCAAGATTTCCTTTGTATGTTTTGTTATGAGGAAAAGTAAAATAATCAGCCATATAATGCATGACCTCACCGAATCTTCTCCAGTATACTCTGGCATTCTCTTCCTCCGGGTTCTTCTCGACAAGCGCCCTCATCTTATTCTGGAGGTGATCAAATGTTCCGAAAAACTCATGTCTGGTGGTGAGAAACGATGGTTTCAGATCAGGCATGATATTGCCCAAGCAAAACGCTTTTCTGTGCTGCTGGAGACTGTACACCTCAGACATCTGGTCAGCCAGGTATCTGCCTAACAGTATATGTGATTTTTTACGCAATTTTTTCCCTCTTCCTTCTTTCCTGATCCAGATCCTGACCGGTCAACAGTAATTTGGTTCCGCCCGGTCCTCTTCTGGGATCCATAAATCATCCGTTTACCGGAACCAACTTTACTATAGCACTGTTTTTTCAAATAATCAAATAAAGATTATGTAAATTTAATCCAGATCAAAAAGCTGCCGCTGCTTCAGATCAATAGATGCCCAGACGGTACTTGTCTTCGGTTCTCCGTAAAGATAAACCGTGCTGGAAACCAAGCAGCATATATAATTCACTTTTTGTTCCAATCCCTCCGTCAAGTCCAACACTGTTGTGCGCAGCTTCAACCAGGGTCTTTGCCCTATCTTCAGTAACTCCTCTGCCTCGCATCTTTTTATCATGCCAGATCTTTCGGATCCTATTTACTCCAAGCGCGATCACATCTTTTGGCAATGGTGCTTTTTCAAGCACTGCCAGGCCGCTTATTGCATCAAATCGTGTGTATAATCCCAGATATTCCGGGAAATGTATTGCAAGCCATCTCTGGATCCTGTTTGCAGATATGTTGTGCTGCTTCATGATCCTGTCACAGCTGTATACCAGGTCTCTTATCAGAACTGCAGTCTTTTTATTCTCAGTCTTAAGTGTCTCTGCCCAAAGGTTGAAAGAATTGAACCCTTCCAGATCGTTATGAAAAGAAAAAATACGTTTTGTAAGTTCGCGTCCTCTGTTATCAAAAGCTCTTGCATAATGTATCTGGCTTCCTATATCAACTCCGACAACCATTGTTGAATCTGTTACTTGCTCAATCTTTTCATTCTGTGTATAATTCATTTGGAACCTCCAGTGCTTGCTTGTTTTGTTTACATCCGCCAAGATGCAACTCAATCATACCTTGAGGTTCTTTTTTATTCAATTGGCGCTTTTAATGAATTACAGGAATGCTCCTTATTATATTTTTCAATCTCGTCATCAATAATTGAATCTACATGAGGGAACAGACAACCGGGGCCTCCATAGGTAATACATGGAATGAAATGTCCGTGTGGTGCATACTCCTCACATGCTCTTCTGACCTCCTTGCGGATCTCTTCTTCTGTGGAATCCACTCGGTCTACGATCGAAGCATCGATTCCGCCCATAAGTGTCATTCTTCCGTTCAGCTGTTTCTGGAGCTTCGGAATATCATTCTGCGGAAGTGTTCCCTGCCAGATGTCAATCCCAAGATCAACCATATCCTCTATGATCGGTTCCATGAAGGAATCTGCGTGATGCATGACGATCACTCCATGGTCTTTCATATATTTATAGGATCTTTCATACTGTGGTTTGATAAATTCTCTCCATGTGTCCGGACTGATGAACAGGGACTGCTTGGAACCCCAGTCATCGTGGGAAAGGATGATATCCGGGTAGAGATTATCAACGATCAGCTTTGTAAGCTGGAACCGGTACTCCCCAATGGCATTGCAGAGATCCATCATATCCTCCGGCTCAAGAAGGAAGTTCACCAGCATATCCTCAAATCCCATCAGGAAGTGAAGCCTCTCAAAAACACCTGTAGCATAAATGCCATGAAAAGGCTTCCTGAATCCTTTATCTCCTGTGCCTTCTGTTTAAATGGTTCCCATAAAGCCGAATCCGAGCACTGACCGACAATATCCGGTATCACCAGCTGCTCTTTCCATTCTGTGATATCATCAATGACCTTGTTGTCCTCTGTTACATGTGGCATTGCAGCCAGCTGTTCCTGGGGCCAGAGGATCTCAGTTCCGAAAAGATCCTTCATAGGCTCCATACCACGGTGACGGTTTCCACGCACATAATTATTTGCCGGGTTCGGCGGGTAAAAGGTCGCACCCTCATACTGTCTCAGAAGTCGTTCTGGCCTGCCGTCCTTTTTTATCGTTTCAAGTAAAATCTCCGATGCTTTCAACATAATGCTTCCTCCTTTATTATCCTGTGATCTTTCAAAATACCCGATCACTTATCTTTATGATCTTGCGTCAATCTCAGCCTGATACTGAAGAACCTTTTCCTTTGTGATCTTAAATCCAAACACCAGAAGCAGAAGACCTGCCAGACAGAAAATAGCCGGAACAAGTGCAAAGGAAATCGTCATTCCCTGACGGGCCGTTCCCTCAAGAACAACTCCGGATTTCCAGCCTACCGCCACAAGACAGGCGCTGAGGATCGTTCCTCTTAAGAATACGGCAATCTTCAGCGGAAGATTCTGTAATCCCATAATCCATCCGGATGCATCTTTTCCGCTCTTCCATGTTGCATACACTACAGTGTCCGCATAAAGTGCAGGTGAAGCTGCAAAAGCCATACCATAGAAGAACTGGGCAAGTGTCATAAGGGCGATCACTGTCATTGCATTTCCATAGAAAATATATACAAGGAACAGTGATACTGCCATTCCTGCATAAGCATGATCATAGTTGTACGGGACGATATTGCTTTTGCAATGTATCTCATGGAAAAAGCTCCGATGATGGCACCGATGGCAACACAGAGAAGATAAGTGGTCATCAGTCCCGGATTTCCCATTGCATCCCTGAAATAGTAAATAGCAGATGCTGCTGTTACAAATTTCACACACCATTTTGCAAGGTCTGCCAGCATCAGGACCATAAGAGGCGGATTCTGAAACAGGGAAGCAAACATCTCTCTGATCGTGATCTTTGTTTTGTCATTTTTCTTTCCTGCGGTTTCCGTTTCAATCTCTTCATAGCCTTCCGTCATCTTGAAATGGGCGAAATAGGTTACGACCATCAGAATACCCAGGCAGAAAGCTGCTGCTGCAAATTTATTTTTCTCACCGACATATCCGGCAAGAAGTGTTGCAAATGGAAGACCCATATAGGAAAACAACAGACCGCCTATGTTATTCCAGGTTGCCCTGGAGGATGCAAGCGTTGCTTTGTCTTCCGGTGTTTTACCAACAATACTGATCAGGGTTGCATTGGCAACATAGCTAAAATTCCATGCCACATGAGATGCGATGGATGCGGCAATGATCACCACTGCCGAAAGCCATTCATTATCACTAACACGTATGAACATGAATGCGTACAGAAACGGCACCATCCACGGAACCATGATCAGCCAGGAACGATAACGCCCCCATTTCTTTGCTTTTGTGCCATTGATGATTCCTCCGTAAAGCCAGGACAGACATGCATCAACAATGGTAAATACGGAATTGATCACACCAGCTACACCAGCTGCAAAGCCTGCCAGATCCGTCAGAAATGTCATAAAGTAAAATGTCTCGATATTACTCATAAGAACAAATCCGGCATCACCAACACCAAAGAAATATTTCAGGGCATTTGTAAGACCCTTTTTCTGTTTCGGATCTTGTTTCGGTATTTCATTTTTACTCATTTTCTTTCCCCCTTCGCTGTTTTTTGTGGGACCGGCCATTTCCACAACTTCACGTTACCTTTGATGATTACAGTATAGTTGTTTTTTTTCTTGTTCGTAAATCCGCACACTTCTTCATTCTTTCTCCAATGCTTCATACTTTTTGTACAGTTATTATTGTAAATATGCACAAATAATTTCCTCTCCGTTTTCTTTTTATTTTCCGTCTAATATGTTATAATTTCCTATAAATACAAGGCTTTTATGAATTGGAGGAAATATTTTGAACAAAAGAGAGCATTTCGTGAATAGCCCGCATACAGGCTTCCATCTTAATCTCCAGATCATTGCTGACGATTTTGCGGAGAAAAAAGAGGATGTTTCCATCCTCTGCCGTGAAGACCCCCTGACGCTGGATGGTCTTCGCATATATCAGGCAGGAGCCCTGCTGAAGCCATGCTACCTTTATCTTGTCTTCGGCAATTCTCTTTCCGAAAGCTTCCTGCGATACCAGAACATCGCATTTGTAGTGGTGGGCTCCGGTGATCTTTCCTGCTTTTCCGAAAGCTGCAGGATCCTTCACATTAAGGGAACCCTTTCTTTTTCTGAGGTCTTCAACCAAATACAGCAGACCTTTGACAGATATTCTGACTGGGACAGTAAACTCCAGCTTGCACTTGGAAGTATCGATCCGCTGAATGAGATGCTGGAAGCCAGTCTGGATATATTTCATAATCCGGTTTTTGCCCACGACACCAACTTTTATATCCTTTCTTCTCCCCGGCACGTAACCGGTATGTCCGAATGGGTCCATGACCAGCGTACAGGAAGACTCATCGCACCTTTAAGCCTGATTCAGGATTTCAAGCTTGACGCCGAATACCAGCGCACACTTATCACCCACGGCGCCAATATTTATTCCGAAGAGCTCCGCGGTTACCGTATCCTCTACATGAATCTCTGGGTCAGCGGCAATTATCAGGGCCGGCTTTGTGTGGATGAGCTCCAGACGGAGATACAGCCCGGACATTTTTCTGCTCTTGAGTATCTTGGCTCCTTTATCGAGCTGTGCATCCGTCGGCACAATTTGTTCCAAATTTCAATGGGAAATGACTCCCGGCAGTTTTTCACGGAGTATCTTTCCGGAAAGCTCACAGAACTACAGGCAGTTACCGATCAGATCCAGTATCTGAACTGGAATCGCCATGACCGGTATCTTGTACTTCGTCTGGAAACCCAGCAGCAGGATGACCGCATGCACTCTTCCATCGCCACACTGGGACACATTGAAGCCCAGATCCCGGAAGGTCTGGCTTTTACCTATCAGCAGGGAATCGTTGTGATCGTTAATCTGTCCTTTAAGCACTCTGTATCTTCCGATGTTATCAGTTCACTTGCGATCATCCTGCGCGAAGGGCTTTTTAAAATGGGAGTAAGCTCTGAATTTCGTGATTTTCTCCTGATCCCTCAGGGATATATTCAGGCTGTTTCCGCCTTGCGCCTGGGCAAAAAAAGTCAGAGCATGGCCTGGTGCTATCATTTTGATGCTTATCTTCTGGAATATATGCTTTCCCAGATCAGCCATCAGATCAGTCCCGAGCTTCTGGTCTCTTCACGGCTGGATGCACTGCAGAATTATGACCGAAAAAACAATACTGAGCTGTATCACACACTCAAGGTCTATCTGGAGCATGAACGCAATTCTCTTCAGACAGCCCGTGAGCTTTTTATACATAGAAGTTCCCTGACCTACCGTCTGGAGCGCATCCAGAAGCTCACAAAGGTTGATCTGGATAATCCGAAAGACCGGCTTCTTCTGCAGCTTTGCTTTCTTCTGCAGGAAAAGGACCAGACTGTCACCTGACAACCTGGTCCTTTTTTCTGTTTATATCTGTAAAAACTCCAATCCGAAATAATGTTCCATCCATAGCCTGATGGTTTCTTCCGAATCACTTATTTTCGTTTCAATAGATCCATCTTCCTTCTGGATCGTAAGAACATCCCCAGTCAGCGCAACACTTCCTTCCGGTCTGCAGATGCTCACTACTCTTTTTCTGGTAAATAATACATCTGGAGATTTTGCACAATAGAAATTCAGCAGTTCAAAATCTGCTTCTACTGTAGGAGTCTGTGAAAATCTGAGTATTGGCAGATATTTTTCTTCTTTCCTTCGTTCAACAAGTATCTCTCCGTTTGTATTTCCCGGCTTCATGTTAACACGGTACCATCCGTTTTTTTCTCTGTGGATACCATCCTTCATAAGAACCGGCTTCTTGGGACCGGGACCTCCGTATCCTACATCACAGTAATAGCTTCCTTCCTCAAAAATAACAAGGGTTGCCCGGTGCAGGACCGGCGGAAGCTCTTCCCGGTTCCACAATATCCTTACCGCCACAGGGATCACACGGAAATCCAAAGCTTTCAGAAGCTCATAAAACAATTTATTCAGCTCAAAGCAATATCCGCCTCGTTTTCTGACAATGATCTTCTCATAAATATCTTCCGACCTCAGAGAAGGAATCCTTCCCTCGTCAAAAACTTCCAGATTTTCAAAGGGAATACTGCAAAGATGAAGGTCCATTATCTTTTCCAGACATTTTTTATCTGTTCTTAATTCACCCTCATATCCGATCCTGTTCAGATATGCCTCCCGTTCTCTGTCATTCATTTTTTCACTCCTGTTCTATTCAAGAAGATAACAGCTGGTATAGGCGATCGTACAGGGACCATAATAGTATTCCAGACCATTTGCCTGGCATACCTGTGTTACCAGCATTCCATAGGCTTCCATCGAAGAAAATGCCTGTTCGGGGAAACGGCATGGAGCATCCGGATATGTACACGTTTTACATTTTGTACAGCACCCGGCCCCTATGGGGAGCATACCCGGCCATCTTTCTCTGAGCACTTTTTCAAATTCATAAAAATTCTGTTTATGAACCGCTTCGGTCTCCATCATCGTCTCTCCGTCCAGAGGATCCTCCAGTTTCCCCACTGTCTGGACAATAATGCCTTCCCTGTACTTTTCTATCTTTTTTCTGCATACTTCAAGATCTCCGCATCCGGGAGGACAGCTCCAGCGTTTTGCATACATATGGCAGGTATTATTTTTGCACATTTCCCTTACCTCCGGCATAAGCTGGATCGAATCGCTCTTCAGAAGTGCTACATAAGAAAATCCTGCCTTTTTTCCCATCTCTTCCAGTTCTTTTATATTAAGCATATCCATTCTCCTCGCATTACGGAAAGCATAAGCCATCCACAAAACAGTCCTGGAACTCCGGCGAAGCTGCCAGCTCCACAAAATCCATATTTTTGACAGTCCGATCCATTTCTTTTCTTTCCTCTTCATTCAAAAGCGCAATCCTGGCACCTTCTCCGGCTGCATTTCCCACCGGCTGTATCCTGGGCAGCAGTCCGGCCGGGAACATCCCGATCGCTGCCGCACTTTCCGGATTCATGTAATTGCCGAATGCACCGGCAAGATAGACCCGTTTAATATCATTTTCTGTGATCTCCAGTCTTTTCATAAGAAGAAAGATTCCCGCTGCGATAGCCGCTTTTGCCAGCTGTACCTCTCCGATATCCTTCTGTGTCAGATAAACGCCCCTGTCATTTCCCGACTTTTCCGGAGGTACCAGCACAAACACTCCCGCCTTTTCCTGGCCGCTTTCCAGATGACCACTTTCATCAATAAAACCAGCCAGATACAGCTGCGCCACAAGATCGATCAGACCTGAACCGCATAAGCCTGCCGGAGCCTTATTTCCTATAGTCGTGTATTCCCATTTTCCATCTTTGTATACTACATGATCTACTGCTCCTGCTCCTCCGCGCATCCCGCACTCGATCTTTGCACCTTCAAATGCCGGACCGGCAGCTGTTGAACAGCAGGCTAATCTCGTTTTATTTCCCAGGACCATCTCCCCATTCGTTCCAATATCGATCATAAGGCTGATCTCGTTCTGCTGATCCTGTCTGAGCGTCAAAATGCAGCCACAGGTATCTGCCCCTACATACCCGGCTATATCAGGCAGCATAAGCAGCTGCCCCTTTCTGTGGATATGGAGCCCATATTGCTCTGCATTCAGTGTAAGCCCCTGACTGATCGCCGGATTATACGGTGCATGGACCAGCGATGCCGGAGAAATCCCAAGAAAAAGATGATGCATGCAGGTATTTCCTACCACAGATACCTGACAGATATCTAATGTGCTTCTTCCTGCTTCCTCTGCCAGTTCCTGGAGCATTTCATCAACCGCATTCCGTATGCAGCCGGTCAGCTGCTCTACGCCATGCTCCAGAGCATGATCCGCCCGCATGATCACATCTGCGCCATACTGAGTCTGTGGGTTCATTCTGCTCTTGAGAGCCAGCTGCTTCCCGGTCAATGCATCCATAAGATAGCCGACCACCGTCGTTGTACCTATATCAAAAGCCGCAAAACAGATTTTTTTCTCTTCTCTGCTGATATCCAGGATCTCATTTCCTGCACAGATCACATACCATTCTTCTGCTTCTTTTCTGCAGCCGTAAAGCTTCGATGCAATTTCAGTATCAGGCAGAACAGGTTTTTCCACATCCAGCTGTTCTGTCAGCCGCTCCCATTCAGAGCGGTTGTCTCCTGTCTCCGGTTTCTTAAGAATCACTTTTTTCTGTTTCAGATCAGGCCTGAACGCAACCGGTCTCTGCATTCCTTCTGTAAGGATCTCCTCTTCCTGGCATCCGGACAATGTATCTACTTCAAGGTCACTGTGGATTTCCGTCTGACATGCAAGCACCATGTGATCTTCTATTTTAACACGACATTTCCCGCACTTTCCCCGGCCTCCGCAAGGTGCATCAGGAACCAGCTTTGCTTTTCTTTCCGCCTCAAGGATCCTGGTACCCGGTTCCACCAGGATCTCCTTTTCCTCCCTGATAAATTTTATTCGGTACATTTTCATCCCTCCGATGGTCACTGTAAAGCAAAAGCCGCTCTGCCGTCTATGCCATGCACAGACAATACAGAGCGGCCTGTTTTATTTTCCCTTATGCTGCCAAAGCTTTTGCAAGAACTGCTGCGCTTGCTGCATCTTCTGAATATCCATCTGCGCCGATCTCATCTGCAAATTCCTTCGTGATCGGTGCTCCTCCAACCATGATCTTAACATTGCTTCTGAAATCTTCCGCATTAAGTGCTGCAACTGTATCCTTCAGAGCCGGCATTGTAGTTGTGAGCAGCGCTGAAAGTGCAATTACCTTAACATCCGGATTTTCTTTGTAACATTCAATAACCTTCGATGCAGGTACATCAACACCGAGATCAATAACTTCAAAGCCGGCACTTTCGATCATCATCGCAACAAGATTCTTTCCGATATCATGAAGATCTCCTGCTACAGTAGCGATGATAAGTTTTCCCATACTTCCTGTAGCGCCGGATGCAAGATGCGGTTTCAGAACCTCAACACCCTTTTTCATTGCACGGGCTGCTACCAGCATTTCCGGAACAAAGATTTCTCCGTTCTTAAATCTTTCACCTACAACAGCCATTGCATCGATCATGCTGTTAAGAATCTCTGTTGCCTCACAGCCTTCATCAAGAGCTGACTGTACAGCTGCACCTACAAGTTTTGCTTTTCCTTTTTCTACCAATTCTGCTACTTCTGTGATTTTTGACATAATCAAAACACCTCCGCTTTTTATTTTTATTCACTTTCCGCATCTATCTTATTATTTTTATTTACATTTTATTACTAACTTACCACCTAGACGACT
>ENA-OQCE01000545-OQCE01000545.1-human-gut-metagenome-genome-assembly--contig:-NODE-545-length-18174-cov-2.813653_pt1 | contig 18174 bp, 27 predicted proteins | sample MGYA00242495_ERZ504572 | MGnify/ENA primary metagenome ERZ504572 (study PRJEB26092, sample SAMD00036228) | human gut metagenome | host: Homo sapiens | study: EMG produced TPA metagenomics assembly of...
AAAAGAAAGCAGCCGATGAAAAGAAGGAAGCGCAGGATGCCAAACCTTCTGAAAGCGGCTCCAAGGCCTCTTCCAGAGAGTCGTCAGCGCCTAGGAGCAGCATTGCTCCCCCGCCTGTCAGACCGCCAAAACAATGAAACCGTGAAAAAGCTGCAGGATTTGACCCTGCAGCTTTTTTATAGGAACATGGAAAAGGCTTCCCCCTCTTTTTGACTGTCAACGAAAGTTTTATTTTCAACAAGAAAACGCATCCCTTCAAACAAACGCCTTATTTGAAGGGATGCGCTTTTTGATTTCATGGACTTTTGCCTGCACCATCCATGTATTTGCGTCCTTTGCGTTTAGGTTACATGATTTTTCTTTCCGCTTCCTTGAAGAAGGTCTTAACGGCTTCCACGACCTTTTTATCGGCTTCCATCCAGTCCATCTTATTGAAGTCGCGCCAAGTGAGCCATTCGGCATTTTCATGTTCCAATAGCTTCAGGGCATGGGGATCGACGCTGCAAAGGTAGCAGTCCATCACCAGATGGAATTCGGGATAATCATATTCAACGGTCGTAAGCCGTTTTCCCACCGAGATATCGGCAGCCAGTTCTTCCTTGATTTCACGGACAAGGGCCTTTTCCGGAGTTTCTCCAGCTTCCACTTTGCCGCCGGGGAACTCCCATTTATCCTTAAATTCGCCGTATCCACGCTGGGTCGCATAGACACGGTCGCCGCGGATCATGACCGCAGCCGCTACATGAACGGTTTTCATTGATGGATCCTCCTTAAATGGGAAACAAATTGCAAGGATAAATTCCTACGCTTTTTCTATTGTACCATACAGCGTATGGGAAGGAAACCGGAGTGAACACGTCTTTTCCCTTACGAACCGCCCAAAAAGGGCCGTGAAGGTTCTCACGGCCCTTTTCCCATAGCTTATCAGCGTTTGTTGGAATTTCTCCAAATCCCGATGCTTTCAGCATCTTTAATCAGTTTTTCACGGACATCCGGATGGGCTACGGAAATCAATTTTTCTGCACGCTGCCACGTGGTCATACCTTTGAGATTGACAATCCCGTATTCCGTGACAAAGTAGTTGAGGTTCGTTCTCGTTGCCGTAATGGCATCGCCAGGCGTTAAAGTCGGAACGATACGGCTCTTGATTTCCCCATCATGCCCCTTAAAGGCAGAGGAGCAGCAAAGGAAGCTCTTACCGCCCTTGGACAGATAAGCTCCCAACATGAAGTCAAGCTGTCCGCCAGCACCGCTGATATGTCTGTGCCCAACCGATTCAGAAGCCACCTGACCGGTCAGGTCCACTTCGATGCAGTTATTGATGGACATGAAGTTGTCAATCTGGGCAATGACACGGGCATCATTGACGTAATCAACCGGGGCAGCCATAATGGCAGGGTTATTGTCTACATAATCATAAAGTTTCTTTGTGCCAGCTGCGAAGGTAAAGACCTGACGGCCCTTGTCAATGTTCTTCTGCGCGCAGGTCAGCTTGCCGGCATTAGCAATATCAACAAACCCATCAACATACATTTCCGTATGAACGGAAAGATCCTTGAGGTCGCTCTTGGCAATCATGCGCCGACAGCATTCGGCATGCCGCCAATTCCCAGCTGCAGGCAGGCACCATTCGGGATTTCCGGAACAATGAGCTTAGCAACCGCTTCATCGATTTCACTGGGGGCACCGCTCGGCAAATCAGCCATAGGAATGCCTTCATTTTCAACAATGAGTCAACATCATCAATATGGACGCTGACTTCCGTACCGCCTAAGACGACTGGCATCAGGGGGTTGACTTCTACTACAACTTTTTCAGAGACTTCAATCACGGCCGCGATATCGGATGCGGAAAGGCCGAAATTAAAATACCCATGTTTATCCATAGGAGCCACTTGGATGAACGTGACATCGACATGTTTGATGTTGTCACGGTAATTGCGGGGCAGTTCAGAAAAACGCAGCGGCGCATAGTAGCCAATTCCGTTATCCGTGAGTTTTCTTTCATAACCGCTTGCATGCCAGGAATTCCAGCACATCTGTTCCTTGGCATTAGGAATCTTGGCTACTTCCGGCATCCAGAGTGCCGACACCGCCGCGGAACTTAAGATCCGTCAGGTTGGTCCTTGATCATCCGTTCAGCCAGGGCCTTATCCAGCACGCGGGATGATTGGCGCACCACCCATAGTCTACCCAGTCACCGCTTTTTACGATTTTAACGGCTTCTTCAGGGCGTCGTGAGTTTCTTTGCGTATTCCTTTTCGTAATTCATGACGTTAACATCCTCCCTATTTTCTATACACCCGAATCCCATGGGCAGGATCCCTCTCCAACTTAAGGACGATGGGATAATTTTCCCCTCGAAAAGGCCCCCAAGGGGCACTTATGGAAATCAGGTTTATTTACGTCTCTATTATATCTCATTTTAAAGATTTATGTGAAAAATTCGCTAATTTAGACTAAATTCTCAATGATAACTATTTCTATAAAGAAATTATTGTGTGTTTCATACTTATCTGACTCATTTTTTCCCCACGGGAAAAAGGTCCCCCCCCTTCAAGCAGAAGGGTCAGGACCTTTACAACCATCTCTTATTTCAAGATGAGGCGATAGTATTTTTTCTTTCCTTTACGAAGCAGGACTTCCGTCTTGCCTTCAAAAAGGGTTTCCGAAAGCGCGGCGGCCACATCCGTCACCTTCGTGTCCCCGACCGTAAGGCCATTTTGTTGGATCAGGCGGCGTCCCTCACTCTTGGAAGCAATGATCTTGGCATCAAAAAGAAGGTCCAGAAGCGGGCTTCCGAATTGCGCCCTTGAAACTTCCACCACAGGGGCATTTCCCATATCTCCGCCAGCACCAAAGAGGGCTTCCGCGGCTGCTTTGGCTTATCGGCTTCTTCTTTACCATGAACCAATTTCGTAACTTCATATGCCAAGGTCACTTTCGCTTCGTTGATTTTTGACCCTTCAAGGCGCCGAGACGGCGTACTTCATCCATGGGAAGGAAGGTCAGGAGAGCCAGGCATTTTTCCACATCGGCGTCATCGACGTTTCTCCAGTATTGATAAAAATCAAAGGGAGAGGTTTTTTCTGCTGACAGCCAGACGGCTCCGCCGACGGTCTTGCCCATTTTCTGGCCCTGACTGTTGGTCAAGAGGGTGTTGGTCATGCAGAAAGCGGGCTGACGATCTTTACGTCGAATGAGTTCCACTCCGGCAATCATATTGGACCACTGGTCATCACCGCCCAGTTCCATCACGCAGTTATACTTCTTATGAAGGACATAGAAGTCATAGGCCTGCATGATCATATAGTTCATTTCAAAGAAAGAAAGTCCATTTTCACTGGCAAGGCGGTTCTTGTAGCATTCTGCCCCCAGCATCCGGTTGACAGAAAAATGAACGCCTACTTCGCGGAGGAACTTGATGTAATTGAGCCCCAGCAGCCAGTCCGCGTTATCGGCAACAATGGCCTTGCCGTCCGACAGATCGATGAAGCGGCCAACCTGTTTCTTGAAGCATTCCACATTGTGGTGAATGAATTCCGGTGTCAGCATCTTGCGCATCTCATTTTTGCCGCTTGGGTCACCGATCATGCCCGTACCGCCGCCCATGAGGATGATGGACGATGACCGGCACGCTGCATATGGGCCATGACCATAAGCGCGATGAAATGACCCACATGAAGGCTGTCCGCCGTCGGATCAAAGCAATATAGAATGTGATCTTTTCCTTTTCCAATAATTCCTTGATTTCTTCTTCATGGGATAACTGTTTAAGGTAACCCCGTTCCTTGAGGGTATCAATGACGCTCATGGACAAACCTCCTTGTTATGATAAAAAATAAGGATCCATGCAGGCCCCCTCTTTTGCAAAGGAATGACTGCATGGATCAGCAAAAGCAATCTCAGTGACTGTCCTTGGGGATATCAGAAGTACAATGCGGACATTTTGTTGCGGCCGGATCGATAGGCATCTTACAGAATGGGCAAAGCGTCTCCGGTGCTGGTTCTTCCTTTTCTTCCTTCTTGAAACGGTTCAGGAGGGAAATCATGAGGAAGATGACAAATGCCATGATGAGAAAATCAATGACCGTCGTAATGAATTTCCCGTAGGCAATGACAGGGACCTTGGCAGCCGTTGCTTCTGCAAGGGTATCAACTTTTTTGCTGGAAAGATTGATAAAGAGGTTTGAGAAATCAACCCCACCCAAGATCATCCCAATAGGCGGCATGATGATGTCGGACACAAAGGAAGCGACAATCTTACCGAAAGCACCGCCAATGATCACACCGACAGCCATGTCGACGACGTTACCGCGAAGTGCAAAAGCTTTAAAGTCTTTCAAAAAGCTGGACATCATAAAACCCCTCTCAATTGGGCAGATTTAAAGCAGTCTGCGGTGGACTGCATTCTTTGTATTATACCATAATATGGGAAGAACGCAACCGTTTCGGGAGATGAGGATCTCCCCCTTTCAAAAAGAAAACCTTGGAGAAAGAAAAGGCGGATTTGTATGGTTTCTAACAGTTGCAAAGCGAGCACCCATTTTTCTTAATAAATCGAACGATTTTAGTTGCATAATAAAATTCATTTGTTATAATAGCAACTACAGTAAGAAAATTTCTATATTGACTATTACCTTTTTCTTATTACCCGGTTCCTAGGCATAGTCCTTTGACCGCGAATCCAAGGGGAGGTTCTTCTATGAAAAAAATTACGTCCGTCCTGGTCGCCAATCGCGGCGAAATTGCAATTCGTGTTTTTCGTGCCTGTCACGAAATGGGAATCCGAACAATTGCGGTCTACAGTAAAGAAGATTCCCTATCCCTCCATGCTTCCGCGCCGATGAGTCTTATTTGATCGGGAAAGGGAAAAAGCCAGTCGATGCCTACCTTGATATAGAAGAGATCATCCGGGTGGCCCATGAGCACCATGTCGACGCCATCCATCCCGGCTATGGCTTTCTTTCGGAAAACGCAGACCTTGCTAGGCGCTGCGCCGAAGAAGGCATCACGTTCATTGGCCCCCATATCGACCACCTCACCATGTTCGGTGACAAAGTCAACGCCCGCGCACAGGCCAAAAAGGCCGGTATCCGGTTTATTCCCGGCAGTGACGGACCAGTCATGAACTTTGCTGAAGTGGAAAAGTTTGCCAAGGATGTGGCTTTCCCATTATGCTGAAAGCCGTCAATGGCGGCGGCGGACGCGGCATGCGCATGGCCCATTGCATGAGTGACCTGAAAGACGCCTATGAACGAGCAAAATCCGAAGCTAAACTCGCCTTTGGCAATGACGAGATCTATCTTGAAAAATACATCCGCAATCCAAAGCACGTCGAAGTCCAAATCATGGGCGATGAACACGGGAATGTCTTCCACCTTTATGAGCGGGACTGCTCCATCCAGCGCCGCCATCAGAAAGTCGTCGAAATCGCGCCGGCCTTTGCTCTTCCTCGGAAGCTCCGCCAAGAAATCTGCAACGCGGCCGTAACGCTCATGAAGAACGTGAACTACGTCAACGCCGGTACCGTCGAATTTCTTGTGACGCCGGACGGTGACTTCTACTTCATTGAAGTGAATCCCCGCATCCAGGTCGAACATACAGTAACGGAAATGATTACGGGCATCGACATTGTCCAGACCCAAATCAAGGTGGCAGAAGGCTATGCCCTCACGAGCGACGAAATTGGCATTCCGTCCCAAGAGGCCATCATGTGCCACGGCAACGCCATCCAGTGCCGCGTGACGACAGAAGACCCTCTAAATGGTTTCATGCCTGACTCAGGCAAGATCATTGCCTACCGCAGCGGCGGCGGGTTTGGGGTCCGCCTTGACAGCGGCAACGCCTTTACCGGGTCCATTATTACGCCTTACTACGATTCCCTGCTCGTGAAAGCAACGACATACGGTCTCACCCACGCCCAAGCCGTACAGAAGATGCTCCGCGAACTCGATGAATTCCGTATTCTCGGCGTCAAGACAAACATTGGCTTTTTGACCAACGTCCTGCGCGAAGCCTCCTTTGTACGCGGCGACTACGATGTCAATTTTATCGATGACCACCCTGAGCTCTTTGACCTGCCCGTGGTCCATAATAGGGGTACGAAGCTCCTCAAATATATTGGCGAAGTCACGATCAATGGCTATTCCGGAAAGGGGCCGGAAGTCCATCCCGATTTTACTCCCTTGGAACTGCCGGAACCGGCAACGGGCGATTATCCCCAAGGAACGAAGGCCATCTTTGACAGCCGTGGGGCCGAGGGCCTTGCAAAGTGGGTCCTGGAGCAAAACCAGGTACTCATTACCGATACGACGATGCGGGATGCCCACCAATCACTCCTTGCGACCCGTGTCCGCTCCCAGGATATGCTTCGCGTCCTGGAAACGTCGGCAAAGAAAATGCCCCAATTCTTCAGTTATGAATGCTGGGGCGGCGCTACCTTTGATGTGGCCTACCGGTTCCTCAAGGAAGATCCGTGGAAACGCCTGCGGGCCATGCGGAAAAAGGCGCCCAACGTCCTTCTCCAGATGCTGATTCGCGGGGCAAATGCCGTAGGGTACACGAGCTACCCCGATAATGTCGTAAAAAATTTTGTTGAACTAGCAGCCAAAAACGGCATCGACGTCTTCCGTATCTTTGACAGCTTGAACAGTCTGGACAATATGAAAGGAACCATCGAGGCCGTTCGTGAAATGGGCAAAGTGGCCGAAGTCGCCCTGTGCTATACCGGAGACATCTTGGATCCCAGTCGCTCCAAGTATAACCTGGACTACTATGTTTCCATGGCTAAGGCCCTTGAAGACGCCGGCGCCACATCATTGCCATCAAGGATATGGCAGGACTCTTGAAGCCGGAAGCAGCCTATGCCTTGGTTTCCGCCCTGAAAGAGGCGGTATCCGTACCGATTCACCTACATACCACGATGGGTCCGGAAACGCTGTGACGACCTTATGCCGCGCTGCCGATGCCGGTGTCGATATTGTGGATGCCGCATTTTCCGCGCTTGCCGGCGGAACGAGCCAGCCCAGCATGAACAGCTTCTACTACGCCATGAGCGGCAAAAAGAACCAACCTCAACTGAATATCCAAGCGGCAGAGGAAATGAGCCGCTACTGGGCCTCGGTTCGGCCCTACTACAAGGGTGTCGATAAAGGCGACCCCTTCCCCAACACAGAAGTCTATGACTGCGAAATGCCAGGCGGCCAGTTCTCAAATCTCAAGCAGCAGGCTAAGGCCGTGGGCTCGGTGACCGCTGGAACGAGATTAAGAAGATGTACCATGACGTGAACCTCATGTTCGGTGATATTGTGAAGGTTACGCCTTCCTCGAAAGTCGTCGGTGACATGACCCTCTTCATGGTCCAAAATGACCTGACAGAAAAGGACATCTACGAACGGGGTGACAGCCTAGATTATCCGCAGTCCGTCGTGGATTTTTTTGAAGGCCGCTTAGGCGTGCCCTACGAGGGATTCCCGGAAAAGCTGCAGAAGATCATCCTCAAAGGCAGGAAGCCCCTTGATAAGCGTCCTGGTGCCCTCCTTGACCCCATTGATTTTGAAGCCGTCCGGACAAAGCTCGAAAATGCTCAATACAACCACACCGATGAAGATGTGAACGCCTACTGCCAGTATCCCAAGGTATTCAAGGACTATGAGGAATTCATCAAGAAATATGGGGATGTCAGCGTCCTTGATACACCGACCTTCTTCTTTGGCATGACAAAAAACGAAGAAATCACGGTCACTTTGGATGAAGGCGTGGAGCCCGTCATCAAACTCATCAACGTAAGCGATCCCGATGATCGGGGCATGCGGACCGTTACTTTCATGTTCAACGGTGCGGAACGGGAAATCGACGTGATCGACAAGAATGTCGACCAAAAGACCATCGTCAGCAAGAAAGCAGATCCCAATAACCCCGGTGACGTAGCAGCAACCCTTTCGGGTTCGGTCGTAACTGTCCTTGTAAAGAGCGGAGAAAGCGTAAAAAAAGGCCAGCCCCTTGTGGTCACGGAAGCCATGAAGATGGAGACGACCATTACGGCTCCCATCGCTGGCGCCGTTGGCACCATCTACGTAACCAAAGGACAAGCCATTATGAGCGGCGACTGCCTGCTTGAAATCAGGTAAGGAGCGAGTAGCAGTGATTTCTAAATAGCAATCCTGACCTCTCACACGACCGTGCGTACCGTTCGAAGCGCAGCGGTTTCCTCGGTTTCACAAACTTGCTTGTCATAGCCCACCATGGGTATATACCATGGTGGGCGCACAAAAAACAGCCTGTGAAGTAATTTCTTCACAGGCTGTTATCTTATTTATTAGAGAGCCGCTTTGGCGGTTTCAACGAGTTTTGCAAAAGCAGCAGCGTCGTTGACAGCCAGATCAGCCAGGACCTTACGGTCGAGTTCGATACCAGCTTTCGTCAGGCCGCAGATGAAACGGCTGTAGCTCAGGCCATTAGCACGGGTTGCAGCATTGATACGGGCAATCCAGAGCTGACGGAATTCGCGTTTCTTGGCTCTTCTGTCACGGCGAGCGTAGTACAGCGCCTTCATGACGGTTTCATTGGCTTTTTTGAAGAGCTTGCTCTTGGAACCTCTGTAGCCCTTAGCGAGCTTCAGAATGTGTTTATGACGTCTATGGGCAGTTACACCAACTTTAATTCTTGCCATTTTCCATATCCTCCTTCGTTCTCAATACCAGTCTTATGCGTAAGGCAGCATCTTAGCTACGCGTTCATGGTCAGTCTTATGGACCAAGGCAGCTTTACGCAGGTTTCTCTTACGGGTCGGAGACTTGTGTTCCAGGATATGGCTTCTAAAAGCTTGGCACGCTTGAATTCACCGGTAGCAGTAGCTTTGAAACGTTTAGCCGCAGATCTGCGGGTTTTCATCTTAGGCATAATGGATATCCTCCTTATTATTTGGAACTTTTGGGAGCAACAATCATGACCATGTTGCGTCCTTCCAGTTTCGGTTTTCTTTCGATGACTGCAATGTCCTGCAGTTTTACAGCCATTTTATTGAGCAATTCCTCTCCCAGTTCAGGGTGGGTCAGTTCACGGCCGCGGAACATAATGGTGGCCTTGACCTTATCTCCGCCTTCAAGGAAACGAATGGCATTTTTGGTCTTGACATCAAAGTCGTGTTCTTCAATGCGGATACGCAGTTTGACTTCCTTTACGTCAACGGTCTTTTGACGCTTGCGGGCTTCTTTTTCCCGTTTCTGCTGTTCATACTGGTACTTGCCATAATCCATGATTCGGCAGACCGGCGGCTTAGCCTTCGGAGCAATTTCAACCAGATCCAAATGATGCTGGGCAGCAAGCTCGAGGGCACGGGCAAGTGGCATGATGCCCAACTGCTCCCCATCGACAGTATTAACGCGGACTTCCCTAGCGCGGATCTCTTCATTGATCCTCAATTCATCTTTTGCTATGACGATCACCTCCACAGAATATGGATAAGTACAATCCCGGCACTTACCTCAAAGTAAAAGAAAAACGGGCGAACCAAAGTCCACCCGTCAAACGAACATATCATAGACCTGTCGAGCTTAGGCTGCAAGGTGAGAAGCAGGTGGCCTCTACTTGGTTACTCGGATATTCTACTACAGATAGAGCAGTCTGTCAACTTATTTTTTCTCCTTGATTTCCTTCTGGAGTTTGGCAATGAATTCATCAACAGCCATCGCTCCCATCTCGCCTTCGCTGCGGCTGCGGACGGACACCGTACCATTCGTAGCTTCCTTTTCACCGACAACGAGCATATAGGGAACTTTCTTGACCTGACCTTCGCGGATCTTGTAGCCAATCTTTTCATTGCGGTCGTCGAGGTGGGCACGGATGCCAAGGGCTTCCATCTTGTCCACGACAGATTTTGCGTATTCATTGAACTTGTCCGTAATCGGCATGACGCGGACCTGTTCCGGAGCCAGCCAAGCTGGGAAGGCGCCGGCATAGTTTTCAATGAGGATCCCAATAAAGCGTTCAATGGATCCATAAACAACACGGTGAATCATGACAGGACGATGTTTCTGTCCATCTTCTCCCGTATAGGTGAGGTTGAATTTTTCCGGAAGCAACATATCAAGCTGGATCGTACCGCACTGCCACGTACGGCCAATGGAGTCCTTCAAATGGAAGTCGATCTTCGGACCATAGAAAGCGCCGTCCCCTTCGTTGACGACATATTTCAGGCCAAAGTCATCCATAGCTTTGCGCAGGGCGTTCGTCGTCATTTCCCACGTAGCGTCATCGCCCATGGAGTTATCCGGACGCGTGGATAGTTCTGCATGGTACGTCAGACCGAAAGTTGCATAGACCTCATCGAAAAGACGGATCGTTTCTTGGATGACGTCTTCAATCTGGTTAGGCATCATGAAGATGTGGGCATCATCCTGGGTAAAGCAGCGGACACGGAACAGACCATGAAGGGCACCGGACAGTTCATGACGGTGAACAAGACCCAGTTCACCGACACGCAGCGGCAGGTCACGGTAGGAATGGGGCTCACTGTCATAGACCAGCATGCCACCGGGGCAGTTCATCGGTTTGATGGCATAATCTTCGCCGTCAATCTTCGTGAAGTACATATTTTCCTTATAGTGATCCCAGTGACCGCTCGTTTCCCAAAGCTGGCGGTTCATGATCATCGGCGTGGAAACTTCATAATAGTTATACTTGCGATGAACTTCACGCCAGTAATTGATGAGTTCGTTGCGAAGGATCATGCCGTTTGGCAGGAAGAAAGGAAAGCCAGGGCCGTAGTCGCTCAGCATGAAGAGACCAAGCTGTTTGCCCAGTTTCCGGTGGTCACGCTTTTCTGCTTCTTCCAGCATATGGAGATAGGCTTCCAGGTCTTCCTTGCTGGCAAAAGCCGTGCCATAGATGCGCTGGAGCATCTTGTTTTTTTCATCGCCGCGCCAATAGGCACCGGCAATGCTCATCAGTTTGAAAGCCTTGACCCGGCCCGTGGAAGGGCAGTGAGGCCCCGCACACAGATCCGTGAAGTCGCCCTGGGAATAGGTACTGATGACAGCATCTTCCGGCAGGTCTTCGATGAGTTCAACCTTGTACGGTTCATTTTCTGCCTTGAATTTAGCAAGGGCTTCGGCTCTGGGAATTTCATGACGGACAACGGGCAGGTTTTGCTTGACAATCTTCGCCATTTCCTTTTCGATGGCTTTCAGGTCATCGGGCGTAAAAACGTGCTCACTGTCAAGATCATAATAGAATCCTTTTTCAATAGCTGGACCAATGGCAAACTTGGTTCCCGGGAAAAGGTGCTGGATGGCTTGGGCCATGACATGGGAAGCCGTATGACGGATAGCATGGAGCCTTCCGGACTGTCAGGCGTAATGAATTCAACAGCAGCATCCCGGTCCAAGGAATCAGCAAGGTCCTTGTTCACACCGTCGACCTTTGCCAAAAGCGCCGTTTTGCCCAGTTTCTGGTTGAGGCTCTTGGCAATATCCAGCAGCTGATGCCTGCTTCAAATTCTCTTTTGCTGCCGTCCGGCAGACTGACATTGATCTTTGCCATAATAAAAACTCCTCCTTTTGATTGCCAGGGGATATAAAAAAGGCCCGTCCCTAACATAGGGACGGGCACATGCTCGCGGTTCCACCCTGATTGATCCCCGATATGGGGACCACTCGGTACCTTTAACGCAGGTAATACGATCAGGCTTACTTTTGGGTTCAGCCGATGGTTTGAAGGTGGTGAATCATCATTCGTCTGGGTCGTTCTCAGCTTCCGACCTCTCTGTACAGTGGCCCTGATGACGTGTCCTTCGCATGACCGATGGCAATTTTGAATTTGTGCTCATTATACCACGACAAAATCCCTTGTCAAGGGAATTTGGAAAATTTTTCTTGATAACATGCCTGTCACAAGAAAATGAACAGCGGCTATTTTGTCACTTTTTACAAGATGGCACAATAAAAATCCGGATTTTTGTGACAATCCCCTGTTCCCACTACCGTCTTGAATAAAATCGCGCTACAATGGGATGCGAAAAAAATAGAAGGAGACGCATCATCTTGAAAAAAATCATCGACCTCCTCCTTGTCCTTATCGTGCTGATGATGGGCATAGGAGGCGGCTTTTTATACCGTGAAGGGATGGGATATGTGGACTATGCCCTGCGTCGGGGCAATTCCAAGGACCCTTGGGGGCCGCCCCAGGCCTTTGAGGAAATCTACCCCTACCCCAACAAAGATCCCCAGAACCAGCCCAATGCCCCCCTGGCCCCAACTGAAATCTGGACACTCCAATCCTTTGACGGGCTGCAGCTTGTAGGATCCCATTTCCTGCCGGAAGGAGAAAGCCACCGCTGGGTCATCCTCGTTCACGGCTACGGCTGCAATGAACGCTTTATGTGGGGCGTCGCTCCCTATTATCTAAAAAGGGGCTATCATGTCGTGACACCCAATATGCGGGCATCGGGAAAAAGTGAGGGAACCTACCTCACCATGGGCGTCCTTGAAGGCAAGGACGTGGCCCAATGGGCCCGGGAAATCACAGCCGTGGACCCTAAGGCACGCATTGTCCTGCACGGCGAATCCATGGGTGCAAGTGATGTCATGATGGCCCTGGGAGAGCCCCTTCCTAAAAATGTCAAGGCCGTCATTGAAGACAGCGGCTACAGTGACCTATCCCGTCTCCTTGAAGAACGCATGGAAGACCTCGATATCCCCTACCCCAGCGCTATCATTGAGGGAGCGAATCTCCTGATGAAAATCCGTACAGGCGTCTTTTTGCGGGACGTTTCCCCCATCAAGGAGGTCAAAAAAAGCACCCTTCCGATTCTCTTCATCCATGGTTCACGGGATGAACTCATTCCGCCCCACATGATGAATGACCTTGCCGCACAGAGCCCGTCCCCAATAAAGGAGGAACTGCTCATCAAAGGTGGGCGGCATGCAGAAAATGATACCTTGGGAGATGTCTATTTCCGTCAAATCTTCCGTTTCCTTGAAGAAGCGGGCTTGTGAACCTCCCCCGCATATAAAAGCGGGAGATTCTCGAAAAAGATAAAAAGGACCTTGGAAAAGTACGATTTTTCCAGGGTCCTCGTTTTTTATTAAGCCAATTCGCGGCGAACCACTTCGGCAATTGACTCCGTGATTCGGTCTGTTTCGGTCTGCGTTTCCCCTTGGGCCATAATCCGGATCAGCGGTTCCGTACCAGATGCGCGGACAAGGACTTGCCCGTCTTCACCCAGTTCATCCGTAAATTTTTTGACCACGTCCTTTATGGCTTGATTCTTTTCCCAGCCCGTTTTATTGGCAACACGGACATTAAGAAGGGTCTGCGGATATTTGACCATGAGGCACCCAATTCAGAAAGGCTCTGGTTTTGGCGCACAACGCAGCCAAGAAGTTTAACAGCGGTCATCATGCCATCGCCGGTCTTAGCAAGGTCACCAAAAATAATATGGCCGGACTGTTCCCCTCCGAGCTTATAATCATGGGCAAGCATCTCTTCAAGGACGTAACGATCGCCTACACCGGTCTTCACGGTACTCCCGCCATGTTCCTTCATGGCCTTGTTAAGGCTACATTGCTCATGACCGTTGTGACAAGAACCTGATCCTTGAGTTTTCCCCGCTTCATCAGATCAAGGCACAGATGAGCATGATCTGGTCCCCATCAAGACTTCGCCCCGTTCGTCGACAGCCAGGCAACGGTCTGCATCACCGTCATTGGCAATGCCACAGTCCGCTCCCACTTCGACAACCTTCTTCTGAAGGGCTTCCAAATGGGTGGACCCGCAGCCATTATTAATGTTGATGCCATTGGGCTGGTCATAGATGGGAATCACCTGGGCTCCCAAAAGGCGCAGGATGGCAGGGGCCACTTGACTGTTGGCCCCGTTGGCACAGTCCATGACCACCTTGAGTCCATTCAGTTTTGTATCGGCACAGGCCACAATGTGCTGGATATATTCCATGGCCATATCCGGTTCCTGGATGACGCGGCCGACAGAAGATCCTGTCAGGGTCTTTGTGTAGTCAATGGGCTGGTTCACAATGGCTTCAATTTCGTCTTCCACGGCATCGGGAAGCTTGAAACCGGTCTTAGCAAAAAACTTGATGCCATTATCTTCAAAGGGATTGTGGGAGGCAGAAATGACAACACCAGCGCTGGCGCCCAGTTTTTCCGTCAAATAGGAAACAGCCGGTGTAGGGATGACGCCAGAAGATGGGCATTGCCGCCCGCACTGCAGATACCTGCCGCGAGAGCGGATTCAAGCATGGTCCCCGAAAGCCGCGTATCCCGGCCAATGATGATTTTCGGGCTTTTCACTTCACGGCCAAAATATTGGGCCGCTGCCCGTCCCAGTTTATAAGCAAGTTCCGCATTCAGATGAGCGTTCGCAATACCGCGGACACCATCGGTTCCAAAAAGTCTAGCCATCAGATCAGCCTCCAAATGATACGATCACTCGTGTTGTTTGTTCTTTGCCAGCTCGCCCATCTTTTGAAGCATCTGGGCGGGCGTAATGCCATGGTAAGCAAGCAGTACCAAGCAATGATACCATAAATCGCCCATCTCGTAAACAAGACCGTCGGGATTTCCATTCTTTGAAGCAAGGAGGGAAGCCGTCGCGTGCGCCATCAGTTTGGTCAGGATCCGGTCTTCCCCGGACTCAAAAAGATAGCCCGCATACGAACCATCCTTGCGGTTTCTCATTTCATTGGTGAGTTTACGGTAGAGTTCATCCACAACTGTGGGAAGGTCGCTGTACGTGACAGGCAAGTTCTCACCAGAGCCCGCGTTCCACAGCGGATAGCTGAAGCAGGAGTAGTTGCCCTCATGGCAGGCAACCCCTTTTTGGACGACCCTCACAAGAAGCGTATCACCGTCACAATCATAAACGATGGATTTCACTTTCTGCAGGTTGCCGCTTGTGGCCCCCTTGTTCCACAGTTCCTGCCGGCTCCGTGACCAGAACCAGGTGTAGCCAGTTTCTACGGTCCGCGCAAGGGATTGTCCGTTCATATAAGCGAGCATAAGGACCTTGTCCGTCGTCACGTCCTGGACGATGGCCGGGATGAGCCCTCTTTCATCAAATTTCAAATGACTGATATCGATTTTCATAAGAAACACCTCTTGTTCCTATTGTATCACGTTTCCTAGGCCCTGACGCGGGGCTTTTGCAGAAGACGCAGGAAGGGCCCTTCCCCTGTTATGAGGAAAGGCCCCCTTTTCAGCGCCGCACGACGACGCCGCGTCTTGAAAGATAATCCTTCACTTCCTTGATACGGAAGGTTCCATAATGGAAGACCGACGCGGCAAGGGCCGCGTCCGCCTTGCCTTCAGTCAGGACACGGTAAAAATCCTCCAGTTTGCCCGCGCCGCCGGAGGCGATGACAGGAACCGGGACCTCTTCGGCAACCGCCCGCGTCAGGTCAAGGTCAAACCCATCTTGGTCCCATCGGCATCCATACTCGTAAGAAGGATCTCGCCGGCCCCCAAGGTCACGGCTTTGCGGACCCATTCAAGGACGTCCAATCCCGTTGCCGTCCGGCCGCCATGGATATAGACCTCCCAGCCGCTGGATGTCTTTTTCTTTGCATCAACAGCAAGGACCATACACTGGGCTCCATAAGCTTCGGCCCCTTTTTGGATGAGTTCCGGCGTCATGACCGCGGCCGTATTGAGGCTCGTCTTATCAGCGCCGGCCATGAGGACGGCCCGGATATCTTCCATGGTGGAAATACCGCCGCCCACTGTAAGAGGCATAAAGACTTCCCTGGCCGTCCGTTCAATGACGTCCAGCATGGCTTTGCGGCCTTCCACGGAGGCAGTGATATCAAGGAAAGTCAGTTCATCGGCCTGCTCCCGTTCATATTGGGCTGCAAGCTCCACGGGATCACCGGCGTCGCGGAGGAAGACGAAATTCGTTCCCTTGACAACGCGGCCTGCCTTGACATCAAGACAAGGAATGATTCTTTTTGCCAGCATGGTCACACCTCCCCGGCAATCTTGAGGGCATCAGAAAGGGAAAAAGCACCGGCGTAAAGCGCTTTTCCAATGATGCAGCCTTCGATGCCATCTGTTTCACGGGCTTTGAGCCTTCTGATGTCTTCAAGCGAAGAGACGCCGCCTGAGGCCGTGATAGGAACCCCGCAGGCTTGATAAAGAGCGGCTGTGGCTTCGATATTGCTGCCATTCATCATCCCATCACGGCTGATGTCCGTAAGATGATTCTCTCCGTCCCCGCCGCGGCGACACGCCGAGCAAGTGCCTCGGCCGTGAGATTGCTGTCTTTTTCCCATCCATCAGCGGCTGCATAGCCATTTTTGGCATCGATGCGACCACGATTTTGTGGGGAAAATCCCGGTTGGCCCTTTTCCACAAGCTGGGGATCATAGATGGCGGCAGAGCCAGGATGACCTGACTGACCCCTAAAGAAAGCAGCCCTTCAATCTGTTCATAGGTTCGGATGCCGCCGCCCACTTCGATGGAGATACCCCCCTCCCTCAGGATGGCCTTAATGGCGGAAAGGTTCTCACTTTTTCCGGCAAGGGCACCGTCAAGGTCCACCACATGATGGTACGGGCCCCCGCTTCCGCAAAGCGACGCGCCATGGCTCCAGGTCCTTGCTGTAGACCGTTTCTTTTGAAAAATTTCCTTTTTCAAGGCGTACACACATTCCGCCTCGCAGATCAATGGCTGGATAAAGGTTCATGGCTTCCACTCCTTAAAGGCTTTCAGCATGGCAAGACCGGCAGCAGAGGACTTTTCCGGATGGAACTGGAAGCCCTGGACGTTGCCGCGGCTACGGCAGCGACAAGTTCTGTACCATAATCGGTGGTTGCGTGATGATATTTCGGTCACAAGGTCCGCGGCAAAGCTATGGACAAAATAGACCATTTTTCCTTTGGCATCCTTTAGCAAAGGTGACGGCCGGGTTATAGTAAGCTCGTTCCACCCCATATGAGGAATCTTATAGGGCGTGCGGATGAGGCGCACCCGCCCCTTAAAGATGCCAAGACCTTTGACACCGGGTGTCTCCTCGCTGCCTTCAAAAAGGAGCTGGAGTCCCACGCAGATGCCAAGAAAAGGGGTCCCCTTTTCAACGATGCGAAAAATGGCATCTTCAAGGCCTGACGCGGCAAGATGGTCCATGCAGTCCCCAAAGGCGCCGACGCCTGGCAGGATGACCCGCGGTGCTTCAAGAATGGTTTTTTCGTCATTGGTGATGATGGGGTCAGCGCCAATCTTTTTCAGTCCGTAATAGACGCTGTGCAGGTTGCCCCGACCATAGTCGATGATTGCAATGGAATGATTGTTCATGGGAATCCTTTCCCACGGCTAGATTCAGCCGCGTCTTACAGGGCGCCCTTGCTGCTCATGATGCCATGGACCCGCGGATCGATGGCAACAGCTTCGGAAAGGGCACGGCCAAAACCTTTGAAGATGGCTTCAAGCATATGATGGGTATTGCGGCCGTAAGGGACATTGATATGCAGGGTCATCCCGCTTTGGACAGAAAGGGCGCGAAAAAAATCTTCCCCCATTTCCGTATCAAAAAGACCAAGCTGACACGGGGTATATCGCATGCCACACAAGATAGGAGCGTCCGCTGATATCAAGGATCACTTCGGCTAGGGCCTCATCCATGGGAAGGAGCATGCTTCCGTAGCGATGGATTCCCACCTTGTCACCCAAGGCTTTGCGCAGGGCCTCGCCCAACGTCAGGGCCACATCTTCCACCGTATGGTGACAGTCTACATCAAGGTCCCCGGTCGCCCGTACGGTCAGGTCAAAATGACCGTGAACGGCAAAAAGGTCAGCATATGGTTCAAGAAACCCACACCTGTATCGATATCAGCTTCCCCCGTGCCGTCAAGTTCCAAGGTCACTGTCACGTCAGTTTCCTTCGTCCGGCGATGGACAGTACTGTCTCTCATGATCATCCTCCAGAATTTCCTTTACCGCTTCAATGATGCGGGCATTTTCTTCCAAGGTCCCCGTCGAAATCCGCAGGGCCCCAGGCAGCAGTGGATGCTGGGAATAATTTCGAACCAAGATCTTCCGGGCGAGGAGCCCCTCAAAAAGGGTCTTTCCGGCGGCTTTTGCCATGTTCTCCCTACCTTTGGCCCGGCTTTTGCTTTTGCAAAAGGTACAGTGAAGGGTCTCGTTCCGTTGGCCTCGACATG
>ENA-OQCE01000546-OQCE01000546.1-human-gut-metagenome-genome-assembly--contig:-NODE-546-length-18159-cov-14.521351_pt1 | contig 18159 bp, 26 predicted proteins | sample MGYA00242495_ERZ504572 | MGnify/ENA primary metagenome ERZ504572 (study PRJEB26092, sample SAMD00036228) | human gut metagenome | host: Homo sapiens | study: EMG produced TPA metagenomics assembly of...
CTGATGAAGTTTATCGCGAGTTCCGCACGAACAGGAGGCCACTTAATGTGGCCTCCGTCGTGAGCAGGACTGTAGAGCAGGAAACTTCATCAGTGCCCGCCCCACGGGAAACCGGCGGGATAGACCAGTTCAGATGGGGCTTTGATGCATGGGTGGTCTGTTGTTGTGCAAATGGGTATCATACTGTAGTTATTGCATCGACTCTGCGATGCATGTTTGTACGTTCCCGACGGTCGGTTTGCCAGAAGCGCCCCGTCGGTTGTTCCAGACCCGTTTCGAAGAAAGGAAACCACACTAACCTATGGCAGCTAAAAAATCATCTCCCTTGAAGATCATCCCGCTCGGCGGCCTTGATGGCATCGGCAAGAACATGACGGTCTTCGAGTGCGGCGACGACATGGTGCTCGTCGACGCCGGTCTTATGTTCCCGGATGACTCCCAGCCCGGTATCGACCTGGTGCTTCCCGACTACACCTATGTTCTGGAGAACGAGGAGAAGCTCCGCGGTATCATCGTTACTCACGGCCACGAGGACCACACCGGTTCGCTTCCGTACCTGCTGCAGGACCTCAACAACAAGGTGCCCATCTTCTCGAGCAAGCTGACGCTTGGCTTTATCGAGGGCAAGCTTTCTGAGTTCCGCATCCGCGCACCCAAGTTCCGCGAGGTCAAGGGCGGCAGCCATGTCAACCTCGGCGGCATCTCGCTCGACTTCTTCTCGATGACGCACTCCATCCCCGGCGCTCTGGGCGTGTTCATCCGCACCAATCAGGGCACCGTTATGCACACCGGCGACTTTAAGCTCGACCAGACGCCCATCGATGGCGTTACGCCCGACTATGCCGCTATCAGCCGCTTTGCCAAGCAGGGCATCGACCTGCTGCTTTCCGACTCCACCAATGCCACGGTTCCCGGCTTTACCAAGTCCGAGGCCGAGTTGGTCCCAACCTGTTGCACGCCATCAAGAACGCCCCGGGTCGCGTGTTCGTCGCGTCGTTCTCGAGCCACATCCATCGTCTGCAGCAGATCTGCGATGCCGCCCGCAAGTGCGGCCGTAAGGTCGTTGTGACCGGTCGCTCCATGCTCACGAACACCCGCGTGGCGCGTGAGCTGGGCTACCTCAACATCGATGACGCCGATATCATCGATGCCTTCGATATCGATAACCTGCCCGACGATAAGATTGTCGTCATGTGCACCGGTTCGCAGGGCGAGCCGCTGTCGGCCCTGTCCCGCATGGCCAATGGCGAGCACAAGACGCTCTCCATCCACGAGGGCGATACCGTTATCCTTTCGGCAACTCCTGTTCCTGGCAACGAGAAGGCCGTCCAGCAGGTCGTCAACAGCCTGGCCAAGCTCGGCTGCGACGTGTGGGATAAGAACCGCGCTCTCGTCCACGTCTCGGGTCACGGTAGCCAGGAGGAGCTCAAGCTCCTGATGGCCATGGCCAAGCCCACGTACTTTATGCCGGTTCACGGTGAGGCCGTGCATCTGCGCGCCCATGCGCAGCTGGCCCGCAAGATGGGCATCAAGGACGATCATATCTTTATCCTCGATAACGGCGACACGCTCGAGATGCGCGGTGGTATCGTCAAGCGCGGTACGCCCGTCGAGTCCGGTGTCGTTTACGTCGACGGCCTGCGTATCGGCGATACCGACCCCATCGTCCTGCGCGATCGCCAGAAGCTCGCCAACGACGGTATGGTCACGGCCGTTGCCATCGTCTCCCTCAAACACAAGAAGATCGAGGCCATCGAGTTCTCGGGCCGCGGCGTCTCGTTTGCCATCGACGACCAGTTCTCCGAGGATGCCTCCGCGTCCATTATGAAGACGATCGAGAAGGGTAAGTTTAGCTTTACCAGCAGCGGTTCCGATGCCATTCGCAAGGCCGTGCGCGATTCGCTCTCTAACTTTATCTGGAGCCGTACGCGCACCCGTCCGATGATCATCCCGGTCGTCATGGAGGTTTAGTTTGGCGCGCGGATCTGCACAAAACGCCAAAGGCAATAAGGCCAATAACCAACCGGCATCTGCTAAGGGTGCCGGTTCCCATCTGCGTGCCAATAAGGGCCACGAGTCCGAGTTTGATGAGTTTGAGCCCCTGGTCGAGCCTTCGGCCAATCGCGATATCGCCGGTGTGGTCATCGCCGTTTTGGCGATCGCGTCCTTCATTGCCGTGATCTCTCCGGCAACAGCGCCCGTGACGGCTGCGGTTGCCGGTTTCTACCACCTGGCTTTGGTCTGGGCGCTACGTGCTGCCGATCGTCATCTTGCTGTTTGCCGCCACGCTCTTTTTGGGTGAGGACTCGCCGCTCAACGTGCGCTCTGTTGCGGGCGGCGCCTTGGTCTTTATCGCCGTCGTCTCCATTCTTTCGCTGATGGTGCCGGGCACGAGCGATTCGTGCGACCTTATGTTTACGCCGCAGAACCTTTCCGTGTCGGGCGGCTACATTGGCGCCTTTATCGCAAGTGCCTTGCAAAACGCCTTGGGTAAACCTATCGCCATGGTTGTCTTGCTGGGGCTTGTCGTCGTTGGTTTGGTCATTATCGGCTTTTCGGTGGGTGGCGTTTTGCGCTCCGCACGCGATCGCGCTGCCGATTTTGCCGAGCGTCGACGTGCCGATGTCAATGCGAGCCCGTGGGGCGATGAAGAGGCCCTGTCTGTTCCCGGCGTCGCTCGTCCGCACCTGAGCATTTTGCGCCAGAAGGGGACTGACGCCGCGGTGACCACGGTCATGGGTGGCGATGTCGACCCGGTTTTGGATGACGACGAGGACGATGACCCGTTTGTCGACGTATCCGAGTCGGTTGAAGCCGAGCGGGCCAAGACCACGCTGCTGCCGCGCCGTCATGCCAAGAAGGGCAAGACGGTTCCCAAGCTCAATACGAGTGAGCCCGACCCGTCTTGGTCCGATAGCGAGATTGAGCTCACCGAGGGCGATGACGAGGACGACGAGGCTCCGATTGAGACCGCAAAGACAACTTTGCTGCCGCGTCGCCATGCAAAGCGCGGCCAGGTCACCGGACAGCTTTCGATGGAGGACGATCCGGACAAGGTTGACGAGTCCGAGCCGCCGTTTGCCGTGAACCCTGTTTCGGCCGCACCTCAGATTCCCGACTTCTTAAAGCATCCCAAGGTTGCCGATGCGCCTGCCACGAGTGCTGTCGAATCGGCTGCGGCTCGTGATGGGGGAGCGGACGGCGGCGCCGCAGATAACGAGGGCGAAGAAGAGGACGGCCTCAAGCTTCCGCCACTCGAAATCCTGCATGCCAACCCGCAGTCGGCTTCCGCTGCGTCTTCGGACAAGGAGCTGGAGCAGACCGCTGAGTCACTGCAATCCACCTTGCTTGAGTTTGGCCGCAGTGCCCGCGTGGTCGGCTGGATCGCCGGCCCCACGGTGACGACCTTTAAGCTGCAGCCCGGTGAGGGCGAGCGTGTGAGCAAAATCTCGAGCCTCGAGGACGATATCGCGCTTTCGCTCGCTGCCCAGTCGGTGCGTATCTTTGCCCCGATCCCCGGCACCTCGCTCGTGGGCATCGAGATTCCCAACCGCAAGCGCCAGAACGTCAATCTGGGCGACGTGCTGCCCTATGTGAAGGGCGGTCCGCTCGAGCTCGCTATCGGCCGTGACGCCGAGGCACGCCGGTCGTCGCCGACCTCGCCAAGATGCCTCACCTGTTGATCGCCGGTACCACGGGTTCCGGTAAGTCGGTCATGATCAACTCCATCATCACGACCTTGCTCATGCGCGCCCTTCCCGAGGACGTTCGCCTGATTATGGTCGACCCCAAGCGCGTCGAGCTTGCGGGCTATAACGGTCTGCCGCATCTCTATGTGCCCGTGGTGACCGAGCCTAAGCAGGCCGCGAGCGCTCTGCAATGGGCTGTGTCCGAGATGGAGCGTCGCCTGAAGGTTTTCGAGCGTCTCAACGTGCGTAAGATCTCGACCTACAATGAAAAGCAGGCCGCCGGCGAGTTTGAGCATTACGACAACCCGCCGCAAAAGATGCCCTACCTGGTCATCATCATCGACGAGCTTTCGGACCTGATGATGGTCGCCGGTAAGGATGTCGAGGCTCGATCGTGCGTATTGCACAGCTGGGCCGTGCCGCCGGTATTCATCTTATCGTGGCCACGCAGCGCCCCAGCTCCAACGTGGTGACGGGCCTCATCAAGGCTAACATCACCAACCGCATCGCCTTTAACGTCGCCACGGGCATCGACTCGCGCGTCATCATCGACCAGATGGGCGCCGAGAAGCTCACCGGTTTGGGCGACATGTTGTTCTCCAAGGTCGACTGGGGCAAGCCCCGCCGTATCCAGGGCTGCTTTGTCTCGGATGATGAGATCAACGAGATTGTTGAGTTCGTCAAGTCGCAGAGTGAGCCAGACTACCACGAGGAGATCCTGTCTGCCGTGGCGCCCGCTTCCATGTCCATGGCGGGTGGCGGAGGCATTGTCCGCACCGGAGTAGCCGAGCCGCAAGACGATGATCCACTCATTTGGGAAGCCGCCCATATTGTGGTGGAATCGCAGCTTGGCTCCACATCTGCCTGCAACGTCGTCTGAAGGTTGGCTATGCGCGTGCCGGGCGTATTATGGACATGCTGGAAGAAAAGGGTGTCGTCGGCCCGCCCGACGGTTCCAAGCCGCGCGAGGTCCTGTTGGACGAGGAGGGGCTTGCCGCGCTGGAATCTGTCGACGCCGAGATGGCACGTGAAGATCGTGAGTTTGGAGGATTCTGATGGCTGCACGCTTTGGTGACATGCTGCTCGAGCAGCGTCGCCGAATGGGCCTTTCCATTCAGCAGGTCGCCAACACCATCAAAATCAGGCCGCAGATCATCGAGTTTTTCGAGACCGGTAACTTTGCTTCGATGCCGCCGCGCGGCTATGCGCAGGGCATGATTTCGAGCTATGCTCGTTTTTTGGGCCTCAATCCGCGCGAGGTCGTCAATGCCTACTTTGACGACCTGATGGCATACGAACGCGAGACGTCGCAGCAGGGCGGTCGTTTTCAGGACGCCGCCGGCTACGTCAATTCGCGTTCCTCTGTCGATAACGGGCGCTTCCTGATGGTTCAGGGTGGTCGCTCAACGCGTTATGGTCAGCGTCCGCAGCAGGCTGGCTATATTACCGAGACGGGGTCCAGTGAGGAAATCCGTTCTCAGCGCGATCGTTTCCGCAGCACGCCTATGCCCGACGATCGTGCGCTTCCCGCTGCCCGCGGTGTGGTGCGCGATCCCCGTGTCGGCTACGGAGATGGCGGCTATTCCGATCGTGGCTACCGTGGTGTCTCTGCCGGTCGTGCTCTCGGCGGCTATGCGGACGCCGATGCCACGCAGGTGACGCCGCGTCTTCGCTCTCAATCACAGCCGTATGGCCAGCGCTCTTCGGCTCCGCGTGCGGGCCAGCGTGGCTATCAAGGCCGCGGTGAACTTGCGCCCCGCTCGGGTCAGCGCAGCCTTCAGGGCCAGGGTGGCTATCGCGGCCGTTCCGACAGCAATCGTGGTCGTATGCCTCAGGGAGGCGGCCGCAGCAGTTCCAGTCGTGGACGCGGCGGTTCCCGTACTCCTCAAAACAACGGTCTCGATCCGCGTATCGTCTACGCCGGCATCGGTGCCGTGGCGTTGCTGCTGATCGTGCTCATCGTGGTACTTCTGCGCGGCTGCGCATCTTCGACGCCCGAGACCACGCCCGAGACGCCGCTGTTACCAAGACGACGACCAAGAAGTCTTCTAAGAAGACTGAAACGGTCGACGAGGACGAAGACACCGATGAGGCGACGGATGAGTCGACCGATTCGGACGCCACCAAGACGACGGCTAAAAAGGAAGAAAACGAGGTAACGAAGGTCAAGGTCTCCGTTGCCAAGGGAAAGACCGCCTGGATTGAGGTCAAGGTCGATGGCAAGTCGGTCTATGGCGCCCAGGCGACTGGCCCCTTTGAGCAGGAGTACACGCCTGAGTCCTCGATCGAGATCACCACGTCCAAGCCTTCCGATGTCACCGTTACCAAGAACGGCGAAAAGGTCCGTTACGATACCAAGACCTCGGGCGTGGCGCGTGTGACGATCACCGTTCCCAAGAAGGAGACGACTGGTTCCGAGAATGGTGAAAGTTCTGATGGTACCGACACCACCGATGGTACCGACACCACCGACGGCACCGATGCCCAGTCCACGGATGGCGCCGATACCGCAACTGACGGCCAGACGCCCACCGATTCTACCGACTATTCGTACGATAGCTACTAAGCCGCTCGTACGCGAAAGGAAACATCATGGCTAAAGATTCCAGCTTCGACGTCGTGTCCGAGGTCAACATGCAAGAGGTCGACAACGCCTTCCAGCAAACCACGCGCGAGATTTCCCAGCGCTATGACCTGAAGGATTCCGGCGCCACGATCGAGCTTTCGAAGGGCGACAAGCTCTTTACGATCAACGCCCCGGCCGACTTTGTCTCCAAGCAGATTATCGACGTGCTGAGCTCCAAGCTCATCAAGCGCGGCATCGACCTCAAGGCTGTCTCGTGGGATGCTCCGCAGGCGGCATCGGGCGGCACCGTTCGCGTGCTCGGCCATATCGTCGAGGGTATCGACCAGGCGACCGCCAAGAAGATCAACAAGGACATCAAGGACCAAAAGCTCAAGGTCAAGGTGACTATCGAGGCCGACAAGCTGCGTGTTTCCTCTGCTTCGAAGGACGCGTTGCAGACCGTGATCCAGTTCCTGCGCGACCAGGACTACGGCCAGCCGCTGCAGTTCACCAACTACCGCTAATATCATTCGAAAGGACTGCTCTCCAACATGGATACACCGTTGGGCTCCGTGCTCTACATCACCCTCGGGTGCGCTAAGAACGAGGTTGACACCGACCGCATGCGTTCTCTTTTGACCGCCGCGGGCTACGAGGAGGCATTCGACCCGCAGGATGCCGATATCGCCATCGTCAATACATGCTCGTTCCTCGCCTCTGCAACGTCCGAGAGCATCGAGACCACGCTCGAGCTCGCCAACGAGGTTCAGGACGGCGTTCGTTCTTGCCCCATCGTCATGTGCGGCTGTGTGCCGTCGCGCTATGGCGACGATCTGCCCGATGAGCTGCCCGAGGTCGCTGCCTTTGTGAAGGCCGACGAGGAGGATGGCATCGTGGCGGTCATCGATGGCGTGCTGGGCGTCGAGCGCGAGATTGCCGCCTATATTCCGCAGGTCAAGCGCACCGTCGAGGGCGCTGTCGCCTACGTCAAGATCTCCGATGGCTGCAACCGCTTCTGTAGCTTCTGCATGATCCCGTATATCCGCGGTCGTTATCACTCGCGCAATGCCGAGAGCATTATCTCCGAGGTACGCGACCTGGTTGCCGGCGGTGTGCGCGAGATCGTGCTGATCGGCCAGGACACGGTATTTGGGGCACCGACTTTGCCGACGAAGACGTCACCGATGGCTCGCCGCGCAATCTGGCGCAGCTGCTGCATGCCGTCGCCGAGGCCGTGCGCCCGCACAACGTCTGGGTCCGCGTGCTCTATCTGCAGCCCGAGGGCATGACCGACGAGCTTATCGATACGATTCGCGATACGCCCGAGGTGCTGCCTTATATCGATATCCCCGTGCAGCACTGCGACGCGCGCATCCTCAAGGCTATGCGCCGTTCTGGTTCGCGCCAGGAGCTCGAGGACCTGTTCCGTGATCTGCGTGAGCGTATCCCCGGCATTGTGATCCGTTCCACAGCCATGGTCGGCTTCCCGACCGAGACCGACGACGAGTTCCGCGACCTTATCGACTTTATGGACACCGTCGGCTTTGACTACACGAGCGTCTTTGCCTACTCGCAGGAGGAGGGCAGCCTGGCCGCTAAGATGGAGGGTCAGGTCGATGAGGAGGTCAAGCTCGAGCGCGCCCAGGAGGCCATGGACCTGGCCGAGTCGCTCGGTTTTGCCGCCACCGCCGCACATGTGGGCGAGCGCGCCCAGGTGATCGTCGACGGCATCGAGGAGACCGAGGACGGCGCCGAGCTGATCGGCCATGCTTGGTTCCAGGCGCCCGATTCCGATGGCGCGGTGCACTTGGACGCCAGCGAGGCGTCCGTGGGCGATATTCTGACGGTCGAGTTTACCGATAGCTTCTGCTATGAGCTTATCGGCCATGTTGTGGAGTAGGAGAGCATCGTGGCAAACGAGAGCAATAAGGAACTGACGAGTGTTTGGACGCCCGCCAACATCGTGACGTGTGTGCGCATCGTCTTTATCCCGGTGTTCATGATCGTGTCGGCGCTTTCTCACACGAGTGTTGCCGGTACAGATTGGAGCACCTTCGACGGCCCGCTCGCCGCTGCAGCCTTCATTCTGTATGTTATCCTGTCGTGCACCGATAAGGTCGACGGTTATCTGGCGCGTTCGCGCAATGAGATTACCGACTTCGGTAAATTCTTGGACCCCATTGCCGACAAGCTGCTCGTGTTCTCGGCCTTGCTGCTGTTCTTGGACTTTGGCGCCGTGTCGGTTTGGTCCGTGTTCATCATCTTGTTCCGCGAGCTGTTGGTAAGCGCCCTGCGCATGGTTGCGAGTGCCGCCGGCGTGGTCGTTGCCGCCGATAAGCTTGGCAAGTACAAGACGGCGACCACGATGGTCTCCATCTGCGGTTACCTGTGCGTCTTTGCGATGGCCGGCTTGCACCATGGCCCGCTGGCGCTGACGCTCGGCATCTACTCGGTGTCGCGCTTCCTGTACGCCGTTGCCGTTGTCCTGACCGTTATCTCGGGCGCCCAGTACTTCTGGAACTGCCGCAAGATCGTCTTTTCGGTCTAGGTTCTGGTGGGTATGACGGACTCTTTTGAGCAGATTTCCGCACATAACGAGGAGCTGGCGCGTCATATTGTCGAGCGCGCGAGCGCTCGGGGCGTGACGGTTTCGACGGCTGAGTCGCTGACAGCAGGTATGATTGCCTCGACGATTGCCGATATCCCGGGCGCTCGGCGGTGCTGCGTGGCGGTGCGGTGACCTACTGCGATGAGATCAAGCATCGCGTTTTGGGTGTTGATCAGGAGACGCTCGACCGCTATACCGCGGTGTCGCATCAGACCGCGCGCGAGATGGCGGCGCGTTCGCTGGAGCTGTACCAGAGCGATATTGCAGTGAGCGCAACGGGTTATGCCGGCCCCGGCGGCGGCACTGAGGACGATCCGGCTGGCACTTTCTATATTGGCTGGGCGTATCGCGCGGCTGATGGGGAAGTGCCGGTCGTGGACTCTGTGCGCTGCCACTATGAGGGCGACCGTTCGTGTGTTCGTGCCCATGCGGTCGCGGAGGCATTGGGACGCATTGCCCTTGTGCTTAACTCTATGGAATAGACGTGTTTTAAGGGGCCTTCGGGCCCCTTAATTGTGGAGATAGGGACCCCTGACGAATTTAGCGTTTGCGCTGGTCATAGGTGTATTTTTGCCTTTCTTGTTCTTATTTGCCCCTTTGTGGTCAAGCATTTGGTCAGTGTTTGGTCGGCGTTTGGTTGGGTTTTGGAAAGACTGCCTGCATATGATTGGCCTGAACGGTTGACCACGAACAGCCGTTCGTTTATTATCGATGCAGGTTGTTAAGAGGAGGGCTATTCATGGCCAAGAATTCAGGTCCCGTACGTACGTTCATGCTCGCACGACGGGTAAAGAGCGCGATGAGATGATCGCCACCACCAAGGCCGAGATCGAGAAGAAGTTCGGTCAAGGCTCCATCATGAGGTATGGTGACGGCGGCCCCGAGCTTGAGGTTGAGGCCATCCCCACGGGCGCTCTGGCACTCGATGCCGCTCTGGGTATCGGCGGTGTGCCGCGCGGCCGTATCGTCGAGATTTACGGTCCTGAGTCCTCCGGTAAGACGACGCTTTCGCTCGAGATCCTGGCCGAAGCCCAGGCAATGGGTGGCGTGGTGGCATTTATCGATGCCGAGCACGCGCTCGATCCCACGTATGCCGCGCGCATTGGCGTGGATATCGACGAGGTACTGATTTCCCAGCCTGATACGGGTGAGCAGGCGCTCGAGATTGTTGACATGCTCGTGCGTTCCGGCGCCATCGATGCCATCGTCGTCGACTCCGTCGCCGCGCTGACCCCGCGTGCCGAGATCGAGGGAGAGATCGGCGATACCACGGTCGGATTGCAAGCTCGCCTGATGAGTCAGGCGCTCCGCAAGCTCGCCGGCTCGCTGTCCAAGTCCAACACGACATGCATCTTCATTAACCAGCTGCGAGAGAAGATCGGCGTCATGTTCGGCAACCCCGAGACCACGACGCGGCCGCGCCCTTAAGTTCTTCTCTTCGGTGCGTATCGACATTCGCCGCATCGACAGCATTAAGCTTAAGGATGAGGTTATCGGTAACCGCGTGCGCGCCAAGGTCGTTAAGAACAAGGTGGCAGCTCCGTTCCGTTCTGCTGAGTTCGACATCATGTACGGTACGGGCATCTCTAAGGAGGGCTCGATTCTGGACATGGCTGTCGAGTGCGGCATTTGCAAGAAGATGGGCTCCTGGTTTGCCTATGGCGAGGACAAGCTCGGCAACGGTCGCGAGGCCGCCAAGGCGTTCCTGCGCGAACACCCCGATTGCGCCGACGAGATTGAGCATAAGGTCCGCCTTGCCTGCGGGCTTGAGTTTGATGACGATGCTCCGTCCGAGGTCGAGCTGACCGATCAGCCTGCGCCTGAGGAGTTTGACGAGCTTTACGCCATCGATGGTTCCGCCATGCTCGATGACGACGAGTAGCGGTTACGCTCATGTCGTATACGGTGACCGAGGCCACGGTCGTCTTTCCCGATAAGAAGGCGGCCTCCTCGTTCTCGAGCGGGTATGCGTCCAAAAAGCCTTGCGCACATATCGATTGTGAGCTTGAGGGCGGTTTTGAGCGGTCCATTTGGATTCCCGTGCGGGTTGCGCGCCTGTATGTCAAAAATCGCCCCGATCTTCCCTGTGATTGGGATAACTTTCGTGAAGCGGTGCAGCTCATCGAGCGTAAATGTGCACTTACCATGGTGACTGAGATGCTATCGCGACGCGACCATGCGACGGGTGAGGTCCGTGACAAGTTGGCACGCTACGGCTTTCGCCAGACCGCGATCGATTTCGCCGTCGAGCGCGCCACCGAGTATCGCTTTTTAGACGAGAACCGCTTTTGCTCGTACTTTATCGAGGAACGCAAGCGGCGCGGTTGGGGACAGCGTAAAATCGAGACCGAGCTCAAGCGCCGTCATGTCGTGCTCGATGACATTCCCGGTTATCCCGAGGATTATTTTGCCGTCGAAGAGATTTGGCGCGTGCGTCAGCCCTGCTCGCCAAGCGGCGTGTTCCAGAGACGCGCGGATTCGAAAAACTGGTTCGGTTTTTGATGGGCAAGGGCTTCTCGTATCACATCGCCGCCGATGCCGTTAAGGCACGTCTTAATGCCGAACGTGAGAATGTGCGGTTTAGGCGTATGCGTTTTGTGGCCCTGCCGTTCACCGCGTTTTAGCCGCCGTGCTGGGGCCATTTATTTGACAGTTGTTGTGGTTCAACGTACGATAAACACTGTCATTTGCTTTGTGATATGTGCTCATCTGTGATGAGTTTGTTTATATGTTTATCTGTATCCGACCCGCATAAGCTGCGCCCATATTACTCAAATGTCGCGAGCCGTTCGTAAGGACGGTTCGCTTTGTTGTGTAACGAATCCATAAAAAGGAGTGAGCATGCCTATCATCGCAGCGCTCGTTGGCATCATTTTGGGTGCCATCGCCGCCATTGCCTACATGCGCACCGCCAAGCAGGGTAGTCTTCACGAGGCCGACGAAAAAATCCAGTCGGCACACGCACAGGCTGAGTCCCTGATCGGTGATGCTAAGCGTCAGGCCGAGACCCTCAAAAAAGAGGCTCTGCTCGAGGCTAAAGAGGAGATCATCAAGAACAAGCAGGCCGCTGAGGCCGAGGACAAGCAGCGTAAGAACGAGATTCGTACGCTCGAGAACCGCGTGATGCAGCGCGAGGAATCCCTCGATCGCCGCAACGACGCGCTCGACAAGCGCGAGCATCAGCTGTCCAGCCAGGCCGGTCAGGTCGAGAAGCGCTCCCGTGAGCTCGAGGAGCTCTGCGCAAAGCAGACCTCCGAGCTCGAGCGTATCGCCGACCTTACCCGCGAGGACGCCCACAAGGAGCTCCTCGATAAGGTTCGCGGCGAGGTCACCCACGAGGCCGCCACGATCATTCGCGAGTCCGAGCAGCAGGTTCGCGCCGAGTGCCACAAGACCGCCCAGGAGATTCTGTCTCTGGCGATTCAGCGCTGCGCTGCCGATCACACTGCCGAGGTCACCGTTACCTCCGTGCACATTCCCTCTGATGACCTCAAGGGCCGTATCATCGGTCGCGAGGGTCGCAACATCCGGACCTTCGAGCAGGTTTCCGGCGTCAACCTCGTGATCGACGACACGCCCGAGACCGTCGTTCTTTCGAGCTTCGACCCGGTCCGTCGTGAGACCGCCCGTGTCGCCCTCGAGAACCTCATCGCCGACGGCCGCATTCACCCTGCCCGTATCGAGGAGATGTATCACAAGGCCGCCGACCTGGTTCAGCAGCGCGTGCGCGAGGCTGGCGAGCAGGCTGCCTTCGATACCGGCATCCACGATCTGCACCCCGAGATCGTCAAGACCCTTGGTGCCCTGCGCTACCGTACCTCGTTTGGTCAGAACGTGCTTCAGCATTCCCTCGAGGTCTCTGATCTGTGCGGCGTGATGGCTTCCGAGCTTGGCCTGGACGTTGTGACCGCCAAGCGCGCCGGCCTGCTTCATGACCTGGGCAAGGCAATCGACCACGACGTCGAGGGCCCGCATGCCGTCATCGGCGCCGAGCTTGCCCGCCGTTATGGCGAGAAGCCCGTTATCGTCCACGCTATTGAGGCTCACCATGCCGATGTCGACCCCAACACGGTGCTCGATGTCCTGGTGCAGGCCGCCGATGCTGTCTCTGCCTCTCGCCCCGGTGCCCGTCGCGAGTCTGCCGAGAACTACATCAAGCGTCTTGAGAAGCTCGAGGAGATCGCCAACTCCCATGACGGCGTCGAACGTACCTATGCCATGCAGGCCGGTCGCGAGGTCCACGTCATGGTCCAGCCGGACAAGATCTCCGATGCCCAGTCCACGGTCCTGGCTCACGATATCGCCCATCAGATCGAGGAAGAGATGGAGTATCCCGGTCAGGTGCGCGTCGTCGTGATTCGCGAGAGCCGCGCTGTCGATATCGCTAAATAACATGAGCGACGCGAACGAGCTCATCTCATTTATCGCGTCGATGTCGGGGGAGGGCAACCTTCGCGTCGAGGAGAACCTTGGCGAGGGGTATGTCCGCCTCCGCGTTTCGGAGGCCGAGCGGCGCCAGGCTAAGCACGACATTCAGCATGTCGAGGACATCGTCATCGAAATGCTCCGTAATGCTCGCGATGCCGGCGCCGACAAGGTCTATCTCGCCACGACCAAGGAAGACGGCGTCCGCACGCTTGTCTTTCTGGATAACGGTTCGGGCGTTTCGCAGGATATGCAAGAGCGAATCTTTGATGCCCGCGTTACCTCCAAGCTCGAGAGCATGAAGATGGACCGTTGGGGCGTTCACGGTCGTGGCATGGCATTGTTTTCGATCAAACAGAACACCGATGAGGCCCGTGTGGTCACGTCCGGTGTCGATCTTGGTTCAGCCTTTAAGGTGAGCGTCGCGGCCGACCGCCTCAGTGAGCGTGCCGATCAGTCCAGCTGGCCCCAGGCCGTCAAGGATGAGGACGGACGTTATGTCTGTGCCCGCGGTCCGCATAATATTATTCGCGCTGCTTGTGAGTTTGCGCTCGAGGAGTTACGCGGTTGCGATGTCTATCTTGGTTCTCCGTCCGAGATTGCCGCGACCCTTTATGCTCAGGCGTCAAGTCGGCTCGATACGTCTCGTCTCCTGTTCATTGACGACGAGAGCGAGCTTCCGGTTGTCGATCGTTTAGGCCTTGCCTCTGATGCCGAGGACTTTATCCGTATCTGCTCAGGTTTGGGTCTTGAGATGTCCGAGCGCACGGCACATCGCATTTTGGCAGGGCAGATTAAGCCCGTTCGCGGTGTGACCGCGCGTCTGCTGCGCGAGCGTGATTCGTCTTCGCATGCGCCGGCTCCCGTCGATCTTGCAAAGGATCGTCGTGGGCTACGTATTGCCAAGGATGATATGGCACAGTTTTCGCGTGCTGTGGAGCGCGACTTTAATTACCTTGCCGCCCGGTACTATCTCAACCTTTGCGGTGACCCAAAGATTCGCGTTTCGCGTGATCGAATCACCGTGACCTTCGATCTTGCCAAAGAGGAATAGTGCCTTTACCGAGTCCACTCGGTACGATAAAGTTATTGCAGTTAAAACGTACTTTTAAACGCAGGAGTTTCTTCATGGATTGCCTGAAGGTATCAAGCAAATCATCGCCCGCGTCCGTTGCCGGCGCCATCGCCGGCATGGTCAAGGACGGTGTACCCGTCAACATCCAGTGTGTCGGCGCCGGTGCGGTCAACCAGGCCATTAAGGCCGTGGCTATCGCGCGCGGTTTTTTGATTCCAACTGGTTTTGATATTTCCTGCGCGCCCGTGTTCTCCGACATCCTCATTAACGGGGAGTCGCGCACGGCCATCCGCCTTTCTATCTACGTTCACCAGATCAATCGAGCTGCTATGGATAACGTCGTCATGGATGATGTTAAGCCCGTGGCATAGCTTCTGATTGCCTCGTTTAGCTCCCCATCGTTAGGACTTATGCACATGGACCAGCGTTCTGTACGCGATATTCTTGCCGGCAAAACCTACTTTATCCGCACCTTTGGCTGCCAGATGAATCAGCACGACTCTGAGCGCGTGAGCGGTCTGCTCGATTCGTATGGTTGCCTCATGCGCTCGATCCCGAGCATGCCGATATTGTTGTCTTCATGACATGCTGCGTGCGCGAGGCCGCCGATACTCGCCTGTACGGTCAGTGCAATTCCTGCAAAAGCCTGCCGCCTTCGCCTTCGGGCAAGCGCGTGGTTGCCGTGGGCGGCTGCATCGCGCAGCGCGATGGCGAGGGCCTGCTTACCAACGTCGATAACGTCAATGTCATTTTTGGCACGCATTCCATCGCACATGTGGCCGAGCTCATTGCCGAGGCGTTCCTTGACGGCAAGCGTCATATCCGCACCAATGAGCATGAGGATACGGATGCCATGAGCATGCCGTGGCATCGCGAGACCCAGTATCACGCCTGGGTGCCTATCATGACGGGCTGCAATAATTTCTGTACCTACTGCATCGTGCCGTACGTGCGCGGTCGCGAAAAGAGCCGCCCCTTCGAGGAGATTGTCGACGAGGTGACCGGTTTGATACGCCAAGCGTGCGTGAGATTACGCTGCTGGGCCAAAACGTTAACTCATATGGTCGCGATCTGTTTGGCAAGCCGCGTTTTGCCGATCTGCTGCGTGCCGTGGGCGATACGGGTGTGGAGCGCATCTTCTTTACGTCTTCGCATCCCAAGGACCTGCTGCCCGAGACCATCGACGCCATGGCCGAGACGCCTGCCGTTATGCCGCAGCTGCACCTGGCCGTCCAGTCAGGTTCGACGCGGATCCTCAAAGAGATGAATCGCCGTTATACACGCGAGGACTATCTGGGCCTTGTCGATCGCATTCGCAACCGCATGCCCGACATCGCGCTCTCGACCGACATTATCGTTGGCTTCCCGGGCGAGACTGAAGAAGACTTTGAGCAGACGCTCTCACTTGCCGAGACGGTCCGCTATGCTCAGGCCTATACCTTCATCTATTCCAAGCGCGCTGGTACCCCGGCCGCAGAGATTGACGATCCTACGCCGCATGAGGTTATTCTCGAGCGTTTCAACCGCCTGGTTAAGGTTATCGAGACCACGGCACACGAGTATAACCAGGGTGAGCTTCATACTGTGGTGCCGGCTCTCATTGAGGGAACGAGCAAAAAGAATGACGCGGTCCTGCTGGGCAAGAGTCCCAAGAATCAGACCGTGCATGCGCTATCCCCGAGGGTTACAGCATCGACCAGCTTGTTGGCAAGATCGTTGATGTTGACGTTGACGTTGCCAAGACCTGGTATTTGTCCGGCTCCGTTGTGGGCGAGCCGCGCTAATGGTTTCTCCCGGGGCAGGTCTTTCCGCCGTTGCGATCGTCGGTCCGACGGCGGTAGGCAAGAGTGATGTTGCCGACCGTTTGGCCGCTCGTCTTTCGTCCGAAGTGCTGTCGTGCGATGCGATGCAAATCTATCGCGGCATGGACATCGGTACCGCAAAGATGTCGCCCGATGAGTGTACGGCGCCTTTGCGTCTAGTCGACATTGTAGAGCCGGGTGTGGCATATTCTGCTGCGCTTTATCAGGCTGACGCTCGCGCGCATGTTGAACGTCTCCTTGGTTTGGGTTGCCTGCCGGTTTTTTGCGGAGGTACGGGGCTGTATCTCAAGGCCGCCCTCGATGAGATGGACTTTCCCTCGGGTGAACTTGAGGACGATCGCCGTGCGGGCTATCAGGAGCTTGCCAAGCGTATTGGCGAGGAAGAACTGCATGCCCTGCTTGCCGAGCGCGATCCAGAATCAGCTGCTGTTATTCATCCCCATAACGTGCGACGTGTGATTCGCGCACTCGAAATGTACGATGATGGCGTTTCCTATGCGCAGCAAAAGTCGCAGTTTAGTGTTCCGCGCGAGCATTATCACGCTCTGTGGTTTGGTCTGGCGCGTAATCGCGAGGTGCTCTACGAGCGCATTAACCTGCGCGTCGATCTGATGTTTGAGCAGGGCCTTGTCGATGAGGTCCGCCGTCTTATGGCCCAGGGTCTGGGAGATGCCCTGACGTCGATGCAGGCAATTGGCTATAAAGAGATCATTGATGCTTTCAATGGCGTGATGAGCATGGATGAGGCCCGCGAACTCATTAAGATGCGTTCGCGTCGTTATGCCAAGCGTCAGCTTTCGTGGTTTAAGCGCGATGACCGTATCGTGTGGTTTGATATGGATGAATGTACGATCGATGAGGTCGTTGAGGATATCCTGCATCGTATTGAGGCTGCCTAATGGCCCGTTTCCCCCTTGTTCCCACGGCACCCGAGCCCGAGCGTGCATTTTAGTTGGTGTTGAGTGGCGCGACAATGCATGGCCGCTCGATCGCTCGCTTGATGAGCTGGAGCGTCTTGCCCACACAGCTGGTGCCCGGTGCGTGGCACGCTTGTCGCAGCGTTTGGTAAAGCCGTATCCTAAATCGTTTATCGGTTCCGGTAAGGTTGAAGAGCTGTGCGGCCTGGTGCATCGCATGGATGCCGATGTCGTTATTTTTGACGACGACCTGACCCCCTCGCAGCAATCCTATTTGGAGAAAGCCGTGGGCGAGCCGGTAAAGATTATCGATCGTACAGCACTGATCCTGGATATCTTTGGCCTGCATGCTCAGACGCGTGAGGGACGCCTGCAGGTACAGCTGGCACAGCTTCAATATTTGTTGCCTCGCCTGCGTGGCATGTGGAGCCATCTCGCCAAGGAGCAGACGCGCGGCGGCATCGGCTCACGTTTTGGTCAGGGCGAAAGTCAGCTCGAGGTCGACCGTCGCCTCATTCGTAATAAGATCGCTGCGCTTCGTCGTGAGCTCAAGCAGGTTGAACAGCGTCGCGATGTTCAATCCAAGAGTCGCATTGAGTCACCGGCGTTTCGCGTCGCGTTAGCCGGTTATACCAATGCCGGTAAATCGACGTTACTCAATCGTCTGACCGGCTCTACGGTACTTTCGCAGGACAAGCTGTTTGCTACGCTCGACCCGACGACGCGTTCGTATCGCCTTCCCGGCGGTCGCGGCATGACGATTACCGATACCGTCGGCTTTATTCAAAAGCTGCCCCATGGTCTGGTCGATGCCTTTAAATCGACGCTGTCCGAGGTTTTGGGTGCCGATCTAATTCTCAAAGTCGTAGATGCGTCTGACGAGGACTATGAGCGGCAGCTGGAGGCTGTCGACCGCGTGCTTGATGAGATCGCGCCGGAGAGCGTTTAACGCTGACCGTATTCAATAAAATCGATCTTCTCGATAGCGTTGATCGATTGAGTTCCGTCGTCGCTATCCGGAAGCCGTTCTGTTCTCGGCCCAAACGGGCGAGGGGC
>ENA-OQCE01000547-OQCE01000547.1-human-gut-metagenome-genome-assembly--contig:-NODE-547-length-18139-cov-1.555796_pt1 | contig 18139 bp, 22 predicted proteins | sample MGYA00242495_ERZ504572 | MGnify/ENA primary metagenome ERZ504572 (study PRJEB26092, sample SAMD00036228) | human gut metagenome | host: Homo sapiens | study: EMG produced TPA metagenomics assembly of...
GGACTGGATGGATCAGTGGTATCTGGATCGATGAGTGGTCATGGTCATGATCGTGATGATGGTCATGGTCATGATCGTGATGATGGTCATGGTCATGATCGTGATGGTGTTCATGGTCATGATCGTGATGTGCTATGGTCATGATGTGATGATGTTCATGGTCATGATGGATGTTCATGGTCATGTTCATGATGCTGTTTATGGTCATGATCATGATGGTGTTCATGATCGTCGTGCTGGTGTTCCTTTTCTAACTCTTCTTTAGACATAAGGATACTTCCCTTCTAAATGAATAAAAATATGATAAATACTTCATTTTATCAAGTGAATAACACTTTTTCTTGATGAAAAAATGAACTGCCCTTATTATAAAAGCAGTTCATTTTTTTGGCAAGATGGGTGTTGGTTAGTTTTTTCGTGAGAATTATTTTACTTTCTGCTGGATGAAGCCCGGCGTCGTGAGGTAACGGTCGCCGTTGTCCGGCAGGAAGGCTACGATGGTTTTGCCAGCGTTTTCCGGACGTTTGGCAACTTCCGATGCGGCAAAGAGGGCTGCACCGCCGGAGATACCGATCAGGAGGCCTTCGGCTTCGGTGAATTTCTGAGCCGTTTCAAAGGCCTGTTCGTTGCTGACCGTGAAGACTTCATCATAGATCTTCGTATCGAGGGTTTCAGGAACGAAGTTGGCACCGATGCCTGGATTTTATGCGGGCCGGCATGGCCTTCGGAGAGGAGCGGCGAATCCTTCGGTTCGATGGCGATGATCTTGACCGACGGTTTCTTTTCTTTGAGGTACTGGCCGACACCGGAAATGGTACCACCGGTACCGATACCTGCCAAGAAGATGTCGACGGCACCGTCTGTATCTTCGTAGATTTCCGGACCCGTCGTCAGGCGATGAATTTCAGGGTTGACGGGGTTGGTGAACTGGCTGGGAATGAAGGAATTGGGAATTTCTTTGGCCAATTCGTTGGCTTTATCGACGGCACCCTGCATGCCCGTTTTCCCCGGAGTCAAGACGATTTCAGCACCATAAGCGGAGATGAGGTTGCGGCGTTCGACGGACATCGTTTCCGGCATGGTGAAGATGGCGCGGTAGCCTTTTGCTGCGGCGACAGCAGCCAGGCCGATACCGGTATTGCCGCTGGTCGTTCGATGATGACCGAACCCTTCTTAAGGACACCTTTCTTTTCAGCGTCTTCGATCATGGCTTTTGCGATACGGTCTTTGGCAGAGCCGGCCGGGTTAAAGGCGTCGAGTTTTACGAGCAGATTGGCAGAAATGCCAGCAGCGCTGTTGTAGCGTTCCGGTTTCAATAACGGTGTGTTGCCGACTAACTGTAACATAGACGTGTAAATTTTACTCATGATACATCTCTCCTTTTCGTATGGATTCATCCCCCGATGAATGCAATGGTATAAACAGTAAATGATAAGCTATACCGAATCGGTATAAATTATATGTAGACCTGTGTTGGAAATTTCTTTTCCTATACAGGGGAACAACAAAGGCAGAGGACTATTTTAAAGGCCTCATTTGGTTGGGACATCGCTCATCCTGCCGCTGGTCGATCAATTCCAGGCGGTGTTCTAAGAGCATGACCTGGCGTTTGAGGGCGACGATCTGATCCTCGATGGGATCGGGCAGGCGATTGTGGTTGAGGTCGACGTCGCGTTCGCTGTGGCTGCCTTTAAGATGCTTGCCTTTTTGGACGACGACTCGACCGGGAATACCAACGACTGTTGAGTGTGGTGGAACGGCTTTTAAGACGACGGAGCCGGCACCGATCTTAGCGCCTTCACCGACGGTAAAAGAACCGAGGACTTTGGCCCCGCAGGCGACGACGACATAATCGCCGATGGTCGGATCGGTCGCTTTGCCTTTTCCTTTACCGGTACCACCGAGGGTTACGCCTGATAGAGGGATACGTTGTTGCCGATGACCGTTGTCTCACCGATGACGATTCCCATGCCATGGTCGATGAAGAGGCCGCTGCCAATCTGCGCTCCGGGATGGATTTCGATTCCCGTAAAGAAGCGGGCGATGGTGGAAATAATCCGGGCAGTGACGAACCATTGATGCCGGTAGAAGCGGTGAGCCAGGCGGTAAGCCAAATGGCGTGAAGGCCGGAGTAGCATAGCAAGACTTCGAGCGTATTCTTGGCCGCCGGATCGCGGTCCTTAATGACGCGAATGTCGTTGCGAAGTGATTTGAACATGCTTAGCGCCCTCCTGTAGTCTGAAAAATGAATAAAAAAAAGACCTCGTCATACAGAGACGATGGTCCGTGGTTCCACTCTGATTGCAGTACGAAGACTGCCACTCAATACCCATAACGGCGGCAACCGGGACGACCTACTGTCGGTTCAATCATCCTGCTCTTGAAGGCATTCCATCACAGTTGACTTTGATAAGGGCTTTCAGCCAATGACCCCTACTCTCTGTACCGTTTCCTGTGTGTACTTGTTTCAATCATTGCATTTGTGTCTTTGGTTTGAGAACATAATACGCCTTCGCATTCCGTTTGTCAATAGAATTTTTGTAAAAAGATGACAAATTTGGTGATTTATTAAAAATGACGATGATGAACCTCTTTTTGACCTCTTTTGGCGGTGAAAAATGAGCCCATTTCGGGGAAGGGAAGCGGGTACGATGTACATCGGGAGCGCATATATGGTATAATAAAGACTATGCATAATGATTTATCAACCCGATAAAGGAGGTTATATTATATGAGCACGCAGATTACCTATTTAAATCACAGTGGTTTTTCTGTTGAGACTGATTCCAAGGTTCTGGTCTTTGATTACTACAAAGATCCGTCGGGAACGGTCAAGGCTTACAGCCAGATACGGCGGAAACCGGTCTGGTTTTTCGTCACCCACTGGCATGACGACCACTTTAACGGCCGCATTGCCGACTTCGACGGCGATCAGTACATCATCAATGAAGACGTTCCTTTAAAGCGCGACGGACTCAAGCGGTTCACGCCATGAAGCTCTATGATACGCTGACCCTCGGCGATACGAAAATCACCCAGTTCGGATCGACCGATGAAGGCGGATCCTTCCTCGTCGAAACCGACGGGCTGAAGATTTTCCATGCCGGTGACTTGAACTGGTGGCACTGGCTCGGTGATACCGATGAAAACAATGCCGAAGCCAAGGCCAATTTTGAACGGGAAATGAAGCATCTGGCCGGAAGGACCTTTGACATCGCCTTTTTCCCCGTCGATGCCCGCCTGGAAGGGGCTCGCGAATGGGGCGTCACCGGATTTTTAAAAGATGTTTCCGTAACCAAGTGTCTTATTCCCATGCATTATTTTGGGACTCCGTGGACGCCGTCTGACGCTTTTAAAAAGGCTTATCCCGACGTACCCTTATGGATTCCGAAACACGATGGGGATGACGTTATCATCCATGAGTAATAGGAGGTATTATGGCGAGTAATACAAGTGGCGGAAGACGAAGCCAGATTGCCAATTATATCCTGATCATAGCCGCAATCATTCTCTTGTTGGCCTATCCGTTCCAAGACTTTTTTGCAGGAGGTCTCTTGACCCATTTAGCGGGAGCCGCTCTCATCGGGGGCCTTGCCGACTGGTATGCCGTTACGGCCCTGTTTCGGCGCCCCTTGGGCATTTCCTTTAAGACGGCTTTGATTCCCAACAGTAAGGAACGCATTGCCGAAATGGCGCGGCACATGATCGAATCGGAGATTTTGACCGTTTCCAATATGTATAATGTCCTCAAGCGTCATCCTATTTTAGGGGCGACGCTGGATTATCTCCATACGGAAAAGGGGTTCCAATCGGCAGAGCGCATCTTCGGCCAAATTTTAAACACCTTTTTGTACACCGTCGACATGAAGACTGTCGTCAAGGCCTTTGCCGGCATCGGCGGATCGGCCGTCGAAAAAATCGATTTGGCACCGGTCATGAGCAAGGCCATTAAGGCCAGCCTTCGCGGTGAATCGGGCAAGGATTTTCTCGATTTTATGATTTTTGCCTTGGAACAAGTGGTCAAGAGCGACGTGACAAAAGGGTATATCGGTGAGATTTATGAAGCGTCCCTGCGGCAGTATGCCAAGCACAACATCTTATTGGGCTGGGCTATTAAAGCGGCCATCAAAATGGAAGTCTTTCAGCCGAGCACGTTGCCGGTTTGCTGCAGGAAAAATGCCTGACCCTTTTGGCAGAAGCCAAGGAAGAAAATTCCCTTCAACGTCAGCAAGCCCTCCATTATCTGTGGCAGCAGGCTGAACATATCGAAATCAATGAAGAGTGGAGTCAGCGCATCGATACTTATAAAGATAAGATGTATAACCATCTGATGCTGCGCCCGGATACGCAGGAAGCTGGCAGCGCTACGTCCAGGATCCGGACAATCAGAAGCGCTTCTGTACGGCGGCGGCTGAATTCGTCGTCCAAAAACTGGAAGGCTGGCACGAAAATCCGGAACAGGTCGAACAGATCAACCGTCAGGCACTGGCTTTTGCAGCCCGTGAATTGAAGCGGCTCCAGCTCTGGTTCGGCAAGACGGCCGAAGCCGAAATCCTTAAATATGACGGGACGTATCTGGCTGAACAGCTGGAAAACAGCGTTTGGTACGACTTGCAGATGATCCGCGTCAATGGCTCCCTCGTCGGCGCCGTCTTAGGGGCCGTCATTTATCTTGCCATGTACGCCATGAAAGGAGGGGCTATCTTATGACTTACCGACAGCGTGCCAATCTCATTTTAGGCTTGTCGTTCGTCGCCTTCATTGCCATCTTCCTTTGGTGGTACACCCACGACGTATCGGTGTGGGAAGAGCTGTTGTTCTTCGTCATCCAATCGGCTCTCATCGGCAGCATCGCCGACTGGTTTGCCGTTACGGCCCTCTTTGAAAAACCCTTGGGATTTCCCTATCATACCGAACTTTTATACCGCCACCGCGACCGCATCATCGACGGGATTGCCAGACTGATATCGGAAAAGCTGCTCCAGCCCGATATGTGGAAGGATAAGCTCTATCAAATTTCCTTTATCGATAAGCCGTCGACTGGCTGCGCGGCCCTCAGGGACGGGAAAAACTCCGTACCGGCCTCTATGAAGTGGCACTGCGGCTCATCAGCATATTCAGCGGGGCGAAACCCAGACGGCCATCGCCGGTCACCTGCGGCTGTATTTGAAGCGCCAGCCCTTAGTGAGCTTCTTGGAAGACCGCCTCATTTCGCTGCTTGAAGATCCGACCAGTCCCATGTTCCAGGACATGATCAATCTCATTCGCCGCATCGTCAACAGTGACGATTTCGATAAACTCTTGGAACGGCTGATCATTCAGTGGCGCGAAGAATCGCAGCACTCGTCCATGTCCAGCATTACCTTGACCAAGGTTCTCGGCATCGTCGATACTCAGCGGATTGCCAAGGATATAAAACTCGGCATCCTCAACTGGCTCGATCAATGGGAACACGCTGAAGCGAACAGCGGGAATGGCTGTGCCGGAAATTGGAAGTATTGCTTTATTCCATGAACGGTCAGTTGTCCTTTGGCGTCCAGAATTGGCAGAATGAATTCGTCGATGCCCTGCCCGTCGAGCAGTGGCTGGCTGACCTCGAACATTCGACGAAAGACTATTTCATGACCGGCGAACAGGGCCGGGAAGACTGAAGGACTTGCTGGAAGGTCAGTTCATCCACTACTTGGAATACTGCCGCTCCTATCCGGAAATCAAGGACTGGCTTGATGAACAGATCCGACGGGCTTTTAACGTCATCTTGGAACATGAACATTCCCTCATTGCCGTCGCCGTTCGCGACGTCTTGTCCGGGTTCGATAAAAAGCGGTTCAACCAGTTCCTGGAAAGCAAGGTCGGCGAAGACCTGGCCTGGATTCGTATCAATGGTGCCATCGTCGGGGCCTCTATCGGTCTTTGCGTCTTTGGCTTTTTGAAAATCTATCAATTTACGTTGGTACCCTTCTTACGGGGACTCTTATTGTAATATTGGGAAAGGCTCGGCATGCTGCGGGGCCTTTCTGTTTTTTTGAGAGAAGAAAATGAGAGAGGACTCACCTATGGAGTATAATCGGATAACCCTTGCGGTCATAACGAAGTTACAGGCCATTGTCGGGGAAAAATACGTATGGACCGATGAGGAGAAGCGGATTCCTTACGGTCGCGATGAAGGTACCTTTACCGTGCCACTTCTGCCCGACGTCGTCGTGTTGCCGGAAACGGCTGAAGAACTGGCCGCTGTGGTGGCCTTGGCCAACGAAGCCGTCATTCCCGTCATTCCCCGAGGAACCGGAACGGGGCTTGAAGGCGGCGCCCTTGTCGACGGCCGCGGCGGCATTCTGGTCAGCACCGAGCGGATGAACCGAATTTTGGAAATCAATGAAGAAGCCATGTACATGGTCGTAGAAGCCGGCGTCATTACCGAGACGATACAGAAAGAAGCCGGGAAACGAGGGCTTCTCTATGCCGGCGATCCCTGCAGCGGTGACAGCTGTTGTATCGGTGGCAACGGGGCCACCAACGCCGGCGGCAACCGGGCCGTTAAATACGGGACGACGCGGGATCAAATCTATGCCCTGGAAGTCGTCACGCCGACGGGTAAAATTGCTCAGCTCGGTAAACGGCTCCATAAGATGACGGCCGGCTATCCTTTGGAAAAGATCGTCGTCGGCTCGGAAGGGACGCTGGGCATTATTACCCAATTGACCATAAAACTCGTGCCCCTTCCTAAGGCGACGGCCCACGTACTGGCCGTCTTTCCGTCGGCCGAACAGGCCCTGTCCTTGGTGACGGCCCTTCCCAAGGCCGGCATTACCCCGACGTGTCTGGAATTTATGGATTATGACGTCATCGAAGTCGTCGGGGCCTGGCTCGATGAAAAACAGAACTGCCCTAAAGGCGGCGCTTATATGATCATTCAGCTCGACAGCCAGAGCGACGACGGCTTGGACGACGACTGTGTGGCCATCGACGACATCTGTCATACGTTGGGTGCCGTCGAAGTATTCATGGCCGATGCCGAAAAAGTTTGGAAAGCCCGCAAGGCTTTACCGAAGCGTCGGCAGCCGACTGCCCGGTTGCGGCTATGGAAGACTTCGTCGTGCCGCCGGATAAGCTCTTGCCCTTCATGACGGAGTTAAAGTCTGTTGGTGAGGCGACGGGCGTCTTATTCCGCGGCGTCAGCCATGCCGGTGACGGCAACATTCACTTAGACCTCCTTCGCAAGGGTTTTACGGACGAAGCCGATGAATGCCGCCGCATCGCAGCGTTTGAAGATAAGGCTGTGAAGCGGCGTACCGCTTAGGCGGGGCCATTTCCGGCGAACACGGCATCGGTCAGGCCCGCAAGGCCTTGTTTGAAAAGTACACCGATCCCGTCGAACTGGAATTGATGAAGGCCCTGAAACGGGCCTGGGACCCGAAGGGATTTTAAATCCCGGAAAGATTTTTGATTGAGGGGTGTGACTATGGAATCGATTTGTAATGACTGTCCCCGTCGCTGCGGCGTCGTCCGCAGCCCGCTTTGGAATGAAAAGGGCATGCCCGGCTTTTGCCATTCGCCGCTCCAACCGTCGTGGCCAGAGCCGCTCTGCACCAATGGGAAGAACCATGCATCAGCGGGACCGCGGATCGGGAACGGTGTTTTTCACGAGCTGCAACCTGCGCTGCTGCTTCTGTCAGAATTCGATCATCTCCATGGGGAGAAAAGGATTTCCCCATTACGCCGGCAAGGTTCGGGCCATCTATGGTGAACTTATCGAAAAAGGTGCCCATAACATCAACCTGGTGACGCCGACACCTTATACGGAGGCTATTTTAGAGAGTCTGTCCGAACCCTTGCCGGTCCCCGTCGTCTATAACTGCGGCGGTTATGAATCGGCAGCGACCATCGATCGATTGAAAGACAAGGTGCAGATTTATCTGCCGGACTTCAAATATCTCGACCCGGAACTTTCCAAACGATACAGCGGCGCTGAAGACTATCCGCAAGTAGCTGCCGAAGCCATCCTTCACATGTATGACCAAGTCGGCCCTTATGAGCTCGATGACGACGGAATCCTTCAAAAGGGCATCATCATCCGTCACCTCATCCTTCCCGGCTGTGTCGACAATACGAAAGCCGTCATCGACTGGGTGCGGAACCATTTCGACGACGGCCAGGTATTATTCAGTTTGATGCGCCAATACGTGCCTTGCGGCCGGGCGGAAGACTATCCGGAAATCAACCGTCCCTTGACCGATGAAGAGTACAATGAGGCCGAACAGTACCTCTTTGACAGCGGCATTGAAGACGGCTTCGTCCAGGAAAAAGAGAGTGCCAGTGACGACTTCATCCCCGATTTTGACGGGACCGGCGTCATCTAGCCGCCTTATTACCGATACAAGAGCATACAAAAAAAGACTGTCCCGGCAGCTGCCTGAGAGGATGTACATCTCAGGCGCTGTCATAGGGGCAGTCTTTTTTAATGGTCTTAGTGCTGATCGACTGTCAATTCTTTGAAACGTTTGGCAATCGGATCGGATTTAACCAATTCTTGGAGGTGCTTCAATTCTTCAGCTTCTACCGATTCAGACGTATCGTAGCTGGGCGGTACGGTCTTTGCAAGTTCAAAGCATTTACGGGCAGAGGCGACGCTGACGATGATGACCAGGATGGCCATGATAGCCGAGACGCCGAACAAGAGCCATTCTTGCTTAGGCAGGTAGATGTTGAACATGTTGAGGTAGTCAGCCCAGAAGATAACGACAGTCAGGAAAATCCAGGGGATGACCGTGACCCAGGCGAAGCGGGCCTTGCCCATGGCGCAGATGACGACGGTCGAGATGGCCAGGGTAATGATGGCCAAGAGCTGGTTCGATACGCCGAAAATCGGCCAAATGGTGGACAGGTTGCCTTGGAGTACGATGTAACCCCATGCGCCGGAGATCAGAGCCGATGCGACGATGCCGCCGGGGAGCCAATGGGGATCGCCGAACTTCGGCCATACGCGGCCGATGAGTTCCTGGAGCATGTAGCGGCCGACGCGGGTGCCGGCGTCGATGATGGTCATGATGAACAGGGCTTCAAACATGATGCAGAAGTGATACCAGTAGTTCATCAGGTGATCGAGACCAGGGATGTTGGAGAAGATGAAGGCCATGCCGACAGCCAGGGAAACGGCGCCGCCGGGACGATGAGCAACGTCTTCACCGACCATGGCATTCAACTGCGGAAGATCGACGACCTGGATGCCCAGAGCCTGGAAGTGTTCTGCTGTCGAGTTGATGGCGAAGTAGTCGTTCGGAACGAGGGAACAAGCAGCGATGAGGGCCATCATGCCAACGAAAGATTCGGTCAGCATAGCACCGTAACCGACGGGCAGGATGGAGCGTTCGTTCATCAGCATCTTCGGCGTCGTGCCGGTGGAGATCATGCAGTGGAAACCGGAGATAGCACCGCAGGCGATGGTGATGAAGATGTAAGGCAGAACCGGACCGGTGATGACCGGGCCGCCGCCAGAGACGAACTGGGTCATAGCCGGCATCTGGATCATAGGACCGACGATGATGATACCGAGGGCCAAGCGCCGATGGTACCGATTTTCATGTACGTCGAGAGGTAGTCACGCGGTGCCAGGAGCAGCCATACCGGAAGGGCAGCTGCGACGAAACCGTAAATGATGAGGGCGATGGAAATGCCCTTGGCGTTAATGGTGAAGAGCGGTGCCAGTGTCGGCGAAGCCGATACGGACGGCCCGAGAATGACGGCGAGAAGCGTAAGAGCGACACCGATGATGGTACCTTCTTTGATGTGGCCCGGACGCAGGAACTGCATGTAAATGCCGACGAAGATAGCGATAGGAATGGTCATGCCGATCGTGAAAGTACCCCAGGGCTGTCGTGAAGGCATTGACGATGACGACGGCCATACCGGCCATAGCCAGGATGTTGAGGAACAAGACGGCGAAGGATGTAGCCAGGCCGACTTTGTCGCCGATTTGCGCTTTGGCGATTTCGGCGATGGATTTCCCGTCATAGCGCATGGAGGCAAAGAGGATGACCATGTCGTGGACGGCACCAGCGAGGACACCACCGATGAGGATCCAAAGGGCGCCCGGCAAGTAACCGAACTGAGCCGCAATGACCGGACCGACCAGGGGGCCGGCGCCGGCAATAGCCGCGAAGTGATGGCCGAAGACGACGTACTTGTTGGTCGGCACGTAGTCGTGGCCGTCTTCAAAACGGAAGGCCGGTGTGACTTTATACTGGTTAACGGTCAGTACTTTTGCGGCAATAAAAGCACCATAGAAACGGTAAGCCAGTACAAATATTAAGGCAGAAATGATAACTAAATACAAACCATTCATAAAAGATTCCCTCCTTATCAGATTTATTTCGTGAAGCGAAGGTCGCTTACAAAACAGGCGTTGGTAGGATTAGCATAAATTTGATGTAATGCAGGTGATGGGGAGTTTGGATCTCATCGAGTTTGCCGCATTTGATGAGGAATATTGTAATTGGATGCAACGCCACATCCTCAGTCCATCCGGATAAATCTTTTGTGTTACAGTTCAATTGAAATTTTGTTAATTATAAATGTTGTATATGTCGTTTACTATATACCTACTATAGTTTAAAGAGATGAAAAATTCAAGTTACTTATAGTAAAGAGTATGAAATATATATGAAAAAAAGTAATGATATACTGAATAATATAATTTCTTAAAGGTTATTCCCTTAATATATGACGGCCATTGTTAAATAAAAAGGCACTGTTTATGAAAACAGTGCCTTTGATGCTATTTGATTAATGATGGGCGACAGTCATTTCTTGGAAACGCTGTGCAGCTTTATCGGTCTTAACCAATTCTTGCAGGTGTTTCAATTCTTCGGATTCAACGATTTCCGAGGTATCGTAGTTGGCAGGTACCGTCTTTGCCAGGTAGATGCACTTGCGGACGGCGCCGACAGCGACGATGATGACCAACAGGGCCATGATGATGGAAACGGTGAACATCGTCCATTCACCCTTCGGCAGGTAAATTTCGAAGATGTTGAGGTAGTCAGCCAGAAGATCATGACCATCAGGAAAGCCCAGGGGATCGCCGTTACCCAGAGGTAGCGAGCCTTGCCCATGGAGCAGAGGACAACCGACGAAATCGAAAGGGCGATGATAGCCAAGAGCTGGTTCGATACGCCGAAGATCGGCAGATGGTGGACAGGTTGCCGTTGAGGACCAGATAACCCCATGCGCCGCAGATCAAAGCCGAAGCATGATGGCACCGGTTTCCAGTTCGGATCGCCGAACTTAGGCCATACGCGGCCGACGAGTTCCTGGAGCATATAACGGCCGACACGAGTACCGGCATCGATGATGGTCATGATGAACAAAGCTTCAAACATGATGCAGAAGTGGTACCAGTAGTTCATGAGGTGATCGAGGCCCGGCAGGTTCGAGAAGATATAAGCCATGCCGACAGCCAGGGAAACGGCACCGCCCGGACGATGGGCGACGTCTTCACCGACCATGTTGCTCAGGTGCGGCAGGTCGACGACCTGGATGCCGAGAGCCTGGAAATGAGCGGCAGAAGAGTTGATGGCAAAGTAATCATTCGGTACCAAGGAGCAGGCAGCAATGAGGCCATCATGGCGACGAAGGATTCCGTAACCATGGCGCCGTAGCCGACGGGCAGGACCGAGCGTTCGTTCATCAGCATTTTCGGCGTCGTACCGGTTGCGATCATGCAGTGGAAACCGGAGATAGCGCCGCAGGCGATGGTAACGAAGATGTACGGGAGGACAGCACCGGTGATGACCGGGCCGCCGCCGGCGGTGAACTGAGTCATAGCCGGCATCTGGATGTTAGGGCCAACGATGATGATACCGAGGGCCAAGGCACCGATGGTACCGATCTTCATGTACGTCGAAAGGTAATCACGCGGTGCCAGGAGCAGCCAAACCGGAAGGGCAGCTGCGATGAAGCCGTAAATGATGAGGGCGACGGAAATGCCTGTAGCATTAATGGTAAAGAGGGGAGCCAAGGTCGGCGAAGCTGGACGGCCGGGCCGGCGAGACGGCAAGCAGGTCAAGACGACACCGATGATGGTACCTTCTTTGATTTTGCCGGGGCGCAGGAACTGCATGTAGATGCCGACGAAGATGGCGATAGGAATGGTCATGCCGATGGTGAACGTACCCCAGGGGCTGTCGTGCAGGGCGTTGGCGATGACGACGGCCATGCCGGCCATACAGAGGATGTTGAGGAACAAGACGGCAAAGGATGTTGCCAAACCTGTTTTGTCACCGATCTGTGCTTTGGCGATTTCGGCAATGGACTTGCCGTCGTAACGCATGGAGCAGAAGAGGATGACCATGTCATGGACGGCACCGGCGAGGACCCCGCCGATGAGAATCCACAAGGCACCGGGCAGATAACCGAACTGGGCGGCAATGACCGGACCGACCAGCGGACCGGCACCGGCGATGGCTGCGAAATGATGACCGAATACGACGTATTTGTTCGTCGGAACGTAGTCGTGACCGTCTTCAAAACGGAAGGCCGGCGTAACTTTGTACTGGTTCAAGGTCAATACCTTGGCGGCGATGAAAGCGCCGTAAAAACGGTATGCCAGTACGAATACGAGGGCAGAAATAATGACGAGATATAAACCGTTCATACAGAAAGAACCTCCTTTGGATGTGGTGTGCCTATATCTTTATCCTTATAAAGCAAAATAATGCCAATTAGATGAGTTTGGAAAAAAGTAAATGGCACATTGAAATTTTTTGCTATTTTCGTAGCTACCTCATTATATATCCTTATTGGATTAAAAACAAGATTCGCCTTGGGAATAGAAAACCATTCCTTATAACCCAAAAGACATAATGAAATTACGATAACGTATGTTTGGACTTTTTATACCATATATTGATTTTTATAAGATGTAGATATCTATATATTGATTAAAATTACTAAAAGTGATTTGTAACGAAACCTACATATATATTTTTCATATGTATTACGAAGCAAGCGGGCCCATTGAGGCGGGCTTTTCATAAGCAAAGGACAATGCTATAATAACCATAGTTTTTGAACTTATTATCATATAATATAGGAGGTTTTAGAATGTCTAAATCTGAATATACCTGGTCCTTCCGGCCTTTACCATCGGTGTTCACGCTTATGATGCCATCGGTAAGATTACTAAACACTTCGGGAAGAAAGTCGTCATCATCGGCGGTAAGACGGCTCTGTCCAAGGCGAAGCAGCCGCTCCTCGATGCCATTGCCAAGACGGATCTCGAAGTCCTCGACGTCCTTTGGTACGGCGACGATGCCACCTTTGAACACGTCGACCGCCTGTTGAAGGAAAAAGCCGTTCAAGACGCGGACCTCGTCTTTGGCGTCGGCGGTGGCCGGGCCATCGATACGGGCAAAGTCGTTGCCGATAAAGCCGATAAGGCTTTCTTTGCTTTCCCGACGCTGGCATCGAATTGCGCTCCGTCGACGGCTATTTCGGTTATGTATAAAGAAGACAAGTCCTTTGCCGGCTACTATTATCTCGACCAGCCGCCGGTTCACACCTTCATCAATATGGCAGTCATCGCCGATTCGCCGTTTAAATTCTTCTGGGCCGGCATTGGCGATGCCATGAGCAAGGAATGTGAATCGGAACTTGCCAGTCGGGCTGCGGAACACTTCCACACCGTCCTCTTGGGCCGGGCTATCGGTAAGACCTGTACCGAACCGCTCCTGCAGTACGGCGAAAAGGCACTGGCAGACTTCAAGGCCAACCAGATCACCTATGAACTGCAGCAGGTCGTATTGGACATCGTTATCAGCACCGGTCTTGTCTCTAACTGCACGACGGGCGGCGAAGAATACTACTACAATTCGTCCTTGGCGCACATGTTCTACAATGCTTCGACCGTCCTTCCTCAGGTCGTCGAAGGCCATCTTCACGGCGAAACGGTTTCCTTCGGCGTCTTGGTCCTCTTGACCTACGATAAGCAGTTCGAACTGCGGGATAAAGTGGCTGCCTTCTATAAGAAATGCAACTACCCGACGACCCTGGCCGCCTTAGATATCAAGGCTGATGAAATCGACGCCGTCGTCGATGCCGCACCGGCCCTTCGTGAATGGACCTGCGTTCCGACGCCGATGACGAAGGAAGCTTTCAAAAAAGCCATCCTCGACACCGATGAATTCGGTAAGTCATTATAAAGAAATATTTAATATATACACATCGTTTGTCATAGGAGATACTCCGGCATGGTGAGACGATGACTGTCTTTTATGGAGGAAGTATGGATCCCGTATTAGAACAAATTATAAATGCCATTGAACCGATGGATTTGGCCAAGGCGGCTGAGTGCTACCAGCGCCTGGCCAGCCTGACGATCCGGCAGGACAGCAAATTATCTTATCTGGCGGGACGCATCGCCGGCGTGCAGCAGACCCTTCATCCGGAAAAGCTGCAGAAAGCCATCGCTATCTTTGCGGCCGATCATGCTGTCGACGGTGGGGAAAATAAGACCCAGGGCAAGACCAGTAAGGCCGATGCCTTGGAAATCGCCGGCGGAAAAGGCGCCATCAACAAGGTCGCCCACCGCATCGGAGCCGGCGTCATGCTCCTCGACATGGGCTTAGAAGAAGACCTGGCTGAATCACAAGGCGTCCAGAATCTGAAAGTCATGCACGGCAGCCATTTTTGGGCCCGCCGGGACGCCATGAGTGAAGATGAAATGATGGATGCCCTGTTCAGCGGCCTGCAGCTTGGTGAGAACCTGGCTGAAGAAGGCTATACGGCCATCGGTCTTGGCAATCTCGGTGAACGGGCACTGCTCACGGCCTTTATCGTAACGGCGGCCTTTTTCCGTGGCCAGTTGGAAGACCTTCCGGCGACCATGACGTCCGGCCAAAAGCTGGATTCGTTGAAACGGGTCATCGAGGACATGAATTTCGATCCGAAAGATCCCTTGGATTTGCTGCGCCGTGCCGGGTCCCCGGACATTGCGGCCATGGTCGGCTGCATCTTGTCGGCAGCTCGCTGCCATATGCTCGTCGTCTTTGATAACGCCGTGACCGGGGCGGCCGTCCTCTTGGCCCGCGCCTTGTGCCCGACGGTCGATGACTATGTCTGCCCGTCAGCCCAATATCAAGAACCGGTCCATCAGATGCAGATGAAGAAATTGGGACTCAAACCTTTCGTCGAACTCGAACAGAACCTCGACCAGGGGATGGGTTCGGCTATGGGACTGACCATGCTCGATGCGGCAGTTCAAATGATGAACGATAATTTAAAATAAGGAGTTTCGCTATGAAAACCTTACATCTCGACTGTTTTTCAGGTATCAGCGGCAACATGTTCGTCGGCATGCTCATCCAGGCCGGCGTCCCTTTTGAAGCCTTTCAAAAGGCCATGGCTTCTTTGCAGCTTACGGGCTATGAACTCCTGTGCCGCAGTGAAAATAAGGCGGCGTACAGGCTGTTTACTATAATGTGCTCTTAGATTCGGAAAAAAGAAGGGCACGACGCCCATCATGATCATGACCACCATGACCACGATCATCACGACCATGATCATGACCATCACGATCACCATGACCATGGGGCGGCATCGGGGCACCTCGTCGACATGACCGGTCACCACCGATCATCACAGCATCGCGGTCTGGCCGACATTACGCAGATCATCGAAGGCTCTCCCCTGGCAGACGATATCAAGACCAAGAGTCTGGCCGTCTTTCAGGCTTTGGCCGAAGCCGAGGCCAAGGTGCATGGGGTACCTGTCGAAGACATCCACTTCCATGAAGTCGGTGCCATCGACTGCATCCTGGATATCGTCGGTACCGTTTGGTGTCTGAACTACTTGGGCATCGAACAGGTCAGCACGTCGCCCCTTCATGCTGGAAGCGGCTTCGTCCGCTGTGCTCACGGCATTATGCCCGTACCGGCCCCGGCAACGGCAGAACTTTTGGCCGGAATTCCCTGGTATTCGACGGATATTAAGGGAGAATTGGTTACGCCGACGGGAGCCGCCTTGGTCAAAGTCCTGGCTCATGCCGGGAAGCGACCGACTGATTTCATCTACCATACCGTAGCCTATGGCGCCGGCACCAAGAACCTGGCGACGCCTAATGTACTGCGCGGATTTATCGGTGAAGCATCGGCTCTGTAATATGGAAACTTTCTGAGGATTCCTGCAAAGACCGCCTTTCTTGGCGGCCTTTGCAAGGGCTTCAGATTTTCATTTCTAAAAAATCTTGACAATTGCTATACTCTGTGGTAAGATGATTAAGCACTTGTGATTTGTAAAAAATATTTACAAAGGGTGCCGACAAACGTCGCCGTTTCGGTGATCGCTGTCAACGTTCATGCGGAAGTAGCTCAGTGGTAGAGCACCACCTTGCCAAGGTGGGGGTCGCGAGTTCGAGCCTCGTTTTCCGCTCCATTTATTCCTCAATAGCTCAGTTGGTAGAGCAATCGGCTGTTAACCGATTTGTCGTAGGTTCGAGTCCTACTTGAGGAGCCATACAGGGGTGTCGCCAAGCGGTAAGGCAACGGACTCTGACTCCGTCATGCGTAGGTTCGAATCCTACTACCCCTGCCAGTATGATCCACTAGCTCAGTTGGCAGAGCACCTGACTTTTAATCAGGGTGTCCCGAGTTCGAATCTCGGGTGGATCACCACAATCCACCTTATGTGGCCCCTTGGTCAAGTGGTCTAAGACATCGCCCTTTCACGGCGAGAACATGGGTTCAAATCCCGTAGGGGTCACCACATGGGCGATTAGCTCAGCTGGGAGAGCGCCTGCCTTACAAGCAGGATGTCAGCAGTTCGATCCTGTTATCGCCCACCAAATTTTATTCAGGGACTGTGCATGAATGATATCTTCATGCACAGTCCCTTTTCTTGTATCATGATGAAGGTGTACCGAAGTTCGTAATTTGTACCACTATCCAATGAGGTTTTATGGGAACAAAGCGGCCGCTGTCGGTTGTATTCCCGGGGCTTTTCCTTTATGATGAAGGCATAGATGTTTAACGTACAGACAGGAGGCCTATAGCGATGGCAGACATGATAAAGGACTTTAAGACGATGCAGCAGGAATTGAAATTAGACGGAACTGAGTTATGCCGCTTGGCTCAGGATTTCCGCCAGACGGCAGAAGATGCCCTGGCAGGAAGAGACAGTTCTCTTTCGGCACTTCACACCTATTTGGGACTTCCTACGGGACAGGAAACGGGGACCTTCATGGCCCTCGATTTCGGCGGTACCAATGTCCGGGCTTCGCGCATTACTTTAAAAGGTGCAGACGGATTTACGATTGAAACCAAGGTAGCGAAACCGCTGCGAAGCGACGATTACGACTATACGACGTCGTCGACGACGGCAGAGGCCTTGTTTGACTTCATTGCGAGAATCGTAAAAGAAGCTGCCGGCGGCAATAAGGCCTATAAGTTGGGCTTCACCTTTTCCTTTGCCGTCAATCAGACGTCGGCCAAGGATGCCAGCCTCATCGCCTGGTCGAAAGAAATCGATGTTCCCGGCGTTGCCGGAAAGTCGATCAACGGCCTGCTCAAAGAAGCCCTCGTTCGCAACGGGATGGACCGCATTGAACCTGTGGCCCTCTTGAATGATACGACGGCGACCCTCTTGTCGTCTGTCTATCAGCATAACCCGGCGCAAATCGGTATCGTCTGCGGTACGGGCTTCAACATGTGCTATTACGAACCGGCCCTTAAGATGATTGTTAACTTAGAAGCGGCTGGCTTTACGGGCGGACCTCGTACGGAATGGGATCGCCGCGTCGACGAAGAATCGCAGCAGCCTGGTGACCACTGCTTTGAAAAGATGATCGGCGGCCGTTACTTAAACGAGCTCTTCCGCGTTATTTTGATGGATTATCTGGATTGTGACGACATTCCTCGTTTTACGACGCGCTGCATGAATGAACTCTTCTCCGGTGAAAAGACGGTCCGCGACGTCCTCGGCTTTGATGTGACGCCGGAACAAAAAGAAGGTCTCTGTGCCTTGGGCCAAGACGTCTTTACGCGGGCGGCACAGATGATCGGCGCTGCCAGCTTCGGCATTCTCGGCCATTTGGCCGGCGAAGAGGAACTCAAAGAGCAGGCCATTGCCATTGAAGGCAGCCTTGTCG
>ENA-OQCE01000549-OQCE01000549.1-human-gut-metagenome-genome-assembly--contig:-NODE-549-length-18077-cov-1.505460_pt1 | contig 18077 bp, 26 predicted proteins | sample MGYA00242495_ERZ504572 | MGnify/ENA primary metagenome ERZ504572 (study PRJEB26092, sample SAMD00036228) | human gut metagenome | host: Homo sapiens | study: EMG produced TPA metagenomics assembly of...
TTAGATTTCATATTATTACTCCATTTCTCTTCGTCTTATGCGTCTTTCTTCTTCAAACACAAATCTGACTATTTTCTCCCGTTCTGTCATGCGGTCGAAAATAAACTTTGAACGTGCAAAATATCTGTCTGCATAGTCCAAAGACTGAGTACAGTTTATTACCTTACAAACTATATTGAATTGTTGTGTACACTCCTCAAGTGCTAAAGAAAACTGAGCCATAAAATATGTACCTTCTTCAAGAGGTGTGCTTAGAGAAAATCTGATGCCTCCTCCACTTATATCAAGGATAACCGATTTGACAGTATTCATATTTTTGCTGTTGATTGCATGATTCTTATACATCTTTTTGCAAAACTCAAGCTCACTCTCAGCTTTATCATCGTATCTGACTTCATAAAAATCCATGTCTATAGTACATGGAAGTCTGAAAAACTGACGTCTTTGTATCTTTTCCAGATTATTTATAAGCTCTATAGCAAGAAAATACATATTTTCTTTACGATAACGCTGTCTGACTATAGCAGAGCTTTTTAGTATAGTTTTGTTTTTTGTGTATATTATAAAGTCAAATTGCGTGCCAAGCTGAAATAAAACCACTCTGCACTGTCAACAGGCATAGTTATTTCCCACATGCTGTCTGTTAGCTTGTCAGAAAAGCTGCTCTTATATGATGTGCTGTTATCGGATAAACCGGATGCAAAGATATCAATTTTGTCACCCGGAAAAATCAAACTTGTATATTCCATATGTCTTCCTCTTAAATTAACTATTGCTTTCTGTTAAAAAAATTTGAAAAAACATGTGAGATTGTTCTTTTCTCATCCAAAGCAGCAGATTCATTATCCAAAAGTCTTTTTGCAATTTCTTCAAATGACCGTGCAGCCTTTGAGGTCGGATCATAAATTGAAAGTATCTTCTGCTGCCTGACAGCCTTTTCAACCATTGCATCAGACGGCACATATCCCAGATACTCAAGACTTCCGTTTAAGAACTGCATAACAACGGAATTAATCTTGTTGAACACTATACTGCCATCCTCTTTTGACGCAGCCCTGTTCGGATATAACGCGTATGCATACTTTTGACGGATCGAAATCAGTCTTTTATACAGTGCTTTAAGCAATGAATATGAATCGGTGATTGAGGTAGGCTCCGGGGTTGTAACCAACACAATTTCGTTGCTGGCCGCAACAAATTCCATGACCTGTTCAGACACTCCTGCACCGGTATCAATTATGATAAAATCATACATACTGTTCAACTCATTTATTGCAGAGACAATGAAATGAATCTGTTTGTGGTTTAGATTATTAAGCCCTACAACACTTGAGCCGGCTGAAATAAAATCAATGCCCAAAGGTCCGTTTGAGATGATGCTCTTTATAGTCTGGTTTTCATATATTACATCAGCAAGAGTATACTTAGGAATAACACCAAACATCACTTCGACATTGGCAAGACCGAAATCAGCATCAAAAATAATTACTCTCTTTCCGAGTCTGCTGAGCCAGACTGCCAGATTGACAGAGGTATTGGATTTGCCTACACCACCCTTGCCGCTTGTAATGGTAATAACACGGGCCGGTTCTATATAATTTTGATTACGCTGCTTAATAACATTTCTAAGCTGCTGTGCCTGGTCCATTATTGTCTGCCTCCGAGTAATTGTTTGACAATCTTTTGTGTATCAAATACCTCTATATCATCCGGAACGTTTTGTCCATTCGTGACATATGATATACCGGCATCAGAGTATAGCTTTATATTTAACAGATTGCCATATGATGAGGTTTCATCAAGCTTTGTAAATATCAGCTTGTAATCGTCAATATCCTTATAGGAATCAATTATAGATATAAGATCCCTGTACTTGGTTGTAGCACTTAAGACGAGATATACCGACTTCTCATATTCAGGTGATAGACCTGCAAGAAGTGCTCTCATATCATTCCGCTGTGTCTCGTTCTTGTGTGAAAAACCCGCTGTATCAACAAAAATCACATCTGCCTGCTCATATTCAGCCACCGCACTATTTAACTCTGTGGCAGTATAAATGACAGACAAAGGTGTATCCAGAATATTTGCAAATGTACGTAACTGGTCTGTTGCAGCTATTCTGTATGTATCAGCAGTGATAAATGCGATATTTTTATTATAATTAACCTTGAATTTTGAAGCAATTTTAGCAATTGTGGTTGTCTTGCCAACGCCTGTCGGTCCGACAAAGAAAACAACTCTTGGTTTTTTTGCCGTTTACCTTTATAGTTTCAGGCTGACCAAATCTTAAAATGAGTTTCTGGTATACATTTGATAAAATCACATCGAGACTGTTACCGGGACGTAGGAATTTCTCGATTTCATCAAGAATCTGGTTGATATATTTCTCATCCACCTCATTATCCAGCAGTGTCTTGTATAAAATGCGGACAAATTTAAGCTCCTGTGCACTTTGAGGCTTTGAAGGCTCCTTATTTTGAGGTTTATCAAATGTGCTTTCCATCATTTGGCAATGGAATCAAGCTCCTTGATTTCCTGTTCAATATCGGCTGGTCTGTTCAGCCGCCTTTGGGGCTGCCGGTGCAGGTGTAGGTTTTAAGGTCTCAGATGCAGATTTTGGGGCGAATGAAGGCATCTTTATTTCTTCATCTGCCTTGTAATCAATTTTACCCGGGAGTGTAGTCCTTGCAAGCTGCGAGGTCGTTATTGTCTGTGTCTGTTTTTTTTCATCCATAGCCGCAGTCACCTCATATGTTGAGCTTTTGAATATACCAAATAATCCCTTTGGCTTAATCTCCTTGATATTCATAATCACAGCATTTGGACCAAAGGCCTGCTTTGCACATTCAATTGCTTCTTCTTTTGTTTTTCCAGTGAATTTGTTAATAGTCATTTATGCAGTCACCATTCCTACCGACTGAAGCTCAACATTTGATTCAACCTCATTGTAGGATAACACAATGAGATCCTTGAAATAATCCTCAGTCATTTTCTTAAAGTACATTCTAACAATTGGAGATGTAATAATAATAGCACTCTTTCCCAAACTTTCCAACTTACCAATTTCTGTTTCAACAGATTTGATAATAGCCTTTATCCTGTCAGGATCAAGAGAAAGGTAAGATCCCTGCTCTGTCTGTTTAACAGATGACATAATTTCCTGCTCCACAGCAGGGTCAAGTGTGATGACACTTGTGGTCTCATTTGCAGGAAAATACTTACTTGATATAGCTCTCTTTAAGCCCTGGCGCACGTATTCCGTAAGTACATCTGTATCCCTGGTGGTCTGTGCGTGATCGGCAAGCGTCTCAAAAATTGTAAGCAGATCCCTAATAGAAATTCCCTCGCTCAAAAGATTCTGAAGCACCTTCTGAATCTCACCAAGACCAAGCAGCTTTGGTATGAGTTCGTCCACAATGACAGGATTTGATTCCTTGAGATTGTTGACAGATTCTGTACATCCTGTCTGGTGAGAAGCTCTGCAATATGAGATCTGATAACCTCAGTCAGATGAGTAGCTATAATCGATGGCGGATCTACAACTGTATATCCAAGACTCTCAGCACGCTCTCTTTGGCTTTCCGTAATCCATATGGCCGGAAGATGGAATGAAGCTCAAATGTAGGAATACCTGTTATCTCCTCCTCCACATAGCCCGGATTCATAGCCATGTAGTGATCAAAAAGTATCTCACCTTCTGTTACCTGTATGCCCTTTATCTTGATGATATACTGATTAGGATTAAGCTGTATATTATCCCTTAATCGTATGATAGGTACGACAGTTCCAAGCTCTAAAGCAATCTGTCGCCTTATCATTACAACTCGGTCAAGCAGATCCCCTCCCTGATTTACATCTGCAAGAGGAATGATACCATAGCCAAACTCAAGCTCAATAGGGTCAACCTGCAGCAGTGAAACGACATTTTCGGGTTTTCGTATTTCCTCGGCATCGCTTTCAGCCTGTGCTGTCTCATCCTCTATGCTCTCAATACCGGCTTTTTTTATCCAGATTTTTACCTGTTACAAAAAAAGCCACCGCAAGCCCAATAAAGAGCCACCACTCATTGCGAAGAGGTGTGAGTATACCTAAAACCACAAGTACAATTGATACAATATAAAGCACCTTGCTGTGCCAAAGAGCTGGCCTAAAAGCTCTCCTGAAAAATCATTCTCATTGGAGCCTTTTGTGACAAGAATACCGGTTGAAAGAGATATAAGTAAAGACGGTATCTGTGAAACAAGTCCGTCTCCGATTGTGAGCAGGCCAAACTTCTGTATGGCCTCATTTGCATAAGCCCCTGGAACATAACACCCATTATGGTGCCTCCAACCAGGTTGATAAGTGTAATAATAATACCGGCTGCTGCATCTCCCTTTACGTACTTTGTAGCACCATCCATAGCTCCGTAGAAGCTTGACTCCTTCTGGATTTTATCACGGCGAGCCTTGGCTTCCTTGTCAGTGATGGCTCCTGTGTTTAAGTCGCATCAATAGCCATCTGTTTGCCGGGCATAGCATCGAGCGTGAATCGTGCAGTTACCTCAGCAACACGCTCAGATCCCTTGTTGATAACAACAAACTGGATGATAATGAGCACTATAAAAACGATTGCACCGATGACTAAATTACCTCCACCGACGAATTGACCAAACACATTTACAACCACACCCGGGTTTCCGGTTGATAAAATAAGCCTGGTAGATGAGACATTAAGTGAAATCCTGAATATAGTCGTAAAAAGTAAGAGTGTCGGGAAAAATGACATATCAAGCACTTCTTTTACAAAAAGCACCTTAAAAAGAATGATGAGTGCTATTGAAAGGTTGAATGCAAGCATAACATCTAACAGGAAGGATGGAATAGGTATGATAAAAAACAAAACAGCACATAACAGATATAATCCAACACCTAAATCTGTCTTTTTTAACATATTCTATTCCTCCTTTCCGTTAAATCACGGACTGCATATATAAAGTCCGTATTTATCTTTTTGTTTTATAATAATAAATTAATCTAATTATTTTCCTTGTAAATCATGGCAAGTATTTCCGCAACTGACCGATAAAGCTCAGGCGGTATCTCAGCTCCAAGATCCACATTGTGAAAGAGCATTCGTGCAAGAGGTTTATTCTCGACTATATGGATATTATTGTCTCTTGCTATTTCCTTTATTTTCTGCGCCACATAATCCTGACCCTTTGCGACCACTACCGGAGCATCATTTTTTTGAGCATCGTACTTTACTGCAACAGCAAAGTGAGTAGGGTTGGTGATGACAACATCAGCCTTTGGCACATCCTGCATCATCCTTCGCTGTGAAGCCTCCTGCATACGTTTCGCTGCTGACCTTAATGGCCGGATCTCCCTCTGTATTTTAAACTCATCCTTGACCTCCTGTTTGGTCATCTTCATATCATTGTTAAACTTGTGCTTATTGTAAGCAAAGTCAGCAATACCGACTATCATATAGACAATACTGATCTTAAGACCGGTATTTATGATGATATCACCAATCAGTACTATTGCCTGTTTGAGCGGAAGCTCATAGAGTATAAATATATCATTCTGATGTGATTTAACAGAGGAATAAGCCACATACATAATGATTCCTACCTTTAGTACAGACTTAAGAAGCTCAAAGATGGAGTCCTTTGACAGTATCCTCTTAAATCCGTTTATGGGATTAAACTTGCTAAGCTTTGGAGCCATAGGCTTAGTGGATATTTTAAATCCAACCTGGATGATACTCACGAGAATCGTGATTACAACTCCGAAAGCAAAAAACGGCAGCACAGTCAGTAAAAACTGAAGTATTACATTATTTAAATAATGCGTGACCGAAACAGATGAAATCTGCTCCTGTGACTCCTTTAAAAAGTCAGGCATTTTTTTATATACAGTAGAAAACAATCCAATCAGATTGCCCCCTACAAAGGATATAAATATCTTTAATACTAAAAACAGCACTATAAGATCAAAGGCAGCTGTAAGCTCCTTGCTTTTTGCTACCTTGCCCTCTTCCCTGGCATCCTTTAACTTCTTTTCAGTTGCCGGCTCTGTTTTCTCGCCGCCCTCGCCATCCTGTGCAAACCATTGCAGGTTGTAGCACAACACTGTATGCAATTTGGAAAATTCATCTAAACTGTCAGTACATTCCATCAATTATCGAAACCACCATAGTCTTAATTTCTGTAATAATAAAATTAGCAATGTTCGGAATTAGATATACTATCAAAAATAATACAATAAATCCTGCTATAATTTTTAACTGGATACCTACAGAGAACATATTCATCTGAGGCGCAACCTTTGCCATGATTCCCAGTATACAGTTCATTATCATCATGCACGCAAAGACCGGAAGAAATATCCTGAAGCCTATTACAAACATATCGCCCATATACTTAGTCATGGTAGAGAGCATATTGTCAAATTGAAACTGTGCACCTCCAAGCGGTACAACTGAAAAGGAGTCACAAACTGCCCTTATAAGATATGTGTGCATATCAGATACAAGAAGCAGGACAAGAACTACGTAATAGTAGAAATTACCTGTAACTGTTGTCTCTGAATTCATCGATGGATTGAATTCTGTTGCCATGGACAGACCTATATCCATATCAATCAGATTTCCCGCAAAAATAACAATGGAATTACATATATTGGCCGCAAAACCTATGAGCAGTCCTGTAATTCCTTCTTTTACGACCAGTACAGCAAAACCTACTGCACTGACATAGGAAAGCTGTGGTCTTTCTATGATATTGTACATAAACAAAGCAACAAAGGCTGATAAGCCGGTCTTGACACGTGCCGGAACCGCATTATCTCCAAAAAACGGAGCTATGTACACAAATGATGCAATACGCACCAGAATCAGCAAAAAATATTCAAAATTTGCAATAGAAAAAGAATAATTAATCATATATCATCCTATCCGATGCTTATATAATAACTGAATTTGGACCACAAATCAGTCATAAATCCGGACATAGTGTCGAGCATCCATGAGCCACAGAGCATCATCACAAGAAAAATTGCAATTATTTTTGGCACAAATGTAAGTGTCTGCTCCTGAATTGACGTAACTGTCTGAAATATACTGACTATAAGTCCGACAATCAGCGAAATAAGCAAAAGCGGAGCTGATGTAATGATTGTAGTATAAATTGCCTCTCTGGCAATATCCAAAACAGCTTCCTGGGTAATCATATGTACACCTCCTAGTAAAACGTCTTTGACCAGATTACCAATAACCAGATCCCAGCCATCCGCAGGATAAACAAAAGTACCTTAAACGGCATCGAGATGGTTGTCGGTGGAAGCATCATCATACCCATTGACATTAGCACTGATGAAACAACCATATCTATTACTATAAACGGAATGTATATTAAAAAGCCTAATATAAAGGCTGTTCTAAGCTCACTAAGTATAAAGGCCGGAACAAGTGTTGTAAAAGGTACATCATCATAGTCATCGTACTCATCTCCTGAGATATCCACAAACAGCTTTATGTCCTTAGTCTGTGTCTGCCCATACATAAACTCCCTGAATGGTCCCTCAGCCTCCTTTATAGCCTCCTGCTGGGTGATTTTACCCTCATCAAGGGGCTTTATAGCCTTTTCGTTTACCTGTGAAAAAGTCGGCCACATAATAAAAAGTGTCAAAAACAAAGCCAAACCGACAAGGACCTGATTAGGTGGTGCTGTCTGGGTACCGATAGCTGTTCTGACAAAATGCAGTACGATAATAATTCTTGTAAAAGAAGTCAGCATGATGAGAATAGAAGGTGCTAAAGATAATACTGTAAGCACCAAAAACATCCTGACAGGTGTGGACAGAGAGCCTGACTCATTGTTGTAATATATGTTCAGACCATTTGTGCTGTCAGAGGTGGCATCGGCTAAATCCTTGTCACCACTGTCAAGACTTTTAACGTCATCCAAATCGTTTGTCACATCATTTGTACTGATATCACCAGATGGTGAGGGGCTCTGACTTGCATTTACACTGTCAGGATAAAATATGCATAATGAAATTGTTACCATAAGGACTGCAATTGCAAAAATAAATGATGCATTGCAATATACAGCCTTGAATTTCTTCATGAATCTATTCATGTCTGCTCCTGTTACTGTACTTTTCTTTCAATTTATCCATAATTGCTGAAAAGGATTCCGGATTCTGCATCATGCTTTGAGGATCCTTAAATGATAAATCCTTTAATTCCTCCTCCTTAAGCTCGGTGAGATAATTCACATCATCCTTTCCGATTGAAACAACGATATATTTTGTGCCTGCCTCAACAATACTGATCATCTTATTATTTCCGACGCTTATTGTTTCAATAATTCTAAGATTCTTATTAAAGCTTCGCCCCTTCTGGATACCCGCCATCCATCTGGTGGTAAAATATGTCAGGATAAGCACAAAAACAAAAATTATTAAAACTGTGATGAGCTGGACAAAGCTGTCCAGTGATGTTGCTGCTAATATCATTTTAATTCCTCTGCATAGTATTGATTAAATGTCAGCTGAAACTATTTTGTCTTTCCGGTGTTTATCTTTGAATTGACTATCTCAGTGATTCGTACACCAAAGCTTTCCTCAATTACAACAACCTCGCCCTTAGCTACATATTTACCATTTACAAGAATATCTATCGGTTCTCCTGCCAGCTTATTAAGCTCTATGATCTTGCCCGGACGAAATCGAGTATTTCGGAAATGGATTTTTTGGTGCGTCCAAGCTCAACTGTCACTTCAAGAGGAACATCCATGATTAAATCAATGTTTTCAGGCTGGTAGACCTGATTTGGCATGGCTCCAAAAGGGGTGAATTGAGCGTTCTGTACATTAACCTGATTGCCTATCATATTTTGTGCCCCCATATTCTGGTTCATCATTCCCTGATTCATCATATTCTGACTATTCATATTCGAATTCATCATATTTTCGTTTATCATGCCCTGACTGTTTGCGGAAGCATTATTCATGCTGCCACTATCCTGTGGCTGTTGTATAGGCGCAGCCTGTGTGGCGGTGTTTGAACTTTGAGGAACATCCTCTGTCACACTTTGTGTATCAAGCTCCATATTCTGAGATACCCCCTTACACATTTCCTTTACAAATGCCGGTGGGTAAAGCTGCATTATCTCGCTGTCTACTAGATCCCCAATCTCCATATGGAAGGAAATCTTTACAAACTCTTCAGACAGGAAGCTGTCAATTTCACCCTCGTTTAAGGTGTTTTTTAAATCAACAACCTCTGCGATAGGAGGGCTGATATCGATAGTACGATTGAGCATAGACGAAAGAGATGTGGCGGAAGAACCCATCATCTGGTTCATTGCCTCACTGATAGCACTAAGGTGCAGCTCTCCAATCTCACCATTTATATTCGTTCCATCTCCACCCATCATAAGGTCGGTTATAATTTTTACATCCTTTTCTTTGAGTACGAGAATATTGCTTCCATTTAACCCCTGTGTGTATCCGATTTTGATAAACACACACGGTTTTTCATACTCGTCAACAATTTTGTCCCAATTTGAAAAAGAAACAACAGGAGTAGAAATCTCTACTCTTCTATTTACAAGTGAAAACAGCGTGGTTGCAGCTGTTCCCATACTGATATTGGCAATCTCTCCAATCGCATCCTTTTCGGATTCTGTCAATATCTCATCGCTCGAATCCGCCGCATCGTTGTTATTTAACAATGCATTTATTTCCTCCTGCGATAAAACTCCATCCATGATTTATTGCTCCTCTCTGACTACTGATGTAATTCTTACCGCATATTTATCACCGGAAGAACCAGGTAGTGCAGTAAACTTTTTGATATTTCCTACATAAATGTCCAACTCATCATCCACATTGGTGTCAAGTCTTATTACATCACCCGGCACAAGCGTAGAAAAATCCTTTACTGATATAAGACTCTTGCCAAGTACCGCTTTGACCGGTATTTGTGATTTTTGAATAAGGCTTTCTATGGCATTTCTATAGTTGGTTTCATCATGATTTTGTATGTTAGAATACCAGTATCTGGTATTCAGCTTATCTATAACAGATTCAAGTGTGATATAAGGCAGACATATATTCATCAATCCCTCAACATCACCAATCTTTATATTCATAGTGATAATAGCTATCACCTCGCTGGGAGATATAATCTGAGCATACTGGGAATTGGTCTCAATTCGCTCTAAATGAGGCTTATATCAAGTACATTCTGCCACGGCTCCTGGAGCAGATTAATGCATATAACTAAAATACGCTCAATAATCAAAAGCTCAATCTCTGAAAATTCTCTCGTCTTATCGAGAGAATCTCCCCTTCCGCCAAGCATACGGTCTACAATAGCATATCCAAGACCGGAAGCCATTTCAACTATTATATTCCCATGCAACGGCGCAAAGTTGACAATGCCAAGCAGCACCGGATTGAAAGCGCATTTGTGAATTCTGAGTATGTAACTGCCTCCGAATTCATCACCTCTACCTGCACTGACTTTCGCAGATAAACGGGAAGGTTTGTTGTAAGAAGCCTTCCATAATGCTCAAATATTATTTCAAGGGTCCTTAGATGTTCCTTTGAAAACTTAGATGGGCGGGCGAAATCATAGTCTTTCACCGTCTGTTCACTATTCTCTTTTATTTCATCTACATCAAGCTCGCCGCTGCTTAGGGCATTGAGCAGATTGTCTATCTCACTCTGAGATAAAACATCACCCATCTGTTAATCACCACCTGTATCCAAATTATTAAATATCTGCCTGTTTTAATACCGGCATAAGTATTTGTAAAGAAATCATCACTGGGTAAGCGAAGATACAATATTTACATCTACTATATAGTCTGCTCCGAATTTCTTCTGGAGAGTTTTGAGAATCTTATCATGAACAGCACTCTTATCGGTGTTGTACTGTTCCATTGTGTAATCGCCTATTATGTCTGTAATGTCTGCTAAGATAACATTTTTCTTGGCGGACAAATCCTCACCGTAGGTCTTATATCCGTCACTCTTTTTGTTGAGTGAAAGTGATATGCCACAAACAAGATAATGTGTATTGCCATCCTCAGATGGGGCAAAATTGAAGGTAAGTGTATCATCATCGGCTGTAAGTGCATAATCAACAATCTGATCCTGCGGCAGCTGTGAACCACTAGTTGCAGTGCCACTGTTTAAGTCTAGTGATATAGCCTCACACACCTGGTCTATCAGATTGTTTGCCTTTTTTGTCTCAGGTATAATTGTAAATATAAGCAGTGCTGTAAGCACAAGGTTTGCAAAACAAAGTGCTAAAATCAGTACTGAAATTAAATTCTTTTTCATATGCATTCCTTTCCGGATTAATTGGTATTGAACTCTGAATTGTAAGAATTATACACCTTAATCTCTACACGTCTGTTCCTGGCCCTTCCCTCTGGAGTAGAGTTGTCCGCAACCGGATCATAGTCTCCTCTTCCGGATGACTTATATGGGCAGGGTTTAAGCTTGTATTGTCCCTGATGTAATTTGCAACGCTCAGTGCTCTGTACATAGAAAGCACATCATTACTCTCATACTTGGAACGTGATGAAACCGGAACATTGTCAGTATGCCCTTCAATCTCTATCAGATTATCCTGATATGCAGCTAAAATAGATGAAATCTTGTTCACTACCGGATATGCCTCTTCCATTACATCAGCCTTACCCGATTCAAACAACAGGGCTCCATTCAGACTCAATTGCACATACTGTGCATTGAAATCCACTTCCACAGCATCCTGTAAGCTAGTGTTTTCGAGCTGTTTTTCTATCTGCTCTGACATTTTTTCAGATTCAGAAAGCTCCATCTGCTCATACTGTTCTTCGGCATTCTTGTCATCACCCTCTGTGGTGCTTTCAGTTGTCGATTTGGAATTGGCCAGATCATTGTAATATTTATCCAAAAACTCAAGCTGGCTGACTCCTGCTCCAACAAGCCTGCCATCACCGATAGATGTGCTGCCTCCCGGCAAAACACTAACACTGCTTGTCAGTGATGCAATGACCAGCTGGAATTTCTCAGCGTCAACAGTTGACATAGAGAACAAGAGCACGAAAAAGCATAAAAGCAGGTTCATAAGATCCGAGAAGGTTGACTGCCACGCCGGTGCTCCCTTTGGCGGATCCTCAGGTCTCCTTTTCGCCACTATTCCTCACCTCCGCCTTCTGGTGAGAGAGCCTCTCTCTTGTCAGGTGAAAGGAAGGACTTGAGCTTTTCCTCAATAACTCGTGGGTTTTCACCCGCCTGAATGGAAAGCAGACCTTCTATGATAAGAGTCTTGAGAGTGAGCTCAAGCTCATTGTTAGCCTTAAGCTTGTTAGCAAATGGGGCGCAAAGCCAGTTGGCAATAAGCGAACCGTAGAATGTAGTAACAAGGGCAACCGCCATATTCGGACCTATTGTTGAAGAATCCTCAAGGTTTTTAAGCATATTGATAAGACCGATAAGTGTACCGATCATACCCCAGGCAGGACCCTCGACTCTCCCCAGAATTCCCAGAAAGAAATTGTTTTCTTATGACGTTCCTCCATGCTTAGCATATCTGTTTCAAGAATGCCTCTCACAAGCTCTGCATCCGTACCGTCTACTACAAGCATAATACCCTTCTTTAAGAATTCATCGTCTATACTGCCGGCAGCTTCCTCGAGGGCTAAAAGTCCCTCCTTACGGCTGACATTTGACAGCTCTATTATTTTATTTATTGTCTCTCCAGGGTCTACGCTCTTTTCCTTAAAAGGAAGTGCAAATGACTTGATTCCGGCTATAAAGCCCGATAGCTTGTTAGAGCAAAGCACAGCCGAGAGTGAACCACCTATCGTGATAATTGCAGAGGGCGCATCAAGAAAGTTTAATAATGCAGGTACCCCACCATTTTGAATGATACCGAACAAAACCATTCCGATACCAAGAATTACTCCTAAAAGAGATGCTATATCCACTTATACACACCTTCCATAAATAAATATTTGTCGAATGACCTTAGTTATAATTCTACTAAATTTTAGTGTAAATGTCTATGTAAAAATAATATTTTTAATAAAAAATACACAAAATATTGGGAAATGACCTAAGCCATCCCCCAATACCTTGCGAAATTATTATCTCTTAAGATTGATAAGTTCCTCGAGAAGTGTATCAGATGTAGTGATGACACGTGAGTTTGCCTGAAATCCACGCTGAGTTACTATCATATCCGTAAACTGTGAAGACAAATCTACATTTGACATCTCAAGCTCTCCTGATGAGATAGAGCCTCCGTCAGCTGATATTTCAACTCCTATTCCATCAAACTCACCTGAGTTTAATGTGCTCTGATAGCAGTTGTCTCCGATTTTTTCAAGACCTGATGCATTGGCAAACTGTGCCACAGCTATCTGGCAGAGTAAAACTGTATTACCATTGTCATATGAACCGTATATCTTACCATCGTCACTGACAGTTATGCCTGTAAGTGCTCCGAGTGCTTTTCCCTTGCCATCGCCCTGCAAGTCACCGTTCATACCTCCGATAGTAGAGGTTCCGTTATTATTATAGTTCATGGATTTGCTGAAATCCACTTCTATATTACTGAAATTACTTCCGTTGATTGAGGCATCCTGTGTGTTTAAGACGGAAAGATTCAGGTTTATTGTCTTTGCAGCCGGTGAATTTGCACTTGAAATTGATGTAAAAGTACCCTCACTCTGGTCAAAAACGAGCGAAGCGTCCTCAAATATAGTCTGGGGATCTACAGCCCTTCCTTTATACGAGTACATTGTCTGTCCGTTTGGTCCCTGGCTTGTAATAAAATTACCATCCTTGTCCACATCAAATATTGAATTTCCCTTAGAATCAACGATATCCTTAAGCGTTACATCATATGTACCATCGGTATTTGTCTTTTTAATACCAAACTTTGCAGTATAGTTGTATCCCAGGTCATCAAAAAAGCCTATAGTGATGATTCTTCCGGTGTCGGCTGCCTGGGCATCATTTTTATCAAGCACACCTGATACATATGCCTTTGTTGTAGCCTCCGGAGCTGAGGTTTTAGTGGCAGACGACATTACCTGCAGTGATGATACCGTATCCTTTATCACGTTGCCCTTTGCATCTACCTGCCATCCCTGCAATGTATATCCTGTAGAGCTCATACATAAATAACCGTTACCATCTACATAGAAATCGCCGGCACGGGTGAAAAGACGGTTTGTTCCATCACTTACCACAAAAAAGTTAGTCGCGTTTTTGTCATTTAATCTAAGATCAAATGGATTACCGGTAGTCTCAGCGGAACCGGCTCCGGTAATATTTACAGCAGTAGCACCAGACTTTACACCAAGACCTATCTGCTTTGCATTTTTTCCACCGGTACCGGCGGCTCCGTTTCCGGTCGAAGCGCCCGATGTAGTCTGGTACATAATCTCACTGAAACGCACTGAAGATGCCTTAAAGGCTCAGTATTTACGTTTGCGATGTTGTTACCAATAACATCCATTCTTGTCTGATGTGTCTTGAGTCCTGACACAGCAGAATAAAGTGATCTCATCATAGTTGTTTGTCCTCCTATAGTATAGATGGACGGTATGGGCTTTTTCTGTCATTCAAAAGCCCTCTGCCTCCTTAAAAGGTCCGGCTACATAATTACCGCGCCATCAATATTTGTAAATACATTTGAATTAGTTTCCGCCTGGTCCATTGCAGTGACAACGGTCTTACTTGGCACATTTACTATAAACGCAATATCATCTACAAGCACCAGTGAATCGTTTACACCCTTGCTATCTGCAGCTGCTATCCCTTTTGAAGACGCATGCTCTGGTCGTCGGAAAGATTAATATTTCTCTGTGTCAGCCGCATTGATGCATGCTTTGAGAATTTAACCGGCTGTGTCTGCTGCTTTAATATTTCCTCAAAGGATATACCATTTATCTTTTTGTCTGTAGATTTTTGCTTATTTAGATATTGATTTGTCAGCTGCTCTATGGATGAGTAATTATTAACGATATTCTTCATAATCCACCTCACGCAGTCTGATTCGTATCGTTTTCTTTACTGTCAGCCTGATTATTTTTATCTGCCGCAATAAGCTCCTTAAGCTTATCCTCATAAGCCTGAAGCTTGCTGTAATCACTGGCATTTATAAACTGCTTGCCATAATCCGAAAGTCCGTCGTACAGCTTTCTTGCTTCCTCTATGCTGCCCTTTGAATCTATCGTCAGATCCTCTATCTTTGGAAGCTTTGCTATAAGACTTGAAAATGTACTTGAGTTTACAATTGCATCGTAGTACTCATCCGTTGATACAGAATAGAGACTCGAGTAGTCGTACATTTTTTCATTGATAGACAGCTGAATCTTGCCATCCTTATATGTGACATAGTCTACCTTGCCACTGTAGTATCCGGAAGCACTATCCTTATCAGTAACAATAACCTCCTTGCCTACAAGTGAAAGTGCTGCACTCTTTGTAGTCTGGTCATTTGATGATGCCATGGATTCTTTCATAGAAAGAGTTGCCTCCAGCTGTGAGAATGTAGCCATCTGTGCACATAGTCGGTGTTGCTTGTTGGTTCAAGCGGATCCTGGTACTGCATCTCTGCACTTAAAAGCTTTAAGAAATCATCATAGCCAAGATTTGAGCCACTTGCTTTTGCACTGCTTGTTTTTCTGTTTTGTGTCGGAGTGGTATTTGTCTTGTCTAGCTTTCCGTTTGTAACATTTGCTGTAATTGCCATTTGTCCTCCTTTTTCATGACACCTTATGCTGTGAAATCTACTGAATTTCCGTTATCTCTCATAATCTGTGTCACAAGTCTTTCTTCAACGCGATCCTGCATCATATCACTGTCTATGCCGCTGTCAGAGCTGTTTGAACCATTATAGGAATTTGTGCTCTCCTGCTGTCTGCTGTCGTTTGCAGCACCCTGCTCGAGATTCCTCTCAAACTCATGTGATGCAACGGTGATTTCCACCTCATTTACCCTGATGCCTGAATTATTTAAGGCTTCCTTGAGATTGACCATCTGTGTCTGTAAGGCTTCTTTTACAGCCTCATTGGAAACTGCAATTCTTGCAGATATCTCGCTGTTCTTCTGAGATACGTTGATATACATTCTTCCAAGGCTTTCAGGTGTAAGCTGAAGGTTAATTGCCGATTCTTCAGTGGTGTTTGATATGCTCATACTGTCGACAATCTGTCTGATGATATCGGTCGTATCAACACGTAAACGGCTTTGTGACTGTGACATTTCAAATGAAGTATCGGTATTCAGCTGTTCGCTGACAGATGCATGAAGCATTGAATTGTCTGAGTGTGTGCCATCATCATGATGCAATACGCGCTCACCGGAATCATCAAAGCTACTGTCAGCCAGAGACTTTGACTGAGTCTTTTCATCTGATGTAATACCATTGCCTGTTTCGCCTGAAGAAGTGCCTTCGTCTGGGTTTTGGTAAGAGCTGTCCTGTGTACCGCCATCATATACCTTAACAGCTTCATCAGCAGTGTCGTTTATATTCTGACCCGAAGCTTCTGTATAGTCATAGCTGCTGTCAACCGTTTTTTCCGGTGTATTTACACTACCGTTCGATTCTGTGGCATCCGTTGTATCAGCCGAAGAAACTATACCAGCATCTAGTATTTCACCATCATCTGAAGCAGTAAGCGTGATAATAAATCAAGCTGTGCATCATTTTCAGATGCAACCTGAGACACATCATTAAACAGTGCAGTAAAGTCGGCATTTAAAACAAGTGCCTGTGGATCAGATGCATTTCCGGTGACCTCACAATATAATGCCGACAGATTTGCAGGGTTGAGTAAATCCATAGCTGTCAGTCCAAGAAGCTGCATTGCATTATTAAGTTCATCCTCAGATATATCGAGGTCATCAGTTACTTTTTCAACTATCTGCGAAGATATATCATCTGTGATTTTTTTAACTTCGCTTTCTGTAGGGCTGTTTTTTGATGCAGTTTTGATGCTTATTTCCTTAGTATTGTTTTTATTTAAAGTATAAGAGTTTCTTCGCTTTAAAAATGTAGTGCTGTTATCCTGCACAGCTGTCCGGCCGCCAAGATAGCTTTTAAAGTCAATACCGGATTGTGCAGCTGTTTGCGTTACAGCCTTCTGCCCTGTCGAAACATTCCGTCCACCTGATACATTTGGTACAACAGGTGATATTGTATTGTCTGCCATATTCTCCTCCTTTCTTTTATTATTGTAACAAGATATGCTATCAGTTTGTGAAGGATTCATAATCTTAGTAACCTTTGCCGCCGTAGCCGAATCCATTTTACCAAGGATATTACCTCTCGACTGGGCATCCATGGCATTTAATATCTTGGCAACAAGTGACAGATTGTCGGTCATGCTGTCAAAAATAGCTGCGGCCTCCTTAGGCTTCATTTTGGAATATGTCTGGGCATAATCCTTAATTTCATCATCCTGTTCAAGCTGTTCACACACCTGTTTATATAAGATTTCTGCATTGGCAGGATCTACCTGCTCGTAGAATTTCTTATATTCTTTTATATCGGGTGCTTTATCTGAAAAAACAACCTCCTCATAGTATTTTTCTTTTTCCTCCTCAAAGGCTGCCTGCTCCTCCTTATAGGTGCTCAAATCCTGTATCTGGGCATTTAAATCATTGATTGTCTGGGCATCTGCCTGATTCTTGCTATTGGCATCATCCAATTGCTTTTCGAGCTCCTTAATTCTCGAAACCGCATCGTCCAAATTTGTGTAGCCTGCGGTCTCTGTAGACTCAGATGCAGTGATATTGCCGGAATCAGGAAGTATCTTACTTAGTACAGGCACATCCTTTAGTGCCGGCGCAAGCACAGTCGAGCCAAAGCCACCCACATCTGCTTTTACAAAAACTGCAAATATTCCAAGCCATATTGCAATAATAAGTATAGTAACAAGCACCATGACTATCTTGCTTGAGACAGAATCACTGTCATCATTTTCTGCATCGGGCTTATCGGCTTCATGATTCTCTTTGCTTTCTTAGCCGCCTTTTAGCTGGCTTTTTCGTTTCCATTTCTTTCTTTTTT
>ENA-OQCE01000550-OQCE01000550.1-human-gut-metagenome-genome-assembly--contig:-NODE-550-length-18074-cov-2.514125_pt1 | contig 18074 bp, 19 predicted proteins | sample MGYA00242495_ERZ504572 | MGnify/ENA primary metagenome ERZ504572 (study PRJEB26092, sample SAMD00036228) | human gut metagenome | host: Homo sapiens | study: EMG produced TPA metagenomics assembly of...
TAAAGAAGGATATCAAAACTTTGAAAAATATAATGTTGCAGTTCGGAGGCAGTGTGTTAAATGAATTCGACTTGTGTAAATTGAACGATGTATTGGATCGGGTAAGATATGCAGAATTTTGGCTGGCAGTACATTTATTATGAGAGTCGTTGGTTGAAGGAAGATAATCCGGTCAGTGAGAAGCAAAAAGGAAAAACATTTAAAAATATACTGGATGATATGTATCATCGGATTGCTATGATATCACCGTGTATGGTTATGACATTTTTTATGCTTCCAAAACAGTTTTGGGCATATGACGGAAATGATAAAAAGAACTATTTTATGTGTAACTATATAGATTTATTAGTCGTAGATGAAGCGGGACAGACATCTCCGGAGATTGCTGCCGCATCGTTTTCCTTAGCTAAAAAAGCAGTTATTGTAGGGGATGAAGAACAAATACCGCCCGTATGGGGAACTGCAAGAGCTCTTGATATTGCAATGGCAATCAGTAATGGTGTAATTGCAAATAAAGGTGAATACGGTATGCTTGAAGAAAATGGTTTAAATTGTTCTCAATCCAGTATTATGAAAATGGCTGCACTATCCTGTGAATTTAATAAATATAAAAGAGGGCTATTTTTAAGTGAACATCGCCGGTGTTATAATGAAATAATTACATATTGTAACAAACTGGTATATGAGGGGAAATTGGAACCTAAGAGGGGTTCCTTTTATGCAGCTGAGTACAATGAATTAAGAGGGCTTCTTCCGGTAATGGGATTCAGACAGGTTACCACCGCAAAATCAGAGAAATACGGAGGAAGCAGACGAAACAGAGAAGAAGCTGAGGCTATTATAATGTGGCTGCAGAAAAAATATGAAAAAATTTTATTATGCTACAGCGACAAAGATGGCATTGAGGAGAGAGGAGTATTGGGGATTATCACGCCTTTTAAGAGCCAAAGTTTTTTGATAAAGAATCTTATAAAACGTAGACTTCCGGAGTATTCAAAGTTTATTGATGTTGGAACTGTACATACGTTTCAAGGGGCGGAGCGAAAAGTCATTTTGTTTTCCAGTGTGTATGGAAGTGAAGATGGGTGTTATTTTATTAACAGAGCACCGGATCTTATGAATGTTGCGGTGTCTCGGGCAAAAGATTCGTTTTTGGTTTTTGGAGATAAAGAGTGCCTTACAGGAGGGGAAAAAACTGCGGCAGGATTGTTGAAAAAAATGGTGTTTGTGGAAGGGGAGGAACTATGTTAAGGAATATGATTAACAACATAAAGAAGTCTGTATGTAAAGCAAATGAGGACTTTATATTTGGTACGGATTTTGCGGACAAAATGGGATGGAATGAATTAGATGATATTAGACGAACAAATGGAATTTGTGATTTTTTTTAAGTTGGGACTATAAAGAAGATGAAAGAGATCGGAAATACAGAAAGGTAGAACAATGGCATTTTTAAAATTTATAGATAAAAAAGGTGCGGATTCTTTTATATCAGGAATAGTACAATTTGGACGGCTAAAAGAATATTTGTATATTGAAAAGAAAAAATGTGTTGGAAAAAATGATGAGATGGAAGGTAAATATTATACGACAAAATATCAGACGCCACAAGGAAAAGGGTTAATTTTACGATTGATGCTAATAAACAGAAAAGGAATTTTGCCTTATGTTATATCATTTAAATAACAAATATAGTACATCGAGAATAGAGGAGATGTTTGAATTTGGAGAGTATGTTGTAAAAATAGAGGATGAATTAGAATTTGATAAAAGAATAAAAAATGGGGCAAAAGAAAATAAATATCAGCTCTATAGCAGAGACGTTTTATATTATCGAGATGAGAGCATTAAAGATGAAATGAAAATTATGGATTGATGACAATAGTCTTGATGATTTGTCATTTATAAAGAGAAAGGAAATTTTCTCGTATCAAAATGAATATAGATATTTAATTGTAGATGAATTAGAAGAAAGAAAAAATATTAGATTTGAGATAGGAGATTTAAAAGACTTAGCAACTATTATGAGTAAATCTGAATTCTTGAAAACTTTATAAATGGGTGATTTCCTGCCTAAATTTGTAATCATTATGATTATAAAATAGGAAACGATAAAGAAATAGTGAGCGTGGTCCTGCTTAGTGGACGATTCAAAATGAGTAGAGATAAATACAAAATCTATTGCAGTCTATTACGCAAGATATGATAAAGAATAAAGATTGATGCATAGTCGATTGATTTCAAGATTAGGATTAATCGGTTATAGTTATGCACTAATGTTCAGAGGAGAGTTTTTTAGAGATATGCTATATAAGAATATTTGAATTATGCGATAGATTATTATTAAATAATAAAATAGAGAGAAAAAGATGCAAGCGATGTCCTGCATCTTTTTTACAAAGAAAATATGTATGTCAAAGGGAATGTATGTTCGATATATTCTTGATTTATATCGGCAATTATGATAGCATGTTACCATGATAATAGTAGTGATGGGGAAAAGTACACAAAGTTATGTACGGATTTTTGGGTTGATATTAGACATAGTAAGAGAAAATTTCACTATGGAACATTTTGGATTAGTATCGGAATACGCCCTTACCGGCGATCAGCCGCAAGCTATTTGTTTTGCTCATTAATAAGGCAATTTTTATTACAGCAACTATAGAGAAAGAGAATAAGTTTAATTGTAAAGGAATTGAATTTGAAATCGAAATTCGAAATAAAGTAAAGGAGAAATTATGGATCATTTTGAATTAGTATCAGAATATGCTCCGACCGGCGACCAGCCGCAGGCCATCGACCAGCTTGTAAAAGGCTTTCAAGAAGGAAACCAATGCCAGACTTTACTGGGAGTTACAGGCTCTGGCAAGACGTTCACAATGGCAAACGTCATACAACAATTAAATAAACCAACACTCATAATCGCACACAACAAAACGCTGGCTGCGCAGCTATATGGAGAATTCAAAGAATTCTTCCCGAATAATGCGGTAGAATACTTTGTATCCTACTACGACTATTACCAGCCGGAAGCTTATGTTCCGTCCTCGGACACATACATTGCCAAAGACTCTTCCATCAATGATGAGATTGACAAGCTTCGCTTATCTGCCACAATGGCATTGACGGAACGGCGGGACGTGATCATAGTTGCCAGTGTATCGTGTATTTATGGTTTGGGAAGTCCTGTAGATTATCAGAATATGGTGATTTCTTTACGCCCGGGCATGACAAAAGACAGAGACGAGGTTATGGCAAAATTGATAGAAATCCAGTATGACCGTAATGACATGGATTTTCACCGCGGAACTTTCCGTGTTCGCGGCGATGTGGTGGAGATCATACCGGCGTATGAGAGCGATGTGGCGATTCGTATCGAATTTTTCGGAGATGAAGTTGAGCGGATTACGGAAATTGATATTTTGACAGGAGAGGTCAAAGACGAATTGTCACATGTGGCGATTTTCCCGGCGTCACATTATGTGGTGGATAAAGAAAACATAAAGCGTGCTGTAAATGATATAGAAAAAGAACTGGATGAGCGTGTGAAGGAGTTTAAACATGCAGATAAACTTTTGGAAGCGCAGAGAATTGCAGAGAGAACAAATTTTGATATTGAAATGTTGAAAGAAACCGGATTTTGTTCCGGAATCGAAAACTATTCGCGGCACTTGGCAGGACTTAGTCCCGGGCAGGCGCCATATACATTGATAGATTATTTCCCGGATGATTTTATTATTATGATTGATGAATCGCATAAAACCATTCCTCAGATCGGAGGTATGTATCACGGAGATCAATCAAGAAAATCTACCTTGGTAGATTATGGATTTCGTCTTCCGTCTGCGAAGGATAACCGTCCGCTGAACTTTGAAGAATTTGAGAGCAAGATCAACCAGGCGTTATTTGTATCTGCAACACCGGAGTATATGAAGAAGAACATGAGCTTCTCCGTGTGGAACAGGTGATTCGTCCGACCGGACTGCTCGATCCGGAAGTTGTCGTGCGTCCTGTAGAAGGTCAGATAGACGATCTGATCGGGGAAATAAACAAAGAAATTTCCCAAAAGAATAAAGTTCTCGTAACAACTCTGACAAAGCGGATGGCAGAAGATTTGACGGATTATATGCGTGAGGTGGGAATTCGTGTGAAATATTTGCATTCGGATGTGGATACACTGGAACGTACAGAGATTATTCGTGATATGCGTTTAGATGTATTTGATGTGCTTGTGGGAATCAATCTTTTGCGAGAAGGTCTGGATATTCCGGAAATTACGCTTGTAGCGATATTGGATGCGGATAAGGAAGGATTTTTGCGTTCGGAAACGTCATTGATACAGACAATAGGACGTGCGGCGCGTAATGCACAAGGGCATGTTATTATGTATGCGGATAAGATAACGGAATCTATGCAGCTGGCGATCGATGAAACAAAACGGCGTCGTGAGATTCAGATGAAATATAATGAAGAGCATGGTATCACACCAAAGACGATTCAAAAATCAGTACGCGACCTGATCAGTATTTCTAAAAAAAGTTGCGGCAGAGGAGCTGAAACTGGAAAAAGATCCGGAATCTATGAGCGTAAAAGAACTTAAAAAGCTGATTGCCGATCTTACAAAACAGATGAAGAAAGCGGCGGCAGAACTGAATTTTGAAAGCGCGGCAGAATTGCGGGATAAGTTGACAGAATTGAAAAAAATGTTGAATGAAATAGAAGGATAAAATACAAAATAAAATATGACTACAGGGAGGAAAAAGACGGATTATGAGTACGAAAATGGATGTTCGGAAATATATCAAAATAAGGGGAGCGAATGAGAATAATCTTAAAAATATAGATGTGGACATTCCCCGGAACGAACTTGTTGTACTTACAGGATTGAGCGGTTCGGGCAAATCTTCCCTCGCGTTTGATACGATTTATGCAGAAGGGCAGAGAAGATATATGGAATCATTATCTTCCTATGCAAGACAGTTTTTGGGGCAAATGGAGAAACCGGATGTGGAAAGCATAGAGGGACTGTCGCCTGCAATTTCCATTGATCAAAAGTCGACAAATCACAATCCGAGATCTACGGTCGGAACAGTGACTGAAATTTATGATTATTTCAGACTTTTATATGCAAGAGTCGGAATTCCTCATTGTCCTAAATGTGGAAAAGCAATTTCAAAGCAAACAGTCGATCAGATGGTTGATCGAATTATGTCAATGCCGGAAGGAACGAAAATCCAGCTTCTTGCTCCGGTCGTAAGAGGCCGGAAAGGAACACATGCAAAATTATTGGAAAAAGCAAAGAAAAGCGGATATGTGCGTGTACGTGTAGACGGAAATATGTACGAATTGACGGAAGAGATTATTCTTGACAAGAACTTGAAACATAATATTGAGATTATTGTTGACCGATTGATCGTAAAACAGGGGATTGAGAAGAGGTTAACAGATTCTGTGGAAAGTGTTCTGCATTTATCGGAAGGTTTGCTCAGTGTAGATGTGATCGGCGGGGAGATGTTGAATTTCAGTCAGAGCTTTTCCTGTCCGGATTGTGGGATCAGTATCGAAGAGATCGAACCAAGAAGTTTTTCATTTAATAATCCCTTTGGGGCATGTCCGACATGTTATGGATTAGGATATAAGATGGAGTTTTCAGAGGATTTGATGATTCCGGATCCGTCATTGTCGATTAATGAAGGTGCAATAGCGGTATTAGGGTGGCAGTCTTGTACAGACAAATCAAGTTTTACTCATGCGATACTTCAGGCGCTGTGCAGAGAGTATCAATTTGATCTGGACACACCGTTTGAAAAATATCCGAAGAAGATTCATGATATTATTCTTCATGGCACAAACGGGAAAGAGGTGAAAGTATTTTATAAAGGCCAGAGAGGCGAAGGCGTTTATGATGTTGCGTTTGAAGGGTTGATTAAAAACGTAGAGCGCAGATATAAAGAAACCGGTTCGGAGACGATGAAAGCCGAATATGAGACATTTATGAACATAACTCCGTGTTCGGCATGCCACGGGCAACGTCTGAAACCGGGAGCTTTGGCGGTAACCGTCGGAGAAAAAAATATTGCAGAAGTAACGTCGATGTCTATCGGAAAATTGCAAAATTTTCTTGAAGAGCTTGTATTAGGAGAAACACAGATGCTCATCGGAGGGCAGATTTTGAAAGAAATCAGAGCTCGGATCAAATTTCTTATGGATGTGGGACTTGATTACTTGACGTTGGCCCGCGCTACCGGAACACTTTCAGGCGGTGAGGCGCAGAGAATACGTCTGGCAACGCAGATCGGATCGGGTCTTGTGGGAGTAGCATATATTTTGGATGAGCCAAGTATAGGACTTCATCAGCGGGATAATGACAAGCTTCTTGCAACATTAAAGCATCTTCGTGATCTGGGAAATACGCTGATAGTCGTAGAGCATGACGAAGATACAATGATGGAGGCGGATTATATTGTAGATATAGGACCGGGAGCGGGAGAACACGGAGGCGAGGTTGTTGCCGTCGGAAATGCGAAAGAGATCATGAAAAATGAAAATTCGATTACAGGCGCATACTTATCGGGAAGGATCAAAATTCCGGTTCCGCAAGAGCGCAGACAGCCTAAGGGATGGTTGAAGGTGGTCGGCGCCCGGGAAAACAACTTGAAAAATATCGATGTGTCATTTCCTCTTGGAGTTATGACTTGTGTTACCGGAGTTTCAGGTTCGGGAAAAAGCTCTCTTGTAAATGAAATTTTGTATAAAAGGCTTGCACGTGATTTGAATCGCGCGAGAACAATTCCGGGAAAACATAAAAAAATAGAAGGGTTAGATCAGGTAGATAAGGTGATTGATATCGATCAGTCGCCGATCGGGCGAACCCCAAGGTCAAATCCGGCAACCTATACAGGTGTGTTTGATCTGATAAGAGATTTGTTTGCGGCAACTCCGGATGCAAAAGCGCGCGGATATAAGAAAGGGCGGTTTAGTTTTAATGTGAAAGGCGGACGCTGCGAGGCGTGCTCGGGAGACGGCATTCTTAAAATCGAAATGCATTTTTTGCCTGATGTATATGTTCCGTGTGAAGTTTGCGGGGGAAAGCGATATAATCGAGAGACTTTGGAAGTAAAATATAAAGGGAAAACGATTTATGATATTCTCAACATGACAGTGGAAGAGGCGTTGGAATTTTTTGCTCATGTTCCGAGTATCAGGCGCAAGATAGAGACATTGAACGATGTAGGTCTTTCTTATATCCGTCTCGGACAGCCTTCTACAGAATTGTCCGGAGGTGAAGCACAGCGCATTAAGCTGGCAACGGAACTTAGTAAACGGAGTACAGGAAAAACTGTGTATATTTTGGATGAGCCGACGACAGGACTTCATTTTGCGGATGTGCATAAATTGACGGAGATCTTGCGGCGTCTGACAGATGACGGAAATACGGTTATTGTAATCGAACACAATCTGGATGTTATAAAAACAGCAGATTACATTATTGATATCGGTCCGGAAGGCGGAGAACGCGGTGGTACGGTCGTTGCACACGGAACACCGGAAGATGTGGCAGAGAATGAAAATTCCTATACAGGGAAGTATATAAAGAAGATGCTGTAGAAAACACTGTAGTTATAAAAAATAACAGTTCAGTCTGCGCCATTCATAAAATCACGCTGTGTGCTTATTGTGGCCGGCGCCACTGTTTCGCTCATAAATGTGCGCTTGTCGCATACAGATGTCCGTTAGCGAAAACATGAGAGCATGTTTTGTGCTTTCCGTACACTGTAGGGCTGAACTGTTACAATAAAAATTATAAAAAAGTTGTAAAAAGTATCATGTAATTAAAAAAAAAGGGTTTTCATTTTTTGTTGAGTCGATTATACTAAAGAATGCAGATTGGATGCAGGGGTATCATCCGGTCTGGAAATATGTGAATGATAAGACCTGTTTGGGGAGAGATACAGACATTTTCGTTTTTGAGGAGATGTCAGCGGGAAAAGAGTATAAAGATTTAGAAGGGAGAATGGAATATGTCGGTAGATATCGGAATAGATCTGGGAACAGCCAGTGTGCTTGTCTATGTCCGCGGCAAAGGAGTCGTTTTGAAAGAACCATCAGTTGTCGCGTTTGACAGAGATACGAATGTAATCAAAGCGATCGGGGAAGAAGCGAGACTGATGCTCGGAAGGACGCCTGGGAATATCGTTGCGGTTCGTCCTCTCAGGCAGGGCGTGATTTCGGATTATACAGTGACAGAAAAGATGATCAAATATTTTGTCCGAAAGTCGCTTGGTAAGAGAACATTCAAAAAACCGCGTATTAGTATCTGTGTGCCCAGTGGTGTCACAGAAGTGGAAAAGAAAGCGGTAGAAGAGGCTACTTATGCGGCAGGTGCGCGGGAAGTGCACTTGATTGAAGAGCCTGTAGCGGCCGCGATTGGCGCGGGAATTGATATTGCAAAGCCATGTGGAATATGATTGTAGATATCGGCGGAGGTACTGCGGATATTGCGGTAATCTCACTGGGCGGCACTGTTGTGAATACATCGATTAAGGTGGCGGGAGATGATTTTGATGAGGCAATCGTCCGTTATATGCGTAAAAAACATAATCTTCTGATCGGTGAAAGAACGGCGGAAGATATAAAGATAAAGATAGGAACAACATATCCTCTTGTAGAGGAAGAGACTATGGAGGTTAGGGGAAGAAACCTTGTAACAGGATTACCGAAAACTGTTACGGTAACTTCTTCGGAGACAGAGGAGGCTTTGAGGGAAGCCACCGGCAGATTGTTGAAGCTGTGATAGCGGTATTGGAGCAGACTCCGCCGGAGTTGTCGGCAGATATACTTGACCGTGGAATCGTTTTGACAGGCGGAGGTTCTATGCTTCGCGGATTAGAGGAATTGATCGAGGAGAGGACAGGCATTAACACGATGACAGCGGAAGATCCGATGAAAGTTGTTGCGATCGGAACAGGACAATTTGTTGAATTTATGAGCGGACGGGGCGAAGTCTGACGTGAAGAGCTGATTTGGCAAAGAGAGAGAAGGAGCAGGGATGTGAGCAATACGGCACATCCCTGTTATAATGTGGATATAAAGCGAAATATTGTGGAAAACAATAACGGAAAGAGGAAAGATCTGTGGAAAAAGTTACGGGATATGTAGGTCACATTGTGTTTCGGAATGCAGAAAACGGATATACAGTGTTTCATTTGGAAAATGATGACGGAGAAGTGACCTGTGTGGGGAATTTTAATTACATTACAGAAGGGGAACTGTTGGAAATAACGGGGGAGTATGTGACTCATAGTGTGTATGGAAATCAGTTGAAGGTAATGTCTCACGTTGTGAAAGAACCGGAAGATCTCGTATCCATAGAACGGTATCTTGGATCGGGAGCCGTTAAAGGAATCGGGGCGGCTCTGGCGGGACGTATTGTCAGGAAGTTTAAAGAAGATACTTTTCGTATCATAGAAGAAGAACCGGAGCGTCTTGCCGAAATCAAAGGAATCAGCGAGCGTAAAGCAAGAGAGATTTCATCACAGTTAGAAGATAAAAAGGATTTGCGAAAGGCAATGATCTATCTTCAAAAGTATGGAATTTCTGCGAAATTGGCAGCAAAGATATATAATCATTATGGTATGCGTGTATACAAAGTGATGGAAGAAAATCCGTATGAACTTGCGGATAATATTGAGGGGATCGGATTTCGTACCGCAGATGAGATTGCGGCACGCATCGGAATCCATACAGATTCCGATTACCGGATTAAAAGCGGACTGTTTTATACATTGCAGCAGGCAGTAGGAGAAGGGCATATCTATCTTCCTCAGGAGGAACTTTTACGTCGTGCAAGAACGCTTTTGGAAGTGGAGATTGACGATATAGAAAAGCATGTGATGGATCTGTGCATTGAGAAAAAAGTGGTTATGAAAGAATGTGTCAATGAAAACAAAAATGAAAATGAAATCAGGATTTACCCGGCACATTATTATTATATGGAATTGAATACGGCGAAAATGCTTCATGATTTGAATATAAATTGTGATATGCCGGAGGAAATGATGGAAAGACGGCTCTGTAAAGTGGAGCGGGCAGAAGAGATCAAATTGGATCCTAAGCAGCATACAGCGGTGATTGAGTCGATCAAACACGGTTTGCTTGTGTTGACCGGAGGACCGGGAACGGGAAAAACAACGACAATTAATACAATGATCCGTTTTTTTGAGAGCGAAGGGATGAGCATTCTTTTAGCAGCGCCAACCGGAAGGGCGACAAAGAGAATGACAGAAGCTACCGGATATGAGGCGCAGACGATCCATCGTCTTTTGGAAGTGAATGTAAATCCCGAAGAAGCGGAAAATTCGGGAGGATTTTTAAGAAATCGGCAGAATCCCCTTGAAGCGGATGTGATTATTATTGATGAAATGTCTATGGTTGATCTGACATTGATGCATGCGCTTTTGTCTGCAGTTATACCGGGGACAAGACTGATACTTGTAGGAGACGTAGACCAACTTCCGTCTGTGGGACCGGGAAGCGTATTGAAAGATATCATTGCATCGCATCGGTTTCCTGTTGTGACACTGACTCGTATTTTTCGTCAGGCAGGAGAAAGTGATATTATAGTAAATGCACATAAAATCAATGCAGGAGAGCCGGTTATTCCCGATAATAAGAGCAGAGATTTTTTCTTCTTACGAAGACAGGATGCAGATACGATCATAGGTATTGTGATCATGCTTATCCAGAAAAAGCTTCCGAAGTATGTAGGGGCAGATCAAAACGAGATCCAAGTTATGACGCCGACGAGAAAAGGACTTCTTGGGGTAGAACGTTTAAATGAAATCCTTCAGAAATACTTGAATCCGGAAGAACCGAAAAAGGCGCAGCGTGAGATTAACGGCAGGCTGTTCAGAGAAGGCGATAAAGTAATGCAGATTAAAAATAATTATCAAATCGAGTGGGAAGTATCTACAAAATTCGGTCTGACGGTAGACAAAGGAACCGGTGTGTTTAACGGAGATATGGGAGTGATTACAGAGATTAACGAGTATACGGAAACGATAGAGGTAGAATTTGACGAATCTCGAAAAGTAAAATATGGGTTTGATATGACAGAAGAACTGGAACTGGCATATGCAATTACCGTACATAAGTCACAGGGGAGCGAATATCCGGCAGTTATCATTCCTCTTTTGCCGGGCCCGAAGCTTCTTTATAACCGGAATCTGTTGTATACTGCGGTGACAAGGGCAAAAAAATGTTTGACGATTGTAGGGAGTGAGGCAGTATTTCAGGAAATGATACAAAACAAAAACGAACAGGCGCGGTATACAAGTTTGGCGGAACGTATACAAGAATTTTAAATCTGCTATATCCGAAAGTATGCCCTTTCTGCGGGGAAATTTCGCCGGAAGGGGTTTGCGCGGAGTGTAAAAAGAAGATTATATACGTCAGACAGCCAAGATGTATGAGATGTGGGAAGCCGATAAAAGATGAATATAAAGAATATTGTTCGGATTGTGCAAAAAGAACATCGCATATTACCCAGGGGCGAAGTTTGTGGCTTCATAAAGAACCGGTATCAACGGCGATATATAAATTCAAATATAATAATAAGCGCAGTTGGGGAGAATTGTTTGCGGCAGAAATGGCACAAGCTTATAAAGATCAAGTTATAAAATGGGGAATTGAGGAAATTATCCCCATTCCTCTGCACAAATCTCGAAAGAGAAAAAGAGGGTATAATCAGGCGGAGATTATAGCAAAATGTTTGTCGGAAAAGACAGGAGTGTCTCTAGTGTCAGATGCTTTGTTTCGAGTGAAAAAAACGACGGCGCAGAAAAAGTTGGACAGGCAGGAACGAATGGGAAATCTAAGGGATGCATTTGCTTTGTCAGAAAGATGGAAACCTGTGGCGAATGTGCTTCTGATCGACGATATTTATACAACGGGAGCGACAGTAGAGCAGGCAGCAAAAATATTAAAAAAGGCAGGGGCGCAAAATTGTGTACTTTTGACTATAAGCATTGGACAAGGTATTTAAATATATGATATAATAATCATACATATGTAATTATTTACCGTATTTGGAATATAGTATATGGATTTCGGAAAATACATAGGAGGACGGGAAGACGTCATGTTAGATAAGAGGAAAATACGTTTGATGACTCGGGCTGCTATTTATGAAAAAAACTATGGAGAAGAAGATTTTAAGATCAGCAGCTATTATAAGAAAGATTATTCGAGTTTAAATACATGGGTCACGCTTATTTGGATCACAGTCGGTTATGGATTGGCGGTTGCAGTGCTGTTTCTCGGTTGGGGAGAGGCTGCGATGGAAGGCATCACGCTTGCAAAGTTATTTGTTTTTGCCGCGGTGGCGATAGGCGCTTATGTGTCGCTGCTGATAGCATATGGAATCGGTGCGGGAAGCTTTTATAAAAATAAGCATATCAAGGCAAAACAGAGAGTGAAAAAGTATCTGAGAGACCTTTCCAGAATCGAGAAGATCAACAATAAGAAGGAGATAAATTAATCATGAGTACATTGCTTGTTTGGAGAGAAAAGCTGCAGAGAATATATGCGTTATATTCAATTTATATTCAAAAAGGGCTGCAGTTTGTGACAGGGCTGGTTTTGTTTTGGGTTATCAACTCTAACATAGGTTTTATGAAGCCGGCATCTTCAGTTTTTTGCACATTTGGGATTGGCAGTGATCTGTACATTTCTTCCGATGACAATTACCGTTTTAGCGGCGACAGCATTGATACTCGCACATTTTTATGCGTTGTCGCTTCCGATTGCGCTTGTGGCGCTCGTCATTTTTATTTTAATGTATATTTTCTATTTTCGTTTTACCCCGAAAAAAGCATGGCTTGTGTTGATTTCGGGACTTGCGTTTAGTTTGAAAATCCCGTTTGTAATCCCGATTGCATTCGGTCTGCTTGGATCGCCGGTGTGGATTGTTCCTGCATCATGCGGAATTATCACCTATTATATGACAGATTATGTGAAAGTATCCGCGGCAGCGCTAAAGGAGGCAGATGCATCCGGTATAGCGGCTAATTTGATGAGTTTTACAAAGCAAGTGCTTGCAAGTAAAGAAATGTGGCTTATGGTCATGGCAGTGACGATAGGAATTCTTGTTGTGAATTTTGTCCGTACAAGAGGTGTGGATCATTCTTGGAAAATTGCGTCGGCAGCGGGAGCGGCAGTAACGGTTGTTGTTTCAGCGGCAGGTAATATTGTATTAAGTACAAATATATCTTATATAGAAATTATATTGAGCGCGGTTCTTGCGCGGTGACAGGACTTGTGCTGGAACTTCTTTTCTTTTCCGTAGATTATTCTCGTACGGAGAATATCCAGTTTGAGGATGATGAATACTATTATTATGTAAAAGCCGTTCCTAAAGTCGGAGTAGCCGTTCCGGAAAAGAAGGTAAAACGGATTACTGAAAACCAGCCTCAGGAAACGACGGTGATCAGAGAAGATGCGGATTTGAACAATATAAATACAGAGAATGATGCGGATGATATTCTTTTGACAAGAAGTTTGAGTAAAGAACTCGGTTTGGAAAAACAAAGACCGGAGTAAATCGAAGTAAACGGTAAGGTGGTGATTACGGTATGTTAGATTGGATAAAAAGTATTTTAGACAATTATACAAATGGAATGTATTTTCCTAACATCCATATTAAAGATGTGATCGAAATACTGATCGTTGCCGTAATCGTGTATGAGATCATGCTTTGGATCAAGAATACAAAAGCGTGGATGCTTCTTAGAGGAATTATTATGCTGGGGGTATTTATTCTTTTGGCATGGATTTTTCAGATGCATACGATTTTGTATTTGGCGGCGCAGTCGATCAACGTACTGGCTATTGCGGCTGTAGTGGTGTTTCAGCCGGAACTGCGTCGTGCGCTTGAAAAACTCGGAGAGAAAAACCTGCTTAGCAATATTAATCCGTTTGATAAAAACAGAGAGAATGAACGTTTTTCTGATCAGACAGCAGAAGGTATAGTGACGGCATGTTTTGAAATGGGAAAAGTATGTACAGGAGCCTTGATCGTAGTAGAGCAGGCGATTCAGCTTACAGAATATGAAATGACCGGAATTGAATTGGACTGTAAGGTGTCACCTCAGGTTTTGATCAATATATTTGAACATAATACACCGCTTCATGACGGAGCGATTATTATACGAGGAGACCGGATTACTTCGGCTACATGTTACCTTCCTCTTTCTGATAATATGCGCATCAGCAAAGATCTCGGAACGAGGCACAGGGCGGCTTTGGGAATGAGTGAGGTATGTGATGCTCTTGTAATCGCGGTGTCGGAGGAAACAGGTCTTGTTTCCGTAGCTATGGGCGGTCAGCTTGACAGAGGGATTACAAGGGAAGAATTGAGAAAGCGTCTTAGTCAGATTCAGTATAGAAATGCCGAGTCAAAGCGGTTTTTCTTGCGGAAAGGATGGCGCAGAAAATGAAAAAATATAAGTTTACGGATAATTTGGGATTAAAGATCATAGCGGTTATTTTTGCGGCGTTCTTATGGCTTATTGTTGTGAATCTTGATAATCCCGTAAGTACACAGACTTTCAGCGAGGTTCCGGTAACGATTATAAATGAGGATATTATTTTATCGGCAGGCGATACCTATCAGGTGCTTGGGGAAGAAAAAGTAAGTGTTGTTGTATCGGCGACAAGACAAGTGCGGCAGAAACTGACAAAAGAAGATATTGTCGCGACAGCGGATATAAAGGAGATGGATACAAGTACAGGACTTGTTCCGATCAAGATTTCCATACCGAATTATGCCGGAAAATATGAATCTGCGGAGGCGGCGCCGAGAAATCTTCAGATACAGAGAGAAAAATCGGGAAAGAAAGTCCTTTCCCTTACGGTAAGCACAGGGGATTCTAAAGTAAGAGATGGGTATATTTTAGGTGATATGACGGTTAATCCGGATAAAGTGACGATCACAGGACCGGAGTCGATCCTTGACCAGATTGATCGGGCGGTTGCTCTTATTGATGTAGAGGGATTGGCAAAGGACAGCGAGGAGACAGCAAAACTTGGGTTGTATGATATCAGCGGCAACCCGATCAGTCAGACACGGCTGGGAAATAATCTTGGCGAGGGCGGCATTACTGTGTCTGTTGAAGTGTTAAAGATCAAGAGCGTTCCGATTTCACTCAGTGTTTCGGGAACTCCGGCAGAAGGCTATAAGTATACAGGGTACAGCAGTGAACCGGAAACTGTTCAGATTTACGGGGAAAAAGATGTGGTCGATAAAATTGAGGAAATAGATGTTCCTGTTATTGATGTCAGCGGAGCTTCACAACCGATTCAGAAATCTGTCAATATCTCAGAATATCTGCCGGAAGGAGTTCAGCTGGTAGATGAGAAAACTGCCAATATAACAGTTACTGCAATGGTGGAAGAAGAAGGAACGCGAACGATCAATTTTATGGTAAGTTCGATCCAGATCAATAATCTGGCAGAGGGTCTGCAAGTATCTTATGAGCCGGATGCGGAGATAGCGCTTCGTTTTAGCGGTGATCAGAAAGCATTGGAAATGCTGGATATCAGCAATGCGGTTTCTGTGGATATGTCTGCATATGTAGTGCCGGGAGTATATGATGTGCATGTAGATGTGGATATTCCGGAAGGAATTACATTGATGAAGAAAGTGACAGTTCAGCTTACTGTTGCGGAGAAAGAGCAGGAAGGCGGCAACGAAAGCGATACGAATACAGAACAAAAAGGACAGTAAGCTGCTTTTGGAACGGAAGATGGCTGTTATGAATGGAAAGTAGGCGAAAACAGAGAAAAAGCAGCAGCATAAAGGGAGACGGATAATGGTAAGAAAAAAAATAGTGATCGATAATCCTACAGGACTGCATTTGAGACCTGCAGGAACATTCTGTAAAGCTGCGATTCAGTTCGAGAGCAAAATCACAGTTCAGAAAATTACAAAAAATGAAAATGTAACTGCAAATGCCAAGAGTGTACTCAGCGTACTTGGGGCGTGTATTAAAGATCGAGATGAAATAGAAATCATCTGTGAAGGCGAAGATGAAGAAGAAGCTTTACAGGAGATGATCCGAGTTGTAGAAAATGAACTTATTTGAATATAATATCGTGTGATTGAAGAAAGAGGAGAAAAAGATGAGCAGAGCGACATTGGTTATAATGGCGGCAGGAATAGGGAGCAGATTCGGAGGGGGAATTAAACAGCTTGCCCCTATAGGACCGAACGGAGAGATCATAATGGATTACTCCGTTTATGACGCGATAGAGGCCGGATTTGATAAAGTTGTGTTTGTTATAAGGAAAGATCTGGAGAAAGATTTTAAAGAAGTAATCGGAAATCGGATCGCACAGAAGGTTGAAGTTGCGTATGCCTATCAGGAAGTTTCGGATATTCCGGCAGAATATGCCGAAAAGTTTGTAGGAAGAACAAAACCGTGGGGAACAGGTCAGGCAATTTTGTGTTGTAAAGATGTTGTTTCTGAACCGTTTCTTGTAATTAATGCGGATGATTATTACGGCAAGAGCGCTTTTAAAGAAGCGTACTCTTATTTGACAAGTATTCCCTCTGCTGATAAAATACAGGTTTGTATGGTTGGATTTGTATTGAAAAATACCTTAAGTGAAAACGGCGGTGTGACAAGAGGAATTTGTCGTGTTGATGAAAACGGAATGCTTCAGGAGATCATTGAAACACATAATATAGAAAAAGACGGAGATAAAGCGGTTGTTCGGGAAGGCGATATTGAAACAGAGTACGATGCAGACTCTCCGGTATCTATGAATATGTGGGGATTAACGCCGGAATTTTTTGCAATATTAAAGAACGGATTTGAACAGTTTTTAAATAAAACAGATATGGAAGATTTGAAAGCTGAATACTTACTTCCGACGATTATAGGCGAACTGCTGAAAGAAGGAACTGTGAGCGTAAAAGTGTTGAAGTCTGAAGATCAATGGTTTGGAGTGACATACAAAGAAGACCGTGAAACGGTTGTGGAAGCCGTGAAAAGTCTGATAGATAAAAGGAATTTATCCGGACAAGCTGTAAGGCTGAACAGGGTACACATAAAAAACCGTACATTTGAAAAACGGAAAAAGGAATTGCTGAAATGTCAAAGAAACAAAAACCGACCGGAAATACCGGACGAAAAAATCAAATTAAGGGAAAATATGCGGAGAGATCCAGAAAAAATGGTTTCGGAAAATTCTGTCTGATTTTGCAGGTTATTATGAGTGCGGCATTTATGGGAGTACTCGTACTGCTTGATATGCTTCCTTTGAAATATTTGGCGCTTGCCGCGCTGATCCTTTTCTTTTTGTGGTGCATTACATTTACGACACAGGCAGTTAGAAAGAAAAAAGGAGTGACGGGAAAAGTATACAGTATTCTTCTGATTGCTGTTTTAGCTGTGGGCACATATTACATTGCAAAGACAAATGATATGATCGCGGCAATTACAAGCGGCGGTTCAAAAGTTGATAAGATGGTAGTGGCTGTTTTAAAAGATGATCCGGCAGAAACATTGGAGGATGCATCCGATTACGAGTTCGGAGTTCAATTTAATACCGGAGCTGAGAACATGAAAGCTGCTGTTATGGATATTCAGGATCAGATCGGAGATATATCCACAACAGAATACAAGTCTGTTCAGGAACAGGCAGAGGCGCTTATTTCGGGAGAAGTGGACGCAATTATATACAATCAGTCTTATACAGAATTGATGGAAAATGCTGTTGAAGGCTACAACGATCAGATCCGGATCATTTATAAGCACGAGATTGAAACGAAGTTTGATTTCGGAGGTTCGGCAAAAGACGACAGTTTGACTAAAAAGCCATTTACTGTGTATATTAGCGGAATTGATACATACGGAGACGATGCGGACGATGACCGTGATTCCATACGAAGTGATGTGAATATCATTGCAGTCGTAAATCCGACGACGCATCAGATTTTGCTGATTACGACACCGCGAGATTATTATATTCCGATACCCGGAATATCCGATGGAATGAACGATAAGCTG